>Ga0265338_10001186_pt1 | contig 43013 bp, 43 predicted proteins | sample 42126metaG_FD_193579 | JGI IMG/M metagenome (GOLD analysis project Ga0265338, IMG submission 193579) | Rhizosphere microbial communities from Carex aquatilis grown in University of Washington, Seatle, WA, United States - 4-21-26 metaG | ecosystem: Host-associated > Plants > Roots > Rhizosphere... | reverse complement strand
TGTTCCTCTTTGTTCGTCGTTTTCCAAGGCATAGGCCTTGGATTGTGTCACACATCAGGTGAGAACGTTCTGTCACTAATCCCCTGAGACCGTGCCCAGCGTCGCCCTACCTTTTAATGGTTTACGGACTGCCGGTTGACAGGCGGAAAAATGCTGCGTTGCCGACTGGTGGTCCGATGACTTGGTGAAAATTCGCGGCGTTGGTGGTCGGGCTGCCGCTGAATCGCTGCCAGACGACGGGCGACAGGAGGTTGGTGGCGTATTGCACGTGGTAGCCGACGGCGTTGGTCGGCCATTCCAGCGCCAGACCGGGAGTTTGCACCACGGTCAACACCGGCGCCGGCACCCATGTGGCTTCGAACACATACCACACCGGACTGTTGGGATTGGCCTGCCCGGTCCAGACCATGGTTCCGGCGTCATTGATTCCTCCGCCCCACTGGAACTGCTCGATATCGTTGATCACCACGCCGTGGAGGCTGGAAAAGATGTGCGGACCGGTGGAAAGGTTCGAACTGACCAGATCGGCGTCATAACAAATCTCCTCAAAATCATTCAGGCCGAGAACGAACGGGTAATTGCCCGGCACAGGTCCGCGCGTGGACGAGATCAGATTCGGGGCCGCGCCATACTGGTTCCAGATGATTTCTCCCAAGTCATTGATGCAGGGATTATAGTGGTCCACCACGTCGAAGGTCACCTGGCCGCGCACGGTGGAAATAACCTGCCAATTGCCATTGGTGAGCGCGCAGTAAACCACTTCGCCGTTCGAGTTGACGCCGAAATCGGAGAAGCCCAGTTCAATAATGCCGCCCTGGGTCAAACGGCCGCGCGTGGTGCTGACCAAATCCATCCCCGGTCCGCCAAAGGTATCCGCGTAAACCACCTCGCCGCCGTTCGCCAGGTGCGGCGACACACCGGAAGCCGACAGTTGCCCGCGCACGCTGGAAACAATCCCGGTGCTGTTTTGCACCGCCCAGACGACTTCGCCGGCGTTATTGATGGACGGATGTTGCGCATTCGCAAACGGGAGTTGGGTGATGGACCAACTGCCCGTATCGGCCCGAACCTGGAACGGAGCCAGCAAGCCAGACGCCGCCAACAGGAGACAAAAAAATTGGTTTTGGGTATCACGCACCATGATGGGACACTCGCGGACCCGGCGTGTTCCGTCAAGCGGCAGTTTTGACAGGTTCGAGATAAACAAGGGAACATCGGCCATCTTTGCTTGCCAACTGATTCAACAACCGTCCTCACCCCGGCCCTCCAGAAGAGGGAGAATCGCTCACCGTCAACTTGAAGATTCGTGAGGCTGGTTTGCCGGGCGCACGTTCGCAAAACCAAGACTGACCAATGATGATTTCCTCTCCTGGGGGAGAGGATAAAAGGTGAGGGCGGTCATCCAAACCAAAAGTCCGGCGGACGTTCAGAATCAAGTCAGGGACTCGCAGAGCTTGTCGCTCCAAATTTACTTCACCAGGCTGGTGTGTGACACTTTGGTCGTCTCGTTACCTCGTCGCCTACAAGCCAATCAGGGAGCGGCGGGCGCAAGGTCGTGGGCCAGCGGGCAGTCCTTTAATTGTTTCAGACCTTCGACGACGGATTCGGCGTTCAGCCGGGCACCGGCTTTGGTCGTGTGCTGGCTGTCGAAGAAGTATTTGGCGGCCTGTTCCTTGCCGAGCGCATCGTAACGGTTCGCAGCCAACGTGTTCAGGTCAATGAAGAGCGCACCGCTCGTTTTGGCAGCTTCGGCGGCCCATTGGGCGTAACCGTCCAGACCGCGCTTTATCTTGCCGTCAACCCAGGTGTTGCGCGGAGCGGATGAGCAAATGATGGCGGTTGCGCCTTTGGCTTTTGCGTCGTTGACGTATTGGCGCAAATACCAGCCGTAGGTGTGGATGGTTTCCTTCTGATGCGTCACGGGCGATTCGATGTCCTTCGTCTCATCTCCGTTGCCGGTCGCGGTCACGCGGTCGGGATAGTTCGCCGAATTTTTGGCGTCATTGTGGCCGAAGTGAAGGATCACGAAGTCGCCAGGCGCGAGCTGCGCCAGAATTTTAGCCCACGCGCCTTCTTCAATGTAACCCCGACTGCTGCGTCCGCCGCGTCCCTCGTTATAGACATGGATTTTAGCGGCGTCGAAAAGGAGGATGAGTTCGGATCCCCAGCCCCACGGGCCGGTCGCGCCGTCACCGCCGCCGGTCTTTACGATGGAATCGCCGACGAGAAACAGCGCCGGGTGAAGCGTGGTACTGGCCGGCGAGTTCGTCATCGCTTTTTCCTGCGCGCGCGCCATCCCGGCGATCGAAAATGCGAAAGCGATAAATAACAAAACGGGCGTGCGCAGGTGAGAGAGCATCATGGTGGAAGAAAGTGTGCGCGGGCACGCGACGGGTGACAAGTGACAAGTGACGCGTCAGTTGTCGGCCAGTTGAGAGTCGAGTGTCGAGAGCAGGTAGCAGTGGTTTTTAACCGCAAAGAGCGCAAAGGGCGCCCGTCCTCTGTAGCACTACTGCGGAGGGTGGACAGAGAGAAAAGGCTAATCGGACGCTTTGAGTTCTATGTGTTCTATGTGGTTTATGAATCCTGTAAATCCCGTTTATCCGCGCCATCCGCGGTTGAAAAACGTTGTGTCCTTGGCGTTTTGGCGGTTCGCCTCATCCGGGTTCAGTGCGGCAGCGGGTTGGCACCTTGTTCCTCGACGTAACGCAAACCGTGGATGCTGCGTTTGCCGATGAGCAAAATCGCGAAACCAATCCAAGAGGTTGCGGCGAGAATGAGCGCCACTGGCATCATGCTGTGGGAATTAAATATGCCGATGCTCGCGGAGGCGAGGCCGGAGACGCCGATTTGCAGGAAGCCCAGCATGGCGGACGCGCTGCCGATGTTCCGATCAAACGGCACCAGCGACAGCGCCGCCGCGTTCGGACAGGCCAGGCCGAGACTGGACAGCGAAATGAACAGCAGCACGAGCGTGGTTTCCAATCCGAACCAGCCGCCCATCGTCCCCACCAGCAGCAGCAATGCCGACGGACATTCCACCATTAAGGTGGCGCGAAAAATCTGTTCGCTGGAAAATTTACGCAGCAAAAAGACGTTGATCTGGTTGCTGCCGATGAAGCCGACAGCCAATCCGGCAAAGATGGCGCCAAACTTTTGCGCACTCACGTGAAACACCTCCATGAAAATGATGGGCGAACTGGCCACATAGACGAGCAGTCCGGAAAAGACGAAGGCACCGGAGAGCGCATAGGTGATGAATTGCGGCTCTTTCAGGACGATGGCGTAATTGCGCAAGATGGGCAGGAGGCGCAGTGCGACGCCGGGGTCCGGCGGATGGCCTTCCGGCAAAAGCCACCGGGAAACCGCCAGCATCAAGGCCACGAACGCGGCCAGAACGATGAACACCCATTGCCAGCCGAGATGCATGGCCACAAAAACCCCGACGCTGGGAGCCAGCAGGGGTGAGGCGCCCAGAATCAAAATCAGCAGCGAGATGATTTTGGCGGTTTCGTCCACGTGAAAAAAATCCCGCACCATGGCCATGGAAGCGACGGCGGCGGCGCATCCGCCCAGCGCCTGCACGAAGCGCAGGGCGATCAGCCATTCCACAGTGCGTGAACCCAGGCAGAGCAGGGAGGCGGCAATGAACAGGGTTAATCCGGCATACAATGGCAGTTTGCGTCCGAAACGATCCAGCAGCGGGCCGTAAAAAAGCTGGCCGGCGGCCAGGCCGGCAAAATAACTGGACAGGGACAGGGATATCCGGGCAGTGGACGTATGGAGCGCGTCGGCCATTTGGGGAAACGCCGGCAAATACATGTCAATGGCGAACGGGCTGATGGTGGAAAGCGCCCCCAGGATGATGATGATCAAATGGCGGTTTCGGGATTGGGACATGGCGCGTTAGCGAATGGAAGCCGGTTGTTCGGGCGGACGCGCGAAGTTCCGGATCAAATTGGGGACTCGCAGAGCTCGTCCTTCCGAATTTACCTCACGAGGCCCTTGCAGAATTTCTCAATCCGATCCAGACCTTTTTCGATGTTCGCCATGCTGGTGGCGTAGCTGAGGCGGATGTAATCGTCCGCACCAAACGCGATGCCGGGCACGGCGGCGACCTTCTCCGCTTCCAGCAGTTTCGCACAGAAATCGGTGCTCTTGAGGCCGGTCTTGGAGATGTTCGGGAACAAATAAAACGCGCCCTTCGGGTTCACACAGGAAAGGCCGGGAATACTGTTCAATTTCTGATGCGCAAACTGGCGGCGCTTATCGAATTCCGCGACCCAAAGTTTCAGGTGATCCATCGAGCCGGTGATGGCGGCCAGTCCGCCTTTTTGCGCGAACGAAGTCGGGTTGCTGGTGCTGTGGCTTTGCACGGCGTCAATGGCCTTGGCAATCGGTTCCGGCGCAGCCAGAAAACCCAGCCGCCAGCCGGTCATGCTCCACGCCTTGGCAAAGCCGTGGACGATGATAGTATGCTCCTGGTGCGCGAGTGAAAAACTCGCGACACTTTTCACGGTCGCGCCATCGTAAAGCAGGTGCTCATAAATCTCATCGCTCATGATGAGCACGCCTTTCTCGACGCAGATGTCGCCGATGGCCCTGGTTTCCTCCGGCGTATAAACGCTGCCGGTCGGATTGCTCGGTGAGTTGAGAATGAGCAACCGGGTGTTTGGCGTGATGGCGGCGCGGAGTTGTGCCGGTGTGATTTTAAATTCGGTCTTGTCGGTGGTTGGAAGAATCACCGGCCTGGCGCTGGCGAGCTTCACCATTTCCGGGTAGCTCAACCAATACGGCGCGGGAATGAGCACTTCGTCGCCTTCCTGGCAGGTGGCGAAGATGACGTTGAAGCACGAATGCTTGCCGCCGCAACTCACGATGATTTGCGATGGTTTATAAGTCAGGCCGTTCTCGCGTTTGAACTTGTCGGCGATGGCCTGGCGCAATTCGGGAATGCCGCTGGACGGCGTGTATTTGGTGAACCCGGCGGCAAGCGCCTTGGCGGCGGCGTCCTTGATGAATTGCGGCGTGTCGAAATCCGGTTCGCCCGCGCCGAAACCGACGACGTCCTCGCCCGCGGCCTTCAGGGCCTTGGCCTTGGCGTCAACGGCGAGGGTGAGCGACGGCGACAGCGACGCAGCGCGTTTAGAAATTTTGTAATTCATTGGCGCGGAGAATTTACGCGCTGCGCGACGAAGTTCAAGGAAGGAAATCGAATTTACTTCCTGCCAGTCGATCGGGCGGTCGGCCTGAACAACTACTGTGGCTGTTGCAAGGTGGCTGGCTGGACTGTCTGAATTTGGCTACTACCTTCACCGGTAAATTCAACTACATCGCCGGTGATGACCAGCTTTGGAATCGAAAATAACAGCAGCCAGGTGGTGGAGCGGTCCTCCGTGACGTTGATCAGCGCGACCGATTTGCCGGTCACGGGTTCGCCCAGGCGGTTATACAAATCCGCGCGGGCCGTGGCGGTGTTGGGGGCGGTGATGGGAATGATGCCCAGCAGGAACCGGAAGCCATAACTCCGGCCTTCAGCGCCTGCCTTGATCATCTTGTAGTTGGCGTGGTTCAGGTCGATCTGGGTTTGTGTTGAAGACGCATTGTTTGTTACTCGGGTCGTCGAGCATCCGGTGGCAACGCACAGGAGCGTCGCAGCGGTGGCGATGGGGACTAATCGTGAAGAGAGAAGATCGAAGTATTTCATATTTTTCCGACTTTCCATTTTCTGAGTGAAGTTAGCGGGCGTTTAGCCTGTCTGGCCTTCGCGCTTGATGCAGGTGAAGTAGAACTTAAAGGATTCACCTTGGCAAGCATTGAAGTGCGTCTAATGCATTTGGGGGCAGGGTCGGCGCGCGAGTCGTCCGGCGGGTGTTATTTGGCAGCAGCCGTCCCGCAGAGCGGGATAAGTCCGCTCATTCTTCCCGGCCAAAGTCAGAGCCGACTCATCCCGCTCTGCGGGACGGCTACAAACCTTTGCTTCACTTTGCCGAATAATACTTGTGCGCGTATTCCTTGACCATGCGGTCGGTGGTGAATTTCGGGACGAGCGTGACCATGGCGCGGCGGATGCGTTGAATCCATTGGCGCGGGATACCCTGTTCGTCGCGTTCAAAAAACATCGGGATGATCTGTTCGGTGAGTGTCTGGTAAAGGTTCGCGCTGTCCAGCCGGTCCTGTTCCTCGACCTTGTCCGGCTGCGAATCCTCGCCGATGGCAAAGCCATTCGTTTTGTCGTAGCCTTCGCGCCACCAGCCGTCGAGGATGCTGAAATTCAGACAGCCATGGCAGCCGGCCTTCATGCCGCTGGTGCCGGAGGCCTCGAGTGGCCGGCGCGGATTGTTCAGCCAGACATCGCAGCCGGACACCATCTGCCGCGCAACGTGGACGTCGTAGTTTTCAACGAACACGAGATAGCCCGCCAGTTCGCTGTGCCGGCTGAGGTGGATGATTTGCTGGATGAAACGTTTACCTTCGTCGTCACGCGGATGCGCCTTGCCCGCGAAGATGAACTGGATGGGCCGCTTTTGTTCGTGGACAAGTTTCAGGATGTTATCGAACTGCTGGAAAATCAGTGGTGCGCGTTTGTATGTGGCGAACCGGCGCGCGAAACCAATGGTCAGCGCGTCGGGGTTCAGCAGATGATCGAAGCGGATGAAATCACCCGCGCTCAGCCGCTGGTGCTGGAGCAGCAGGCGGCGGCGGACAAATTCAATCATCTCGCGGCGCAACCGGTAACGCAGCGCCCAAAGCTCCTCGTCGGAGACAAAATCCGGGTCGGTCATTTTCTCCCAGAACTCCGATGAATTGACGGCCGCCGCCCAGTCGGAACCAAATTTTTCACGGCAGGAGACGGCGGCATTGTCCTTGCCTTCGGTCAGTTTCTTCCGCCAGAACTGCCGGACCGGCCCTTTCATCCAGCCCAGCAGATGAATGCCGTTGGTGATGTGGCCGATGGGAACTTTTTCGACGGACAAGTTCGGGTAAAGGCCGTGCCACATCTGGCGGCTGACGTCGCCGTGCAACTCGCTCACACCGTTGGCAGCGCGCGACACTTTGAGCGCGAGCACGGTCATGCAAAACGGTTCCTGCGCGTCTTTCGGCTGCACGCGGCCCAGTGCCATGACGTCGGCAAAGGGCGCGGTCAGTTGCGCGCGGAAAAGTTGGAAGGCGTAATCCATCAACTCCGGCGTGAAACGGTCGTGTCCGGCTTCCACCGGCGTGTGGGTGGTGAAAATGCATTGCGACTTCGTGGCCGCCAGCGCGTCGGAAAAGGTTTGTCCGGCGGCCATTTTTTCGCGGATCAATTCAAGGGTGAGAAAGGCGGCATGGCCTTCATTCATGTGGAAGACCGACGGCTGCACGCCGAGCTGGCGCAGCAAACGCACGCCGCCGATGCCGAGCAAAATTTCCTGCATCACGCGCATCGTGCTGTCGCCGCCATAGACGCGCGCGGTCAAATCGCGGAAATGCTGGGCGTTTTCCGGCAGGTTGGCGTCCAGCAGATACACCGGCACCCGTCCGACATTCACGCGCCACGCCCGGAAGTGCACGTGGTTCATGTCAATTTCCACCTCGCACACGATCGGTTTGCCATTCTGGTCCAGCACCGGTTCCAGCGGCACATTTTGCGGGTCAATCAGATTGTAGAATTCGGTCTGCCAGTTGTTGCTGTCAACGGCCTGTTGAAAATATCCTTCGCGGTAAAAGAGGCTGATGCCGACGAAACCGAGGCCGAGATCGCTGGCGGATTTCGCGTGGTCGCCGGCCAGGATCCCGAGGCCGCCGGCGGAAATGGGCAGGGATTCGTGGAGACCGAATTCGGCGGAGAAATACGCGACCGGATTCTTGTGCAAATGCGGGGCGTTTTTGTGTCCCCAGGTGTTCTGGTCGGCGAGATACGACTCGAAATTGCGCAGGACCGCGCGCGCGGCGCATTCAAAGTCGGCATCCTGCAAGCGCATGCGCAATTCGTATTCCGACACCTCGCGTAAAACGGCGACGGCGTTATGGAAAAGATTCTGCCAACCGCGCGGGGAAAGTTCGTAAAAAAAATCCTGCGCCTCCTGGTCCCAGCTCCACCATAGATTGCGGGACAATTTTTGCAGCCTCGCGACCAGGTCATTCAACTCCGCAACCGACAGCGGTTTTCTCATCATAGGTTTTGGAATTCCTTAATGAACCGGCTTGACGCCGGTTGTCGGGCTGACATTAAAGTCGCACCCGCCATTCGGCAAATAAAATTTCCATTCGCAAATCGGCGGCGCACGGCTAAATTGGCGGCGCGGCGCAAAGGAATGAAAAAATACTGGCACGTCATCGGCATCGGGATTCAGAACAACTTGACGTATCGCTTCAATTATTTGACGCGGACGCTGTTCGGCTTCATTCCGTTGTTCGCCATGCTGTCGCTCTGGCGCACGATTTACGCGGGCAAGGGCGGGGCGATTTCCGGTTACACCCTGGCGGAAATGATTTCCTACTACCTGCTGGTTGCCGTGGTGGACGTGCTGACGGCGGTGAACGAGGACGACTGGCAGATTGCCGCCGACATCCGCGAGGGCAACATCAGCCAGTTCCTGCTCAAGCCGATGGATTATTTGTGGTACCGGCTGTGCCTGTTTTTATCCGGTCGCATCACGTTTTTGGTCGTGGCCATCCTGCCGCTCGCAATATTCATTGCCTGTTTCGGGCGGTATTTTGTCCTTCCGGCCAACGGGACGGCCTTGGCGGCATTTCTTATTTCGCTGGTTCTGACGGCATTGCTGCAATTCTTCATTTCCTACGCGATGGCCCTGCTGGCGTTCTGGGTGCTGGAGGTTTCCACGTTCATTTTCATTTTGTTCGCGTTTGAATACCTTGCCAGCGGCCACATGTTCCCTCTCGACATTTTGCCGTCCGCGCTCAAACACGTGCTCTTTTTCACGCCGTTTCCCTATCAAATGTATTTTCCCGTCAGCATTTACATGGGCAAAATTACAGGGGCAGATTTATGGCAGGGCATGTTCGTGCAGGCGGGTTGGGTGCTGGTGGCGTATGGCTTCGCGCGATTCATGTGGCGCCGCGGCGTCCGGCATTATAGCGCATTTGGAGGATAAGATGATGAGTCGAGAGCCGAGAGTCGAGAGTCGAGAGCAAGCAGGGCACGGGGCCGTGGCCGGGACCCTCGACCCTCGTCCCTCGACCCTCGTCCGCTACAGTGCCATTTATGCCGCGTTGTGGAAAAATTCCGTCGCGCGGGAGATGTCCTTCAAGGGCAATTTCCTGCTCTGGATCGTTGTCGAATTGCTCTGGTTTGCGCTGCAACTGTGTTTTATCAGCGTGTTGTATCTGCACACGAACTCCATCGGCACCTGGACGCAATGGCAGGTGGTGCTGCTGGTCGGTGCGAGCAGCTTTATCCAGCAAACGTATCAGGCGTTTTTCCTGGTGAACTGCACGAACCTCTCGGAACTCGTCCGCACCGGCAAAATGGATTTCCTGCTGATGCTGCCGGTGAACACGCGCTTCCTTGTCTCGCTGCGACAGGTGGATCTGGGCGCGTTCGTCAACGCCGCCTTCGCGATCGCCGTCATGTTTTACGCCGCGGGGAAACTGGATTTGCACCCGACGGCGGCGCAATTCCTTGGTTTCCTCGCGTTGTGCGCTGTCGGTATTTTGATTCACTACTCGTTGATGTTCATGCTGGCCGCGATCAGCTTCTGGACGGTGCGCGCCCAAGGCATCGTGTGGGGTTACTACAACCTGTTCAACATCGCGCGGATGCCGGATGAGGCGTTTCGCGGTTTATTCAAGGTCGTATTCACCTTCGTCCTGCCGGTGCTGCTCGTCTCGAACGTGCCGGTGCGCGTGTTGGCGGATAAATTGAAATCACCAACGCTCTGGCTGGTGCTGCTGGGGATGGGGGTGGTTTGCGCGCTGATTTCCGAATGGTTCTGGCGGTTGTCCGTGCGCCGTTACACCAGCGCGAGCACCTGAGGGCGAATCGAACGTACCGCTATTTCTTTACCAGGGCCCTGACCACGGTCTGTTCCAAAGCGTCGCCGCGCAGATCGGCGGCGATGATGACCCCGTTGCCGTCCAGGAGATAGGTTGCCGGTATGGCCTGAATTCCGTATTTCACGGCCAATTCGTTGCTCCAGCCCTGACCGTCGAAAAATTGCGGCCAACTTATCCCCTTGTCTTTAAGAAAGCTTTCAAGCTTTTGCCGATTGTCATCGAGACTCACACCGATGATTTCAAAACCTTCGCCGTGATGTTTTGTGTAGGTCTTGAGCACATTCGGCAACTCCGCCACGCACGGTCCGCACCACGTCGCCCAGAAATCAATCAGCACCACCTTGCCTTTGTAATTGGCGATGGAAAGCGGTTTGCCACCCACGTCCTTTTTGTTGAAATCGGGGAATTTTGTTCCGGCCACCAGACTGGCTTGCATCTTTTTTGCCGCCGCCGCCGCCGCTTCCTGCTGTACGAGCGCGGCGACCAGCGGGGTGCCTTGAAATTCGGTCTTGAGTTGCTTTGTCAATTCATCGGCTTTGGCGGTGTCTTGAAACACCTCCGCATAAATCGTTGCCTTCACAAAAAGAATTTCCGCCACGGCATCCGTCTTTTCGCCCTTGTGTTCCGCGAGCAAGGCGTCGAACTGCCCAAGGTCATCCGCCAGGGCTGACTCCGTCGCTTTGCCGGCCTGGATGTCGGTCCTGATTTTGGCGACCAAGGCCTTGAGTTCGACGGTGGGATCGTTGGTTCCGGCGGCGAACAGGCGCGGACTGATCAGCAGTACCGCGGCCGCGACCAAGGCGGCTGAAAATTTATTCTTCATGAAACAATACTGCTCCGACAATTACTGGGTGGGCGCCGCTCCGGAACCCGGCTGGGTCATTTCCTGATAACCCTTGGGGGCCTGAAAGATGGAGGCATCAACAGACTCTTCTTTCGCCGAAACGAGGGTGGACGTGACTTTTTGTCCGTTCATTTCCATTTGTGTCTTTACCACCATGCCCGGCAAGGTGCTGACGTCCGGCGCCACGCCTTTGGACATCTGGGCGACCGGCGAATTGTTCAGCTTGTCCATTTGGACCTTGATCCTGGAATAGTTCGGATAGTCCTTGGCCACCCAAACCGTCTGGTTTGCGCCATCGGGACTCGACCAATTGAAAACTTCCGCGTCGTAATTGCCTACTTTCTCAGCCTTGCCCGTGTCATGGAATTTGGGCGGTTCAGCCTTCGCCCCGGCATTGTCCCTCGCCTTTTTCATGTTCTCGGCCATTTGCTTGATCTCCGCGCCGGGGACCTTCATCGCGGTCTTTTGTTGGTGCAACAGCGTGACCGAATCGCCCGAGTTCAGATCCATGATGGTGCTCATGGCCCCTTGCGCGGTGGCGGGCATGTCCACGCGGATTTTGTCACCTTTGATTTGCGTGGTGACCGTGCCGTTAATCATCGCGCTTTCGATGTTTTGTTGCATGACCAGGTCGGCGCGTGCCGCAGCCACACTGGAAATCAGGCCCAGAAGGATCAAAATTCTTTTCATAATGACACGATGTTGATTCAGCTACCGGCGAAAGGAAAGCAGAAAAAGTTGGCCTGAGACCGGTGCTTCTTTGACGCAGCTTTTTCAGCGCTTTGCTTTGTTTGCAGGTTTCCTTGGCTTGTCGGCGGCCACTTGAATCGCCCGCCGAGCCCACGTGACCAGTTCCACCGGATTTTCCAGCACCTCCGGCGGTACTTCGTGATAACTCATCGTCAGTATGCGACCTTTCGATTCGTAAGTGAACGGTGCCATGCCGCGCGCCACATAATCCGCCTGTGATGGCGCGTCGGTTTTGAAAAATAACCGGCCTTCGTCCAGAATTCCGAAGAAATGTTCGTCTTGATACAGTCCGTGCGCCCCGAACATGGCCTTGGCCCGCACGTCCGGCAAAGCACTCAACTGGTCCAGCACAAATTCCTTGAACGATTCGTCCGCCATGAGGCAAAGATTTAACGCAACGCCGCCAGGGTGCAAAGTCACAAAGTGACGGTGAAAATTCCCGGACGCGCCACGAAGCACGGCGGTTTTGGAGAAACCGCCGTACGGTTGAGATATCCGCCGGCGGGCACCCCGGCTTGTCACTCTTTTTGACGACAACAAACGGGCTGCGATTTTTCTCGCCAAGCGCATACGACGCGGGCATTTGTATCCGCGAAGTAAGACTTCCGTCCCTCTGCGTTGTCCACATGAAGCGGCCAGGCTGACGAATTGGGGAGCTGGAACCGGCCGGCGTGCGTTCCAAGATACTTATGCAGAAAATTGTGGATATTCTGTTGGTCGAAGATGACGCCAAAGATACGGAACTGGTGCTGGAGGCGTTGCAGCAACGCCACATTTCCTCCAACGTGACCCACGTGGTGGACGGTTACGAAGCGATGGATTTCATTTCCCACAGCGGCATGTTCGTCAGTTGGAGCGATATGCACGTGCCCAAGGTCATCCTGCTGGATTTGAAACTCAAAACCGTCAGTGGTTTGGACGTGCTCCGGCAACTCAAGTCGGAAGACAACACCAAAACCATCCCCGTGGTGGTCTTTACCGGATCGCAACAGGACGTTGATTTGATTGAAAGCTATCGTCTGGGCGTGAACAGCTACGTCATGAAACCCGTCGACTCCGCACAATTCATGCAAGTGGTTGGGGAGATAGGAAATTACTGGCTGAACATCAACCACCCGCCCGCGCATTGAACTGGCTCCGGAACGGTCGGGCGGTTGCGTTCTTAAAATCCAAACACCACGCCGCATTTCAGCGCATGAACTGACGCTTTGGCTTAATGATGGTCGTCATTGTGTCCACCGTTGTCACCATGATCTCCACCATGGTCGCCATGATCCGAATGGTCACGATCTTCAACATGACCTCCGCCTCCCCGATATCCCCGATCCCCCCGATCTCCCGGGAAAATACACCCGGTGGTGGAGAGCAAGGCGATGAAGCATATTACAAAAAGAATCGATTTCATGTGCGAACTCTTCCATGGATTGAGTGAGGCCGCTATGGGGTGTTACCCCCACGGTAGATTTCACATCAGGACACGGACACGAAGGCACGAGGCGTAAAGGATAAATGCGAAATACACCGAACACGCGAAAGCATTTTAAGTAAACGTTTGTGCATTTCGTGTGGTTGTAGTGTCAAGCCTATGGCTCGATCGGTTGTAGCGTCGAGCCTGTGGCTCGACCTTTGAGCCGCAGGCTCAACGCTGCAATTGCTCCAGCTACACTCGGTCAATCACATGAATCTCGCCTTGATACGGCCAATCCTCTGGCCGCATCACCAATTTCGCCCGCACTGGATTGCGCCAGACGTAGTCCCATTTTTGCGCGTAACTTTCATCGCGGCGCAACAGATGATCGAAAAATCCCGGCTGCCAGAAACTTTTCAGTTTCGCGCCCGGAATCATTGTTGGTTCGTGGCCAAGCGCTGAGATTGCCTTACCCAGACATTGTTTCAGGCCGCTTTCCCATTGGCGCAAGGTCATGTCGCGTCCGATGCGGACAAAAACGTGAACGTGATCCGGCATCAAGACATAGCGTCCCGTCGCCACATTGAATTCTAATCCTCGTTCGCTATAGCTGCGGAACGCGGCGTGGACGGGATCATTCGCCAACAACGGACGCTTCAACAGCGTATTGAAGGTGACGAAATAAAGCGGTGCATCGAAACGCTGAAAGAGGATTGGCAAACGCGGAGGCGTCCCTTTGAGCTTGCGTTCCATGCCAAAAAAATCCGGCGTCGGCGAACCCTTGTCGAGTCAAAATGTAGCGTCGAACTTACGGTTCAATTGGCCGTGGCGTCGAGGCTGTGCCTCGACTGGTTGAGCCGCAGGCTCAACGCTACAACGCGCTCAACCGGTCAGGGCAAATTCCTTGAACGAGTCGGCGATGATTCAGCGGATTCAATTTTCGGCCACGGCCTTGGCAACCGCCAGTCCCAGTTCCTCGCCGCGCAATTCCTTACCGATGATGATTCCATGCCGGTCCAGCAGATAATCCATCGGGATGCTGTGGACGCCGTATTTCGTCGCCAGTTTGTTGTCCCAGCCTTTACCGTCGAAATACTGCGACCATGCCATGCCCTGAGCCTGCGTAAACTGCATCACCGCCTTCTGGTCGTCATCCAGGCTCACCCCGATGATATCGAACCCCTGCGCGTAATACCGGTTGTAGGTCCCGATCACATTCGGCATTTCCTGCCGGCAAGGCCCACACCATGTCGCCCAGAAATCAATCATCGTCACCCGGCCCCGGTGGGCCGCCACTGACAACGGTTGCCCCGCGATGTCCGTCGCGTTGAAATCGGGAAACCTCTGGCCCACTTCCAATCCCACGGGAACGTTCGGGCCCGGGTCGGCGGCGGCTTGCGCCTCCAGCTTCGCCAGTGAAATGGCCGCGCCTTGGGCGGCGAGGGTGCCCGGAAATTCCCGCACGACCTGCGCCCAGATGGCCCGCGCCCGTGCGGTGTTTGTGAGACCACCCGCATAGATGTGCGCATCCAGCAGATAAAGCCGCGCCAGTTGCTCCCGGTTGCCATCCTTCACGTGTTTCACAATGAGGCCGTTGATGGTTGCCAGGTTTTCCGCCAGGTCCGCCTCCGAAGTTTTGCCGGCATCGAACTTCTCCTTCAACTGTGCCGTCACCGCCGCCAGCTCCGGCGCGAAATCAACTTTTTCGACTTTTCGAGCCGCTGCTGGGGCTGGTGTTCCTTGAACTTGCGCTTCGCCGGCCTGGCCAAAGGTTTCAAAGGCTACCGCCATCAACACTGCGAACATCATTCGTTTCATAAGCGAAAAAGTCTTCGGGTTCGATGGAAACCAACAAACCACCATCCCAAAACAAACTCAAGCCCAAAGCCGATTCAAGCATCAAATGATCTTGCTCTGCTGGAAGTTCGCCAAGCGGATTTTGTTTTCGGAACGCTGTCATGATTATCTTTTCCCGGCTTCCTTTGCCCAGGTGTCTTTCAGCGTTATTGTCCGATTGAAAATCAAGGTAGAGACGGCGCGCTGCGCCGTCCGGTCATCGCAGCGCGATGACCCTACCAACGAATCCTTGTCCAAGGTAAAATAGGCGAGGCGCTCGAACTGGTAACGCAGCTCCGGTTTCGCATCCTTCAGGCTCGGTTCACATTTGGCGGTCACCACTTCAAGGCTGTGCGGGTTGAGCACGGATTTGAAATCGCGCTTCGTCGCGCCGGAGCTTTCAGCGGAGGGGGAGCCGTCCTTTTCCGGCTCGGCTTCGGTGAATAGCCGGTCGTAGAGGCGTACTTCGGCGTCAATCGCGTGCGCGGCGCTCACCCAATGAATCGTGCCTTTGACTTTCCGGTTGGCCGTCGGGCCGCCACTCTTGCTGTCGAGGTCGGCGGTGCAGCGCAGTTCCACAACCTTTCCGCTCGCGTCCTTCACCACTGCATCGCATTTGATGATGTAAGCGTATTTGAGCCGGACTTCGCCGCCGGGTTTGAGCCGGAAGAATTTTGGGGGCGGCACTTCCTTGAAATCGTCCTGCTCGATGTACAGTTCGCGGCTAAAGGGAATCTTCCGTTTGCCGGCGTTTTCGTCCTCAGGATTGTTGACGGCGTCCAGCTCCTCGGTTTTGCCTTCGGGATAATTCGTGAGTACAACCTTGATGGGTCGCAGCACGGCGAGCTTGCGGAAGGCGCGTTGGTTCAAGTCTTCGCGGATGGCGTGTTCGAGCACCGCCACGTCGGTGACGCCGTTGTATTTCGTAATGCCGATGTTGTAGGCGAAGTTGCGCAAGGCTTCGGGAGTGACGCCGCGGCGCCTGATTCCACTGATGGTTGGCATCCGAGGGTCGTCCCAACCGGAGACGAGTTTTTCATTCACGAGCTGCATGAGCTTGCGTTTGCTCATGACGGTGTAGCCGAGGCTGAGCCGGGCGAACTCGTACTGATGCGGCAGCGGGCGCGGCAGGTCGAGGTTCTCCAGAATCCAATCGTACAGCGGGCGGTGCACCTCGAATTCCAGCGTGCAGATGCTATGTGTGATGCCTTCGATGTAATCGCTCAGGCAATGAGCGAAGTCGTACATCGGATAGATGCACCATTTGCCGCCGGTATGATGATGGTCGGCGTGGCGGATGCGGTAGAGCAGGGGATCGCGCATCCAGATGTTCGGCGCGGCGACGTCAATCCTGGCGCGGAGTGAACATTTGCCGTCAGGGAATTCGCCGGATTTCATGCGCGTGAACAGGCCAAGGTTTTCCTCTACGTTGCGGTTACGATACGGACTTTCCTTGGCTTGGCGGCGGTATTCGTCGGTTTCGTCCGGCGTCAGGTCGCAGACGTAGGCCTTGCCTTTTTTGACAAGCGCGACGGCGTATTCGTAAATTTGGTCGAAATAATCGGAAGCGTAAAAGGGCTCAAAGGTAGGGCGCGACACTCCGTGCGCGCCGTCGGCGGGCAAGGGACTGCCCGCCCTACCTACGACCGGCGCGAGGTGGAAGTCCGGTTTGCCGTTGCTCGTAATCGTCTCCGGTGTTTTGCCTTTTGGCTTCATGCCTAGGCACTGGTCGGCCCAGCCGGCGATGAGCCAGTTCACGTCCTCGGTGATGGAGTCCACGTATTCGACGTCTTCCTTGGTCGGATTGGTATCGTCCATGCGCAGGTTGCAGGTGCCGCCGAACTCGCGCGCGATGCCGAAGTTCAGGCAGATGCTCTTGGCGTGGCCGATGTGGAGATAGCCGTTCGGCTCGGGTGGAAAACGGGTGTGAATCTGCGGATATTTCTTTTCCGCAACATGTTTGGCGACGATGTCGCGGATGAAATCCGTCGGCGCGGGCGCGGCGGGTTCTTTGTTTTCCAGACTCATAAATCGCGCGAAGACTAGCAAACGGAAGCGCGATTGTCCAAGCCAAGGCGTTCAGTCCTTTCCGCAGGGAAAGGGCTGCCCGTGCGTTTTGCGCCGCTTGTCTGCGAATGGCAAAACCGGTTCGTTGCCGGCCGGCTATTTCTACCAAAGAGACAGGTCGTGGATCGAGACGATGCGGCTGACATCAAAGCCGGTCGATGCCATCCATGCCGCCAGTACTCCGGCGGTGGACAGAGTGGTCATCGTGACCACCAGGATGACAAACATCCGACGTTTGCGCTGATCACGCGCCAGATGCGGAAACAACAGCTTGCTCGTATGTTTTACAAAGTATTCGGTCATAGCTTCAGGGTGTTAGGGTTATCCGGCCATTTAGGGCCGGTCGGTTCCGATTGACGCGATTAGCAAACTTTATGCCAGAAGACTGGAAAGGATGGTTGCCCTTGAGAGGCAATTCATTGTGAAGTAATGGGCCAGTATCTGCAAATGTCTTCGGCAAGGACACATTGCCTTGAAATTCATCTGCGAGCAGGTCAGGCGGTGAGCGTTTTGTTCTTCGCGCGGGATTCCTCAGCGAGCTTCTTTTTGAAATCGGCCAGCGCCTTTTGCAATCGCTCATCGCCGACAGCCAGGATTTGCACGGCCAGCAGACCGGCGTTGCGCGCCGCGCCGATGCCGACTGTGGCCACCGGCACACCCGGCGGCATTTGCACGATGGATAGCAACGAGTCGAGGCCTTTCAATGATTTGCTTTCAATCGGCACGCCGATGACGGGCAGGATGGTAAACGCCGCCGTCACGCCCGGCAGATGCGCCGCGCCGCCCGCGCCTGCGATGATGACGCGCAGCCCGCGTTCGCCCGCGCCGCCGGCGTATTCCTCCAGATCCCTGGGCGTGCGATGTGCGGAGATGACCTTTGCTTCGCAGGCGATCCCAAATTCCGTGCACACGTCGTTGGCGGCCTTCATGGTCGGCCAGTCCGAGTCGCTGCCCATCAGGATGCCGACCAGCGGTCGGTTTGGTTGGTTAGCTTTCATGCCGGCAAAATTGAGCGAAGAAATCGTGCGTTTGGCAAGGCGCAAAATGCACCGGGAATAATGGAAGCTGCCTACGGTGGTATCTGAAAGACGCGGATTTCGGCGTTCCGTCCCCAACGATGAGGGACGGCAAGGTAAAGACGGTCAAGTTCCGGAACGAACAAAGAGGTGCGTGCGCCGGAAGCCGTGGGCAGATTCGTGATGGTTTCATAATGGTCGGCGTCCCGCTGCGCCATGACGTCGAGAAAGCCTTCGCCGCAGGAAAGATAAAGGCACTTCCGCTTTGCGTCGTAAAACAAATCGTCGTTGTCACCGTTGATTTCCATGTTTGCCACCAGTTTTCCGCTGTCGGTGTCGTAAACCAGCAATCGCGCCGGACTCCGGCAACCGACGAACAAACGGCGATTGGCTTCGTCCAATGCCATCGGGAAATTTCCCCCGGCCCCGGTCGTCGGCCACGTAGCAGTGACAGTCTGGTTTTCGCGATTCACGACGGCGATTTGTCCGGCGGACGGGACGTTCACGAAAATGCGGTTTCCGTTTTCCTCCAGTTGAAACGCCTCCGGATGCCCGGCCAGTTTAATATTGGCTGTCTTTGCGCCGGTTTTGGCATCCAGCGCCGCCAGGGCGCCATCGCCGTAGCCGACATACACGCGCCTCGCTCTTTTATCGTAACGGGCGTTGTCGGCATCGTCGCCGATGGTCACCGTGTTGAGGGTTTTGAACGAATGACCGTCCAAAATCCGGCAGGTGCCGTCCGAACCGTTGGCCGCAAAAATCCGGTCGAATTCAAGGGCGTAAACAATTCCCTGCGGCTCGCTGAAGCCGGAAAGGCTCTGGATTTTTGTTCCGGTCTTTAAGTCAACGACCTCGACGGTGTTGTTTCCAAGTGAGGCGATGAATAAGTGTTGGCCTTTGATATCGGCGGCCAGATGATCAATGCGCCCGGCGACGCCCGGCAGGGGAATGGTTTGGATTAATTTTGGCGGTTCGGTTTGCGCAGGAGCACAAACAACCGCGGCCAGAAAGCAAACAAGAGCCAATATTTTCATGTTACTTCGGTGCCGACGTTTCGATTGAAATGTCAGCTCCACCAAGTAAGCTGCGGCGGGCAGGATTTCAAAATATATTTTTAATGATGAACCGGTTGCGTTTCATTGCGGAATTCCTGGCGCTGCGGCGAAACACGTCGCTGCTGCTCGTTGCCCTCGTGCTGGCCGGCACCGGCGAAAAGCTCTGGCTCGGCTTTGCGCCCAAATACATCGAAACGCTCGGCGGCAGCATTCTCATTATCGGCCTGTTCGATGCGCTGCAGACCTTTCTCGGCGCAATCTATGCCTATCCCGGCGGCTGGCTGACTGATCATTGGGGGCAGCGCAAATCACTGCTGCTCTTCAGCGCGATTTCCGTGGCCGGTTATATTTTGGTTCTGCTCTGGCCCCATTGGCTGGCACTTTTACTGGGTTCGTTTTTATTTCTGGCGTGGAGCGCGTTATCGCTGCCGACGACGTTCTCTGTCGTTGCTACGTCGCTGGAACGTCACCGGCACACGATGGGCATCGGCGTGCAATCCATGGTGCGCCGTGTGCCGATGATGCTCGGTCCACTCATCGGCGGCTGGCTGATTTATCATTTTCAATGGACCGACGGTGTGCGTTACGCGCTGTTGCTGTGCATCATGATGAGCCTGCTCACGGCGGCATTCCAATGGTTCATGTTCGAGCCGGAGGCCGGTGGGGCTGGCCTGCCGGTCAGCCAGGCCGCGCCGGCACCCCGACAGATTTCTGTCGGGGCAGGCCGCGGCCTTACCTTTTTCACCGTCGTCAAATCCTTCACGCCCGCGCTCCGCGAGTTGCTGGTGAGCGACATCCTCATCCGCTTCTGCGAACGAATTCCGTACGCGTTTGTGATTCTGTGGGCGATGGATTCCGGTGGCCTGACGGCGCAGCAATTCAGTTACCTCGTCGCGTTCGAGATGGTCACGGCAATGCTCTGTTACATTCCGGTCGCGCATCTCGCGGACAGATACGGCCGCCGACCGTTTGTGTTGGCAACATTTGTCTTCTTCACACTGTTTCCGGTGTCGTTGGTGTGGGCGCACACTTTCGCGTGGCTGGCACTCGCGTTTGTCGTGCGCGGCTTGAAGGAATTCGGCGAACCGGCGCGCAAGGCACTCATCATCGGCGAGGCGACGCCGGAATTGCGGGCACGGACCTACGGTGCGTATTACTTGATTCGCGATTGCACCGTGACGACCGGTTCATTTCTCGGCGTGGGGTTGTGGAGCATCAGCCCGCAGGCGAATTTTATCGGCGCGGCCATTTGTGGTGGACTCGGCACCATCTGGTTTTGGTGGTTCATCTACCGGAAACGTGACAAGTGACGAGTGGCGGGTGTCGGGATAAAACCCACTCTTTTTCGCTTGTCACCTGTCATCCGTCGCTCTTTCCTTGGATGACATGACGACCGCCAACAAAATCACGATTCTGCGTATCCTGCTGATCCCGTTTTTTGTCGTCGAAACGCTTTACTATGTCGAGACCGGCAACGAAGTCCATCACTTGCTGGCGATACTTTCATTTGCCATCACGGCGATTCTGGACGGCGTGGACGGCTACATCGCCCGCCGGTACAACCAGCGGAGCGAACTGGGCGCGATTCTGGATCCGCTGGCGGACAAGCTGCTGCTGGTGTCGGGAATTGTTCTCCTGAGTTTTAATCACAGTCCGTATCTCGGGCAGATTCCCCTGTGGCTCACCGGCACCGTCATCGGACGCGATTTGCTGCTGCTCATTGGCATTGCCGTCATCCGGCTCATCGTCGGCAAGGTGAAGGTCCGTCCACGGATCCTGGGCAAAATTGCCACGGTATTTCAAATGATCGTGGTCGTTTGGATTTTGTTGGGCTGGGACCGCGATTTGAACGTGGGCTGGCTCAGGGTGTGGACGATTGGCGCCGCAGTGTTCACGGGACTGTCGGGATTGCTCTACGTCTGGGATGGTGTAAAACAGCTCGGCGCGCATCCGGCAAGCTCGGCAACCAAACAATGATATCTTTGAAACCACGGATGAACACCAATAAACACGGATGAGAAGACAGAGGGGAACAATTTGTGGCTGTGTTGGAAATTCCGCCTGTCTCTGCCGAAACCGCAGTGCGCGTGCAAATCGTTAAAGAGGTGAAAGGCAAGAAATGAATACCAACGGCATTCCTCACACGGATTTCATTTTCAGTATTACCGCCGATTGGGCATTATTGTTGCCGATTTTGGTCATTGGCGCAGCGGTCATCGGATTTATCATCTACAAGAAAGTAAGAAAGAAAAATTCAAATTAGGACATTGCCAAAATTTATGGTCAGGGAAATCGTACTGAAATTGAAGACGGGCGAGGTCGCGCCGGAATTTTCGGCGGCGACCAGCGGCAGCGGCAGGGTTTCGCTCGCCGATTTCAAGGGCAAACACGTCATCCTCTATTTTTATCCCAGGGATGATACGCCGGGCTGCACGAAGGAAGCCTGCGCGTTCCGCGACCATTTCGCCGAATTCAAAAGGCGCGGCGCGATTGTGCTCGGCGTCAGCACCGACCCGGTGAAGTCGCATGACAAGTTCGTGGAGAAGTTCAAGCTGCCGTTCACGCTGCTGGCCGACGAGGACAAAAAGATCGTCACCGCTTATGGCGTTTGGGGTGAGAAAAGCTTCATGGGCCGGAAATATCTGGGGACGCATCGCGTGACATTTCTCATCGGCCCGGACGGCCGCATCAAAAAAATCTGGCCGCAGGTGAAACCGGACGAGCACGCCGGTGAGGTTTTAGCGGCTTTGTAAGCAACGATTGGCGGATGCCGGGAGATTCAGGGCAACACAGGCATTAAAAACAAAACAGCCCCGAAAACCTTCGGGGCTGTTGTTCGTTTTATCAAAAACTCGACTTATGCTTTGCGCCGACGGATCAACAGACCGGTCATCGCAATACCCGCTCCCGTCAAGGCCATGATGGTCGGTTCCGGAACCGAAGCCATGGTGAGTTGGAAATTGTCAATGTTCAGGGTGTCGCTGTATGGCGTAGCCCCACCACCATCAAGCTGCATAGCGACCTGAATCGTGCCGCCATTGGGAAGGAAACCACTGTTACCCTGGAAAATACTCGAGTTGCCCAAGTTCAAGCTGTAGTGAGTATAGGTGGGGTTTAACGTCAGGTCATTGCCGTAGCCAGGACTGAGCGGCGCGGTGTTAAGCGTTCCCGTCTGGGTCCCGCCGAAACCGGCGCCGGTCCACGATTGAATCTGAATATTGAGGCTTCCGGCGTTGGCCATGGCATCAAAAGAAAGCGTATAATCACCTAAAACCGCACTGGTGTTCCCGGTTACGCCGCCGTTCTGGTATTGGCCGCCCAAATAGGAATAACCGGCGCCGCCACCGGCCGCAGCGTTCATCACTAATTGCCACGCAGTCGTGCCGCCCACTCCAACGCCACCGACGAGGCCGTTCGAAAATGACGTCCCATCCCCACCCGGACCATATTGGGTGATATTCGCACCCGCCGACAATGAGGGGTCAAAGTTTTCGTTGATGATGAGTACAGAGGCTTGAGCTGTCAGGCCAGCAAGCACCGAAACCGCGAGAGGAACAAATATTTTTTTCATAAGTCTTTTTAGATTCTAGGGCTAACTGAAGATAAAATTAACAATATTTCCACCATCTGTCAAGGGATAATTCTCCAATATCCTGCACATTTTTGCTGATTATTTTTTATTTATTGGCCAAAAAATCCATATCTAGTCGTTGTCCTACAATAACTTAAAACGCTTCCTTTGCCCGACTTTGGAAACCTGTTCCGTGGGAGCAACTCGGATTTCAGTAAAGCCACAACAAATTGTAAATTAGCCGATTGTAAAGCCGGAATGATAGTTTGAAACTCGAACAATTCAATTCCCCCCCAATCAATGTATCAGCCATTTTGTCGGAATTGACGGCGCGAGGGTTGACTAATCCCTATTTGACACATGCGTGATGAATTCCCAAACTTCGCCGCAACAAGAAACAGTAAAAATCAAAACCAAAAAAAATTATGGCAATATCCGTTGGCACCAAGGCCCCCGATTTCACCTTGAAATCCAAACAGGCGTCCGGTCTCGTGGACGTGAAACTCAGCGACAACCTGGGCAAAAAGAATACCGTGCTGCTCTTCTTCCCGCTCGCCTTTACGAGTGTCTGCACGAAGGAAATGTGCGACCTCACGGCCGGCCTGAACGCGTTTACCGGCCTGAACGCCGGCGTCATCGGCGTGAGCGTGGACAGCCCGTTTGCGCAGGAGGCGTGGGCGCAAAAGGAAAAAATCGGCATCACGCTTGCCAGTGATTTGAACAAGACGACCGTCAAGGCCTATAACGTGGTGTATCCGATGCTGGCCGGCGTGGGCGACACGGCGGCGCGCGCGGCGTTTGTGATTGATAAAAACGGCATCGTCCAATACAGCGAACAGACGCCGACGCCGAAAGATTTGCCGAATTTCGAAGCCGTCAAGGCGGCGCTGGCGAAGTTGAAGTAAGAAAAAAATTGCAGCCGTTTTGGTTTGGTGTCAGAACGGCGTTAGTCCTATGAAAACACCAGTCCGCTTACTCATCGCGTCTTTGGTCATATTGACGTTGGCCAAAGCAGAAGCGCAGGAGATTCACATCAAGGCCAGATTCATTGAACTCCCCGGATCGGCCGCCGCCAATTTGTATCTGGGAAGTTTCAACGCGGCGAACGTTCATCCTGCTCCCGACGACACCCCGCAGCCAACTCGTGACACGATTAACCAGTCGAAATCCATGGTGGTAGCGGACGGAACAACACCATTTACGGGTATCATGACTGAATCGCAATTTCAGACCGCCCTTCACGTCTTGGAGTCAAAACCGGGTGTCCAAGAACTGGCCGAACCGGAAGTGACGACTTCGAGCGGACGGCAAACGGAAATGCGGGCGACACAAATCATAACGGTCGTCACCAATTTCGCCTACCGGGAGGTTTTAACCAATTCAGCAATAACTCCACAAACCGAACAGGTGGAATGCGGTCCGGTTTTGGATATCGTGGCCATCGTTTTGTCAGACGGCTATGCCATCGATCTGAAGACAACCGCTTCACTGAAGGATTTTTTGGGCTATGACACAACAACCAATTCCACTACGGTGGTCACTTCAACTGGTGCGAAAGTTTCTGTGCCGACCATTTTACCCAGCTTGCGTGTCCGGCAAGCCAGCGCTCACGTGAAATTATGGGATGGCCAAACCGTGGTTTTGGGCGGATTGAAAAAATACTTTTATGTCAACGGAAAGTCAGTCAGCGCCGAACCGGATTATTTCTTGAGAACAAAAGCAACCCGAGGCCAGTCGGACGAAGAAAACAAAGAAGTGCTGGCTTTTATCACCGTCACGTTGGTCGACCCGGCAGGAAATCGCATTCACTCCGACGAAGACATGCCATTCGCCAAGGGCGCGATCCCGCCACAGGATGGTCCGTAACACAAGTTTTGTCTGCAGCACGAACTGCATGCGGGATGGTTTCTCCCCAATCCGCGGACCGCGCCGGAACGGCACCCGGTGTCAAGGCCCCAATAAGACACGATAGAAGAGAGAAGGATACGACAAGGAGTTGGTAGCAGCCCAAAAGCAGGGCAACGATGGTGAACTGCTCGTAATTACCGGCGACCATGAAGTCAGGTTTGTGGAAACCTGGATGGTGTAATCCGGCCCGGTATCGCCGTTAATCCAAAATCCAAGCTGGCCGTTGGTAATGGATGCGGCGCTTAGTGCGGGAGAAGCGGGCCGATTCACCGTTACGTTAAAGCTTTGAGTGGCGGTGAGCGGCGGCAATGCGTTGTCGGAAACCACCACCGAAACAGTTTGCGTTGAAGGCGATTGGGCAATGGCCGGCCGCCAACTGAAGACACCGCTGCTTGTGTTGATTGAGGCGCCGGCTGGCGGATTGGACAGACTGAACGTCAGCGGCAGCGGCGGAACATTCGGATCGCTGGCCAGATTGGTGACGAGGAGTGTCCTGCCGGCAAGGATAGTTTGGTCGGGAACCACCGCCAGCACGGGCGGCTGATTGGTTGGCACCGCAGTTCCATAGACTTGAAATTCCCAAAGGGAATAACCATAAGTTGTCGCACGTTTCGTCGCATACATCCGCACATAACGACCCGTTCCAGATAACCCGGTCAAATCCTGTACGCCACCAAGCCCCGTGGTCGTGTTGTAAATCGGCGCCCAATTCACGGCATTTGAGGAAACCTGAATTTGAAAACTCGTCGCGTAAGCTGCCTCCCAGTAGAGTTCCACTTCTGTGATGTTGTAGGTTGCCCCCAAATCCACATAAATCCATTGCGGAATATTAGTCCAAACGGAAGCCCAGCGGGTCGTGAGATTGCCGTCCACCGCATAGATTGCAGGACAATAGGGACTACTGGCTTGATACGAACTCGCCGTGACCGGTTGGTTCAATGCCAGATTTACATGTGACAACACCGGCGTCGCGCTGACTTCGATCGAATTTGAACTGACGTTGATCCCGCCGGTCGCCGACACCACATAATAATAAGTCGTGCCATTGACCAGCCCAGTGTTCGTGTAGCCGGTCGTCGTCGGAGTGGCGATGGTGGTGTAGGGTCCGCCGGGAGTCGTCGAACTTTGAACATTATAACTGGTCGCTCCAGCGGCCGGAGACCAGCTCAGAACCACTTGAGCGTTGCCCGCCGTCGCGCTCACGCCGGTCGGAACGGCGACCGCGCCATTGACCGGTTGGAATTGCATCCAGTTCAGCCGCTGACCGTTGGCGGAAAGGACTACCTCGAGCGTCTGTGTGCCGGCGGGAAGCGCGACGGTTGTCGAAACCGTTGACCAACTGCTTTGCGTAACATTCGCCACACCCAGCAATGTGGCGCCTTCATAGACACTGATCTGGCCGGGCGCACCACCAACGCGAAAGTCTAACGGATAACTCCCGGCGGTATCAACCTGGAGGTTGTAGTTCAGGCTTCCCCCGGCCGCTGCGGATATCATGTCGGCCAGCCCATTGGTATCCGTTGTCGGCGCGATGTTCATCTGGCTCATTGTCACATACCGGTCCGCCTGAAGTTGGCCGGGGATGCGATAATAAAGGTTTGTCAGATGCACCGGCATTTGCACGTAAGCCTGTCCTGCCGCAGTCAAAGCACCCGAGGTGCTCGTCAACAGACTGTTATAGGGATCTCCGTTGATTCGTGACATAAACCAGGAGTAACCTTCAATCCAAGGCGTGCGTTCGCAATAATCCACTGAGGGTATCAGGTTGGCGAGAACTTGGGCAGAGCTTGAAATGCCGCCGCTGATGCCGCTCGGATTGAACTCGGTCACCCAGACCGTTTGTGTAGGAAAATTATTATTCATGAGGCCTGTCCAGTAGGTAAGGTCACCGTAGCCGGCATAGCTGTGGGTTGCCATGCCCGTTGGCCGTGTCGAACCACAGTAGTAAAGAAATGCGTCAAGGAAAGGTTCCTGGGTAGTATAGGTGGCGTTTGATCCTTGAATCGGGTCATACGCGGTAATGCTTTGGCTCGCGGCGGTTCCAGTCGCCATGTGCGGGGCGATCACTGGAATGTTATAGGGATCGCAAATCGCCTTGACCTGTAAAAAGGCGGTTGCCGTGGCGGCGGGCGTCATGAATGCCTGCCCTTTAAGATTTGGCTCATTGATGGCAAATACCCTCCACGGCCGGTTTCCGGCCGCGAGATAACTACTAATGGAGCTTTGATAACCTGAATAATCGCTCCAGACCATGGGGATGTAGCTCATCGCCACACCAGACGGCACGGTCCAGTTGTTTATACCCCAATCATAAAACCACGATACGCCGGGGGCCAAGGCTTGGAAGTCGGCAGCCGACATGTTGGAATTGACAGCGATGCCTCGCTTGCGGCTCTGAACCGGCGCATCACAATTCACGATTTGGACTTGAGCCAAGGCATCGCCCGCGGGAAACAATACCATCAACAGAAGTACAATTTGCGATGTTAAACAACTGTTCTTTGGGAAGGTCTTCTCAATCCGATTAATATTGCGCACGAGGAAAGGCAGGTTAACCGCTCCGGTGAAAAGTCTTTTGAGCATAACAGCTTGCAAATAGAATTAAACCCAAGCTTAAATTTGTAATAAATTGTACTACACAGATGTTAACTTGTAAAATATATATTCACAAAACCTCCAAACAACCTGATTTCCGAGGATCACTACTATTTGGATTAGCGACCTGAGATCACCGACTGCGATGGAACGATTCATCCAGTTCCTTAAACAAACCGAGACTTGAACTACGTTTAGAGTTGCGGCGGAACGTCCGTTGAGGTCATCCACTCGCTGAAAGGACGCAGAGTTCCGCATTCGGGGCAGGATGTGGCGGTGTATTGAATGCCGCAGTTGGGGCAGACGCCCTGAGTAGCAAACGTGTCAAATGGCTTCCGGCATTTGCCGCACATCCAGAACGCCCCCTGCGGCGGCACGGTTTTGCAGTTGGGACAGACATAACCTTCCCGGCGCGGGGCATTGGCCACGCGGGTCAGGGCACGCGCCTGCATCAGACCGCCCCAGCAATTCAACAAAATAAAGACGCACAGAATGCCCATCCAGATCGACTGTTCCCAAAATGCGAATGCGATCAAACCGATCACGCCGATGAAGCCGACAATCGTCGCAATCAGCAGGCTGCGCGCCCGGCCAAACATAAACCAGAGCAGCGAGCGAAAAATCTGCCCCCCGTCGAGCGGATAAATCGGGAGCATGTTGAAAACGAGCAAAACGGTGTTGATATACCACAGCGTCAGGACGAAAAAATAGGCGTTGGGCATCGCGCTCCCCCAACCGGCGGAGCGTCCCAGCAGCAGGACCGCCGTCAATATGGGAAAGAGCACCACGTTCACCAGCGGCCCGGCGGCGATGCTCCACAGCATGGCGCCCGGTCGTTGCGGTGGCGCCACGTAAGCCACGCCGCCGAGCGGCCACAGAACGATTTGGTTCGCCTGTCCACCAACCTGCCGGCAGGCCAGCGCGTGACCGAATTCGTGCATCAGGACAATCAGAAACAGCGACAGGCATCCCATCACGTTCCAGGTCATGGAAGAATAATCATGTTCCCGGAGCTTGATGAAATAATACATGGCAAAAAACCAGGACCAATGCAGATACACGTCGATTCCGAAGAGCTGGAACAGATGAAATGAGCCTTGTCGTGTTGGCATCGTCGCGCAGGGCTATCAGAATTGCGTTTGGCTAACAAGTTTTTTGGCCGGGTTTCGTTTCCATTTCGTGACCTGGCTTTAACCGCGCCGTCATTGTGCCTGGCGCGAAACCGGCTTAGGTTGGAAAAGTGGTGCCTCGCATTTTGATCGTGGATGACGAGCGCGATTTTGTCGAACTGGTGCAATTTCGCCTCGCCGGACTGGGCTATGAATTCATCGTGGCCAACGACGGCATCCAGGCACTCAGCCAGGCGCGGCAGTTCAAACCGAATCTCATACTGCTCGATATTCTGTTGCCCGATCTGGACGGCCTGTCCGTCTGCGAAATCCTGCGTCGCCAGCCGTCCACGAAAAAAATCCCCGTCATTTTCATGAGTGCGCTTTCCAGCGAGGTGACCAGGCGCACCGTGGCCATGCAGGCCGAGGATTTCTTCACCAAACCGCTCGACCTCGCGCGTCTGGCGAGCCGGATTGCCGATTTGTTGCACCGGGAACCTTCGCCGTTGAATGGCGTTGAAACCCCGCGGGAATAAATTCCGCTCTCAAATTCGAATTTCAAAATCAAGGTAGGGCGGGCAGTCCTCTGCCCGCCGCCGAAGCGGAACGGCGCGCACGGAGTGACGCGCCCTACCAAAACCGGGATACCACCCCTGATGGCGTCCGCTTGACACATCCGGGCGCAGCCTTCATTTTCACCCGAGCTGAAGTTGCATGAATACACCGCATAATTTATTCGATACGCGCCGGCAGTTTGACCTCGGCGATGGACGGCCGGCCGAGTTTTATTCGCTGCCCGCTTTGGAAAAGGCCGGCGTCGGGCCGGTTTCCCGCCTGCCGGTTTCCATCCGGCTCGTGCTCGAATCTGTCCTGCGTAATTGCGACGGCAAAAAAGTCACCGAAAACAACGTCCGCGCGCTGGCCAACTGGCAGCCGAACGCGGCGCGCACGGAGGAAATTCCGTTCATCGTCGCGCGCATCGTGTTGCAGGATTTCACCGGCGTGCCGTTGCTGGTGGATCTGGCGGCGATGCGCTCCACCGTCGCGCGCCTGGGCAAGAATCCCAAAATCATCGAGCCGCTGGTGCCGGTGGATCTGGTGGTGGACCACTCGGTACAAGTCGATTTTGCGGGCTCGGCCGACGCGTTGAAAAAGAATCTGGAGATGGAGTTCCGGCGCAACCGCGAGCGTTACCAGTTTTTGAAATGGGGCATGCAGGCATTCGACACCTTCAAGGTCGTGCCGCCCGGCATCGGCATCGTCCATCAGGTCAATCTGGAATATCTCGCCAAGGGCGTTTTATCCGCGCCCCTCTCCTCTTTGCTCTCCCCGTTGGACGGGGAGAGGATAAAAGGTGAGGGGAACGTTTTCTACCCGGATACATTGGTCGGCACCGATTCGCACACGACGATGATCAACGGCCTCGGCATTGTTGGTTGGGGTGTCGGCGGCATTGAAGCCGAAGCCGGCATGCTCGGCCAGCCGGTTTATTTTCTCACGCCAGATGTTGTCGGCGTGCATCTGGCCGGCGCGTTGCGTGAAGGCGTCACCGCCACCGACCTCGCGCTCACCGTCACGCAAATGCTGCGCAAGGCGAAGGTCGTCGGCAAATTTGTGGAATTTTTCGGTCCCGGTGCGGCGGCCTTGCCGGTGGTGGACCGCGCCACGATCGGCAACATGGCGCCCGAATATGGCGCGACGATGGGTTTCTTCCCGATTGATGAGGAATGCGTGAATTATCTGCGCGCCACCGGCCGCGGCGAGGAGCATTGCCGCATTTACAAAAATTATTACCAGGCGCAGGGCTTGTGGGGTGTTCCGAAGAAGGGTGACATTGCGTATTCGCAGGAACTCGAACTCGACCTCGGCACGGTGGTGCCGAGTGTGGCCGGGCCGAAGCGCCCGCAGGACCGGATTGAATTGCCGGATTTGAAACGTGAATTCGTGTCGACGTTTTCAAAGCCAGTCACGGAAAGTGGTTTCGGTATGAAGCCCGAGGAGCTGGGGAGGACCTTTCTCGTTTCCGGCAACGGCCAGTTTGCCGACGGTGGTGGAAGTCAGGAGCCGGTTTCAGCGCAAAAAGCTCTGAAGCAAAATACCAATCCGCTGACGGAAAACGAAATGGCAAACAACCACCCGACGCCCGATCACGTCACAACACAAGGACGGGCGTTGAAAAGTGAAATTCGCAACGGCTCGGTCCTGATTGCGGCCATCACGAGCTGCACGAACACAAGCAATCCTAGCGTGATGCTCGCCGCCGGGTTGCTGGCGAAAAAAGCCGTTGAGCGCGGTCTTATGGTGAATCCGGTCGTCAAGGCTTCGCTCGCGCCCGGCTCGCGTGTTGTCAGCGATTATTTGAACAAAACCGGCCTGCAGCCGTTCCTCGATAAACTTGGTTTCAATCTCGTTGGTTACGGTTGCACGACGTGCATCGGCAATTCCGGTCCGCTCGCGGCGCCGATCGAAGAGGCCATCGTCAAAAATAATCTGGTGGCGGCGGCGGTGCTTTCCGGCAATCGCAATTTTGAAGCGCGAATTCACCAGAACATCAAGGCGAACTTCCTTATGTCGCCGCCGTTGGTGGTCGCGTTCGCGCTGGCCGGGCGCGTGGACATCGACCTCACGCATGACCCGCTGGGCACCGGCACGGACGGCAACCCGGTTTTGCTGAAAGACATCTGGCCGTCGTTGCGTGAAATCCGCGATCTCATGCAGACCGCGTTGCAACCGGACGTTTTCCAAAGGCTTTACAAGGATTTCGCGGCGCAAAATCCGAAGTGGAACGAAATCCCGTCCAGCACCGGCAACGTGTACGAGTGGGATGCAAAATCCACCTATATTCAGGAACCGCCGTTCTTCGGAAATTTTTCAATGCAACCCGGTGAAATCCGCGAAATCAAGGGCGCGCGCGCGCTGGCGATCTTCGGCGACAGCGTGACGACCGACCACATTTCGCCTGCCGGTTCCATCAAGAAAACGTCGCCGGCTGGAAAATATCTGATTGAGAATGGCGTCGAACCCGCAGATTTCAACAGCTACGGGTCGCGCCGTGGCAACGACCGCGTAATGACCCGTGGCACGTTTGCCAATGTACGCATCAAGAATCTCATGGTGCCGGGCGTCGAAGGCGGCGTGACGGTTTACATGGGAGGGACTGCGTGTCGCAGTCCCAAATTTGGGGACGGCGGCACGCCGTCCCTCCCGGAGCAGATGAGCATCTATGACGCTTCCATCAAATATCAGCAGGCTGGCATACCGCTCGTCGTTCTCGCCGGACAGGAATACGGCACCGGCTCATCGCGGGATTGGGCGGCGAAAGGCACAAACCTGCTCGGCGTAAAAGCCGTCGTGGCGCAGAGCTTCGAGCGCATTCACCGCAGCAATCTGGTTGGTATGGGCGTGTTGCCGCTGCAATTCAAAGAAGGTGTGAACGCGCAGAGCTTGAAGCTCGATGGGACGGAGATTTACGATATCGCAGGCCTTGGTGCGAACCTGAAGCCGCAACAAGACCTCACGCTCAAGATCACGCGCAAGGATGGTAAAGTGGAAAACGTGCCGGTGCGTTGCCGCATTGATACGCCCATCGAGATTGATTACTACCAACACGGCGGCATTTTGCCCTACGTGCTCCGGCAATTGATGGCGAAAGCGTGAAATTGGAGCGCCGAGCACCGTCTCGGCTCGGACACGAAATTGTCATCAACTTGCCGGGGCGGTGCCCGGCGCTCCGTTAAGCTGGCGTGCCATGGTTGAAGTTGTTAGAACAATTTCATGTCCCTGCCACCTCGGTCCAAGCGCGAACATCTGCGCCGATTGGTCGAGGACAAAAATCAATGGTCACGTCCATTGACAGACCAAGAAAAGGCATTGGGTTTTCTCGGCTGGCACGAGCGCGGTTATCTGCCGCACCGCGATTTTCCTGATCTTGTCCAGTTTGTCACCTTTCGTTTGGCCGATTCCATGCCCGCCTCCCGGCGCCGTGAATGGGAACATTTGTTAAAGATTGAAAGTGTCCGGGAACGTCGCGCGCAATTGGAGGAGTATCTGGATCGCGGAGTGGGTGAGTGTCTTTTGCGCGAGGCGCGCGTCGCACAAATCGTCGAAGACTCGCTGTTATGTTTTCACAATGGACGTTATGAATTACTGGCCTGGTGTGTGATGCCGAATCATGTTCATGCGTTGGTGGATGTGAAGCGGACGCCGCTAGGGAAAATCGTACAGAACTGGAAAGTTCACACCGAAAACGAACTACGCCGAACGGAGTTGGCGGAACGCCGAGCACCGCCTCGGTGTGAGAGCGAACCGGCGAGCAACGTGCCGAGACGGTGCTCGGCACTCCGATTAAAGTGGCAGCGTGAATATTGGGACACTTCCATGCGTGATGAGGAGCGGCGACGAAAAGCGATCCATTACATTGAGAATAACCCGGCAAGGGCGAAGCTGTGCCGGGTGGCAAAAGAATGGCCATTCAGCAGCGCGCGGTATCGAGATAACTACGCTCGGCTTGTTATTCCTTGATGGAGCGCCGGGCACCGTCCCGGCTCGATACCGATTTCACCGCTAACAGGCCGAGGCGGTGCTCGGCGCTCCGCTTTAAGGTTTGGCCACCGCTAAAATTCCCAGGTTCGTTTCGGTCTCGCTGTAGCCAAAGCCGAAAGCGGAAGGAGCGAAAGCATCAGAATGTGTCGTCCCGATGAGGCGGGAGTTTTATTATTGGGTTGTGGTTCTACAAAGATGCGGCGCCTGCGGCGCTGCGGAGTGCGGTTAAGTAAACATCGCATACCGAATTTTCAATTATTTTCCACCTTTAACGTCGCAACGATTGGTCGGTGATCTGAAGCGACGCCCCAATTCGGCATCGTCAGCACGTAAGTGTCCTTCTTCACCCAATCGCGCGCCAATGCGGGACTGAGCAGGATGTAATCAATGCGGCTGTAGGTGTCTTCCTTGCCGAAATAATGCGTCCAGGTGATGTTGCGCGGTTCGAACCAGGCATTTTCCGCGGGCGCGCTGTCACCGTTGCGCTCGGCGGGGCGCGTATCTATGAGTTTGAATCGTCCGCGTCCGATGATTTCCTTCGTTGACTCGGAATCCTTCACGTCGTTGAAATCGCCAAGCACGATCAGTTTTGCATGGGGATTGGCGGCGAAATCCTTGTCCACGATGCCTCGCAGGATCTTCGCTTCCTGGAGGCGTTGCTCGGCTTCATTGGCTTCGGGCACGGCCCGGCGCGATTTCAAATGCGCGGCAATGAACGTGAAGGTGAAATCAGGCCCGGCGCGGATGTCCACCTCGGCAAAACCGCGGCTGACGCGAAACCGGCGGCCGTCGAGCAGGAAAACGTCGTTCGTGTGAGATCGGCTCGCAACGATGGGTAATTTGCTCAGCACGGCCACGTGAATGTTCGTGTCCTCACCACTGACGAATTCCCAATATGGAAAGTCCAGGCCTTCGGCTTTGAGCGAGCCGCGCAACTCCGTGAGCGCACTGAGCCCGCCCATTTCTTCCAGCGCAAGCACGTCGGGGTTCAGCGCGCGGATGCTTTCGCGGATTTTGGCTTTGGCGGCGGTGGATTTTGGTTGCGGACGCGATTCCGTCGGCTGGTCGAGATAATTTTCGACGTTGTAGGTCGCGACCCGGAACGTGTCAGCGGCAAGGGCAGGGAAGCACAATAGCACCAGTGCCAAAAGATGGTGACCGGGTAAGAGTCGTTTCAACATAAACTGCTTTACAATTTAAACTCCCAATATTGTCCGTCTATACGGATATTGTCAGAACTCTTTGCCAATTTCTGCAAAGCTGCTAATTTTCTTCCATGCTTCAAATCAGCCAGAGCGGCGGCGCATTGCGTGCGCCACGGAAGAAACCGGCGGCGCAGAAGCTCGACGACAAGCAAAGCGAGCGCGATGACCGTGAACTGCGGATTGACAAGGTTGGCGTTCGTGATTTGCGTTTTCCGATCCAGGTGCGCGACAAGGCGCACAGCGTCCAGAACACGGTGGCCACCATCGGGATGTTCGTGGATTTGCCGAAGGAATTTAAAGGCACGCACATGAGCCGGTTCATCGAGGTGCTCAACGCGCATGGCAGCGTGATTCACGTGCAGAACATCAACGAAATCCTCCGCGCGATGCAAAACAAATTCCACGCCGTTACGTCGCATCTGGAAGTCGAGTTCCCGTATTTCATGGTCAAAAAGGCGCCGGTGTCGGGCGGCGAAGGTGTGATGGATTACACGGCGCGATTCGACGCGACGGCGTCCGGCGGAGAAATTGATTTTGTCCTCACGGTAAAGGCGAACGTGACGACGCTTTGTCCGTGTTCGAAGGCGATTGCCAAATACGGGGCGCACAATCAGCGCGGGCGAGTGACGGTGGCGCTGCGATTTGCGAAGCCGGTCTGGATTGAAGATGTGGTGGCGATGATTGAAGGCTCGGCGAGTTCGGAGTTGTACGCGCTGCTCAAGCGGCAGGACGAAAAGGCGGTGACGGAGCGTGCCTATGAAAACCCGGTGTTCGTGGAGGATTTGGTGCGCAACGTGGCGTTGCGGCTGAACGCGGATGAGCGGGTGCGCTGGTACAAGGTGGAGGCGGAAAACTTCGAGAGCATCCACAATCACAACGCCTACGCGTGCATTGAGAAAGGATGATTTACCCCGCCACCGAAAATTCTTGAAAATTTGTATGGCTTATTTGTTTTCCTCTGTTAAATTCCCGCGCCTTTGATGGACCGGAAGTTGCTCTGGAAGCCGGCAAATCAATTTTAACTGTGACAACAAAGAAAAAAGAAAACAATATGGGAACATCCCGCGGCAAGTCACCAGTTTCCGCCACGGCGGCTGCCATTCTCGGCCAGGCGGTGTCGAAATCCAGGACGGTCATCTCGCCGAAGCGGATCAAAGCCGAATGGCAGAAGTATTACACCCGGCTGTTGGAACTGCGCGACCAGTTGCTCCATCAAATGAACGGGCTGGCCAAGGAATCCGCGCAGGAAATGGCCGGCTACAGCCTGCACATGGCGGATTCCGGCACGGACAATTTCGACCGCGACTTCGCGTTGAGCCTGTTGTCTTCCGATCAGGACGCCGTTTATGAAATCGAGGAGGCGCTCAAACGCATCGAGAAGAAGACCTACGGCACCTGTGAATTGACCGGCAAAACGATTCCCAAAGCGCGCCTCGAGGCGATTCCGTGGACGCGTTTTACCGTCGAGGCGCAGGCCCAGTTGGAGCGCGATGGCGCGCTGCGTCAACGCCGTCTCGGCCAGCTCGGCTCGATTGACAATGTCGGGGTCGCCGATACGGATAGCGAAGACGACGAGCCGGAAGAGAAGGTCAAGGAAAAGGAATAACTTATGCCGCGCGAAATCATCACCATCGAATGCACCGAGGCGCGCAAGCAGGGCAAGTCGCCGTCGCGTTACACGACCACCCGCAACAAAAAGCTGAAGACGGAAAAGCTGGAAATCAGAAAGTATAATCCGGCGTTGCGCCGCCACACCCTCCACCGCGAAATCAAATAGCCATGCCCCGCAAAACCAATACCGATAAATCGGACCGCCGCGGGTCGCGCCGCACCATGGAAAATCGCACGCCGCGTCCGAAACCAAAAATTGATTTCACCGCCGACGCGCTCGAGTTCAAGAACACCAATTTGCTCCGGCAATTTGTGACCGACCAGGGCCGTATCCTGCCCCGCAAATACACCGGAATGCCCGCGCATTACCAGCGCCGCCTGACCCGCGCCATCAAGCGCGCGCGCCAGATGTTGCTGATGAAGTGACCCCTTTTGCCGCCCCGCTGCGCCTGCGGCCGGGCGGTTTTTCATGGAAGTCAATTGCAATTGATTTGCAATTGACTGCCGGCTTGATTTCAGGCGTCGCCCGTGTGATTTTGGTGAAGAGATGAAAATCCGCGCCCATGCCCGTTCGCATCAGCGGCAGGAACTGTCGGTTTTGACCGGCCGTCTGCGCGGGCAATCCAGAAAAATCACGGGTCCGCGCCAGGCCATTCTGGAAATTCTGCGGCGGCGACCGCATCCGATGACAAACCGGGAGATTTTTGCCGCCCTGCGCAAAGGTCGCTGTGATCTGGCGACGATTTATCGTGCCATGCATCTGCTCGAGGCCATGGGGATGGTGAAGCGGTATGATTTTGGCGACGGCGCCGCGCGGTTTGAACTCGTCGGCGAAGGCGACGACGGGCATCACCATCATCTGGTCTGCACGCGCTGTGCGGGAGTGGTTGAGATTGACGAGTGTTTTCTGCGCGAAATTGAATCACGTCTTGGCACCCAAAACGGTTTCAAGGCGGTAACCCACAAGTTGGAATTTTTTGGAATCTGCCCGGACTGTCAGCGATGATTTTTTCTCCTTCGTCAGATTCTGCCGAATCTGACTGACGCTTTCTGAACAGGCTGTTCAAAACCGGCCTCAGGCCATTTCTTCAGCCAGCCAGTCACCGAGATGGAGGAACTCCTTGATTTTCCGGCGCTCGTAGCGGTGTTTGCGCGCTTTTTTCGGTTGATGCTCCGTTTTGCGGAAGGGATATTTGGGGTTGCGAACTGCTTCGTCAATGATTTCCACGGTCTTCATCATAACTGTTTCCTTTCTTCCCAAACGTGAAGCGTAAATAATGCCAACTGTTATTGGCCCTCCCAAAATCTTTATTACGACTTCAGTAAATCAGACCGGCCCGGCGATTTTCTCGTTCAAACAATTCTTTGATGCGTCAAGCGAAACGAACCGGAGCGCCACTCTTTTTCGCTCCGGCTGGCAGCCAGTTTCAGCCCCAGGGCTTCAAAAGCCTTTTGCACCGTCGCAAATTCCGATTTCAGAATGCCAGCCAGCACCAGCGTTCCGGCGTGATTTAGCTGTGCCACAATCCGGCGTCGTTCTGCGATGAGCAGGTCGGAAATCAGATTTGCGCAAACCAGATCATATCGGTGTCTTTGTTGTCTTGGACGGACCGGCAGATTCGTCACATTATTCCGCTGGATTTTCAGTTTTCGGTGCACGTGATTGGCGCGGGCGTTGGCACAGGCGATACGAACCGCTTCAGGATCCAAATCCATGGCTTGCACGGGCGAATAGCCCAGTTTCACCGCGGCAATCGCCAGAATCCCGGAGCCGGTGCCAAGGTCAAGCAAGGACTGTGTTTTAAGGCAGGGACGGCTCTCCGAGCCGTCCGTTCTGGCGCGTTGCCGGGAATGCGCCATGCCAAACGTCTGGTGTTTCACAATTTCACCCAGGCAAAACGCCGTCGTTGGGTGCTGACCCGTGCCGAAGCTCAATCCGGGGTCCAGCACAACCACTGCCTGGCCTTCGCGGGCTTTGCGTTTGCTCCAGCTTGTTTTGATTAACAGTGATTTTGATTCTTCGGAGGGACGAGTTTGGCTTCCCAAGCCCGCCACTAATTTGTTGCCCCGCCTGGGATGTTCGCTTCGCGAATCGTGGTCACGAGTCCCTGATCGTTGTTGTGAAGAAAGGGACTCGCATAGCTCGTCCTTCCGATTGTCGAATTTAATCTCAATTGGCTGGAAGTGCCGCTTCCAGGACTCGGCCCAATCTTCATGCCGCACCCGGGCCATCGCGATTTTGCCGGGACCGATTTTCAGCCCACAGCTTTTGATTCGTTTCAGCCCGGCGGAAATATCTACGCGGACTCTGCGCGGTGAACGCAATTTCTGCTGGAGATAAACCGTGACCGTGCTAATGCCGGTTTCGCTGTCGGCATAAGCCGAGGCGGGCAGACCCAGCGCCGCACCCAGCATTTCGGCGACGGCATCTTCCGCCTCGGGCGTTGTGGTGACGGAAATTCGCCGGAGAGATTCGCGCTTCATCTTACCCAATCACGCCACGGCGTGAAGTTGAGCAGCTCGATTTCGTTCAAGTGCGGATGCAGGGCGACCCGGGTGATGCTGGTGTATTCGATCTCGAACGAATTGGTCTTCGGCAACGGCAGGTCGAGCAAAATCGAGAGCATCATGCGGATGACACCGCCATGGCTGAAAATGGCGGCGGTTTCGCCCGGATGACGGCGGATGATTTCAAAGAGGCAATCCTCGACGCGGGCGCGGAATTGGACGCCGTTTTCGCCCTTCGGCACGGCCCCCAGTTCAATTTCGTCGAGCCAGTCGTAGGGATGGACACCGAATTTTTCGCGCACCTCATTCCAGTTGTATCCCGACCAGTCGCCGAAATCCACCTCTTGCAATCCGGGAAGGATGGTCTGGGCGGGCGCGCCGTTTTTGAGCGACGGCACGAGGGTCTGTTGGACACGCTTCATCGGACTGGCGTAAATCGCGTCGATTTTTTTGTCGTGCAGAAACTCGGCCAGTGTTTTGGCCTGGGCGCGGCCGCGTGCCGAAAGATTCATGTCAATCCGCCCGCCAAAGGCGCGATGGTAACGTGGTTCGATTTCCGCGTGGCGAATCAACAGCAATCGGGTCGGCGGCGACGGTTTGCTTTTTCGCCGGGAAATTTTGGAGGAAGGTTTGCGCACGGAAAAATCAGGCTGCGCCAAGTGCCTCTTCCTGTGCGGCCAGTAATTCGCGGATGCCGGTCTTGCCCAGCGCGAGCAAATCGGCCAGTTGCGATTCACTGAACGTGGCTTGCTCGCCGGTGCCCTGAAGTTCAATGAATTCGCCGGCGGAATTCATCACCAGATTCATGTCCACCGCCGCCGCGACGTCCTCGGTATAACACAAATCCAACAATGGCCGGCCGTTGACGATGCCCACGCTGACGGCGGCAACGGCGTGGAGAATGGGATTTTCCGCCAGCTTGCCGGAGGCAATCAGCCGCCGGATGGCGATGCACAAGGCCACATACGCGCCGGTGATGGCCGCGGTGCGCGTGCCACCATCGGCCTGGAGCACGTCACAGTCCACCCAGACCGTATGTTCACCGAGCTTTTCGAGGTCGATCGCGGCGCGCATGGCGCGGCCGATGAGTCGCTGGATTTCCTGCGAGCGCCCGTCAATTTTTCCCCGGCTGCTTTCGCGTGCCCGGCGTTCCAAAGTGGAATAGGGGAGCATCGAATACTCGGCGGTAATCCAGCCGCCCTTCATGTTTTGTTCCTTCATCCAGCGCGGCACGGATTCCTCGACCGTCACACCGCAGATGACACGCGTGTTGCCCCATTCGATGAGCGTCGAGCCGGCGGCGTGCGGCGCAATGTGATTTTTAAGATGCAGCGGTCGGAGTTGATTTGCGGAGCGCCCGTCCACCCTCCGCAGTGTTACGGAGGACGGGTCGGCGCGGATAGGTTCAGCCATAAACGAGGGCATGTTAGACGCCGATTGCTTCAAGGAAAAGAAAAACAGACACGAATTTCACGAATTAACACGAATTCCAAAGGCGCCTGTGAAAATCCTCGCAATCGGCCACGAGGAAAACAAGACAGGATAAAATTACAGCCTATTCTTTAATTTTCTTGTCTTCCGGAGAGGGAGTGCGGTGAGGTCTGGTTGGCAAGGTCGCGACAAGAGCAGCAAAACCCCAGGCACGCTGACCACTAATCCGACGACTAGCACGATGACCCTTGTCCAAGGGTCGTTGCTTGGCACACCATTTACGTCAATTGCCGCATTACGATCAAGCAAAAGCGCCAAACCCCATAGAACGAAAATCGCACCGACGACAACAAAACACACGCCGACAAAACGACCGAGCGCGTTTATCCTCTTCCGATGAACTGTGTTGACGTTTGGCATTTTTGATTACGGGTGATCTAACAAACAACGATGCTTTTAAATTCGTGTTAATCGGTGAAATCCGCGTCAACCTTTTTTGCCGGCTTCGATGCTGGCGAATAAATTTTCCAGACTGTTCAGCGGCGTGTCCCGTTTCGGATTGAGCATCGGCTCCGGCGAGAACCGGCAAGAAGTGCAATAGCGCCGGCGGCCAGCAATGTCATCGCTGAGGGTTCGGGCGCCGGCAAGGGCAAGCCTTGGAACGCGAGAAGAGTCGGTTGATTCAACCCGGACGCAAAGAGAGTTTGCCCTCCACCCGAAGTGAATTCATAGATGTTGCCGCTGTTGAAATCCCCCTCAAACAGATTGTCCGCCTGGTCAAACGCCAGGCCGACAGGATGGTCCAGCCCGGAGGCAAAAGTACTTTGCACTCCGCCCGGAGTGAATTCATAGATGTTGCCGCTCAAGGAGTCCGCCTCAAACAGATTGCCCGTGCTGTCAAAGGCCAGTCCCCAGGGGCCACTCAACCCGGAGGCAAAGGTGCTTTGCGCTCCGCCCGGCGCGAGTTTATAGATATCGTCGCTGTTGTAATCCGACACAAACAGATTGCCGGCGTTGTCAAAGGCCAGACCCAAAGGTTGAGACAAGCCTGAGGCAAAGGTGCTTTGCGCTCCACCCGGAGTGAATTCATATACGTCACCGCTGATGCCATCGGCTACAAAAAGATTGCCGGCATTGTCAAAGGCCAGAGCGTTGGGTCGCCCCAACCCGGAGGCAAAGGCGCTTTGCGCTCCGCCCGGAGTGAATTCGTAGACGTTGCCGCTGTTGGCATCTGCCTCAAACAGATTGCCAGCATTGTCAAAGGCCAGACCCAAGGGTTGATTCAACCCGGAGGCAAAGAGGTTTTGCGCTCCACCCGGAGTGATTTCTAAGATCTGGCCGCTTCCATAATCCGCCTCGAACAGATTCTGCGCCGGCGCGTTTATGGAAATCAGCACGACCACTCCGGCAGAGACTGCCCCGCCGAATGAATGGCGCGCGACCCGAAGGGAGGATTTAAGCTTCGGCATCATGAGTTCATTTTATTATGGCAACATCGGTTTGGGATTTCAGCGACCTCAGCTGTTGAACTTGTTGGTGAATGCCGCTGGAAATCGGCACGACAAACAACAACCTTGTCCGGTAAATGTTTCAGCAAGAATCAAGCCAATGCGGCATCGGAACCGGGTCTCTTGGCGCCGGATAATTCTTTACCTGAGAAGCAGTTGGAAAGTACTACGGTCATGCGTAGGGCTGAAAGGACAGCCAGGCGTCGTAGGTTGAGACCCTTATCGAACAGGCCTTACAATAAAGTCTGTGAGGTCCAAAACGGCAAAGTTTTCGTGTTTGATTCGCCCTCGCTTTGTTTGGCAGTTACTTCTTTTGTTCAGCTTCAATTCCCGCAAACAAATTTTCCAGACTGTTCAGCGGCGTGTCTCGTTTCGGATTCAGAATCTGCTTCAGATATTCCACGGCGTCGGGAATGTAGCGGATGGACTTGGGCAGGAGGGCTCCGGCGGCGTTGGCGTGGCCGCCGCCCTGGAATTTTTCCGCCACCTTGAGCGCCTCGCCGTTGCGGCTGCGGAAACTGGCGAAAACCATGTTCCCGCGCCGGAACAGCGTCACCAGCACCGGATATTTCACGGCCTGCTCCTCCAGCAATTGGTGCACGACCAGATTATTGTTGCCGACCACGGTGTCCACGTAGCCGACCGTCGGGCTGATTTCGGTGACATTATGTTTGCTCCATTCGAATCCCAGTGGGTCTTCGATGCGGCGTTTCGTCGCCATGACTTCGAGCAGCGGATGGTCGAGCAACTTTTCAATCTGGCCGCCGATGAGCGTGTGCAGGTTCCAAAACTGGTAAACTTTCACCAGGTTGGCGAAATCACCGGCGAGGACGAAGTCGGGGTCGTCCTCCAGAAACAAATCGGCGACATTATTCAAATGCACGAGCCGGTCGAGCGCGGGCGAACCGAGGCCGTGTTGTTGGCACAGTTCGTAGCACAGCAATGCGGCGGATTTGTTCACGTCATGAATGAGCAGCGCATTTTTGGGTGCGGACTCCGTGACGTGATGATCAACAATCATCCATTCCGATTTGTCGAGGCGCGGTTCGAAGGTGAAATCCGCGACCCAGGCGGCCTTTTCCCGCAGCTCGCGTTGTTTCCATTGGTTGTAATGGTAGGCTTCGAGCGGAACATCCGTGTCGAACAGTTTTTTGGCAAGCCGTTGCAGCAACACGCCCGCAATGAGGCCGTCGAGATCGCTTTCGTGCGTGATGATGACTTCGGGCTTGGTCGGCTCCAGCATGACCATGAAAGATTAACTGAATCCGGCGGGCGTGGCGAGCGGGGAATTTGTGTGCATGTCAATTTGGGTGGGGCGAGGCTACTGACGAGCCGGAATGTAGCGTCGAGCTTGCGGCTCGAATCGATTGGCGCGCAGCGCCAACACTACAACAGACGCGGCTCGCGAGGACGCTCGCCCCACCGGTGAAGAAAACGTCTTGAAAGAAACGGCAATTCGCTTCACTGGCTGGTACACGACATTTCGGTTGCTTCAGGGCAGTCGGTGTCCGGGAACGCTGCAAGTCGGCTTTTCGCCCACGGGGCCGATGGTGTAGTTGCCGCCGGCCGGACAATGCGGAATTTTTGAAAGGTAAGGCTGGATGTCGTCCCATGTGGGAACATCGGTGGCTTGTTTGCCCTTCTCCAGGGCCCATTGTTGCTTGGCCCCGTCAATTTGGCGAAGGTTGTTGATGCAGGCGTTTTCCTGCGAGGTGGTCCGGGCCTTGACGAAATTGGGAATGGCAATCGCGGCCAACATGCCGGGCACGGCCACGGCGGGCAGCAGTACCATGTTGGCGTAACTCTGGCTGCCGTTGCCGACGGTCAGGCACCCCTCCGGCGTGTTGATGCCGACGGAGTAGGCAAAGGCGGGCTGATTGCGGTAAAAGGATTGCATCCACTGCGACATCTGCGGTTCGGTCCTGGCGCTGTTGGCCATGGCTTGTTGTTGCACCTTCATCAAGGTCTCGGCGAACCGCCGGCTCATGTAGCAGAAGTTGTTGCCCTGGTCGGGCAGGCCCTGCGCCAGATGTTTGAATTCGTCGGTTGA
>Ga0265338_10001184_pt1 | contig 43037 bp, 43 predicted proteins | sample 42126metaG_FD_193579 | JGI IMG/M metagenome (GOLD analysis project Ga0265338, IMG submission 193579) | Rhizosphere microbial communities from Carex aquatilis grown in University of Washington, Seatle, WA, United States - 4-21-26 metaG | ecosystem: Host-associated > Plants > Roots > Rhizosphere... | reverse complement strand
ACGGGATGGACTGCGGTGACCCGTTCAGGCTGGCCCATCCGCTCCAGGCGCTGTTGATGGCATCCTGCCAGCGGTGGTACAGGGCGCCGTCCTGGCCTTTCACGAACAGCTCCAGGCGGCCATCCTTGTTCTGGCCGAGCGTGGGGGCGTCGACCGCCCCGCCGCCCGGGCCGGCGATGTGCTCCCAGTCGCTCCATCCGCCCAGGCCCCCAGCGGACTGGTAGATGTGCCACAGGTCACGGTTCACGCCATCCCACGCGAACAGCTCCAGCCGGCCGTCCTCATCGTTGCCCACCGCCGTGGGCTGGGCGAAGGCGGTCGGCAGGTCCTCGCCGAGGGGTTCCCAGTCCGACCAGGTCCCGCCCGGGGTTTCCTGGAACCGGTGCCAGAACAAGCCGGCGTCCGTGGTGCCGAAGATCTCCAGCCGCCCGTCCTTGTTCACGCCGGCGGTCACGTTCGGCGAGTCCACGCAGCAGCCGAGGCTGGCCCAGCCGCCCCAGCCGCCGTTCGGGGCGGTCTGCCAGTCGTGATAGATGCTGCCATCCACGACGCGGAAGATCTCCAGGCGGCCGTCCTTGTTCCGCGCGACGGCGATGGGCACGTCCGTCGGCGTCCCGGCGGGCCGGCCGAGGCTGGCCCAGCCGGACCAGCCCCCCGTCGTCTGCTGCCAGTCATGCCAGACTTCGCCGTTCTGCGCGGAGGCGAACACCTCCAGCCGGCCGTCCTGGTCGGACGCGACAACCGGGTTCCACAGCGGCTGGGAGGCAGCGTGGGCCGCCTGGCTCGCCGCCGGGATCAGCACCGATAGCATGCTGATCATGATCACGGCGGCGACTCGCGAGGCGCGTGAGAAGGCTAATGCGGGCATGGTGAAACGAACCTCCAGAAGTAGCTTGAACCCCGTCCGGGCATCTGCCGCGAAGCGCTGCGGGAGCATCCGGGCAGCTGTGAGCCTAGGCGGGCCGGTCGCGGCGTGGTGCCGGCCGAACGACCCTCATCCGGGGTGTGGCTGGGCTCCGCGACGAACCGGACCAGCGTCAGAGTTCGTCCAGGCGGATCAGGCCATCCTGCACCGCCCGTGCGACCAGGGCGGCCTTGGTGGGGGCCGGCCGGCCGGTATTGGCGTACTTGATCCGCGCCCGGTCGATGTAGCTGGCCACGGTCCGGGCCGACAGCCCCAGGCGCTGCGCGACCATGTCCTTGGACTCGCACCGGAACCACTCCAGCAGCACGTCGGTCTCCCGGGGAGCGAGGGCGGGCCGGTCCGAGCGGCCGTTGATCCCCATGGCGCCCGCCAGCGAGGGTGACACGTAGGGTCGGCCGTCCGCGGCGGCGTGCACGGCCGCGATCAGGTGGCGCCGCCCCTCCGCCTTGGTCAGGTAGGTGAACGCGCCGATGTCCAGGCAGGTCAACACCGTCCGGGCGTCGTCTCGCATGGAGTAGACGACAACCTGCCGGCCCGCATCGACCAGCCGGCGCAGGTCCGCGTAGGCCGGCACGGAGCCACCAAGTTGCAGGTCGAAGAGCACGACAGGGACCGACCGGCCCGGCTCGACCCATGCGGCGCTGACGTCGGGGCCGGCCGCGACCACGTCGATCGGCGGATCCGCGGCGGCGCACCAGGCCTGCACGCCCGCCAGGATGGCGGGATGGTCGTCGATGATCACCAGCGGGATCACGGCGGCTCAGTCCAGGTGGCCTCCGCCCAGACCGCGGTGCCCCGGGCCAGCCAGCTGACCGTGACATGATCCGCATCGCCCGGTGGCATCCGGCCGGCGGCGTGGTCAGCGCCGAGTTCAGCCGCGATACGGCCAGCAACGAGTTCAGCCGCGATACGGCCAGCAACGAGTTCAGCCGGGTCGTGGTCGCCGAGGTCGGCCGCGACCTCGGCGACCACACTCAGGATGAGCTGGCCGGGCAGGCCGACCAGGGTGATCCTGGCCGTGCGCAAGGCGCGGGCCAGCACGGCGAGCAGCGGCTCCGTCAGGGCCCGCCGGGCGGGCTGAGGTACTGTCGGCCGCTCGCCGAGCACGGCGAGCTGCACCTCGATCCCCCGGCGTTCTGCCAGGTCGATACAGGCCTGGACCTCGTGCCGCAGCGGGTCGGCGGTCTCGTCGCTCTCGGCGAACAGCCGCCGCAGCCTGCCCGCCTCGATAGCGCAGGCCCGGCGGACGGCCGGATCCGCCGGGTTCAGCTCCCCTGCGGCCAGTCCAGCGAGCAGCGGTGTGGTAGTGGTTCCCAGGTCCAGGTACCTGGACCGCCGGTCGCTGTGCACCTGGTCGGCCACCGCTTCCGCGGTCCGGATCTGTTCTTCCTGGGCCGCGATCCGGGTCGCGGATGACGCAGAGCGGCGCAACGCCGCGGCGGCCAGCCCGATGGCGAGTTGCCATCCGCCGACGACCAGGGTGACAGTGGCCATCGCCACGAAGACCTGGGCGTCGGTGCGGCCGGCCACGACGATCCCGAGGGCCGTGACGCCCAGATGGCCAGTCAGCACGCCAGCGAGCCAGCCGACCGGCCGGTCCAGAAAAAGCAGTACCGCGTACCAGCCGGTGACCTCCCAGGACCAGTGTGCGGAGCTGATCAGGTCCGCCGCTGGCACCGCCGCCGTGCCGGCTGCCGATGCGCAGACCGCGGTCAGGGTCAGCGGCCACCTCAGCCATCCCCACGGGCGGCCGCGCAGCACGATGATGGCCACCAGCCCGGCCACCGCGGCCAGCACCGCGAAGGAGGCCACCTCCAGCCAGGCTGGCCGGTAGACCGCGGTGAACATCAGCATCGTCGGGAGTGTCCAGCAGAGCAGCACGGCGGCCAGCACGCCGAGTACGGCGAGCCGGAGATTGCGCAGGAAGCGATCCGCGATCAGCGCGGGTCCGAGCTCAGCCATCGGCCCATTCCAGGCGGACCACGGTGCCCTGTCCGGGTGCCGACCGGACGTACCCCCGCCCGCCGGCCCGGCTCATCCGGCCGGTGATCGATTCAGTGATCCCGCGCCGGTGTGGCGGCACGTTGCCGGAGTCGAAGCCGCAGCCCGCGTCGCGTACCTCGACCACGAGCGGGCGGCCGGGAGTCAGGGTCAGGAAGGCCTCCCTCGTCCGCGCGTGCCGGGCCACGTTCCGCAGCGCCTCCACGACGCTGTCCCGTATCGCCAGGGCCGGGCCCGCTGGCAGCGTGGCCGGCGGCAGCGGGTCGTGATGGACGAGGAGAGGGCAGCGCCGGATGGCCTCGGCGATCAGCGTGGTCAGGCTCGTCCCGGTACCGGCCGGGAGCGCCGGCCGGTGGATGGCCGCCAGATCGCGGCGGGCCTGCTCCGCCAGCCAGGGCTCCGGCCCGTGCGCGGCGCCCATCCCGACCATCAGCAGGGTCGAGGCCGCGGTGTCGTGCAGTGTGGTCAGATACTCACGCTCGCTGGCCCGCCGGGCCCGGCTGACATCGCGCGCGGATCTCGCCCGCTCGCGGGCGGCGAGCTGGGCGTCCGAACGGCGGCCGCCCCGCTGTACCAGGTGGTACAGACCCCGGGACAAGCCGGCTTCCGCGAAGATCCAGAGCGCGGTGGGCAGCCAGGACATGCGGTCCCGGCCGGCTACGAGCTGTGCGCCCGTGACGTACGCGGCGAACAGTGCCGCTGCGGCGACCGCCCCAGCCAGCGGCTTGGCATGCCACTGGTAGCTGACCACGGTCATCGACACGACCGCGAGAATCCAGCTCGTCCCATCAGCCTCCGCGTGCGCGGGCACCAGCCAGCCCTGGCCCGCGGCCACCAGGCAAAGCACGCTCACGTCCGCGACCAGCAGCCAGGTCCCGGGCCTGCGGAGGATGGCCGCGGCCCAGATCCCGGACCAGCCGATCAGCGCGGCCACGCAGCCGGCGGCCAGCGGCAGACTCGTGCGCGGAACGATCACCAAGCCGAGTAATCCGCAGCCGACCACGATCGCGGTGCGGCTGACCACGGCGTACCGGCGGGCGAACTGGGCCAGTTCGCGTTCGGCTGGCCCGGCACTGGCTGCCATCAGGTGTCCCGGACCGTTGGCACTACCACAAATTACTGCAAAACAGACACCACGCACAGTCCACGGCGCCTCAGCCCTGAGGCGAGGGGGGTGGTTTGCCGGGGCGCGGTCGCGTCGGCCAGAATGGTCCCCGGCGATGAAGCTCGCCTCAACCGCAGGGCAGGTTCCTGCTGATGGCTTCTACCCCCTGTTCGTGAGGAGTGGAAGGAGGCCATCGTGACTGACGACGTGCCGGAGTCGCCCGGCCATCAACCTGCGGGGTCATTCCCCCGGCGCACCCTGCACCCCCCGCGGACCCTCGCCTGGCCCGCTCCGTGACCGCGGTTCTGCCGATCCCGGTCATCCAGGTTTTCCAGGTTCTGACCATCGCACTCGGCGCGCCAGGTGTCTCGGGTGTCATCTCGCGGGTGGAGGCCCGGCTGCAAGGCCGCCGCGGTCCCCGCGTGCTGCAGCCGTACTACGACCTCGCGAAGCTGTTCCGCAAGGAGGCGCTCGCGCCGGAAGGGGCGAGCTGGGTCTTCCTCGCCGCGCCGCTCGCGGCGTTCACCTGTTACCTGACGGTGCCGCTGCTGATCCCGGTGCTGACCACGTACGGGCTTCCGCTGGGGTACATGGGCGACATCCTCGGCGGCGGGTTCATCCTGTCGCTGGCCAGCTTCCTGGTCGCGGTGGCCGCGCTGGAGACCGGCAGCCCGTACGCCCAGCTCGGGGCGAGCCGGGCCAAGACGTTCGCGGCGATCACCGAGCCGGTGGTCCTGTTCGTCGTGTTCACCGTGGCGCTGATCACCGGGACCGACCTGCCGTATGCGCTGGCCGCCACGGTCAGGTCGTCCGCCGGGCAGATCATCCGTCCCGCGCACGTGCTGGCGGCGGCCGCGCTGTTCATGGTCATCCTGTACGAGACCGGCCGGATCCCGGTGGAGACGCACACCGGGACAAACGAGTTCGGGATGATCGAGGAGGCGCGGCCGTTCGAGCACTCCGGGCCCTACTTCGCCCTGCTGAAGTGGGGGTCGGCGGCCAAGCAGCTGATCCTCTATACGATCCTGATGAACGTCTTCATCGCGCCGTGGGGCCTGGCGTCCAGCGCGCAGGCCGGTGCGGTCCTGCTGGCCATCGTGGCGCTGCTGGCCAAGGCGTCGGCCCTGGGCGTGGCGGTCGCGGTCATCGACAACTCGTTCGCCAAGCTGCGCCTCTTCAAGATCACTGAGTTTGCGTCCGCGGCGTTCCTGCTCGCCGTGCTCGGCGTGTTCACGCTCTACCTCGGGGGTGGCTGATGCTTCCAGCCCAGGCGCCCGGCGCCTACACGGGCGGCGCGAACGTCATCGCGGTGCTGATCCTGCTCGCTGAGTTCGGCATGTTCCGCCAGGCCCTGCTGCGCGACCAGATCCGGCTGTACATGGCCCAGTCCGGGCTGATCTCGGTCTTGGCGGTCATCGTCGGCGCGGCCCGCCACCTGCCGGAACTGTACGTACTGGCCGGGCTGGCCGCCGCGCTGAAGGTGGTCGCCATCCCGCTGCTGCTCCGGCGGCTGCTGCGCGGGACTGACCTGGCGGAAGGCCCGGCCGGCGGCGCTGATATCGCCGGCAGCGGCGGGCTCAGCCTGGCCAGCACCATCCTGGTGGCGATCGTCGTGGCCGCCTTCGGCTTCTTCGCCGCGGGCGCCCTGGGCATCCGCGCCGTCGCGGCTCCGGTGACGGCCCTGTCCGTCTCAGTCTCGGTGGTCCTGGTGGCCTTCGTCGTCATGATCCACCGCCGGGACGTGGCCTCCCAGGCCATCGGGCTGTTCTCGCTGGAGAACGGGATCTCCCTGGCGGCCCTGGTGCTGGCGGCCGGCCTGCCCCTGATCCTGGAGGTTGCGCTGCTGTTCGACCTGCTGGTGGCCGTGGTCGTGTTCGGCCTGCTGATCCGGCTGCACCACCTGACCGGGCTGCGCCAGGGTCGCGCCGAGTCGCTGTCCACCGCCGACCTGACCAGCCTGCGAGGCTGAGCCGTGATCGTCATCGCCGTGCTCCTGCTGACCCTCCCCGTCGCCGCCGCGCTGGCCGCGCTCGTCGCGGGCGCCCGGACCGCCCAGGCGGTCACGGCCGCCGCCGGCATCGCCACCTTCGGGCTGGTCATCGCCCTGGTCCCGGCCGCGTCCCGGCGCGACCTCAGCTTCGGCACCTTCATCCGGATCGACGCGCTGAGTGTGGTGTTCCTGCTCGCCACGAGCTTCCTGTACGCGGCGGTTTCGGTGTACTGCATCGGCTACCTGCGCGGCGGTCATGACGGGGAGTCGTTTTCGCGTTATGCCCGGAGGTTTTCGCTCGGGCTGAACCTGTTCGCCTGGTCGATGCTGGCCGCGCCGATGATGAGCAATCTGGCCCTGCTGTGGGTGGCCATCGAGGTCACCACGGTGATCTCGGCCCTGCTGGTGGCGATCGAGGGAACCGACGGCTCTACGGAAGCCGCCTGGAAGTACATCCTGATCGCATCGGCGGGCCTGAGCATCGCGCTGCTCGGCACCATCTTCATGTACTACGCCGGCGCGCAGGTGCTCGGCCAGCACTACAACCTGGCCTTCGCGCCGCTGCTGCAGGTGGCCCACCAGTTGCCGCACACCGCGGTGCGGCTGGCGTTCGTGCTGGCGGTGCTGGGGTTTGGCACCAAGGTGGGACTGTTCCCGGTGCATACCTGGCTGCCGGACGCGCACTCGGAGGCGCCGACGCCGGTCTCCGCGCTGCTGTCCGGATCGCTGCTCGCGGTGAGCTTCTACGCGATCCTGCGCTACTACCAGGTGGCGGCCGGGACGCTCGGGCCGCGGTTCCCCCGGGACGTGCTGCTCGTCTTCGGCGTGGCCTCACTGCTGATCGCCGCGCTCTACCTGCTGGATCAGCGGGACTACAAGCGACTGCTGGCCTACTCCAGCGTGGAGCACATGGGGATCCTGGCCATCGGGGTGAGTTTCGGCGCCCCGGTCGCGCTGGCCGGCGTGCTGCTGCACGTCCTGGCGCACGCCGCGGCCAAGGGCAACGCGTTCATGGGCGCCGGGGTGCTGGTCAGGAAGTTCGGCAGCAAGCAGATCTCCTCGGTCCGCGGCGGCCTGGACCTGCTGCCCTGGAGCGGCCCGCTGTTCCTGGCCGCGATCCTCGCGCTGAGCGCGATGCCGCCGTTCGGCATCTTCCGCAGCGAGTTCGAGATCGTCGCCGGTGGCCTCGCAGCATCGCGCAACGTGGCCGCGGTGATCCTGGTCGTCGGGGTCACGGTGGCCTTCTTCGGGCTGTCCCTGGCGACCAACCGGATGCTGCTCAGCCCGCGCGCCACGCGTGCCGCCGCCGCTTCCCGGGGGGGTCCGGAGGGGCGCCCCACCGGGCCGGCCCCGCTGACCCGCGGCGAGCCCAGCGCCTGGATGGTGCTGCCGGTCGTGGTGGGGCTCGCCGCGCTGCTCATGCTCGGCCTGCATCCACCGGGCGAGCTGACCGGGCTGATGGCCCGGGCTGTCACCCAGCTGGGCGGCCCAGCATGACCGGCGCGGCGGCCCTGTGGGACAGCGTGACCCGGCAGGTTGCGGAGGGCCGCAGGTTCGCCGGGCTGATGGCCACCCAACGCCCCGGCGGCATACTGCTGTCCGCACACCTGGCCGGCGCCACCGGGATCGTCACGGCCGAGGCGACCCTGCCGCCCGGGGCGGCCAGCTACCCGGCGCTGACGCCGATGCTCGGCGCCGCGTTCTGGTACGAGCGGGAGATCCACGATCTGTTCGGCATCGTCCCGGAAGGTCATCCCCGGCTGGCGCCGCTGATCCGGCCGCGGGCCGGCGACGAGCATCTGCTGCCGCGGCACGTCCTGGGTCCTGGGTTGTTCACGATCCCGCACGGCCCGGTCCGTTCCGGGGTACTGGAGTCCATCGAGTACCTGGTGGAGACGCCGGGCGAGGACATCCCGCACCTGAACATGCGGGTGCACTACAAGCACCGCGGGATCGAGCGGCGGTTCGAGGGCATGACGGTGGCCGACGGGGTGCTGCTGGCCGAGCGGACCGAGGGCGTCGCGTCCGTCGCGCACGCGCTGGCCTACTGCCATGCGATCGAGCGGATGGCCGGCGTGACCGTGCCGTGGCCCGCCGGGCTGGTCAGGGTGCTGCACGCGGAACTCGAACGCGCCGCCAGTCATCTCGACACCGCGGCCCGGCTGTGCGACGCGGCGGGTCTGGCCGTCGCCACCGCCCGGTTCGGCGTGCACAAGGAACAGGTGCTCCGGCTGGTCAGCCGGATGTGCGGCAGCCGGTTCGGCCGCGGTGTCGTGGTCCCCGGCGGGGTGACCGCCCGGCCTCAGGTCCCAGCGGCGGAGTTCCTGGCCGAGATCGGCCGGATGGAGCGGGCGGTCAACGCTGACGCCGCCGCGTTGATGGGCACCGCGTCGTTCCTCGACCGGCTGCGCGGCACGGGCCCGCTGAGCCCGGAGCGGGCTCGCGAGCACGGCGCCCTCGGCCCGATCGGCAAGGCCTCAGGGTTCAGCGACGACGCACGGCTGGTCCGGCCGTACGACGGCTACCTGCGGCTGGGCCTGGGCCGCCTGCCTGAGCATTCCGGCGGCGACGCGCTGACCCGGCTCCGGCTGCGCTGGGATGAGCTGCGCCAGTCGTTCCACCTGCTGCATCAGGCCGCCGACGAGCTCAGCGCCGCGCCCGATGGCCCGCTGCGCGGGGAGTGCGCGGTGACCGGCGGACGGGCGGTCGGCTGGGCTGAGGCGCCCCAGGGCGAGGTGCTCTACGACACGGCGGTGGCGGACGGGCGGCTCATCCGCTGCCGCCCCCGCTCGGCGTCGTTCCACAACCTGGTCCTGTTCCACGAGGTTTTCGCCGGTGACATCCTCACCGACTTCCCCTTCATCGAGGCCAGCTTCGGCCTGTCCGTGGCGGGGGTGGCCCTGTGAAAAACGACACTGTGAAAAATGACACTGTGATGGTGACGCGGTGAGCCCGTGGGTGCTGCGCGGCCTGCGCAACGGCGTGGTCACCACCCGCTGGCCGGCCCGGCCGGACGCTTATGCCAGCGAGTGGCGCGGCCCCGCCACCCTCCGCGACCCGCTGGCCGCCCGGGCCGGCGATGACCTGGGCCTGCTCTGCCCGACACAAGCCATTAGCAGCCACACGGATGGTTCACTGCACATCGACCAGGGCAAGTGCATCCTGTGCGGGCGCTGTGTCGCGCAGCGCCCTGATGTGTTCGGGTGGTCGGCCGGCCCGGCGGCCGCCGGGCTGACCCGCGAGGGCCTGGTCGTGCCGCAGATCCCGGACTCTAACGCGAACCTGGCCGCGATCCGGGCGGGGTTGCGGGCCCGGACCGCCGCGCTGCGCCGGTCGGTGCATCTGCGGCACGTCGACGCGGGTTCGGACGGCGCGGAAGAACAAGAGATCCAGGCTCTGCTCAACCCGGTGTATGACGTGCACCGGCTCGGCATCTTCTTCACCGCCAGCCCCCGGCACGCGGACGTGCTGCTGGTCACCGGAGCCGGGGCGCGCGGCATGCTGGCGCCGCTGCGCCGGACCTACGACGGCATGCCGGACCCGAAAATCGTGATCGCGGTCGGCAGCGACGCGGTGAGCGGCGGTCTGGTCAGCCCGTCTGACGCGACAAGCGGCGGGGTCGGCGGCGCCATCCCGGTGGACGTGTGGCTGCCGGGGTCCCCGCCCAGCCCGTTCGGCATCCTGCATGCCTTGCTGCTCGCGCTCGGCCGGCTGCCCGGGGCGGACGGGCGGCCTGCGTCTGGGTGGCAGCCCCGGGCGGGCCGGCAGCGTGGGCCTGACGGGGGGTCTGGGGCTGACGGGCAGTCAGGGGCTGACGGGCAGTCCGGGGCTGACGGGCAGTCTGGGGCTGACAGGCAGCCTGGTCCGTCGCGGCGGGATCAGGGGGAGAGCCGGTGACCGGGCTGGGTGCGCTATTCGCGGCGGGACTGGCCCTGCTGGCCGTGGCGGCTGGGGTGGATCTCCTGACCGGTGTTCGCTGGCCGCGCCTGCTTGGCGTGCCGTACCTGCTCGGCGCGGTCGGCTCGGCCTGCCTCGCGGGGACTGGGGCGGGCGTGCTGGCCGGCCATCCGGCCCGGCTGGCGGTCAGCGGCTGGCTCGGTGCCAGCCGGTATGGCCAGGGAACTCTTGGCCTGGCCGCGGACCGGCTGTCTGGGTTGTTCCTCGTCATCGCGTTCGTCGCCGCGGTGGGGGTCTCGCTGGCCTTCGCGAACTGGGCCGCCCGTCCCGGTGCCGTCGGCCGGCGCGGGCTCGGTGCCAGTTACGCGCTCGCCCTGGGTGCGATCGCCGTGGTCATGACCGCGACGGACGCGTTCACGGTCCTGCTCGCCTGGGAAGTGCTGACCGTCTCGTTCTACCTGCTCGCGGGCTTCGAGCGGGGCCGGGCGGGACGACCGGCCGGCGCGCTGATCACCCTGATCTTCGGACGGGTCAGCGGCGCGGCGCTGCTGGTCGGGCTGCTGCTGCTGGCCGTCCGGTCACACTCGCTGAGCCTGGCCTCGTTCACCCAGGTGGGCGGGGGTGCGGTCCGGGACGCGGCACAGGCACTGCTGCTGCTTGGCTTCGCGGTGAAGGTGGGACTCGTCCCGTTCCAGGTGTGGCTGCCGCGCGGATACTCGGCCGCGCCCGGGCCGGCCCGGGCGATCATGGCCGGGGTGGGGGTGAACGTCGGCTTCTACGGGCTGTGGCGCACCCTGGCCCTGCTTGGCGCGCCGCCGGCCTGGCTGACCGGCCTGGTGCTGGTCCTGGCCGGGGTGACCGCCCTGCTCGGGATCGCCCATGCCGCCGTGCAGCCGGGCTTGCAGCGGGTCATCGCCTACTCCAGCGTGGAGAACACCGGGCTGATCGTGGCCGGTTTCGGGGTCAGCCTGGTCGGCACGGCGACCGGCGACCGGCGGCTGGTCGCGGCCGGGCTGCTGGCCGCGACGCTGCAGATCGTCGCGCACACGGCGGCGAAGTCCCTGCTGTTCACGGCGAGCGCCACCATCGAGTCGGCCGCGGGGACCAACGACCTGGATGCGCTGAGCGGAACAGCGCGATTGCTGCCGTGGAGCGGCACAGGGCTCGCCATCGGCTCGCTCACCCTGGCCGGCCTGCCGCTGACCGCCGGCTTCGTGTCCGAGTGGTTCCTGCTGGAGTCGCTGATGCAGCAGTTCCGGGTGCCCGGTCTTGGCTTCCGGCTGGTGCTCGCGGTGGTCGGCGCGGCCGTCGCGCTGACCGCCGGCTTCGCCGGCGTCACCTTCGTCCGGCTGGTGGGCCTGGTCGTCCTCGGCCCACGCCCCGCCTGGCCCGGTCCCGCCGCCACTGCCAATCCCGCGGGTCCCGCTACCACGGCCAGCCCCGCAGGTCCCGATCTCATCGCTGCCACCTCCCCCGCTGCCGACAGCGCGGTGCATCGTGACCCTTATATGCGGACAGCGCACCGCGCTGAGCTGGACTACGGCTGGCTGGGGCGCGCGGGGATCGTGATCCTGTCTGCGGGGTGCCTGGTGACGGCGGCCCTGGCCCCGCTGGAGATCCGGGTGATCTCGACCGGGCTGTCCCCGGTGGTGCCCAGCACGGTGACCTCCGGGGCGCTGAAATCTCCGTGGGTGGTGCAGCCGGTGTTCGACGGGTTCTCGATCCTGTCACCGTCCTGGCTGTGGATCGCGATGCCGTGCCTGCTGGTCATCGTCATCGCCTTCACCCGGCTGGTGTCGGGAACCCGGATGACCCACGTCCGCCGGGTGCCCGCCTGGCGGTCCGCCACCGGCGGGGTCGAGGGGACGGACAGCTACACGGCATCCGGATTCGCCAACCCCACCCGCCGGGTACTCGCCGCGGTCCTGCACACCAGCGCCGAGGTGCGCTCGCTCGTCCCGGTAGCGGTGGACCCGGAACCCGACGGCACCCGTCAGCACGACGCTGGGCGGCATGGCCCGCACCTCGGCTACACCTCGGATGTCATCGAGGTGGTCGAGACCTACCTCTACCGGCCCGCGGTGCGCCCGGTCATGGCGGTCGTCGCTGCGGCCAAGCGCCTGCAGTCCGGTCGGCTGGATGCCTACCTGGCCTACATGCTCATCGCGCTGGTCGCCCTGATCGCCCTGGTCACCGCCCTGGCCTGAGCGGCCGGGGGTGTCCGCCCGTGGCTGACCCGCAGCCAGGCGGCGGTGCAGCAGGCCCGATCTGGCTCGCCGCGGTATGAGCGTCCGGGCCTGAGCAGTCGTCCAACGGATGTGGCCGCGGTCGCCGCTGTCAGGCGGCGGTGGCCGGCCAGTCCGCGACCAGCCGGCCGGCCAGGGCGGCGGCGAACCGCTCCGCGATCTCACCCGGGTCGTAACAGCGCGCGATGCGGAGGGCCTCCTCGCGTGCCGCCGGGGTGAGCAGGTCGTCCGCGCCGGCCAGCGCGACGGCGAGCCCGCCCGGGTCATCCGGCTGGAAGGTCCGGACCGCGCCCGGAGCCGCGATCTCGTCGGTCGCCGGGCTCGCCGGGGCCAGCACCGGCAGCCCGAACGACAGGGCGAGCAGCAGCACGCCGGAGTTGAGCGGCCGCTCGTACGGCAGCACCGCGATGTCGGCCGCGCGCAGGTAGTACTGCATCTCGTTGTCCGGCACCGCGACGGGCCGCAGCACGACCTGCGGGTGCAGCAGGCAGCGGTCGAGTATTTCCCGGGTGTGCGGGTCCGGCGCGGCCTTGCCCGCGACCAGCAGCCTGCGCGGCGGGCCGGGCCGGCCCGCCGCGGCGTCGAAGGCGTCAAGCAGCCGGTCAACCCCCTTGTACGGCTGGATCGCCCCGACCAGCGCGTAGACGATCTCGTCAGGCAGCAACCCGAGGTCGTAGCGGGCCTGGTCGCGCGGGATGTAATCCGGGTAGGAGCTGAGGTAGTTCGGATGCGGAATGTGGACCGTCTTGTCCGGTTCGATGGTGAACCATTCGGCCACTGCGTCCGGTGTGCCCCGGCTGAGCACATGGATCAGGTGGGCCCGGTCGGCGACCGCCTGCTGCAGCCCGGCCTCGACGCCGGGGAACTGGCAGTCGTGCGGCAGCACGTTGTGCACCGTCCAGGCCAGCCGGCCGCCGGCCGCGATGAACTCATCAAGCGCGGCGATGAATTCCGCGGCGAGATCCTTGGCCTCGGCCTCGCTGCCCGCCTGCCGCAGCACGTCCGAGGTCCACTGCAGGTGCAGCATGATCCGGCTGCCTGCGGACAGCAGCGGAAGCAGCGTGCCCAGGTCGGAAAAACGCGGCAGCGGCACGGGGGCGATCCCGTGCTCCCACAGCCGGGCGTAGAGCAGCGCGCTGTACGGGTTGAGCCGGCTTACCGGGTTGTAGGCCATCAGGACCGGGTGCTCGTGCCCCCGCGCCTCCAGGTACTGGATGGCCTGGAGCGTGTCGTTGATCAGCGGCCCGCGGCCGGCGATCCGGCCCCGCAGGTACAGGCTCACGACGGACCTGCCCCGGTGTGCTCGCCAGCCGTCCATCCGTCGAGTAGCTGGCCGTAGATGTCCCGGTAGCGCTGGCCATTGGCGGTCCAGGAGCGTTCGGCGAGAACCCAGCGGCGGCCTGCCGCGGCCAGGCGGCGGGCCCGGTCAGGCTCGTCCAGCAGCGCCGCGATCGTGCGGGCGAGCGCCTGCGGGTCGCCGGGCGGGCAGGCGAGCCCGCGCTCGTCCGGCGCGACCAGCCCGGTCAGCGCCGGAACGTCCGCGACGACCAGCGGCAGGCCCAGGGACATCGCCCGCAGGAGCAGCCGCGTCGCGGTCGGCCGGGCCGCGGCGTCACCGGTGCCGGGCATCACGAAGACATCCATCAGCAGGCAGTAGTCCCGGACCTGGTCATCGGGTAGCTGGCCGGTAAAGATCACCGAGTCGGCGGCTGGCCGGCGGGCCGGCCCGGTCAGTTCCGTCCGGCCCGGGCCATCGCCGACGAGCAGGCACAGCACGTCCCGGCCCGCGGCCCGCAGCCGGGCGGCCGCCTCGATCAGGACCTGCTGGCCCGCACCGGGCTGGCCCCGGTCGCTCAGGCCGCCGAGCACGGTCTTGCCGTGCAGTGCGTGCTGCGCCCGGAGCGCGGCGGGTGGCTCGCCGGGCGCGAAGCGGTCGCTGTCCACCCCGGGCGGCACCACGGCAACCTGGCGTTCCAGGATCCCGCGCTCGATGATCTCGCTCCGCATCCCGTCGGAGTCCGTGATGACCAGATCAGCCGCCCGCAGGCAGCGGCTCTCGGCGGCGCGGCGGGCGGCTGCGTGCTCGCCACGCGGCGCCACGGCGGTGTCCTGGGCCTGGGTCGCCTCGTGGCCGGACCGGGCTTCGCAGACGAGCGGCCGCCCCAGATGCTCCCGGAGCGCCAGCCCGACCAGGGCGGCCTGGAAACCGCGCGGCCCGGTCACGGCGTGGATCACCGATGGCCGCTGCGGCCGGCCGATCCGCCCGGCCAGCCAGGCCATGTCACTGAGCAGCACGTCATCCGGCTGGTTCCGGGGGTAGCCGGGGCCGCCGTCGAGGTGGTGGTACGTCGTGCCGTCGATCACCTCAGCCGCCGGGACGCTGGGCACGCCGCCACGGCGCGGCCGGCCGGGCAGGGTGACCACGAACGGGTCGAGCCCGGCCTGGCGCTGACCCGACGCGATGTCCCGGCCGGGCAGGTCGAACCCGCCGGCCTGATCCGGGATCGGCGCGCTGGCCAGGTGCATGATGACGCCATCACGCGGGTCGACCAGCTTCGCGGGTCCGGGCACCCGGAGCCGCCACCGGGGATCGAGTTCCCGGGCGCAGCCGATGACCGTGCGCTCCCGCAGGGCGACCTGGGGCGAGTCGTGCACCATCCGCATCTGGCTCAGGGCGCTGACCGTGGCGGCCAGGTCGCCCCGCTGCCAGTGGGCGCTCTGTTTGAGATCGAGGGCGGCGTAATCCTGCGGGTGATCGGCCAGCACGATGCCGGCCTGGGTGAGCGCTGTGTCGTAGTCGCCCCGGTCGTAGGCGGCCCAGCCGTCCCGGGTGTGCTCGGCCCGGCCGCGATGGCTCGAATCGGGCGGCCGGGGCGGCGGGGCGACGGTGGTGGTCAGCACCCGCAGGCCATCCCGGGGGATCCGGAGCAGGTCGCGGGCCGACCGCGCCTGCTGCAGGACCCGGATCAGCCGGTGGCTGCGGCTGGCCTTGATCACGCCAAGCTGCCAGCCAAGCGAGGCCGCCTGGTCTTCGGCCCGGGTCAGCCGGTCCCAGGCCGCCGCCTGGTCCGAGCGCGCTTCGCGGAGTTCCGCGGTCCGCTGGACGAGCCTGGTACTCAGGTCGGCGGATTCGTCGTCGCCAGCCGGTGGATCATCCGAGTTGACGCGGCTAAACGACCAGCGTGACACCGCGCCCGCTCCCTCCCATCGCCCTGTCGCACGAGTAGGACCATGGCCGCCCCGGCAGGAGCGTTTTCGTGAACTCTGACGATATGCAGCGCAGATGAACGGAAGGTGCAGATGAACAAAAGCTACGGTATAGCGCGGTGGTGCGGCACGACGACGTTCATTATCCTGACCCGCCTGCTGCCCGCCGGGCGTCCCCCAGGCCCCGTGCGCCCCCGGTACGGCTCGAGCACCGCTCTTAGTTCCCCGGCCACCCGCTGAAACTCCTCGGCCGTCAGCCAGAGGTCAACGTTGTACAAGGCGGCATCCCGCCATTCCGCAGGCTCGGCCGGCCCGGCCTCGGTGAACTCGACCGCGAGAGCACGGGTCGTGTCGAAGTAGGCCGCCGCGACGGCGGCGGCCGCCGAGGCCCCGGCGGGCGTCGAGATGTCCAGATCGACCTGGGTCCCGTGCCCGGTGGCTCGCCACGGTCGTTCCCGGTGGTCCGGTCTCGGGGGTGCCGTTTCGGCGAACCCGTGCCGTTCCAGGAACTTCAGGTGGTACGCCGTTGCGCTCGGGCTAAGCCCGGTCAGTTCCGCGCACTGGGTGGCGGTCAGGTCATCGCCCGCCGCCAGGGCGTCGATGATGGCCAGCCGGGCCGGGTGCGCCAGAGCCCGGATGCTGCGGGGATTCTCGAAGCGGTGCGGAGCGGCGTTCTCCGGTGATCGCTCCTGGTCATTGTCCTCGGGCATCGGTCTCACAGATTACCGGTTGACCGCAAGATGTTCAGCAAATACTGTTCAGTATATGCTTAACATTGGTTCTGGTCGGAGAGACCTGCTCATCGCCCTGGCCGGCCGGGCGGCGTCGACGTTCGGCGACGGGGTGGCGCTGGTCGCCCTCACCCTCCGCCTGCAGGCCGACGGCGCCCGGCCCTACGAGGTCGGCTTGCTGCTGGCCGCTGGGATCGTCCCGCTGCTCCTCCTGGCCCGCCCGGTGGGCCGCCTGGTCGACTCGCACGATTCCCGGCGCCTCCTGGTGGGCGCCGGGCTGATCGAAGTGGCGTGCACGGTTCCCCTGGTCGTGGTGCACTCGGTGGAGGCCATCGTGGTGCTGGTCGCCCTCCTCGGGGCGGCCGCGTCGGTGGCCGCCAGCACATGGTCGGCGCTCGTCCCCCGCATCGCCGGCGAGGACCATGTGGCCCAGGCGGTGTCGGCCCAGCAGTCACTGAGCGCCCTTGTCCTGGTCGGCGCGCCGGCCGTTGGCGGCCTGCTGGCCGGGGCGTTCGGCAGCGGGCTGCCCCTGGCTGTGGACGCGGCCACCTTCGCCGTGGTCACCGGGGCGGCGGCGCTGGTCCGCACCCGGCGGAGCCCAGCCGGGTCCGGCTCGGACGGCCGCCTGGCCCGGACCCGGGGCGGATTCGAGATCCTGCGCACCGACCGCGTGCTTGCCTCGCTCATCATCGGCCTGGTCGTGGTGATCCTGTCCGTCGGCATGGTCGACGTGGTGCTCGTCTTCCTGATCCGGGCCACGCTGCACGCGGGAGGTCTCTGGTACGGGGTCGCCGAGGCCACGTGGATGGCCGGGATGGTCGCCGGGGCGCTGGGCGCCGGAGGGCTCAGCACCGAGCGCGTCCAGACCTGGGCGACGATCGCGGGCGCGGGCGTCGCCTGCGCCGCCCTCGCCCCGTTCGCCGTGGTCCCGGCGGTCTGGATGCTCGTGCCGCTGTCGGTCCTCGGCGGGGCCGGGAACGGGTGTGCGGCCGCGTGCTTCTCGACCCTGCTCGTCAGCCGCACGCCCGATGCCGAGCGGGGCCGGGTATCGGCCGCCGCCAACGCGGCTCTCGGCGGGGCCCAGGGTGTCTCGCTGCTGGCCGGCGGAGCGGTCGCCGCGGTGCTCAGCCCGCGGGCGATCTACGCCCTGGCCGGGCTGCTCGGCGTGGCCGTCGCGATTGCGATCGCCGTGCTCGGTCTCGTCCGGGCGGCCAGAACCGGCCGGCACGTGCTCCTCCGGTCCGAAGAACCGCTCAGCAACTGAACCGGGCCGACCCCGTCGCCGCCGTGCGACCTGGACCCCGGCGAGTCGGCTGTGTGGTGCAGGGAAGGTCTAGCTCAGCTCGAAATGACCTTCGTGCACGTCGGCGGTGAAGGCCCGCCATCCGGCCGGGGTGACGATCAGGGGTGATCCGTCCGGGTCTTTCGAGTCCCGTACCGCGACGATGCCGGGCAGGTTCCGCGCGACCTCCACACAGTTACCGGTCGTGCTGTAGGACGCCTTGCGCCAGATGGCACGGGTCAGGTCCATGTGTCTCTCACTTCGGCGATCAAGTCGAGCGAGGCCCTGGGCGGGAGGGCCTCCGCGCGCAGGGTATCGAAGCCCTGCGCGCAGGCCTTCACGATATCGGGGTGGTCGGCAATCTGGCCCTGCGCGGCGGTGTCCAGGTAGGCCATCTCTGGCGGCTCCCGGAATTCGGCGATGACGAACGGCCCGGTGAGCCCGACGTGCGCGTTCGCGGACGCTGGCACGATAAGGATCTTTACCTTCGGGTTCTGGGCCATCTCGATCAGATGGGTGAGTTGTGCACGCATGATTGCTGCGTCACCAATGCGTCGCTGCAACACCGCTTCGTCCATGATCGCCCACAGCATGGGCGGGTCCTGGCGGCGTAAGATTTCCTGCCGTTGCAGCCGGGCGCTGGCCTGCGCTTCCACCTCCTCGTCGCTGGTGTCGGGCAGCACACCCCGCAGCATGGCCCGTGCGTACGCGGCGGTTTGCAGCAGCCCAGGGATAACCGCAAGCTCCCAGGATCGCAGCGTGAGGGCTTCGCGTTCGATGCTGGGCCACTCCCGGAACCAGGCCGGCCACACCTGACGATGCAACTGTTCTCGTAAGTGCTCGCGCAGCCGCCCGAGCGCCCCGCCGGTCCGCAGCTCGGCCAGGTCATCGCAGCGCTGCGCGAAATCCTCGGTAGCTACCCGGCGGGCGGTCTCGACGGCGCCGACCAGGGCGGCCGAATAACCGATCCGCTCGCCGAGCTGTTCCTGGCTTAAGCCGGCCGAGGTCCGGTAATGGCGCAGCTCCGCGCCGAACAGCGCGAGCGGGCTGCCACCGGCGTCTGGTTCCCGTGACGGCATCCTGATCCCTCCTACACCGCCCTACCCGGATTGCGGCCGGCCCAACAGATGTGCTGACGGTGCCTGCCCTCTAGCGCAGGGTAACCGGACAGCGGAAGCCTGTGCAGGGCAAGCCCGCGACATTGCGACGAATGGGAGACCGGTATGCCATCCTCCGCCCCGCCAGCCGGCCCGCTGGCCCAGCTCGCGGCGCCGGACGATTGGTCGGTGGCGAACCCGAAGCGCCGCGTGTTCCCAGGCCAGCCGGATCAGGTGGCGCCGGCCCGCCGCTTCGTGGCCCAGGTGCTGGACGGCAGCCCAGCGGTCGACGATGCCGTGTTGTGTACTTCTGAGTTGGTCAGCAACGCGATTGTGCACACCAGGTCGGGCCAGGACGGGATGTTCGAGGTGGTCGTGTGGTGCGGGCGGGACTCGGCCTGTATCGCGGTGATCGACGACGGCTCGCAGGGGAGGCCCGCGCCCCGGGCGGCCGGACCGGGTGAGTTGGCCGAGTCCGGGCACGGCCTGGCCGTGGTCCAGAACCTGACCGCTTGCTGGGGGCATCACCGGTACCAGGACGGTTCCTGGCCGGGGGCCGTGGTCTGGTTCCGGATTGACTGGAATCCCGGCTGAGTCTTCGCCGTAGGCCAGAGTCCGCCGGGCTGCGGCCCGGCGGACTCTGGCACGCTGTTCCCATGACGAATCCCACCCGGCGGCTGGTGCTGCTGCGGCATGCCAAGTCGGCGTGGCCCGATGTGCCGGACCACGAGCGGCCGCTGGGCAAGCGGGGCCGCCGGGATGCTCCCGCGGCCGGGCGCTGGCTGCGGCAAGCCGGGTACCAGCCCGATCTGGTCGTGTGCTCCACCGCCCGGCGCACTCGCGAGACGTGGCAGCTGGCCGCGGCTGAGCTGGGTGGATCACCAGCGGTCCAGTTCGAGCCGCGGGTCTACGAGGCGAGCACCGACCAGCTCGGGGACCTGATCCGGGAGACCGTCCCCGCGGTGGCGACGTTGCTGGTGGTCGGGCACGAGCCGACCATGAGCGGGCTGACGCTGCGGCTGGCCGGGGAAGTCGCCGACGGGGGTGCCCCCGGCACGCTGGAGCGGGTCAGGCTGAAGTTTCCCACCGCGGCGATCGCGGTCCTGCCGTTCGCGGGGGGCTGGTCCGATCTGGGCCCGGGCGGGGCCGAGCTAGCGGACTTCGTGGTGCCGGACGACTACGGGACATGATGCGCGGCGATCAGCTCACTGGCCCTGCGCGCGGGCGGCCATCATCTCGTCCAGGGCCTTGCTGATCTGGGCCCGCGCCCGCTCCTGGGTGATGCCGAGATCCCTGAGGGTTTTGCCGCCGGCGCCCTTCTCCTCGGCCAGGATGCCCAGCAGCAGGTGCTCGGTGCCGATGTAGTTGTGGTTCAGGTTGAGCGCCTCGCGGAGGCCCAGTTCGAGCACCTTCATGGCCCGCGGCGCCAACGGGATCCGCTCCGGGGCCGCTGTCGAGTCAACGACCCGGGCGGCGCCAATCCGGGAGCGGATCTGTTCCGGGCTGCCGCCGAGGGCCACGATCGCTTTGGCCGCCACTCCCTCGGGTTCGCTAAGCAGACCCAGCAGGAGATGCTCGGTCTCCGCCTTGCGTGACCCCATCGCGGTGGCCTCCCGCATGGCGGCGGCGAGCGTGTTGCGGGCCCGGGGGGTGAACCGGTTCAGCGAGCCGTCCGGGAGGTCAAGGCTGGGCAGGCTGGGCACGAAGCGCTTCTGCGCGGCTTGCTTGGAGACGCCCATGGCCTCGCCGATGGCGCTCCACGGTGCGCCGGACCGGCGGGCCTGATCGACGAAGTGACCGATCAGCTGGTCGGCCAGATCGTCGAGACGCTGGGCGGCCAGCACGGCGTCACTGAGATGGACCAGTGGGTCGTCGCCGGGGTGCTGTGCGTTGACGTGGCGGATGAGGTCGTCAAGCCCGGTAGGTTCATCTGTCATGCGTCAACCATAGGTTGACGGCAAGGTTGCGTCAACCTTGAGTTGACGCGGTCGGCTCGCTGACGAACCGGAACGCGACGAGCGTGAGCGCGTCATAGTTTTCCGAGTCTGACCGCCGCCACACCACCAGTCAGCATCGATCCGACTCGGTCACCTGCTACCCAGCCTGGATCACGTCTCCGCCCAAAGCGTGCTGGCCAGGCTCTCTTGCGGCGTCAGCGGGTGGTGGGAGTGTGCTGGCGGAGCCAGTCGTACCAGGCGGAGACGCCCTCCCCGGTATCAACGCCGCTGGACCGGTAGCTGGTCTCAGCAGCTCGATGGCTGAAGCTCAGCCGGCCCAGAGAACCCGCAAGACGACGACCCGTTGCTGATCTTCCAGGATGAGATAGATGGCTAAGCCGGCGTTGTAGGGGCCAAAAGTGTGCGCGCGCATCGGAGACGCGGCATCCCGGCTGCGGAGTGGCTCGCCACTCCAGGGATGTAGGGCAATTAAGTCGATCAAGGAAGCGTAGGCGGTCAGCGCATCCTCGGGCAGCGCTGCTACCTGGTGCCCGGCAGCGTCGTCGGATACGACCTCGTACACCTACAACCCCAGGCCGGAGCGCGTCTCCGCCCAGGGCGTGGTGTGCACGGCATCTCCCGCGAGAAGCTGGTCAGCATGTTCCAGCATTGCGCGATGCTCTTCCGGGTCGGTGGCGGACCAGGCCACCCGCCACCATCGTTCGACGAACTCACTAACCCCTGACAGGTCCATGGTCTGGGTTGCCTTGTCCATGGCAGCCCGGAATTCCTCGTCGAAGTCGGCGACATCCTCAGGCAGCAGCGCGGCACGGATGGCCTTCGGGTCCTTGCCGGGCGGAGTAAGGAGTGGGGCGCCGCGCCCCGTGACTCCGTGAGCCTCTGCGGTCATGGCCGATCACCTCGTCCTACAGCCTAGAGTCTCGCGCAACGCCATGTGGTCCCGTGACCGCCACGCCGTCGGCAGGCTACGAAGCAGTCGGTGTCGCCCGGACCGGGGGCCGGCACTTCCAGCGGAGATCGACGGTGCGCGGGTGGAGTGAAGTCAGCGGGTGGTGGGAGTGTGCTGGCGGAGCCAGTCGTACCAGGCGGAGACGCCCTCCCCGGTGGTGGCCGAGACCGGCAGGATCTCCGCCCGCGGGCTCACGCTCTTCAGGTCGGCCGCGTGCCGCGCGGTGTCGAAATCGAGGTACGGGAGCAGGTCCACTTTGCTGAGCAGGACCAGGTCCGCGGCCCGGAACATCTGCGGGTACTTCAACGGTTTGTCGGCGCCCTCGGTCACCGACGCGATGACCACCCGGGCCTGCTCGCCCAGGTCGAAAAGCGCCGGGCAGACCAAGTTGCCCACGTTCTCTATCACCAGCACGGACCCCGGCCGCGGGTCAAGCGCCGCCAGCCCCCGGGCCACCATCGCCGCATCGAGATGACATCCCGCGCCGGTGTTGATCTGCACGACGGCGGCGCCGGCCGACTCGATGCGCCCGGCGTCGAGGGTGGTCTCCTGGTCTCCCTCAATCACCGTGAGGCCGAGGCCAGCGCCGGCCTCCCGGGCCGTCCGCTCCAGCAGGGTGGTCTTGCCGGCGCCCGGCGAGCTCATCAGGTTGACCGCGAGGATGCCCCGTTCACGCAGCCAGGCGCGGTTGCGCCCGGCCAGCCGGTCGTTCTTGGCCAGCACTTTCTGCTGCAGCACGACGGTCCGGCTGGCCCCGTCGTCGTGCCCATGGTCATCCGCGGGCCCGGTGTCATGCTGGTGTCCAGCGTCATGCTGGTGCCCAGTGTCATGCTGGTGCCCAGTGTCATGATCATGCCTGGCGTCCCGGGGGCGGCCGGCGCCGTGATCCTGAGCGAGCCCGCCCGGGCCATGCACCCGCACCCCGGCGTCGCCGTCACAGCCGCACGTCGCGCACATGTCAGGCCACCTCCACGGACGTGATCCGCAACTCGGCCCCGGCCAGGATCGCCACCTCGGCGCTCCCGCACGCGCACAGCGCGATCGGGCCATCAGGCTCGAACTCCGTCCCGCAATCCTGGCACTGGCACCGCGCCGGGAGTTCGCTGATCTCCAGCCGGGCACCCTCCAGGTTGGTGCCATCGGTGACCAGATCGAAGCAGAACCGCACGGAGTCCGCGACCACGCCCGACATCGCGCCGATCTCCAGGCGGACACAGCTGATCTTGGCGTCCGGCAGCCGGTCTGTCACCGCGTCCACGACACCCTCGGTGATCGCTAGTTCATGCACCCGGGCCGCCTCCTGCGGTTGGCCTGGGCCCGGCCCGCCCGCCCGGCGGCCCCGGGCGCGACGGCTGGTCCGCACCAGCCGCCGGCCCCTGGCAGGCACGCATTCAGCAGATGCGCGGCAGCGGGTCGCCGACCAGCAGGTCGACAATCCGGGTGCCGCCGAACGCGGTCTTCAGGAGCACGATGCCGGGCGGTTCCGCCGTGACATGGCCGATGATGGCAGCCTGCTCGCCGAGCGGGTGGGCGCGCAGCGCGGCCAGCGCCTTATCCGCCTCGGCCCCGTCCACCACGGCGACCAGCCGCCCTTCGCACGCCACGTACATCGGGTCGATGCCGAGCAGTTCCGAGGCGCCGCGCACCTCCATGCGGACCGGGATCTTGTCCTCGTCGACCACCACGCTCACGTCCGCCGCGGTCGCCACCTCGTTCAAGATGGTGGCCACGCCGCCCCGGGTGGCGTCGCGCAAGGCGCGCACGCCGGTGGTGGCCGCGAGCAGGTCGGCGATCATGCCGTTCATCGCCGCGGTGTCCGAGACGACATCCGCTTCGATGTCCAGCTCACCGCGGGCCAGCATGATGGTCACGCCGTGATCGCCGATCGTCCCGGAGACGATCACCGCGTCACCCGGCCGGGCGGTGGCCACGCCCAGCGACGGCCCGTCGTATTCCATCACGCCGAGCCCCGCCGTGTTGATGTAGCAGCCGTCCGCCTTGCCCTTCTGCACCACCTTGGTATCGCCGGTTACCACCTGGACACCGGCGACCGCGGCGGCGTCCTTCATCGACGCGACGATCCGGTTGAGGTCGGCAACGGGGAAGCCTTCCTCCAGGATGAACCCGGCCGACAGGTACAGCGGGGTGGCCCCGGACACGGCCAGGTCGTTGACCGTCCCGTTGACGGCGAGGTCGCCGATGTTGCCGCCCGGGAAGAACAGCGGCGACACCACGTAGGAGTCGGTGGTCAGCGCGACCCGTGACCCGTTCAGGTGCAGCTGGGCAGAGTCCTCCAGCGGTTCGAGCAGCGGATTGCGGAACGCGTCCAGGAAGATCGCCTCGACGAGAGTCCGGGTCGCCTTGCCGCCCGCACCGTGCGACATGGTGATCCGCTCCTCGCGGACTTTGGGCCGGCGGCGACGGGCCCGGTCTATCCGGTCGAGGACCTGCTGCTCGCGTTCTGGCGCCGCGGTTTTTGGCCGGGACATGGCGGCCCTGGTGTGCTCTTCGTGCTCACGCAGGGCCTCGTCCACCCAGCCCGCTCGCGGCCCGGGAGCCGCGTCGGGAGCGGTGCGGCCGGTCATGAGATGCTCACTTCGACCACCCGGTGGCGGTTCATCCGGCCGTAGTTGTAGTAGGCCGCGCATGCGCCCTCGGGGGAGACCATGCAGGTGCCGATGGGGGTCTCCGGGGTGCACGCGGTGCCGAACACCTTGCATTCCCACGGTTTGAGCACGCCCTTGAGCACCTCGCCGCACTGGCATGCCTTCGGGTCGGCCACCCGCACGCCCGGCACCTGGAACAGCAGCTCGGCGTCGAAGGCCGCGTACTCCGGCCGCATCCGCATCGCGGAGTGCGAAATGAAGCCGAGCCCGCGCCACTCGAAGTACGGCCGCAGTTCCATCACCTCGTTGATGGCCTTCAGGGCGGCGAGGTTGCCGTCCCACGGCACTACCCGGGTGTACTGGTTCTCCACGATCGAGCGCCCCTCCGACAGTTGCAGCATCAGCATGTAGATGGACTGCAAGATGTCCAGCGGCTCGAAGCCGGCCACCACGACCGGCTTGCCGTACTGGCTCGCGATGAACTCATACGGGCGGCAGCCGATCACCGTGGACACGTGGCCGGGGCCGATAAAGCCGTCCAGGCGGAGGTCAGGGGAGTCCAGGATGGCCTTGATCGCCGGAATGATCGTGACGTGGTTGCAGAAGATCGAGAAGTTCTCTAGGCCCTCGGCCGCCGCGCGCAGCACGGTCATCGCCGTGGACGGCGTGGTGGTCTCGAAGCCGATGGCCATGAAGACGACCCGCTTGTCCGGGTTCTGCCGGGCGATCTTCAGCGAGTCCAGCGGGGAGTAGACCATGCGGATATCGGTGCCGGCCGCCTTGGCGTCGAAGAATGATCCCTGGCTGCCCGGCACCCGCATCATGTCGCCGAACGAGGTCATGATGACATCCGGCTCGGACGCCAGGTGTATGGCGTCGTCGACCCGGCCCATCGGGATGACGCACACCGGACAGCCCGGGCCGTGCACCAGGGTGACGGATTCGGGAAGGTAGTCCTCAAGCCCGTGCTTGTAGATCGTGTGGGTGTGCCCGCCGCACACCTCCATCAGCTTGTACTGGCGCCCCGGCTCACATAGCGCCGCGATCTTCGCGGCCAGCGCGTGTGCCTTGTCGGCGTCCCGGAACTCATCGACGAACCGCATCCCGCTCACTCCTATTCGATCCGTGATTCCTGCAGCGCGGCGAGTTCGTCCGCGTAGGCCTGGCCGATCCCCTCCAGGAATTCCAGGGCGGCGGCGGCCTCACTCTCGTCGATCTTGGAGAGCGCGAAGCCCACGTGAATGAGCACCCATTCGCCGGGCTCAGGCGGGTCATCGGCCAGCAGCCCGACGTTGATCACCCGCTTGACCCCGCTGACGTCTACCCGGGCCAGGTCCGGCTGACCAGGGAGGAACTCGATCACCTCGCCCGGAATGCCAAGACACATGCGATCACCTCTTCGTGCTCGTGCGGGGGGTTTCCCGCCGTCCTGTCGTCGTCACGAGCCTGACGACGACACGGACTGCTTCGTCTACCGCGGCGCTGACTTGCGGGCTGAGCCCGATTCCCTCCGCCAGGCTCGCGGCCTCGCAGCCCACCACCAGTACCCGGCCGGCGTCAGCGCCGAGCCGCCCGGCCATATCCATGACAACGTCTGGTTGCATCCCGTGGGCATCGAACAGGCTCATCCCGGCTAGGGGACCGCCCGCTCCGGCGCCGCCCGCCCCGTCTCCGGTCACGGCGCCGCCGGGTGACTGCGGCACGGGCTCCGGCTCGATCACATACACGGTTCCCGGCTCTTCGCCGCGCTGCACCGCATCGACCAGGATCGTGGTGTCGAATCCCGCGGCCAGGTCGAAGGCCAGGTGCATGCCCCGGATGCCGTAGTCGGTGACCCGGACCCCCTCGGGAAGCTGCTGGCCAGCCAGGCGCTTGGCCACCTCGACCCCGAACCCGTCGTCACCGAGGAAGATGTTGCCGAGGCAGGCGATCAGAGTGCGGCCGGTCATCTCAGTCACCGCCGCTGCCGAGGGTGGCCAGGGTGAGTTCCCACAGCGCGTGGTAGATCGTGGTCTGCGCTTCCTGGATCCGGTGCACCGAGGATGAGGGCGCGACAAAGAGATAATCCAGGCCTGCTAGCTCGGACATCTTCCCCCCGTCATATCCGGCGATGCCCACCGTCAGCATGCCACGCCGGGCCGCCTCGTCTAGGCCGCGCAGCAGATTCTCCGAACTGCCGCTGGTGGACAGGGCCATCGCGATGTCCTGCTGGCCGCCGAAGGCGGCGATCTGCCGGGCGAACACCACGTCGACGCCGATGTCATTGCACAGCGCGGTGACCACGGCGGTGTCATTGGCCAGCCCGAACGCGGGCAGCGGCCGGCCGGCCGGGCCGGGATTGAGGAACAGCGTCGCGATCTGCTGGGCGTCGGTGGCGCTGCCGCCGTTGCCGAAGGCGAACAGCCGCCCGCCGGCCGCGAACCTCCCCGCCATCGCCTGCGCGCACGCCAGCAGCCGCGCCGAGTCCTGGGCGGCAACCGCGGTGCGCAGCTCGGTGATCTCACGCAGCTTGGCCACCGTCGAGTGGCGGACCCCCGCCAGCACGGCGGCGACATCGGTCTTCCCCGGGTACAGGAACGGGTACAGCGATTCCATCGCTGAGCTGCCGGCCGGGCGCCCCGGCCGGGCCGGGCTGCCGTGCCGCGGTACGGAGCTCATCCGGGCACCACCGCGATCGCCTCGCCCGCATGCACCAGGATCGTGTCGCCGACATTCGCGGCCACCAGGGCCACGCTGACCTCCTCCTCGCCGGAGCCCGTGTCCACGATCGCGAGATCGCTGGCCAGCAGCCGGACGACGGTCACCGCTACGGCTGTATCCGAGCAGGTCACGCAAACCTCGTCGAGGCACTGACCCGGGGATTGCGCCGCCGGGGGTTGGGTGATTGACTGCACCTCCGCGCGGCGGCCTGCGGCGGTCATCCCACCACCTCCGGGTCGAGCACGCCCGGCTGCTCGAAGAACACGTGCACCAGCTCCCACAGCAAGTGGTAGGCGGTCACCTGCACCTCCTTGACGATCTGCGGGTCCGCTGACCGGGCGACGAGCAGGTGATCGACGGCCGGGCTGACCCCGATCGCGCCGCCGTCCCCGCCGACCAGGGCGATCGTCAGCATCCCCAGATCGTGCGCGGTGACCAGGCCGCGCCGGACACTCTCGCCGTTCCCGTTAGCGCAGATGCCGAGGGCGATGTCGGCCGGCCGGGCGAGGTAGCGGATCTGGTGGGCGAAAACGCCGCCCATGCCATCGCGGGCGGCGAGCCCGGTCACGGTCGCGATGTCCGCGGTGAGGGAGATGGCGGGCAGGGCGCGCTTGCCGACGATCACCGGGTGCACGAACTCGACCGCAACGTGCAGGGCGTCGGCGCTGGCCGGGCCGGTGCCGAACACCACCAGCTTGCCGCCCTGATGGAAACGTACCGCCATGGCGTGACAGGCCGCGGCCACCGTGCCCGCGTGATCGGCCAGGTCCTGGATCGGCGCCGCGCGGCGCTCGAACAGCCTGGTGACGTCTTCGTCTCCGGGGGATGTCCGCACCAGTCCGGTCACTTCCTTAAGAATCTCACTTCAGGCTACGTCCGGCGGGGGGAGTTCCGCCTCGGCCTCAACCACGACAGCGTCGCGCACCTTGAGAGCCCCGAAAAACCCGGAGTACGGCTTGATGCCATACGAGGACTGCACGATCGACCCGGTGGCCTGGTACTTGCCCGGCCCGGTCTGGGTGACCTGCAGGGTGAGCGGCCGCGAGGTGCCGTGCAGGGTGAAGTCCCCTTCGATCACGCCACCATCGCCGGCCGCCTCGAAGCGGGTGGCGGTGAACACCGCCTCGGGGTGCTGACCGGTGCCGAGCAGGCGCCGCATGGTCACGCCTATCTCGCGGCGGTCCCGGTCGGTCAGCGGCTTGAGGCCGCCGGTGCCCTCGCGCACGCTGAGCGCCCCCGCGTCGATGCGCACCTCCAGCGAGACCGGGCTGCCGTCGTCCCGCACGGTCAGGTCACCTGACCACCGTGGCGCCTCGATCGTGAGGTCGTGGCCAGCCGTCGCGGCCAGGCCGTCGCGAGAAGTGCGCAGCACGATCCGGCCCGTGTCCGGGACAAGTCGGTAGTGTCCAGCGGGAACCGCCATGGCAGCACGTTAGGACACTTGTGGGGGGACGTCCAGTGGATCAGCGGACAGTGATGACTTGCTGTCGGTCAGCCGGGTCGCCCTCCGGGGCCGCCAGCAGCGCGGGCCGAACGGCCGGGCCGGCGGATGCCGGGGCCAGCGGGCACCCTCGGATGGGGGTACCGCTACGGGAACGGCAGTTCGCCGAAGAGTTCCTGGATCCGGCGCAGATCGCGGAGCCGCGGCTCGGTCTCCCCGCCGACCCAGCGGCCAACGGTCTTGACCGACACGCCGAGCTGGCGGGCCGCGGCCTCCTGGGTGAGCCCCTCCCGGCGCAGGGTGCTGGACATCCAGTCGGCAAAGGTGTCCGGCCGTCTCGGTAGCGCGGCCCGGCTGGCCGTGGACGGCCGCATCGCGGTCACCGGCTCGCCGACGGCGGGCTGGCCGCCAGTGAACTGCTGGTTGGAGTGCAGGACGTCGACCTCGACGTGCTCAGGGAAGATCCGGAACGAGACCTGGATGGCTCCCTCCGGCCCGGCGGCGTCCAGCAGGGCGCGGAAGACCGTCTCGCCGACTTCACGATTTCCCTGCTCGGTCAGCGGCGACTCGGCCAGGCAGCGGCGGACGAAGTCCCGGATCTCCGGGATCCACGACGGACGCGCCGGAAAGGTCTGGGACAGCACCACTACGGGGACGACCTCGATCGACGCGTCCCCGTGCCCGTCGGCCGGATCAGGCACTGGTGTCTCCCTTGTCATGCCTCCGGTCACCGGTCAACCGGATCACGCTTCCCGGTCATATATACCGACCAGTATCAAGACAGCGTACGCGTCCGCGATGGATGCCGCGTTCCTGGTGGGAGTTCTGGGCCGGGAGCGGCAGGGTCCCCTCGCGAGGCAGTTGGCGAGGGCAGTGATCCCAGCCCTGTCGTGTTGACAGGACATTTATGTCCATTGACTTGACTGTTCAGTCTTGCCACCCCTGGTGGCCAGGTTTAACATGGCGGCGTCTGCACACGGTGCAGACAGGTCCTGCCATGAACGGTTTCCCGGCGCTGTCGCGCTCCCCATGGTGCGGGCCGTCCGGCGGTCAGAGTGGCCCGCCAGGCGGCGGATTCATGCTGGCGCCCACCAACGGCTCACCATTCCCGGGCCGGCCGGCCCCAGCTACCGCACCTTGCCCCACCTGGCCCCCAAGAACCTGCCCGTCAGGGCACCTGCCGTCCGGGCACTGGCGGTCAGGGCCCGGCCTCCGAGCATCTGGTCCCCAGGTACCTCATCTCCAGGTCGCGACGCATCCACTATCCCGCCGACACCGCAGCGAGGAGGTGGCCTAGCAATGGCCACTGCCGAACAGACCCATGACACGACATCGGCCGAGCCTCCGGCCGAGCCCGTCGTCCACATCCTCTGGATGAACGGAGGGCTCGGCTGCGACGGTGACTCGGTAGCGCTCACCGCCGCGACTCAGCCGAGTATCGAGGAAATCGTCCTTGGCGCGCTGCCTGGCCTGCCCAAGGTGGCGGTGCACTGGCCGCTGATCGACTTCGAGTGCGGCCCCGAGCAGGGCGCCGACAACTTCATCGAGTGGTGGCACAAGGCTGACCGCGGCGAACTGGACCCGTTCGTCCTGGTGGTCGAAGGCTCGATCCCGAACGAGGCGATCAAGGAGGAAGGCTACTGGTGCGGCTTCGGGAACAACCCGGCCACCGGCCAGCCGATGACCACCAATGAGTGGCTGGACCGGCTGGCGCCCAAAGCCACCGCGATCCTGGCCGCGGGCACCTGCGCCACCTACGGCGGGATCCACGCCATGGCGGGTAACCCCACCGGGGCGATGGGGGTGCCGGACTACCTCGGCTGGGAATGGCGGTCCAAGGCCGGCCTGCCGATCGTCTGCGTCCCGGGCTGCCCGACCCACCCGGACAACCTGTCAGAGACCATCCTGTACCTGCTCTACCAGGTCGCGGGCCAGGCGCCGATGATCCCGCTGGATGAGGCGCTGCGGCCGACCTGGCTGTTCGGCGCCACGGTGCACGAGGGCTGCGACCGGGGCGGCTACTACGAGCAGGGCGAGTTCGCCAATGAGTACGGCTCGCCCAAGTGCCTGGTCAAGCTGGGCTGCTGGGGTCCGGTCGTCAAGTGCAACGTGCCGAAGCGGGGCTGGATCAACGGCGTCGGCGGCTGCCCCAACGTGGGCGGGATCTGCATCGCCTGCACCATGCCCGGCTTCCCGGACAAGTTCATGCCGTTCATGGACGAGCCGCCCGGTTCCAGGGTGTCGATGACGGCGAGCACCCTCTACGGCACCGTGATCCGCTCGCTCCGGGGCTTCACGGCCAAGACGGCCGACGAGGAGCCCAAGTGGCGGAAGAAGGGCGATGACCTGCTCACCGGCTACCAGAAGTCCTGGTGACCTCGACCAGCGCCAGCCCCTGGGCAGCGGCGCCCGAATGCAGCGAGAGGGATAAGCGATGACCACGGACACGGGCACCGGCATTGTCGAGATGAACTGGGACCCGATCACCAGGATCGTGGGCAGCCTGGGAATCTACACAAAAATCGACTTCAAGCAGAAGAGGGTCGTCGAGTGTCACAGCACCTCGTCGATCTTCCGCGGCTACAGCATCTTCATGAAGGGCAAGGACCCGCGCGACGCGCACTTCATCACCAGCCGCATCTGCGGGATCTGCGGTGACAACCACGCGACCTGCTCGGTGTACGCCCAGAACATGGCCTACGGGGTACGGCCGCCGCACCTCGCCGAGTGGATCATCAACCTGGGCGAGGCCGCCGAGTACATGTTCGACCACAACATCTTCCAGGAGAACCTGGTCGGGGTGGACTTCTGCGCGAAGATGGTCGGCGAGACCAATCCGGGCGTGCTCGAACTCGCCAACCGGACCGAGTCGCCGCACGCCGGAGAGCACGGCTACAAGTACATCGGCGACATCATGCGGTCGCTCAACCCGCTGGAAGGCGAGTTCTACCGCGAGGCGCTCCAGGTCAGCCGGTCCACCAGGGAGATGTTCTGCCTGATGGAGGGGCGGCACGTGCATCCCTCGACGCTCTACCCCGGCGGCGTGGGGACGACCCCCACGGTCCAGCTGTTCACCGACTACCTCACCCGGCTGATGCGCTACGTGGAGTTCATGAAGCGGGTCGTGCCGATGCACGACGACCTGTTCGACTTCTTCTACGAGGCCATGCCCGGGTATGAGGAGGTGGGCCGCCGCCGCGCCGACATGGTCTGCTGGGGCAGCCTGAACGACCCTGAGCACTGCGACTTCCGCTACGACCACATGACCGACTGGGGCCGGAAGATGTTCGTGACCCCCGGCGTCATCCGGGACGGGCAACTGCTCACCAACGACCTCGTCGACATCAACCTAGGGATCCGCATCCTGCTCGGCAGCTCGTACTACGAGGACTGGGAAGACCAGGAGATGTTCGTGACCCGCGATCCCCTGGGCAACCCGGTGGACCGCAGGCACCCGTGGAACCAGCACACGATCCCGCGGCCGGCCAAGCGCGACTTCGACAGCAAGTACAGCTGGGTCATGTCGCCGCGGTGGTTCGACGGCACCAACTACCTGGCCGCCGACACCGGCGGCGGGCCCCTGGCCCGGCTGTGGGCGACGGCGCTGGGCGGCCTCGTGGACTTCGGCTACGTCAAGTCCACCGGCCACAGCGTGGTGATCAACCTGCCGCGGACGGTCAGCAGGCCCGAGGCCACCTTCGAGTGGAAGATCCCGGTGGACAAGGAGGGCAGGCCGCTGTCCAACGCCATCGAGCGGGACCGGGCGCGGACCTACTTCCAGGCCTACGCGGCCGCGGCGGCGCTGCACTTCATGGAGAAGGGCCTGGCCGAGATACGGGCCGGCCACACCAAGACCTGGGAACCGTTCGACGTGCCTGACGAGGCCAACAGCTGCGGATTCACCGAGGCCGTGCGCGGCGTGCTGTCGCACCACATGGTGATCCGCGACGGGAAGATCGCGAACTACCACCCGTACCCGCCGACCCCATGGAACGCCAGCGTGCGCGACAGCTACGGGACTCCCGGCCCCTACGAGGACGCGGTGCAGAACACGCCGATCTTCGAGGAGAACCCGCCGGACACATTCAAGGGCATTGACATCATGCGGGCCGTCCGCAGTTTCGACCCGTGCCTGCCGTGCGGCGTGCACATGTCGCTCGGGAACGGCAAGGTGCTCGAAAAGATCCACACGCCGATGGCCGCCATTCTGGCGACCTGACCCGCATGCGGGTCCTGCCCGGCCAGCAAGGCCGGGCAGGACCCGGTGCGGCATGACCTGATGGGCTGACGGAGAGGCGAGGCGGATGGCCGTAGTTCGGCAGGTCGGGGCACGGGTCGAGGAGTTGCTCGGCGTTTTGCGATCAAGCGGGAACTCCTCCGCGGCCCCGGCTGCGGAAGAACTGGTGCGCATCCTGCTTGGCCTCTATGGCGATGGGCTCGGCCACATCATGACGGCGCTGGGTCAGGAGGGGGACGCAGGCGAAGCCGTGCTCGACAGGTTGCTGTCAGATCCGCTGGTGGAGAGCCTGCTGCTGCTGCATGACCTGCATCCGCTGGATGTCGATACCAGGATCCAGCGTGCCCTGGACCGGGTGCGGCCCTACCTCGGCTCGCACGCGGGCGGGGTGGAGTACCTCGGCGTGACCGACGACGGTGTTGCCCACCTGCGGCTGGAAGGCAGCTGCCACGGCTGCCCGTCGTCCACCGTGACGGTCCGGCTGGCCATCCAGGGCGCGATCGACGAGGCTGCGCCCGAGGTTACCGATGTCGTGGTGGAGGGGGTGAGCGAACCGCCACCTGGCCAGCAGACGCTGCTGCAGATCGGCAGCGGCCCACCGGGCGCACCGCCCCCGCCCGGCCCGGTAGCTGACGCGGCGGGCGCCACGGGCGGGCCAGGTGATCCCTCCTGGGTCACCCTGCCGGGTATCGGGCCGCCCACCGGGCGGCCGGTCAGGGTGCTGGCGGGTGACGTGCCGGTGCTCATCTGCTCCGTCCGCGGCACCCTGTACGCCTATCGGGACGCGTGTGCGGCCTGCGGATCCTCGCTGGCTCAGGCCCTGCTGGCGGGCGAGCAGCTCGATTGCGCCGAGTGCGGCGCGACATATGACGTGCGGGCTGCGGGCAGGGGCCTCGGCGATTCCGCCGTCCATCTCGACCCGCTTCCGCTGCTCGGCGACAGCCAGGGTGTCCGGGTCGCGATCCCGGCACCGCTGGAGGCGGCGGCGTCGTGACGGGCCAGGCTGGGCTACGCAGGTTCCTGGAGCCGCCGCCGGCCACCCCCGCGGCGGCGCCGGCCGCCGCCGGCGGCCCACCCGCCGGCGGCGCCGACGGTCCGGTCGTGCTGCCACGGGGGGTCGGCGCGCCCCGGGAGGCGGACGCGCAGCAGGAACGCTGTGAGATGTGCGCCACCGAGGTGGACTCGCGCCACAGCCATGTAGCGGACCTGGAGCAGTCCAGCCTGATGTGCGTCTGCCGGGGGTGCTACCTCTTGTTCACGCACGGCAGCGCGGGCGGCACCAGATACCGCGGGGTACCCGACCGGTATGTCCGGGACCCGTCCCGGACCCTGTCCGTGGCTGAGTGGGACGACCTGCAGATCCCGGTCGGGCTGGCTTTCTTCCTGAGCAGCTCGCAGCGGGGTGAGGTAACCGGGTTCTACCCAAGTCCGGCCGGTGCCACTGAGTGCCTGCTCGACCTGCAGGCCTGGGCGCGGCTGGCGGAGGCCCACCCGCTGCTGCGCGCCGCGGAGCAGGACGTCGAGGCGGTGCTGATCTGCCGATCGGCCTCCGGAGTGGAGTACTTCATCGTGCCGATCGACGCCTGTTACGAACTCGCCGGCCGGATGCGGATGCTGTGGAAGGGCTTCGACGGCGGCACCGAGGCACGGGAAAGCATCGACGCGTTCCTGGCGGGCGTGCGGGCCCGCGCTAAAGACTCCGCCCCGGAGTCCTGAGATGGCCGAACTCTCCTTCGACTGCATCGGCGCCCGGGCCGAACGCTATGCGGTGGTGCCGTCATTCTCGCTGACCCTGCGGATCAGCGAGACGACCGGCGAACGGGTCGACGCGATCGTGTTGCGCTGCCAGATCCGGATCGAGCCGGTACGCCGCCGCTACACGGATGCCGAGGCGGAGCGGCTGAATGACCTGTTCGGCGAGACGCAGCGATGGTCCGACACGCTCAAGCCGCTGCAATTCACGCTGCTGACCGCCATGGTGCCGTCCTTCACCGGCAGCACCGAACTAGACCTGCCGGTGCCGTTCAGCTACGACCTGGAGATCGCCGCCACCCGCTACTTCAGCGCGCTGGATTCCGGTGAGATCCCGCTGCTGATGCTGTTCAGCGGGACCATCTTCGCCCGCGTGGATGGCCGCCTTCAGGTCCAGCAGGTGCCGTGGAGCAAGGAAGCCAGTTTCCGGCTGCCGGTAAGCGTGTGGCGGGATTCCGTCAACGCGCACTTCCCTAACAGCGCGTGGATCCGGATGAGCCGCGACACGCTGGACGAGCTGATCCGGTTCAAGAACCGCACGGCCATTCCCACCTGGGACGCCACCCTGCTGGCCCTGCTGGCCGGGGCGTCGCAGGAATCGGAGGATCAGCCATGAAGCGCGAGCAGGCCGCCCTGGACCCCCGGTTCGTTGAGCACGCACGGCAGGTGGCCGACGCCATCCTCTACGAGGGATACCTGCTCTATCCCTATCGCGGGTCCGCGCAGAAGAACCAGGAGCGTTTCCAGTTCGGCGTGCTGATGCCCCCGGCGTACCGGGCCATCGATGAATACGAGCCATCCGCCACCCAGACCGAGTGCGTGCTCGAATGCGCCGACGACGCCGAGATCACCGTGCTGCTCCGCTTCCTGCAGTTGCAGCGGCGGACCGTGCAGGCGGCCACGTCGCGGCCGGGCGAGTTCACTGAGGTGACCTCGCTGGAGGTGGACGGCTGCGAGGTCACCCCCTGGGATGAGGCGGCCGAACGGGAGCAGCGGGCAACTGCCTCCCTCGCCACGCTGCTGGACGGGGGAACCGGGATCCCGTTCCAGGTCCCCGGCGATGAGGCGACTCACGATGTCGCCGCCGCGGGCGGGCAGCCAGCCGGCCGGGTGGTCCGGCGGCGGGCGGCGCTGGACGGGATCATCCGGCTGAGCGCGGAGCGGCTGCCCGGCCCGTACGGCGCGCTGCGGCTGCGGGTCCAGGTGGAGAACCGCACGGAGCCGGACGGACCGCTGCGGCGGCGCGCCGATGGCCTCCGGTTCGCCCTGGTCGCCGCGCACTGCCTGATCGGCGTGCCGGGTGGCAGGTTCCTGTCCATGACCGCGCCACCTGAGTGGGCGGCGGGCATGGTCGGCGACTGTGTCAATGCCAGCACGTGGCCGGTGCTCGCGGGCCCGGAAGACTGCCGCGAGCTGGTGCTTTCCTCCCCGGTCATCCTCTATGACCATCCGGAGATCGCCGCCGAGAGCGCTGGTGAGCTCTTCGACTCGACCGAGATTGACGAGATTCTGACCTTGCGCACGCTGACGCTGACCGATGACGAGAAGCGCCAGGCTCGCGGCACCGATGCCAAGGCCGCCGCGCTGCTGGACCGGCTGGACCACTTGCCGCCGGAAATGCTCGAGCGGATGCATGGGGCCATCCGGTACCTGAGGCCCGTCACGCCAGGGGGCCTGGGACGGGGTGGCCCCGGGGAGCCTGGCGGCATTCCGGACGGTGCTTTCCCGCAGATCGGCGGGTTCCCGGAGCCTGGCGGGTTCCCGGAGCCTGGCGGGTTCCCGCAGATCGGCGGGTTCCCGCAGATCGGTGAGCTGCCTGGGGACCCGGCCACGCCGGGTCAGGCTCCCTGGTGGGATCCAGGTGCGGACCGGTCGGTCTCCCCCGAGACCGATCATGTCCTGATCGGCGGCGTCCGGGTCGCCCGGGGCAGCCGGGTCCGCATGTGCCCGGGTGCCCGGCGCGCTGACGCGCAAGATCTTTTCCTTACCGGCCGCACCGCGCAGGTGGAGGCCGTGCTGTTCGACGTCGATGGCCACGTCCATCTGGCGCTGGTCCCGGAGGACGACCCGGCCGCCGAGATGCAGCGCAACCACGGCAGGTTCCTGTACTTCGCACCCGACGAGGTCGAGCCACTAGGAGGCAATCCATGATCACGAAGCTGATCAAGGCAGCAGTGCTCGCGGTCGTGCTGGCCGCGATAATCCAGTCGCTGCCGGACATCAAGCGCTACCTCGAGCTCCGCGAGATGTAGTCCCGCGAGCCGCGGCGGCGCGCGGAAGCGCGGCGCTCGCTCGTCCGACCCTGATAAGGCAGGCAGAACAATGGAAACGATCATCGGGTTCGTGGCCGGCTACCTGGTCGGCGTGAATGGCGGCCGTGATGGGCTGGAACGGGTGCGTTCGTCCTGGCGGGCAATCAGGGCATCGCCGGAAATGCACCGGATAGTGGGGGAAGCCACGGTAATAGCGCAGGGAGCCGTCGGCCGGGTTTCCCGCGGCGGTCTTAGTGAGGCGGTCGGCGGAGTCAGTGAGCTGATCGCCGCGCGGGCCGCCGCCTCGCGCGCCCGGCACGCCGCCTGATCATGCTGTCCGGACTTGACCTGGGCAGATGGTCCGGCGCGACCTGGGCAGGCGGTAGCGCGTGACCGGCCCTGCGTGACCGGGGCGCCGGGCTGGGGCCTGACCTGGCGGCCACGGTGCATGGCCACATGCCGCGGCCCCTGGTTGGTGTGCCTTAATTTGGGTGCGACGGTTTGCCGGTCTTCTCCAGCTCGGCCGGTTCCCAGGTAAAGGTTGGTTCAAGGCCGCAGGGTGGCTACCATCCGCGCCGTTCGGAGCGCCGAATACTGGGGTAATACAACGGCGCAAGTCGACGGGGGATGCTGGGGAGCGTCTCACCGCCGCTTTGCCCATTTTTGGCACATCAGGGGAAGGTCACGCGCTACCGGCGCGGGCCGAAGGGGGACAGTCATGCCTTGGGACGATTACCTAGAAGGTTCACCTGCTGACGCCGAGTCGCTGGCCGTGAGCCAGCCGGCGATGTCACGAAGGTCGATGCTGCGCACCACCGCGGGGGCGGGGGCGGCCAGCCTGATCGCCGGCGCAGCGCTGGGGACCGCGGCTCCCGCGGTCGCGGCGGCCCGGCCAGCGAAGCGGGCCAGGTCAGCCGACTCGCCACGGCCAGCCAGCGACGAGCAGGTCGTCGTGCATGTGCGTAACGCACGCTCCGGCGAGATGGACGTCTTCGCCGGCACCAGCCAGACCCGGCTCGTGGACCCAGATCTGGCCGCCCGGCTTGTCCAGGCCGCCAGGTAACCGGTCCGACCCGCCCGGCTGAGACCGGCAACTGGCTCAGCCGACAAGCATTGAGGTGAACAAGAATGTCATCACATCGTGAGGCGCCGGAGATCTCGCAGGACCCGGTCGCGGACAGTACCGATGTTTACGCGTTCGTCAGCCCGGATCGCCCGGGAATGGTCACGCTGATTGCCAATTACATTCCACTGCAGGAACCGGCGGGTGGCCCGAACTTCTACGAGTTCGGTGACGACGTGCTGTACGACATCAACATCGACAACACCGGGGACGGCCGGCCCGACATCATCTACCAGTTCCGTTTCACCACCCGGACGCGCAACGAGGACACGTTCCTCTACAACACCGGCCCGATCACGTCGCTGCGCAGCGGCAACTGGAACCGCCGGCAGTTCTACACGGTGACCAGGATCCAGCACGGCAAGGCGCAAGTGCTGGGCTCCGGCCTCGCCTGCCCGCCCTGCAACATCGGGCCGCTGTCCACGCCGAACTACAAGGCGCTGGCCGCTGAGGCCATCCACACCCTGGGCGACATCAAGGTCTTCGCCGGACAGCGGGCGGAGGGGTTTTACGTGGACCTCGGCTCGATCTTCGACTTGGCTGACCTGCGGCCCTTCCAGACCCTGCACGACCAGTACGGCTTCCACGCATTCAGCAAGAATGCCCCCGGAGCGAACGGCACCAACCGGCTGAACGTGCACTCCATCGCCATCCAGGTGCCCAACTGGCAGCTCACCCGGACGAGGAACCCGTCGGCCGACGACCCGCGCGCGGTGATCGGCGTCTGGACCTCGGCGTGCCGGCAGAAGGTGCGGCTGTGGGACGCCGACAACGGCCGCAACGTGGACAGCGGCCCGTTCCGGCAGGTGTCCCGGCTCGGGAATCCGCTCGTCAACGAGGTTCTCATCCCGCTCGGCAAGAAGGACAGGTGGAACACGCTGGCCCCCGCGGAAGACAAGTACTTCGCCGAGTACTTCGCGCATCCCGGGCTGGCCGGGCTGCTTCCGGTGCTCTACCCAGGCGTCTTCCCGAAGCTGGCCGGGCTGGTGAAATCGGGCCAGCCCCGGGCTGACCTCGAGGCGATCCTGCTCACCGGCATCCCGCACGGGATCATTCCCGGTTTCCAGAACAGCATGGGCTCGACCCTCGCTGACATGCTCCGCCTGAATACGGCCATCCCGCCCGCGCACAGCCCTCATATCCTGGGCCTCATCGGCGGCGACGCCGCCGGGTTCCCCAACGGGCGGCGCGTTTTCGACGACGTGGTCACGATCGAGCTGCGCGCGATCGCCGGGGTGACCTATCCGCTCATCAACAAGAGCTACCAGCCCGACGGAGCGGCCGGGCTGATCACCGACGGCCTGACGCCCAGCAGCGTCAGCAACGGCTATCAGCACTCGTTCCCGTATCTCGGCACGCCCTACGGCGGCTACTACAACCCGTCCTGAGGCGGCCAGGATGCCAGAGACGATCCCGGATCCGTCGGGTCCAGGAACCGTGCTGCTCGACATCGGCAGCGGGACCGGCGCCCTGATCGTGTACGCGCCTGCCGAGATGGCGGGGCAGGAGATCCATGTCAGCCCGCGGCACCCGGCCGGGTCGCCGCGCACGCATGCGGTCGTCCGCGAGCGCCGGGTGGCCGCGGGCGGCTGCCAGGCGGCGGTGTACCCCGCGCTGCCCGCCGGCGAGTACACGATCTGGCGGGATGCCCGCACCGCCGCTGGGGAAGTCTGCATCCACGGCGGTGAGGTCGCTCAGTACCACTGGCCGCCGGCCGGCCCAGCCACCTGACACCGGACGTCCCTGGGTCCCCACAACGGTCCTGACGCCGCAACCAGCGCCTGCGGCGTCAGGACCCCCCGCCGGGCTCGCCAGCGCCGCATCCGGCGCCCCAGCTCGTGCCCCGCGCGGGTCTCCGAGGACGCCGTGACCAGGGTCACTGGTCAGAATTGCGGTTTCTGGCACGATGAGTTGGTGAGGGCATATGCGATCACCGCGGGGGTGCGGTGATCGGGTGGCCGCGCCGGGCGGCCCGCCCGGCTGATGCCAGCCTCCCCGCGTGGCTGGCCGAGATGGTCAGGCCGAGCCGTGATCCGGTGCCCTGGGGCGCGATGATCCGGGCCGCGCTGGCCCTGTGCGGGCCGCTGGCGGTGGGCCTCACGATCGGCAATCCGCAGCGCGGCGTGCTGGTCGCGCTGGGCGGCCTGCTCGTGGTCGTCGTGGACCGCGGCGGGCCTTACCCCGCGCGGGTCAGGCGTATCGTCACGGTCGCGCTCGCCGGTGGCGGCGTCGGCCTGGTGACGGGCGGCCTGATCCACGGCCGGGGCTGGATTACCGTCACCGCCCTGGTCGCGGTGGCCGGAATATCGGCACTGCTCAGCGTGGCGGGCAGCACCGCGTCCGCGGCCGGCCTGCAGTTGCTCGTCTATGTCACGCTCGGCACCGGGCCGCTCGGCACGGTGCGGCCGTGGTGGGAACCACCAGGGCTGCTGCTGGCCGGGGCGGCCTGGGCGGTGCTGCTGCTCATCCCCGGCTGGCTGCTCGCCCCGTTGGCGGCGGAGCAGCGCAGTACCGCCGCAGCCTACCGGGCCCTGGCCGCGATGCTCCGCGCTATCGGGACCAGCCGGGCCAGCGAGGAACGCCAGGGCGTGGTCAGCGCGCTCAACGCGGCCTACGACGACCTGGCCGCCCGGCGGGCGGCCGCCGACGGGCGGGACCCGCAGCAGGTGCGGCTGGCGGCGCTGCTCGGCCAGACTCATCCGCTGGCCGAGGCGGCGACCACCCTGGCCCAGGAGGGAAACCGGCCGCCCTCAGATGTGACGAACATGATCGACGCGATTGCCGACACGATCCAGTACGCCACGCCAGCGCCCGATCTCCCGCCGTACCTCGCCCGCACCCCGGGCGCCCGGGCGCTCCGGGCCGCGCTGCCCGGTGTGCTGGCCGCCGCGTCCGGGCGGCGGCAGGAGGCCGGACCGGCGCGGTCCCCCGGGCCGGGCCTGGGGGAGCGGATCAACGATGTGATCGGCGACATTCTCGGCGGCCGGCTGGCCGGGCTGTTCGCGATCCGCCTCATGGTCTCCGTCGGCGTGGCCGCGGTGATCAGCGAGGACCTGGACGTGCAGCGATCGTATTGGGTTGTGCTCACGGTGGCCCTGGTGCTCAGGCCGGATTTCGGGTCGGTATTCGTGCGGGCGGTCCAGCGCGGCGCCGGCACGATCGTCGGGGCCGTGGCCGGCGCGGTGATCCTGGCCGCTGTCCCCTACGGCCCGTTCCTGCTGATCCCCTGTGCGGTGCTGGCCCCGCTGCTGCCGTACGGGCGGATCCGGAACTTCGGCCTGTTCAGCATCTTCCTCACCCCGCTCGTGGTCGTGCTGATCGACCTGCTCGCGCGGACCGGCTGGACGCTGGCCGAAAACAGGCTGATGGACACCCTGCTGGGCTGCGCCATCGCGCTCCTGGTCGGGTACGCACCGTGGCCGATGAGCTGGCATGCACACCTGCCGGGGCAGTTCGCGACGGCGATCGATAGTGTCGGCCTTTATGCACAGCGAGCGCTCCTCACCGGCTCACCAGGGCGATCGCGGCTGCGCCGGCAGACCCATCGCGCTCTGTCGGATCTGCGTACCGAGTTCCAGCGCACCATGGCGGAACCTCCCTCGGTCAGCAGGCGGGCCGCCATCTGGTGGCCCGCGCTGGCCGGCCTGGAGAACGTCATGGACAAGGTGACCGCGACGGCGGTCGGCACCGACCTGGGCGCAGGCCGGCCGTCACCAGGCGGTGTCGGGCAGCTGGTCGCGGCGCTGGCGGAGGTCTCCCGCGCGGTGCGCGCGGGCCAGCGGCCGGCCGTCCTGCCGCTGCCGGACGAGGAACTCCTGCGGCCGGTCGCCGACGCGGTCCGCGAGGTGCAGCGCGGCCTCGGCGGCCGGGTGGCCAGCGGGCCCGATCGTGACCCATGACATGCCGGAGCAGCGCAGGGACCTGCTGGTCGTGCTGCTCACGCTGACCACCGGCGTGGTGGATGCCGCTTGCTTCCTGCACCTGGGCCACGTCTTCGGCAGCGTGGTCACCGGGACCATGGTGCTGCTGGGCATCGCCGCCGGGACCCACGATCCGGCCCTGGCGGAGCACGGCGCGGTGGGCCTTGCGGCGTACATCTGCGGGGTGATCATCGGGGCGCCGATCGCCGCTCGGTCGCGGGCCGGCCGGCCCGCCGGATCCCGCGCGATCTGGCCGCCCAGCGTCACGGCTGCCCTCGCGGTCGAGTTCTGCACCCTGACCGCGTTCTGCGTGGGCTGGGAGCTGCAAGGCGGCCGCCCAGGCGGAGTCGGCCAGCTCGTGGTGCTCGGCTTTGTGGCCGCGTCAATGGGAATTCAGTCGGCTTCCGTCCGGCAGCTCGGCGAGCTGTCGACGACCTACCTGACCGGAACGCTCACCGGGGTGGTGGCATCGTTCACCGCGGGGCGGAAACCGGAAGGGCTCACTCGCAGCGTGGCCGTCTTCGCTGCCATCATCACCGGGGCGCTGGGCTCGGCCGTGGTCACCGCCCACGCTCCGGGGTGGCTTCCCGTGCTGGTCCTGTCCCCCCTGGCGGTGGTGCTGGCGCTGTCCTGGGCCCGGCCCGGCGCGCGTCCCGAACTGCGCCGGGGCGCCGGGCCGCGACGAACCCGGCGATGACGGTGAGGCCCAGCGCCCCGGCGGGGACCACGGTGATGAGCGCGGGGAGCTGGTAGCGCCAGCTGAACTGGAACACGTCGGAGCCGAGCAGGACCGCCACCCCGGCCGCGAAGACCAGCAGGCAGGCGGTGGCCGTGCCGCGTTGCGTGGCGGTGAGCCGGCGGCGTGCGACAGCGAGACTGCCGAGCAGGCCGGCCACCGCGGCGAGCAGGAACAGCGGCCCGGGCGTGTACCCACCACCGAGCTGATAGGAGCGCAGGAAGGTGGCCAGCGGCTTGACCGCTACCGGGTTACCGCCGCCGAACGGCTGGCCGACGCCGAGAACCTGGATCTGCCCCGTGGACAGCCGGGCCAGCTGGAGCTGGCCGTTCTTGATGGTGATGTAGGGACTGAACTGCGGGTAGTGGTCCTGGAACTGCCAGCGGATGATCGGCGTGTCACCCGGGTCCTGCAGCCGCTGGATGGCGAACAGCTTCGCGGCGTCCCTGCCGATCGCCGCCGCGACGCCGACCGGGTTCTGCACCTCCAGCCGGTGGTTGAAGTTGGAGATGATATTCGAGAACTTCATGCCCAGCGGCGCCACGTACAGCCGCAGCGGCGATACGGGGCTGTGCTCAAGTCCGTCGATGCCCAGTGCGACCGCCTGCTGACGGGTCGGGCACAGCGCCTGCTCATCCGCGGGCAGGGTGAGTGCCTGGCAGTCAGCCGCGAGCACGAGCCGCCCGTAGATCTCGTTGGTCCCGGTGTAGGCCAGCCTGAAGTGCCCGTTGTCCAGGTACGACGCTGAGCAGTACACGAGGATGGGCAGGGCGAAGGCGGCGCACAGGGCGGCGCCCTGGGTGAGTTTGGTGCGCCAGCCGGGGATGGCGATGAGCAGGTAGATGATGGCGGGCAGGATGAGGATCTCGCCGATCTGGCGGA
>Ga0265338_10001183_pt1 | contig 43061 bp, 37 predicted proteins | sample 42126metaG_FD_193579 | JGI IMG/M metagenome (GOLD analysis project Ga0265338, IMG submission 193579) | Rhizosphere microbial communities from Carex aquatilis grown in University of Washington, Seatle, WA, United States - 4-21-26 metaG | ecosystem: Host-associated > Plants > Roots > Rhizosphere... | reverse complement strand
TGAGTCGTTGAGTCGTTGAGTCGTTGAGTCGTTGAGTCGTTGAGTCGTTGAGTCGTTGAGTCGTTGAGTCGTTGAGTCGTTGAGTCGTTGAGTCGTTGAGTCGTTGAGTCGTTGAGTCGTTGAGTCGTTGAGTCGGGCCGACAAAGCAGTCGAGAGCTTCCTAGCTTGACCACTGGAGGGTCGCTAGTTTTCCAAATGACTTCAAAGACTCAAAGACTCAAAGACTGCCGAAGGTAAAATATTTTCCGCCAACGCAGGGGTATAGCTCAGTTGGTAGAGCGGCGGTCTCCAAAACCGCAGGTCGCGGGTTCGAGCCCTGTTGCCCCTGCCATTCTACAAAGTCGCGAAGTTCATGCCGCCTTGCGTAGCCAGGGAAATGAGTCCCTACCGTCGGGACGAATCGTGAAGCCCGGTTGCCCCTGCCGTACCAGTGCTTGCACGTCCTTCGCTACCAAAGCGGCGGCCGCTTCTCTGAAAAAGCGCGGAGCCCTTCGGCCGCCTCATCGCCGCGCCGGACTTGCTCGAACATCGTCAACGCCTCCTCAAGCTCGGCCCTTAGAGCCTTACGCGACAGCGAGTTCGCATAAGCCTTGGTCGCCGCCACCGCGACCGGACTGCCCGCGACAACCAGGCCGGCAAACCTGTGTGCCTCCGCGATCGCGTCCTCTAAGGTCGGAACAACCTTGTTGACGAGCCCTGCCTGGGCCGCGCGGGACGCGTCCCAGATTTCGCCGCCCAAAACCAGCTCCCGAAAATCCCGATCCTTCAACTCGTGGCGAAGAAAGGGCATGCCTGGCGTAGGCACGATGCCTACCTTGAGGACCGGGTAGCCAAACTTGGCGTCCTCGGATGCAACCGCGTAATCGCAAGCCGCGATCAGGGCCCCGCCGCCCGCAAGCGCATAACCGTGGGCGACCGCGATGCAGACCTTATCCATCTCCGCCAACAGCAACTGAGCTTTCACGAGAAGATCGCCTTGCCGTAAGGAGGCCTCTAGATCTAACGACTCCGCCAGGTCGAACCCAGATGTAAAGCTGTTTCCAGCGCCCCGCAACAGAACAGCCCTGGTTCCCGGCCGCTCAGAAGCCTCCGCCAGCGCAGCGCAAAGTTCCTCCAACATTGCGACGGTGAGCGCGTTTCGGCGGTCAGGCCGATTGAGGGTGATCGTGGTGATCGAGGTCTCAGATTGTGTGAGAATGAATTCAGGCACGATGTCAAGAATGGCAGGTTTAGGCCCGTTCCGTCTGGGCCGTCTGGAGCAAGGAAGCAGCGCCCTCGTCAAGAAGCCAGGTCACGTTCGCGCAGCGTCGCACCACCGCGCCCAGCGGATAGTCGGCCCCGTCCTCGATAATCGCCTTGACCATCTCAGCCTTATCTGCCCCCGCGATCTCCAGCACCACTTCCCGGCTAAGCGATACCGTCAAGGGCGTCAGAGTGATCCGGTCGTGAACCGCCCAAACGTCGGTCGAAGCGGGTATCACCCAAGCAGGAGAATCCAGATTCCCCGCACCGGGGAACAAGGAAAGCGTGTGCCCGTCTGGGCCCATACCCAGCATCACAATATCGAATAGCGGCCCAGTGTCCCCAAAGAATGTGCGTAACAAGGCCTCGTAAGCGGCGGCAGCCTCAACGTTCGTTCCCCCGCCGAACATAGGGTGAATAGTGTCGGGATCGACGAAAGGGGAGTTCAGGAACGCCTCCCGGGCCATTTTCTCATTGCTGTCCGGATCGGTGTTGGGCACGTTGCGCTCGTCGCCCCAGAAGAAATGCGCCTTGGGCCAATCCACCCTGCCAACGTAAGGCTCGGCGGTCAGCAGCCGGTACGCTCGGGCGGGGGTATGCCCGCCAGACAAGGCGACCGAAAACCGACCCCTCTCAGCGATCGCCCCGGCCGCGGCGGTGACAAAGCACTCCGCCATGCCCTGGCTCAACGCCTCTTCGTTCTTAAAGACCCGAATCAACGTAGAGCGCCCTGCTTTGCTATGGTCGGCTGCACTGAGAACCAACTCCGGCCGTCTCGCGCGATCAGCGCCTCAGCCGGCTCCGGCCCCCAGCTTCCAGCCGCATAGTTCGGGAAGTCTGCCGAAGGCACACTCTCCCATGTTTCAAGAACGGGCGCCAACAGCTTCCAGGCGGTCAAGGATTGGTCGGCCCGCATAAACAGGGTCGTGTCGCAGATCATGACGTCGTAGAGCAAGGTTTCGTAAGCCTCGGGCGGCTCTATCCGGAACGTGTCTTCATAGTAGAAGTCCATGCTCACCGTGCGTAGGCGCATGTGCTTTCCTGGCTCCTTCGCCTGAAATCGAAGTTGGATGCCTTCCTTTGGCTGGATGTTGATAATCAGTCGGTTCGGCTCCCAATGCTCTACCGCCGCCGAAGGAAACACCTGGTGGGGGACGGGTTTGAACTCGATGGAAACCTGGGATATCTTCTGCGGCAGGTGCTTGCCGGTGCGTAAGTAGAACGGAACGTCCTGCCAACGCCAGTTGTCCACCATCAATTTGAGTGCAACGTACGTTTCCGTGTTCGAGTCCGGCGCCACGTCCGCTTCTTCACGGTAGCCAGGCACGCTCTGACCATCGACCCAGCCCGGGCCATATTGGCCCCGGACCGCGCGCTTGTACATATCCGGTCCATCGAGAGGCCGAATCGCCCTCAGCACGTCCACTTTCTTGTTTCGAACCTCGTCTGCGTCGAACGATGTCGGCGGTTCCATCGCGATAAGGCACATCATCTGCAGCATGTGGTTCTGGATCATGTCCCGCAAGGCGCCAGCCGTTTCGTAGAAGCTGCCGCGCGCCTCGACTCCCACCGTTTCGCCGACGGTGAACTGAACGTGATCGATGTAGCGCCTGTTCCAGATCGGCTCGTACAGAGCATTCGCAAATCGAAAGGCGAGCAGATTTTGGACCGTTTCCTTGCCCAGATAGTGGTCGATTCGGAAAACCTGATGCTCCTCGAACGACTGCATGATGCTCTTGTTCAGCTTCTCGGCCGAGTCGTAGTCGCGACCGAAAGGCTTTTCGACGACTACCCGGTCCCGATTTCTCTCTTTGGAAAGATGCGCCTTCCCGAGGTTGCCCACAATCATCTCCACGAGCGTGGGAGGCACCGACAGGTAATAAACGCGGCTCGCCTTCGCGTCCCACTTCTTCTCCGTCTTGAGGATCATGTCGGAGATTGCCTGATAGGTCTTCGGGTCTCCAAAATCCCCATCGATCGCGTCTAGCGCCGGCGCGAACCTCGCCCAGTCGGCATCCGAGGTCTTGCCGCGGCGCGAGAACTCGTCGACGCGCGCTCTCATGTCGTTTCTCAAATAATCCGCGCTACATTCGCGCCCGATGCCGATAATTTGAAACTTTGCCGGCATCGATTTGTCGAGAAACAGGTTGAAGAGCGCCGGCATCAGCTTGCGCATGGCCAGGTCGCCCTTGATCCCGAAAATGGTGATGATGACGGGTTCCGTATTGCCGTTCGTTGCCATTATGCTCCCTCAGCCCACTCGGTGTGAAACACGCCGGGCTTATCGATTCGTTCGTAGGTGTGGGTGCCGAAAAAGTCGCGTTGCGCCTGGATCAAGTTGGCGGGCAGCCGCTCGCTTGAATAAGCGTCGATATACGCCAGAGAAGCCATAAAACACGGCATCGGAACGTGGGTCGCCACCGCCTGGTTCGCCAGCCATCTCAGCGAGCCGATTCGCTGCTTCACCGTTTCTTGAATGCCCGGATCGACAAGCAGGTTCGGTAAGTCGGCGTTCGCGGTGTACGCGTCCATGATGTTCTTCAGCAGGACAGATCGGATGATGCATCCCGCTCGCCAGATCGCGGCTACTGGCTCCATTTGGACGCCATAGTTGTATTCGCCGGACGCTACACGAAGTTGCGCCATACCCTGCGTGTACGCGGTTATCATGGCGATGGAAAGCGCCTCTCGCAGCCGGGCGACGTCTTTCTCTCCTTGGACTGCCTGGGTAGCGAGTGTCTTCGAAGCCGCGACACGCTCCGCCTTTAGGTCCGAAAGCTCGCGCGCGCAAACCGCCGCGTCGATCGAAGGCACCGATACCCTCAGGTCCATCGCGTCTTGCGAAGTCCACTTGCCGGTTCCCTTCTCCTTCGCTTCGTCGCGAATCAAGTCGACGAGGTATTTGCCTGTCTCGCCGTCCTTCTTCTTGAGGACCGTCTCCGTGATCTCCAGCAGAAACCCGCCGATATCCGACTTGGCCCAGGTCCCATAGATCTCGGCGAGCTGCTCGTTCGAGAAACCCCAGGACCGCTTCATGAGGTCGTAGGTCTCCGCGATAAGCTGCATGATGCCGTACTCGATGCCGTTGTGGACCATCTTCACATAGTGTCCAGCGGATCCGTTGCCCACTCGGGCCACACACGGCCGGCCGTCGTCCGCTTTCGCAGCAACCAGTTCCAGCACTCCGCGCACCTTGTCGTAATCGGCCTCGCTTCCGCCAGCCATCATGCTCGGCCCGTGGCGCGCACCGCTTTCGCCGCCGCTGATCCCCATGCCGAAGAAGGCGATGCCGGTCGGCGCTAGTTCTGCGATCCGCCGATCAGTGTCCTTGAAATAGGAGTTACCACCGTCGATGATAAGGTCGCCTGGCTCCAAATAGGGCTTGAACGACTGAATCACGGCATCCACCGGGCTACCGGCAGGAACAAGCATCGTAATACAACGGGGCCGCCGGAGCGATTTAGCAAATGCCGCAGCGTCGGTAAAACCGAGGGTTGGCCTTCCTTGCGACTCCGAGGCCAGCAGGTCCACCTTGTCTTGGCCCAGGTCATAGCCGGATACGGAGCGCCCGTGATCCGCGATGTTAAGGAGCAGATTACGGCCCATCGTTCCCAAGCCGACCATGCCGAATTCGCTTACTCCAATGTTTGTGTCGATCATTTACCCACCTTTAGCCCATGTTTGGCCAACGCCGATTTTGTGGCACTGTAGCTTCGGTGCCAAAGACATCTTAATCCCATTTTAGCCGCCGCCTCCGCTAGCATCTTTCGATCGTCGATATAAACGATCTCGTTCGGCGCCACTTGGGCGACGTCCAGCGCAATTTTGAAAATATTTGGGTCCGGCTTCCGATACCCAACGTAACTCGATACGATGAAAGTGTCAATCAGGTTTGACAATTCAAACTGCTTGATTCGATGGTCGGCAAGCTCCCGGCCTTCGTTGCTCACCGCGACCATGCGAGTGCCGTGCTTGGCCTTAATTTGCCGGTAGAGGTCTAGCATTTCCGGATAGGGAGTCGACTGAGCCTTCATGTAGGCGATGAAAGTCTCCCTTCGGAACTCCCGCTCCCGGTGATAGATTACGAAGTCCAGGTAGACGTCGATCGACAGCTTCCCTTCCTCGTAGATGCCGGCAATCATGTTGTGCCGCGACTCCATTTCGGCGAAGTCGATCTTAAAGTGTTTAGCTGCGAGCTTCCGCGTCGCCGAATCCCAGCCGTTGCTGAGACACACCCCTCCCAGGTCCGTGAAGATCGCTCGAATCAAGCGTGAGCCACCATCGGCTTGGATTCTAATGCCTGAGTGAGCTTCTTCACCCCGTTGAGCGGATCACGTCCGAGATGGATGCGGATGACTCTGCGCCCATGTTTGACCAGCGTTTCGTTGTCTCCAAGAACCTGTGCGTCCCGGAACGTGCCAAAGGTATAGCGCCGGCCGGGAAGTTGCACGTCCTCTCCAATATCCTGGGTTAGCTGAATGAAGTGACCGCCGTTCGGCCCTCCCTTATGGAACTGGCCGGTCGAATGCAGGAACCTAGGCCCGTACCCCTTGGTTGTCGCCAGCTTGGTCGAATCCCTTAGGCAGCACTGCAGCTTATCCAATGCTTCCGTCATCTCCTTCGACTCGGTGAGATATGCCTGGATAGTTACGAAATCGCCCGGCTTCTCGTCCCCCACAAAGTTACAAACCATCTCGGCCAGCGAGTCTCCAGTGACCGCTCCAAAGAATTTAAGACCGTCTGCTTCTGCGTCCGGTTTGGCGACCGGAAGAGCGCCATCTTTTTCAACTTGCGCGATCAGCGCCTTGGTGACGTCTTTCGCTTCCTGCACATTTGGCTGGTCGAACGGATTGATGCCGATAACGCTGCCCGCGACCGCGGTGGCAAGTTCCCAACGCATGAACTCCCGCGCAATATCATAAGTGTCGTTGATCGTGATCCAGACGATGGGTTCCCCGGCGTCGCGGAGGGTGGCGATCCGGGCGTCGAGGTACGTGCAGTCCTCGCCATGCGGCCGAAGGTAGGCAAAAACCCGGTCGCTGCCGTATTCGCTGGGTGTGCCGGGCATTTCGCCCGCCACGGGAAGAATCCCCTTCCCTTCCTTGCCCGTGCTCTCGGCTATGAGCTGCTCTAGCCACAGCCCGACGCTGGCGAGGGATTCCGGCACCCAGAACGTGCACTTATCGATCTTAAGTTCGGCCAGGGCGCCCAGGGTTGCCCCGAGAACCATCGCCGGCGACTCGCTTGGCTTTTTGCCCGAGTTCTCGTTGATCACGTCGATGGCGCGCTCGAGAAGCTTGTCGAGGTCGATGTCCATTAGGGCGGCTGGGACCATGCCGAAGTAGGTGAGGGCGGAGAACCGCCCGCCAATGTCGGCAAAGTTCTGGAAGGTGCGCCGAAAGCCCCGCGCGGCAGCGGTCTTCTCGAGTTCGGTTCCCGGGTCGGTGATCGCCACAAAGTTCTCGCCTGGGTTCGGTTTCAGTTTGGAAACCTGGTCGTAGAAGTATTCGTCGTAGGCGGTTGGCTCCGCCGTCGTTCCAGATTTGCTCGCAATGATAAAAAGCGTCTTCTCAAGCAGTCCGCCCCGCTGGATTCTGAGTACCGTCGCCGGGTCGGTCGAGTCGAGAACCTCGACCGGAATCCCCTTCCCGTTTTTGCCGAGCGTCTCGGAGAGCACGAGTGGAGCGAGGCTGCTCCCGCCCATTCCTGCCAGCACTGCGCGCTCGAACCCCGCCGCCTTGATTTCGGCGGCAAACTTCTGAAGCTCGGGGATGCGTTGCTTCATGGTTTCGGCAATCTTGATCCAGCCCATGGCGCCGGTGACCGCCGGGTCGTTTTCTTCACGAAGCCATAATCTTCCGTCCTTTTCCCAAAAGCGGGTCTCGAAGCCGCTGGAGTCCATATGGCCAAGCCGGCTGCGTATCGCCTGCTCGTGCTCGCTCATGATCAGCATTTGATCGCCGATTGTAAAAGGGCTGCCCTCGTTCATAACTTCTTTTACCCCGGCTAGGGGGGTAAGCGTTCGGCTAACGAAGAGGAAGAAGTGAAACGTCGCGCCGGAGTGCGGCGATTCCTTCGCCCGCTATGAATGCGCCTTCGTCCAAGGCTTTCGAACCCTTAGCTCAGCCCTCTGGTTCTGTTGGTTAAGTCCTGACCTGGCCTGGTCTACAGGTTTCCAGCATTGCGCTACTCCTGCCAAACTATAATGCCGAGTGGTCTTGTCTCGCCCAAACGGACTTACTCCGTCTCGATGTAGGACCCATCATTCGTGCCCGTGATGACAGGACCGTAGACGGCACTATACGCGGATACGATACCGCCGCTCTTAACGACGATATCGGCGGTGATGCTTTCCGAAAATTTCGTCTTCTCAGCGTTGACGTATCCCCGTTCGGTCGCGCCGACGCCGTCGACACAGCCCGTGATCGTTCCACCCGAAACGTCGATAATCCCGCCATACTGCGCTACGGCGCCATAGAAACCGTCGGTTATGTGGCAGCCGGACGCATAAATCGAGCCTCCCCGCAATGCGTATAGGACGTTGCTATTTCCGTTGGTGCGCGTACATGACCAGCCGTACTCCAGCGTAACGCTAGAGTTATTACTCGATTCTATTTGACAGTTGGCAACCGTCGTCTGGGAGTCGATATAGACGGTGGAATCGTGATCCGCAAGCACCGCCTGACCCCAGTCGGCTATCTCCAAACCACTCAAGCTTGCAATCGACGCATTGCCGGACAGAGAAAAGGCAACGGCGCTCAATGACGCATTAGACGAAGGGCCGTCGACCTGAAATCCGGAGATGGTTCCGAACGAATGGCCCGAATCGATCGTAAACCCACCAGGATTGGCGGCGCCGGAAGAAACGAAACTCACGCCGCCGACCCCATCCCCGATGATCGATATACTCGCGCCAAACGGATGATCCAGCGAAAAGGGCGTTTTCGGCAAGGTTTCCGAATAGATGCCCTTTGCGCTTGAAATGTAGAGGTGAAGGTAAGCGCCTTCCGCGATGCGCGCGTTCAACACAAATGCCCATGCCTGATCTAAAGTGGCGAACGTTTGGCCGACGCCAATGACGTAAACCGTGTTGGCCCGCGCTTCCCAGAGCTCCCAATCGTCGTATTTGAATCCCCCAGGGCTCACCGCATGGGTCGCTCGAAGCACGTTCCCATTCAACTGGACTTGATCGCCTATCGCATAGCTCGCGGTGGATTTCCACGCCGGTGGATAGGATTGGGCATTAGCCCAAACGACCATTGCAAAAAGCCCATAAAGGGCCGACGCGCAGCGGAATAGGTTGCTCATGTTTCCTCGATTCAAGGGTCTGCTGAATACCAGCAATATTATCCTATCCGCTAGAAATCGCCTGGAAGGGCAGTCCAACTTGGACAATGGGTGGATAGCCGCCACAAGTACAATAAGACAAGCATAGGCCAAGGCGACGAACGAGAAATAGGTGCGATACGCAACTCATATCAGGGCTTCGTGCCAGAACGCGACCTCCAATGAAAAGTAGCTTAAGCAGCATGCTGTGTTGTCCGACTTGCGGCGGCGAGTTGACTCTGAATAAGTTCTCCTCCACAGAAGTGGAACTTGCCACTGAAGTGACTTCCGGAAATGTTCTTACAAAACAACTGGAGGAGGTCGTGGAATCAGGAGCCTTGACTTGCCACAAGTGCAGCGTTTGGTATCCGGTGATGGATTACGTGCCCGTTCTATTGGTCTTCTCAACTACCGTGCACGATAGATTTGCCCAAACGCATGCGAAGGAATTTGGAGCGTTAAAAGGATTTACTCCCCCTAAGGGCAAACCTGAAATAGGCGAGAAAGCCGTTCAAGACACCTTCACCGATGAGTGGAACATGGTGCAGGACAACGAACTATCTTTCATCTTCACATCGAAGGACCTTGTCGAACTTAACCGCCAGGTATGGCTTCGAGCGCTACAAGACTCGCGCGATCAGTTCAAAATTGTCCTGAACGTTGGAGTGGGGCTTGGGCAGGAAACAAACGCCCTCAAGGAAGCGGTTGGCAACTGCGAAATCATTGGAGTTGATCTGAACTTCGCCATCCTCCACAAAGGCAGAGAAAGCGTTACCACTCCCGGAATCCAGTTCGTAGTGGCTTCGCTATACCATTTGCCTTTTAAAACGGGAAGCTTCGATCTCGTCTACAGCCAAGGAGTCCTTCACCACACCTATTCAACGAAAAACGCCTTTGACGCCATTGAAAAGTTCGTAGCTCCAAGAGGCAGCCTTTTCATTTGGGTGTACAGTTTGGACTCCCATCTTGTTCAAACGGGCTTACGAGGAATGGTTGCGCGGATTAAGTGGGGTATGGAGCAGGTTTTGCGTCCTACCTTGAGCCGTTCTCCGAAGTTTCTTCGAGATATTTTCTTTTCAATGCTGACGGTTCTCTATCACCCGCTGATGAAAGGCCAAGTGCTCCATGGAGACAAGTGGACTTTTCAGAACACCAACCATCAACTGCGCGATTTGTTTTCGCCCCGTTTTGCTCACCGGCACAGCTATAACCAAGTATTCGAATGGTTTGAGAACGCTGGTTTCAGGATAAAGGACGTCCAGTCTACGGGGACCTATAGGCGCCTCTTCGGCAAACAGATGGATGGGGTGGGCGTGCTAGGAGAGCGAGAGTCAAACTAGGGTTCGTCTGCCAAGGCCGTCTAACCGGGTGCGGCAAAGGATTGCCGCCTTTAGAGCGGCGAAGGAATCGCCGCACTCCATAGATTTTCCGCCGTGAAGTACAATTAACTTGGATGCTCGATAACCTAACCAGGCGGCTATCCGGCATCTTCGCCGGACTTCGTTCCAAAGGCCGTCTCACCGAAGACGATGTCGCCGACATGTTGCGCGAAGTGCGCGTCGCCCTGCTAGAGGCGGACGTCAACTTCGCCGTCACCAAGGATTTCGTCGCCCAGATCAAGGAGAAAGCGGTCGGCGAGGACATCTACGGCAGCCTCACCGCCGACCAAACGATCATCCGCATCGTCCGCGACCAGTTGACCACCCTCCTCGGCGGCGCAACTGAAAAGTTCAACTGGGCCTCCTCGCCCCCCACCGTCATCCTCATGTGCGGCCTTCAAGGCTCGGGCAAGACCACAAGCTGCGCCAAGCTCGCCAAATGGCTCGCTAAGCAGGATAAGACGACGATGCTCGCCGCTTGCGACGTGCAGCGCCCCGCCGCGATCAAGCAGCTCGAGGTTCTCGGAGAGCAGATCGGCGTGCCCGTTTTCTCTAAGCACGACGGCTCGAAACCTGTCGATATCGCCAAAGAGGCGCTCGCCCGCTGCAAGCACCTTATGCTTGACGTGCTGATCGTCGATACCGCTGGCCGCCTCCAGGTTGACGAAGGGCTCATGGAGGAACTGGAAGATATCTCCAAAGCGGTCAAGCCCGACGAAGTCTTCCTCGTTCTAGATTCGACGACCGGCCAGGAGGCGGTTAACGTCGCCAAGGCATTCCACGATCGCGTGCCCGTCACCGGCGCCATCTTCACCAAATTGGACGGCGATACTCGCGGCGGCGCCGTGCTGAGCGTAAAGGCGGCGACCCAAATTCCCGTCCGCTTCATCGGTCTCGGAGAACAGGTCGAGGCGATCGACCAGTTCTATCCGGACCGCATGGCGCAACGGATCCTCGGCATGGGCGATGTGCTGGGCATCATCGAGCGGGCCGAAGAAGCGATGAGCATGGAGGACGCGAAGGGCCTCGAAGGCAAGATGAACCGGGGCACGATGAACTTCGAGGACATGCTTTCTCAGTTCACCTCGATCCGCAAAATGGGCCCAATCAAGGACGTTCTAAAAATGGTCCCCGGTTTCGCCACCGCGGTTCCCGAAGAGATGATCAACGCGATCGACGACAAGCATGTTAACCGGATTGAGGCGATTATATTGAGCATGACGCTTAAGGAACGCCGGAATCCTGATATAATCAATGGTTCGCGCCGGAAGCGTCTCGCATTAGGTTCAGGTACCAGCGTCGAAGATGTGAACAAGCTGATCAAACAGCTATACGACATGCGCCGGCAGATGAAGCAGTTCTCGAAACTGCACCAAAAGTTTAAGAAAGGACGAAGGCGTTAAACGCCCAGATAGGAGAACGATAGAAATTGGTAAAGATTAGATTGCGGAGGACCGGAACAAAAGGCCGCCCGTTTTATCGCGTGGTGGTGGCCAAGAGCACAGCGGCCCGCAACGGCAGTTTCGTCGAGACGATCGGCTCGTACGATCCCATCGCCAAGCCAAAGAGGGTCGAAGTCAACGCGGAGCGTGCCCTCCACTGGCTCCGAATCGGCGCCCAACCGACCGAAACCACGGCGTACCTCCTGAACAAGACGGGAATTCTCGAGCAGTATTTCCAGGAGAGGCCAGCCGCTCGCAAGAACTACGGATTCCTCGATAAGCGCACCGCGGCGACGTCGGTCGCTTCCGTCGTCGAGCAAAATGCGGTGAAGGAAAAGAAATCCGCCGAGCCCGCCGTCGCAGTCGTTGAGGCCGCACCCGTAGTCGAACCCGTAGTTGATGCGGTTGCCGAGCCGGTAGTCGAAGCCGTTCCCGAAGGCGAAGCCCTCGTAATCGCCGAACCTGAGCCGTTGGTGGTATCAGACCCAGAGTCCGAAGCGGTCTCTGCCTCTACCGGGGCTACCGAAGAGCCAGCGTCCGATGAGGCGCCAACAACCGAATGAGCTACCGACCCTTTGTTGAAACGCTGATCAAATCGGTTGTCGAAGAGCCGGACCAAGTCGAGATCGAAGAAGATTTCGAGGCAGGTACGCGCACGTTTTACATTCACGTAGCCCCGAACGACGTCGGCAAGGTTATCGGCAAAAGCGGCCGCGTGGTAACCGCCATTAGGCACGTGGTAAGCGCCGTCGCGGCGAAATCTCGCGAAAAGGCGTTCGTTAAGGTTGTCGCAGAATAACTGGGTCCGCGTTGGCCAAATCGTCTCGACCTTCGGCCTAAAGGGCCAGGTCAAGGTCATGACCCTGACCGACTTTACCGACCGCTTCGAACCAGGCGCACGCCTGCGCCTAAACGACAATTGGATCACCATAGAAGACGCGTCCTGGCATAAGAACCAGGTCATCCTGAAGCTGGAAGGCATCCGACACATCGCGATCGCGGAGGAACTCCGAGGGGCCTACCTAGAGGTAGCGGCGACTTCCAAACCCCAACTAGAAGAAGACGAATACCTAACCGCCGACCTAATAGGCCTCCGCGCGGAAACGGTAGAAGGCGAGGTTCTCGGCAAGGTCGACGAGGTCCAACCAGCCCCCGCCCACGATCTACTGGTAATCGGAGACCTGATGGTGCCTGCGGTGAAGCAGTTCGTCAAGAAAGTGGATATTCCAGGCGGCGTCATCGTGCTGGAACTGATTCCGGGCATGCGGGATTAGGAAGTAGAACCTTGCACGGAGGCGTTGGATTTGGCTCCGAGAACCGAGGTCTACGAGATTTTTCACTCAAAGAGTTGGTCACTAATCGCCTGGGTTTTGGCCCTAGAGTTCACCCACCCAAACCCTCAAGGGAGGGCCGGAAGTGGGTGACCGCCAAATAGACACGTGCTGTCCAGGGGCTTATCCCCAAAAGGGATCAAACAAAAGCAATACGCCCAAAGTGGACTCATGGCTAAGAATCCCGACGAGGCGCTTAAGTTCCTACCCCGAGTGCCACTTAACCAGCTTCATCTCGCTAGGCACATGCACGAAGTCGCTCTTTGGAATGATTCGCACCGTATATCCCCGGTTACCCGTAACGGTGCACCGGAAGCAGGCTTTGTACACATGCACCGTACCGTCCTTGGCCGAATCATCGAGGTTGACCACCTCGATATCCCGCAAGTCGCGGTTGGAATCGACTCGACCGACGAGCGCCTGAACTTGAACGTCTTCCGGGCTTAGGCCGTCGAGGTCGACCGTCACTTCCATGCGGCACTCGCTGCCGATCGAGTTAACCGACTGCATGTTGTCTTTCAGCGCGACGATTCGAATCTTCGCCCAGTTCGAGTTGACCCGGTCGCGCCAAATAAGGGCGGTCTTCGCGTTTTCTATGTTGTCGGCAAGTAGATGGTACGCCTCCGAAGAAGGCATGTAGCACTTGGTCGCGTACTCCTTCACCATTCGCGAAGTGGAAAAATGCGGGGCCAGCCTTGAGATTGAGTTCTTCACCATCTCGATCCATGCGGTGGGCACAGACCCATCCGTTCGGTGGTAGAAGTTGGGCGCAATCTCGTTCTCGATCAAGTGGTACAGTGTCCGGCTGTCGAGCCAGTCCTGCTGTTCGTGGTCCGCGACCTGGTAGCGTTCGCCGATCGCCCAGCCCACACCGGTCGAATAGGCCTCATCCCACCAACCGTCCAGCACCGAGCAGTTCAAAACACCGTTGGCGAGAACCTTCATGCCGCTCGTGCCGCTTGCCTCCATAGGCCTGCGCGGGTTGTTGAGCCACAGGTCAACGCCCTGCACCATGGCCCGGGCGACCTCCATATCGTAATCTTCGAGGAACACCATTCGGTGGCGGACGCCTTCCCGCGTCGCGAACTGGACCAGCTCCTGGATGAGCCGCTTGCCGCCGTCGTCTCGCGGGTGGCTCTTACCGGCCATGATGAACTGAATGGGCCGCTCCTGGTGGAGGAGCAGCGCCTTGAGGCGTTCGCGGTCGGTCAACAGCAGGGTCGCGCGTTTGTAGGTCGCAAAGCGCCGCGCGAAGCCGATGGTCAAAATCCGGGGGTCGAGAATGCTCTCGTTCTGCCCGAAAAGCGCTCGCCCCATGCCGCGTTTCTCCGCTGTCGTCAAAATGTATTTTCGCGCAAACCGCACGAAGTCGCCGCGCTGGTTTTCGCGGGCCGCCCAAAGTTCGCGGTCCGGGATCTTGTAAACGTCCTTCCAAATCTCCGGGTCGTCCCCGCCTCTACGCCAATCGGGGCTCAGGTATTCGTCGTAAAGCCTCGCCATCCGGCGGCAGACCCACGTCATCGTGTGCACGCCATTGGTGATCGCCTCGATAGGCACCTCATCCTCTGGGTAATCAGGCCAGCGCTGGTTGAACATTCCCCTCGAAACAGAGGCGTGCAGTTTGGAAACGCCGTTCACGCGGTTCGCGTTCGCCATCGCCAGCAAAGCCATATTGAATGCTTCCCCGCCGTTCTTCTCGTCGAAGCGTCCGAGCTTCAGCAAGTCGGCAAAGGGAACGCCGAGCGATTGCGCCATCGAGCCGATGTAGCTCTCGAGCAGTCCCGGCTCGAACACGTCGAACCCGGCCGGAACCGGCGTGTGGGTGGTGAACACGTTGCCGCCCACGGTAACCTGACGGGCGGTGCGAAAATCGACATTCTTGGTCGCCATGAACTGGCGGATGCGCTCCAGGGCGAGGAACGCGGCGTGCCCCTCGTTCATGTGACACACCGTTGGCTTGAGATTCAGCTTCTCCAGCGCCCTCATGCCGCCCATGCCGAGAATCATCTCCTGGCGGATACGCATTTCCTCGTCGCCGCCGTAAAGCATGTCGGTGATGCCCTGGTCGGTGGGCTGGTTTTCCAGCACGTTGCTGTCAAGCAGGTAGAGCGGAATCCGCCCAACTTGCGCCTTCCAAACCTGGCAGGTCACCGTACGATCGGGAAACCCGACTTCGATGCGGACGGGTTGAAGGTCCTCGCCTCTCACCAGTTGCAAGGGCAGTTGATAGAAATCGTAGGTCGGGTAGTTCTCCTGCTGCCAACCGTCGGGACTCAGAAACTGCTTGAAATACCCCTTCGCATAAAGCAGCCCAACGCCCACAAGCGGAATGCCCAGGTCGCTCGCCGCCTTAAGGTGGTCGCCCGCGAGAATTCCTAGGCCACCCGAGTAGATCGGAAGAGACTCCGAAACCCCGAACTCCGCACAGAAATACGCGATCAGGGTCGAATCCCGCTTGCCGGGAAACGCCTCGTCGAACCAAGTTGGGCTCGCCAAATATTGCTTAAGGTTCTCTGCGCAAGCGTTGAGTCGGGCGATAAAGCTCTCATCGTCGCAAAGCCGCTTCATTCGCTCGGCAGAAAGCTGGTCCAGGAACTGGACAGGATTGTGGCCCACGGTATCCCAAAGCTGCCGCTCCATCTCGCGAAACAGGTCCCGCGTCTCGTGGTGCCAGGTCCAGCGGAAGTTATAAGCCAGTTCCCTTAGCGGCCTCAGCGGTGCGGGGAGATCGGCGACGACCTCGAAGGAATGCGAGTATTTGGGATGGGTCATGGGGTCAGTCCTATTATGGGAACAAGCAAAGATAGGACGCAGGTGGAACCATGTAATTATTGCAGGCACTGTGGAGTGCAGCGATTCCTTCGCCGCTATGAATCCGCCGATACTTCGGCGCTCCTTAATGGGCAACTGCGGGTCGTCCTTACAAGATTTATTGCCTCAACCACTCCACTAGAAAGTCGACAGACCCTCTGTGTCCCCTGTGGCTTCTGCGGTTACATTCCGAAATCTAACTGCTGAACGCACAGAAAGGGTCGCCACGAGCCAGTCCGTTCGGTGTCCTCGGTGTGTTCGGTGGTCTCAACATCCGGAATCGGACCGGCGGAGATTACCAAACAAACCCATGGTTTCAACCGCAACCCGCTCACACTACAGGGAAACGGCTCGTCAAAGCCACCACATCCGCCCGAACCTTGTCCAGCGCCGCCTCGTCTTCCCTTCCCTTCAAGCCCCTCGCGATGAGCGCCGCGATCTCCGCCATTTCGCCCTCGCCCATGCCCCTGGTAGACACCGCCGGCGTCCCTAGGCGCAGCCCGCTGGCCACGAACGGCTTCTCGGGGTCGAACGGGATAGCGTTCTTATTTGTGGTGATGTTCACCGCGTCCAAAACCTGTTGCGCCACCTTGCCCGTAACTTCGAAAGGCCGAAGGTCGACGAGCATGAGGTGCGAGTCCGTTCCTCCGCTTACAATGCGGAATCCCTCCGATTGCAAAGCCGCCGCCAGCGCCTTCGCGTTGGACTTAACCAAAGCTGCGTAGTCCTTGAATTCGGGCCGAAGCGCCTCGCCGAAGCACACCGCTTTCGCCGCGATCACGTGCATGAGTGGGCCGCCCTGGATTCCCGGAAACACGCTCTTGTCGATTTCTTTCGCGAACGCCTCGTCGCAGAGCACCATTCCGCCCCTTGGGCCCCGGATGGACTTATGGGTGGTTGTCGTCGTGATATGCGCCTTCCCAATCGGCGAAGGGTAGACGCCACCTGCAATCAACCCACTATAGTGGGCCATGTCGCACATGTGGATAGCGCCGACTTCGTCGGCGATCTTGCGAAATGCGTCGAAATCGATCTCCCGAGAATAAGCCGTGGCGCCGCTGACGATCATCTTCGGCTTATGCTCGAGGGCCAACGAACGAAGTTCGTCGTAGTCGATCCTCTCCGTGTCTTGGCGGACGCCGTAAGGGACGATGTTATAAAGCTGCCCAGTAAAGTTGACCGGGCTGCCATGGGTCAGGTGCCCTCCGTGGGAGAGATTCATGGCCAGTAAGGTGTCTCCCGGCTTCATGAACGCGAAGTAGACTGCCATGTTGGCTTGCGCCCCGCTGTGGGGCTGCACGTTCACATGCTGCGCGCCATAAAGCTCCTTTGCGCGGTCGATGGCGAGCTGCTCCACCTCGTCCACCACCTCGCAGCCGCCGTAGTACCGCCGCCCTGGGTAGCCCTCCGCGTACTTGTCCGTGAGCACGCTCATCATCGCCTGCCGCACCGCCAGGCTCGCGATGTTCTCGCTCGCGATGAGCTCCAAATGGTTGTTCTGCCGAGCCTCCTCCTTCCCGATCAGCCGAAAGACTTCGGGGTCTGATTGCTTCAGCGGAACCAGGTGGGAATGGGAGGTCGTAGGCGTTGCGGACATGGGGATTATTATGTCGGAATTGGGTGTTAGGTATTGGGCGCATAACGAGCATTTAGCCCGGTTGACTCGTCCGACCTGCCTGGCTTAACCCAACGCCCGGCCCATGGCTCAAAGCCCAAAACCAAGACCCAGAGCCAATGCCAATTGCACAATGCCAAACACCTAACGCCTGACCCTACCTCTGCCCCAGTGGTAACCTCCTGAGCATGCGCCGAACTGATTTGATGGACACTTCTGAAGAAGCCCATCGTGCACTTTTGAAGCGCCTCCGAGAGCTTACTGTTGTAGATCGGCTCCGGATGACCTTTGAGAGGATCGAGGCCGGGCGTGAGTTTCGACGGCAAACCGAGCATTTGAGGCCGAGGCACAGCCAGAAGTGACCGTGCTCGAGATCGTAGCCGACGTTGCGTCTCGGCTTGAATCCCTCGGCATCCGGTATGCCATCGGTGGGTCTCTTGCGAGCAGCGCGTGGGGTCAAATGCGGCAGACCAACGACGCTGACATTGAAGTTTATCTTTCGCCTTCGCACATCGAGCCTTTGACTGAGGCGTTTCACGACCCATACCTGTTAAGCAAGTCGGAACTCCAGAACGCCGTGGAAAGCGCCGCGCCCTTCCGTAGTGTCCAACTTATTAACATGGATGAGGCGTTCAAGGTCGACCTTTTTCTCCTCGACGACAGCGAGTATTCGATGAGCGAGTTGGACCGCGTCGTGACCGTCAACATAAGCGGGACAACACCGCTGAAACTGTTGGCGCCTGAGAATATCGTCATCGCAAAGCTCCGATGGTTTCAACTCGGCAACCAGGTCAGCGACCGCCAGTGGAACGACATCGTATCCGTGCTAGAAACGCAACGTGGGATGCTCGATATCGAGTATCTCAGCGCCTGGAGCCGGCAGTTCTTAGTCTCCGATCTTCTCGATCAAGCCCTTTCCGAAGTCGACGGTTCGACTTAAACCTTAGCGCACTCTCCCGTAACTAAATCAAAGCCCAACACCCAACACCAAAGACTCAAAGACTCAAAGACTCAAAGACTCAAAGACGCGACAGCCCCTTCAGCCGCGGAGTACTGGAGAAGTAGAGACCGGGTCGCTCTATTGGGCAATGTGTCCATGTTCTAACTTCTAGCTAAAACGCAAAGGGTTGCAGCACGAAGCGACTCCGGCACTTAAGGGAAAGAAAAATGGAACTAGGATCTAAGCGGCTTTGCGCCGCATTAGCCGGATCGCTCGTTCTTGCTCAAGCGATTTTCGCGCAGCAAACGAACGGGATTACGGTAGACGTAAATGGGCAGCCGGTTACTTTTCAGTCCGCGCAGCCTCAGATGATAGGCGACCGGGTGATGATTCCACTCCGCGGAGTGCTCGAGCAGCTCGGCGTCAACGTAACCTGGAATCAGGCGACTCAAACTGTTACAGCGGCAAATGGGACCACCACGATCGTGCTGCACATTGGTGACAGCTCCGCCCAGGTGAACGGCCAAAGCGTGGCGCTCGATCAACCAGCCGTTCTCGTAAACGACTCGACAATGGTTCCGCTTCGATTCATGAGCCAGACGTTCGGGGCCAGCGTTCAATGGGACGGCGGATCGCAGACGGTGGACATCAAGCTGGCGGGCGCTCAAGCACTCAACACCGAAACGGATCAAACGACGGCAAACATGTCGACCAGCGCGGCTGTTCCTCTAAGGCTCGACGACGACCTATCTGGATGGACTTCCAACAAGGCGATCCATTTCACACTGGCTGGACAGCCGGGCGGCCAAGCCGTCCTCGAGATTCCCGGCCTCGCCCAGAATCTTCCTATGCAAGAAACGAGCCCAGGACAGTACGAGGCGACCTGGACTCCCGATCCTTCGAATGCGGTTGCGGTGAACGAGGGTTCAGCGGTTGCCAAGCTATCGCTCAATGGAATGACCTACTATTCCACCGCAAAGAATAACATCGACGTGGACACCGAACCGCCGATGATTAGCGCAACGCCCCAGCCGAACTCGACTATCACTGGCTTTCAGCCCGAGATCTCGGTGAAGCTGACCGATGCGGGAAGCGGTGTGGATCCGAGCACGGTCTCGTTGAAGGTGAACAATCAGGACGTAACGCCCAACGCGAGGATAACCCCTACGTCGGTGGTATACGACTTGCCAGCTGACCCAACGCCGGGCCAATACAACGTTGCTCTAAGCGTGTCCGACAAGGCGGGAAATGTAAGTATCAAGACCTGGTCCTTCTCGGTTTCGGGAAACAGCATAAGCTCAAACTTCGTGCATACGGGCCGCGACACGCTAACGCCAGGAGCTCAGGTTCAATTTACGCTCAAGGCGCCCCCTGGATCGCAGGTCACGGTGTTCCTTGGAGAAGGCCGCCAGTTCGACCTCGCCGAATCGCAACCCGGCGTGTTCACCGGAAACTATACTGTGCGAAGGCTCGACCGTTTTAAGGGTGACTTCGTCACCGCGACAATCACGCCTCCGAACGGCCAAAGCTATACCATTCGGGCTCCAGAACGCATGGGAATCTCGTCGGATCTCGCACCGAGCGACATGATTCCTGTGATTTCGTCGCCGCTCGCCTCGCAAACGATCGCCGATCCGTTGGTGATCGCGGGAACGGCGCCCCCGACGAGCACGGTGAACATTCACGTGTCCTACGAGAACATCATCAATTCCCACCAGTCGATCCACGGCGAACTCGCCGATCTAGTGGTTGGGGCCGATTCCGCAGGTAACTTCCAATCGAAGCCGATCCACATTAAGGATTGGATGATGAACGGCAACATCGTGTACCACATCCGCGCATCGGTGACGATGCCCGACGGAACCGAGTCGGCCTTTACGGAGATGCGAATACACCAGACGCCCTGAAGTGGGTGAAAGGTAGAAAGTTGCATGTAAAATGGTAAGAGTGTGGCGGGGCGAAGTTTCACTCCGTCACCCTCTTCTTGAAGAAGACGCTATGGCGCATTCTCCAGAGTGCGATCCGGTTCCCGCTGTTTATCCTGCCTCAGTCTTGCCAGACTGGCGGCTCCGTAAGATGCCCGCCCCGATCCCCAAGTTCTGGGATGTCAATCCCTTGTTGATAAAGCATTTGCGATAATTGACCACCGTGATGCATATCGTGCGAAAGGACTCGCCACACCATCCATTGGCGTGAGAAGGCATAGGGCACGCCCTCGTACTCCAGGCGGTACAAGGCCGGCAGGTCTTCGACCGTCCAACGCTCAAGGGTCGGCTTGATCACCCACCAGGTTTCGTCTAACATTTCGACAAGCCTGTTCGGGCTCACCAGAAGCGCAGAATCGAGCCATTGCTTATCCGGCCCTCGCAATGAAACGTATCGCTCGTGGAGTGCCAACGCTCCAGGCGCATCCATTTTGGAAAACCAGGCTGGCCGCGCGAAGGCAAGGTGAGCCACAACCTCGCCAACTGAGGAAAGACCCGCCGATGGACGCCAAGCCAATTCTTCGGCAGTTCGAGGCTCGACGGCGCTACGAAGACTTGCGTTGTAACCGTCCCACCCGTCGAAAACAAACTGCAGGGATTGGGGATTCACGACATCAATTATGAAACGGGCGACGAATGTTTAGAACTGGCTCCACCGGGTGTGTTCTTATTCACCATGGCTGGCTCCGGAGGTGGAACTGGCGGCTTTGAGCCGGCAGGATACGGCCCCGCGTTGGTTGGAATGTTTACAGGGTCAGGCAGATGGGCCAGCATTTGGCTGACCGTTACAAACTGGTATCCCTGGGCCTTTAGCTTGTCGATGATCATCGGAAGCGCGGCCGCAGTGTCCGGGGCGTCGTGGATGAGGATGATCCCCCCGTTGTCCGCTTCTTTAAGCACCCTGTCCGCAATCAGGTCAGGGGAAATTTCGTGCGCATGTGCAAGGTCGATGAAGTCCTTCGCCGCAGACGTCCAATTAACCATGATGTAGCCACGCTTTTTGACCTCGGCGAGCACCGCGTCGTTGAAGTTCATTCCTGGCGGGCGCATCAGATAATACTTGCGGCCAGTCGCCTTGTAGAAATTCCGCTCGCAGAACTCGAGCTCTTTCTGCATCTGGTCAGGCCGGAGCGTTGTGAGCCGGAGGTGGTCCTGCGTGTGATTGCCAACTTCGTTTCCTTCCGCAACCATCCGGTAGACCAGTTCGGGATGCTGCTTGATGCGTACGCCAACCGGAAAGAACGTCGCGTGAACACCCTTCTCCTTAAGTACATCGAGGATGGGGCCGCACGACTGGGGATGAGGGCCGTCGTCGATGGTGATCGCGATTTCCTTTAAGTTCGGATTGCCATGCTTGAGCATCCGCGCGTTCGGAGCATAGAGGTTCGTGTGACTGATCACGGCCCTCCAATAGGTCGGGCTCAGCATGTTGTGTAGGCCGCCAACTTCGACGCGGATAACGTTGAGCTTCCAGCCCCCGGCGACGAGAAGCCCCCCGAGGGCGCTCAAGAGAATGATCTTTCGCTTCGTCATTGTCTCCCCAACGCCAAGCGACTGGGACCTCGCCACCTCGATGCTACTTCTTGCCCTGGTTCTGCTGCATTTGGTTGCCGTAGCGGCGCATAAACTTCTCGACCCGCCCTGCGGTGTCGACCAAACGCTTCGTACCAGTGTAGAAGGGGTGGCTGAAAGCACTGATATCGAGATTCACGACGAAATATGTGACGCCGTCGATCTCGCGGGTCTGGTTCGATTTGGTCGTGGAAACGCCCGTCCACTCATGGTCGCCATCGACGAACAAAACCGGGTGGCTCTTAGGATGGATGTCTGCTTTCATTCGGCGAAATTATGGCACATTTCAAAGTTCGATCGAAGATGACGTTAATTCTAGCTACAGCGAACGAGAACGGATGGCAATTTTTTCCTGTCATTCTTAATAACGAACCACGTGGGAGGGGCGCAGATAAGTGTTGCGAGCAACCCCTGCGGCGGATATTGAAAGGAGAGCAAAGAATGTCCACCACACTACAAATGAACACGTTTGAGAGAAGTCGATTCAACGTGTTAATGACCCAGTCCTACAAGAAGGTCTTCAACATGGCATATCGCCTTTCGGGCAACCGGCCTGACGCCGAAGACCTAACCCAGGAGGCTTTCTACCGCGCCTTCAGAAGCTTTGAGGACTACGAAGGCGACAAGCCCTTTGAGAACTGGATCTTCCGCATCGCCACACGTCTTTTCTTGGACCTGTTGAGGAACCGCAAGCGAAGAGTTCGCGCCATATCGTACGACGCACCGTTAACTAGGGACGCTTCTGAAGAAGGACTGTTTTTCGACGTTCCGGACCACGGCGCAACGCCGGAGGACGTACTCGTGGGTGACATGCTGAGCGAAGACCTGCAACTCGCGATCAACTCTTTGAACCAGGATCAACAGCTTCTCATCAAGCTTGCCGACGTGGAAGGAATGCCCTACCGCGAGATCGCTCAAATCCTGGGTAAGCCGATCGGCACGATCCGTTCGAGACTGCATCGTACCCATAGGCTCCTGCGAACACGCCTGGCCGCCCTTGAAAAGGGCGCGGCCCTCAAACAGAACCGAAACAGGCTCAAGTTGCGGGCCTCCACCAACTAAGCTTTCGCTTCGAATAGCTCGACGAAGTTGCCAGACGGGTCCATGGCCAAGGCTTGGCGCCCGCCGGGACCCGCCACCGGGGGATTTCTGAGGTTGCCGGCGAGCCTAAGCGCCTCGGCGACGGAGTCAAGCGAAGGCACTTGAACGACGATGCGGTTCCAACCGCCGGGGGCTGGCGCCTCGCCGTCCTCCATAGGCCTTCGCGCGGAAGTGCCCGGCCCGCTGAGCCAAAGATCCAGGTCCTCATGCGAAAGGATCGCGAATGCGTCGCCCCACTTCTCCTTGACGGAAAAGCCAAAATGCTCTATGTAAAAGCGAATCCCCTCGTCCACGTCGTCGACGATATATCGAACGGTAGCCATAGGCTAGATTCTAGCCAAATCCGCTTCCCGGAGCATTAGATTCCGCACGGTCTGGTCAGACACCTCGTAGGGATCGTTGATGTAGATCCTGGGCAGCGCCAGCCCAAAGCGAGTAAGTATCTCATGGTGCCGGATGCCTGCCGCCGCGGCGAGGTCAAGCACTTTTATCGATTCCTCCGTCCCGTCTTCGCGTGTTTGCTTGCCCACAACGGTAACGTGCGTTCCACGTTGACCAGGAAGATCGGTGAGGTCGATCACACTGAGGTTCATGCAAATCTGGCCGAGAATCGGCGTTCGGTGGCCTTCAACGAGCACGTTGGCTTTGCCAGTTAGTGCCTGAGTAAGTCCTTCCGCATAGCCGATTCCGATCACGCCGACTTCCATATCTTTCGGCGCACGGAAAAGCTTGTTGTAGCTGATGCCTTCGCCAGCCCGCACTTTCTTGCGCTGAATGATGACCGCTTTGCACTCCATGGAAGGTTCCAGGCCAGGGATCACCGTGTCCACTCCATAAAGGGCGAGGCCGAGGCGCACAGCGTTGTAGAACCCTTCTCGAAAATCGGTAAGCGCGTGGCTGTTGGCGAAATGGAGCGGCAGGGTCTGTTCGCCATGCCAAGTCTTCTTGAGCAGGTCCTCGAACCGTTCAAGCTGCCCCATATTCTCAACCCGATCAGCCGATGTGGAGAGGTGTGAGAACACCGCTTCCATTCGCAGATGGGGAAAAAGTTCCTGGTTGAGAAGCAGATACTCGGCTTCTTCCGGTTGAAGACCAAGGCGGTTGAGCCCGGTCTCGATCTTGAGATGGACGATGGCCCTCTTACCCACCTTGGCCGCGGCCGCTTGGTAGAGGTGAGCCAGTTCAATGTCAAAAAGACTGAGCACGAAGCCGCATGCCACGGCCTGCTCAATCTCGTGATCATCTAAATAACCCATGATCAGCACGGGCAAAGTGGTGACCTTGCGGACGCGAGTCGCCTCTTCGATGGAAATAACGGCGAAGGCGAGAATGCCCTTCTTCTCAAGAACCCGAACGACGGCCTCGATGCCATGACCGTAGGCGTCTGATTTGACGACGGCGATTACACCCGTTTTTCCAAGGTGTTGTTTGATCGAATCGCAGTTGCGCGAAACGACCCCCAGGTCGATCTCAAGCCATGCTCTCATTATTGTCCTCCGTGACGAAATGATTGTGGCATGTAATAGAAGTCGAGTGACGGCTGCGGGAATCGTCGCTCAACTGGTGGAATTTTACCCGGCCAGTCGGAGCGGCAAAGGTCAAACTCGTCAGACAGGTCAGACCTGTCGGACGCGTCCGACTTACTGCCCAATTTCCCAAAAAAAAAGCGCCCCCTCAAGTTGAGGGGGCGCTTCGCACGTTGCGCTTAAGCGCGAATCGGACCACTGTCCGGCAGCACCGTGATCACGCATTTTTTCGTGATTCCGTTGAAGGTGGCGCTGACCGTAATAACCGTCGCCGCCGTCACCGGGCTGGTGGGAGCGGAAACGAAACCTCCGAAGTTTCCGGTCCCTATCGTTAGAGACGTGGGGAGCGACAGAACGTCAGGCGTATCGCAGCTCAGATTGACGAGTGTGCCTGGCATTGGCGAGTCGCCGTTCAGCCAAACGAGGACTACCACCGACGAACCACCCCTAACAGTATTGGGGAACCCATTAATGCCTCCAAGCGCTAGAGCCTGCAAGTTGACCGTCGCCTTCGAGGTCACGCTTCCTAGCGTAGCGGTGATCGTTATCTCTTCAGAGGAAGCCGAAGCGGAAGTCGTGAATGCCACATCGGCGGTATAGGCGTTGGGTTTAACTTCGACGCTCGCGGGAATCTGAAGATCGGGGCTGCTGCTCGAAAGCGATACGCTGACGCCGCTCGGCCCTGCGAATCCGTTTAGGAAGACGCTTGCATTGCCTCCCTGGCCAGGCGAGACCTTCTTGGGCGCGGAGACGACGTACAAGCTTGCCGGGTTCACAGTTAGCGTGGCGCTCTTCGAAGAGGATCCGAGCGTCGCAGTGATCGTAACCGTCGTCGCCGCGTCGACGCCGAACGAGTCTATTTGGAAACTGCCGCCGTCGCGACCGCTGATCGAAAGGCTTGCAGGCACGGTCGCAGCGCTAGAGTTACTGCTCAGCGCCACCGAAACGGCTGGATCTGCCTTGCCGGAAAGGCTCACTTCGGCGTAGTCCAGCTGGCCGCCGTTCAGGTCGGACCTCTTCAAGCTAAGAGCAGTGATAGACACCGAGGGCGCCGCAGCCGGTTCCAAATGAACGACCTTCTTGATCGAAACAGTACCAAGACTTGCCGTAATCGTCACGTCCTCCTCGGCCGATACCGAAGACGTCGAAAAACTGAAGCTCGACTCTCCCTTGCCGGCAGTAATGGAAACCGAACTGGGAACCACGAGATCGGCGCCGCTGCTGCTGAGACTGATTTGCAGTCCGTCAGAAGCCTCGCCTTTGAGCGCCACCGCGCCCTCGCCGTTCTTTCCGCCGACCACTTTTTCCTGAGCGTACAGGGCTTGAAGCGACGCGGGCACTACGGTTAGGTTCGCGGTCTGAGTTACGCTGTCAAGCGTAGCTGAAATCGAGGCGGCTGTCGACGCCGAGACGACGGCCGCCCTAAAATAGAAAGAGCCGGACGCATGGCCGGCGTCCACGCCGCCAGAAGCGGGGACGGAAACAGGCCCGGTCGCGGAGAACGAGATAGACAGCCGAGCGGTTGACGGACCGCTCAACTGCACATTTCCTTGTCCGTAGGAGCCGCCTTCAACGGTAGCGGGGGCATTCACCGAACTCAGCGACTGCGCCCGCGCCAGTACACCGACTGAGGTCAGCGCTAGCAAAAAACTTACTCGAAATACGGTCTTCATTGATCACCTGGAGGGGGAGGGTTTTGAAATTGTCTTTTCGAGATGCATCTCTGCTCCTCGACAAGCCTAGGTTTCCACTCCGGCACGTCTTGAAACTCTGTTGATCTAACAGGCTGTGAGGCAAGAGTACGAATTCTGGTAAGAGGGCTGGGTCACCGCACTTTCCGGGGATCGAACGGGTCCACGTGAACAACGACCTCGGCAGGGGCCAGTTCCTCCCGGATTCGATGCTCCAGGCTGTCGGCGACTTCGTGCGCCTCAACCACATTCCACTCACGAGGCACCACGATGTGCAGGTCGATGTTTCGAACGCTGCCCGAATGTCGGCTTCTCAGGCGGTGGAAACTCACGATGCGTGTATCCGATTCGAGTATCGCGCGAATTTGCGCAAGTTCGTTCTCGGGCAGGCGCACGTCGATAATCTCTTGAACCGCGCCGATGGCGAGGCGGACGGCGCCAAAAGCAAGCCAAAGTGCCAACCCTAGGGCGATGATCGGGTCGGCGGATTGCTTGCCTGTCTTCAACGTGATGGCAAGCCCGGCAAACACGCCAAGGCTCGTGATGAAGTCGATTTGAAGGTGCCGCGCATTGACGTTTAGAGCCGTGGAACCGGTTTGGGCGCCCACCCGCCTTACGTAAAAGGAAGCGAGAAGGCTCGCAACGGCGCTTACCCCCATGACAGCCAAGCCGATTCCAAGGGTTTTGCTTTCAAGCGCATGCTTCGAAATAAGGCGGTTCACCGCCTCGACGCCGATAAAAGCGACCGCGACGAAGATCATAATCGCCTCGACGAACCCAGTGAGGCTCTCGATCTTGCCATGCCCGAAGGGATGCTCTTCATCGGGTGGCGAGCCTGCAACTCGGACGCTGATGAACGTGAGTGACGAGGCAATCATATCGGTGCCGCTATGCACGGCGTCCGAAAGCAGGCTAACCGAACCGGTAAGGTAGGCGCCCGCAAGTTTGAGGATGGTGATCGTAACGTTGAGGACCACCGAAACGATGGCCGCGCGACGCTTCGCGTGAGATATTGCCGGTCCCTCGGTTCCTCGCTCTACATGCACCTAACGTGGATTGTAGCTTTTGGAGCCACGTCAGGCTGCGTTTAAGATGAAACTCGGAAGCATCCGCTCGGTTAGAACCTTGTCCGACTGTGAACTCAAGACCACGGCTCGCTCCATCGTGTTTTCTAATTCGCGAACGTTGCCCGGCCAAGAGTATCGCTGAAGAATTTTCAGGGCCTGGGACGAGATTTCAAGCGCCGATCGATCGTTGTCGGCGGCATATTTGTCGAGAAATACCGAGGCGAGGGGCTCGATGTCTTCCACCCGCTCTCTAAGAGCTGGGATATGAATCTCCACCACCTGCAGCCGGTAAAGCAGGTCTAGCCGGAAAATGCCTGCATCCACCGCCTGGCGCAGATCGCGGTTGGTTGCGGTAACAAGCCTTACGTCAACCTTCGTTGGCTTGGAAGCGCCCAATCTCTCGAACTCGCGCTCCTGTAGCACGCGCAAGAGCTTCACTTGGATGGACATCGGAATCTCGCCGATCTCGTCGAGGAACAGAGTCCCGCCGTCCGCCAGTTCAAACCTGCCCGCTTTGGCCCCGACGGCGCCCGTAAAGGCGCCCTTCTCATACCCAAAGAGCTCGCTTTCGAGAAGAGTTTCCGGAAGAGCCGCGCACGATACGGCGACAAAGGACTTCTCGCTCCGGGGCGAGGCCCGGTGGATCAGTTTCGCCATCACCTCTTTGCCAACCCCGCTCTCACCGGTGATAAGCACCGTGGCGCGGGAATCCGCCACCTGGCAGGCCATTTCGTAGACCTCGCGCATCGGCTTGGATTCGGCGATGAACTGACCCTTTGGCAACGTCTTCCGGGCCGCCTTTGAAACTGGCGTCTCCTGGTGGCCGGTAGATAAGGCGTTCGCGACGACCTTCTTCAGCACTTCCAAATCGAACGGCTTGGTGACGTATTCAAATGCGCCGTCACGAATCGCCTGCACAGCTTGCGGAATGGTCCCATAAGCGGTAATGATTACGACAGGCAGATTGGGATAGCTCGCTTTGATTTCACGCAAGAGTTCGTATCCGCTTCGCCCCGGCATGGTCACGTCCGTGACGACGCAATGAAGCTCTTCGCTCTTGACCGCCACCATCGCCTGATCGGCGTCCTCCGCAACCGAGGTGAGGTAGCCGACCTTTTCGAAGGCCACTTGAAGAATCCGACGGATGCTTGGCTCGTCGTCCACGATGAGAATGCGGGATTTGTTTTTCATGCTACTTTTTGTTCTTGAAACAGAACCTCGAAGCGGGTGCCCGATCCGGGCTGCGAATTGACGCTAATTTGCCAGCCGTGTGCGTCGACGATCTTGCGCACGTTACTGAGCCCGAGCCCTGTTCCGTTCGCCTTGGTTGTGAAGAAAGGAGTAAAGAGCTTTTCAACGACCTCGTTTTCGATTCCCTTCCCTTCGTCTTGAACAACCAAGCGGCTGCGCATAAGGCTGACGTGAACTTGACCGCCCGAATGCGAAGCCTGAATCGCGTTGATCATCAGGTTGCGGCAAACCTGCTCGATCCTCATTACGTCCGCCTTGATGTGAGAGGCGCGGGCGTCCATCACGAGCCTGATCTGCACACCCGCCCGCTCTGCCATCGATTCGTATTCTGCGCACACTCTTTGAAGAATCTCGACCAGGTCGAGCCTTTCGATATGGAGGTTCAGCGGCCGCGCAAAGTCCAGGAAATCGTCGCAGAGGGCGTTCAGTTTGAGCGCTTCGCGCTCGATGATCCGGCCAAACTCGGCGAGTTCGCCGGGGGCCGATTGAACGATCTGGGCCGCGCTTCGAATGCCGGTCAGCGGATTTCGTATCTCGTGGGCGATTGCGGCGGTGAGCTGGCCGATCTCGGCAAGCCGCTTTACCCGGTCAAGTTCCTTGAGCGCCTTCTCATGGTTGCTGACGTCCTGCACAACGATGGCCGCGCCGCCGCGCGGCAATGGCGAGGCCACAATCGACCAAGCCCGGTCGGAACTCTCGTCGTGAGCTCGTTCCACAAAGCGTTTGCCGCCACAGGCTTTTCTCAGCCCGCGGACAACGACGGTCCGTAGCGCTTCCGGCGATTCCGAAAGCGCCTGCGTAAGCTGGATTCCTTGCCGTAGGGGAACGCCGCAGATAATATCGGCTTCCGGGTTCCACTGCTCTACCGCGCCGAACGAGTCCGTCACCACGACGCCGACTCCAAGGCAAGCGATGATCGCGTCGAGTTTCTCGTTGACCGCGCTTGTTTCGGCGACGGCAACGGTGACGCTGGCAAACAGGCGAGCGTTGCTGATCGCCATCGCGATATGCCGCGCGAGGGGTACGGCCTGGGCAAGGTCCGACTTGGAAAAAGGAACCTCGCCAATCCGGCGAGATAAATTCATGACTCCGATGCAACCGCTTTCGGGCGTAACCAACGGAACGACCATCGCGCTGCCAATATCGTGGCGGGGCTCAACCTTGCCGATCAGCAGCGGGTTGTCCAATGGATCCTGAACGATCATCGGTTGTCCGGTCGAGATGCACGCGCCCGCGATGCCGTGCCCTGAGCGAAGCTTCGCCCCATCGGGAACGGTGGAGTCCGCGCCAGTCTTAGAGGCGAGAATAAATTCGTCGCTGTCGTCCTTGCGTATGAAAACCGAAAGACCCGAGGCGTTAAACCACCTAACGCATCCAGGAAGGATTCCTTCGATGTATTTGTCGAGGCTCGCCTCGTTCGACGCGCGGGACACGTCGAACAACAACGACAGGTCGCGCTCTTCAATCCTCTCGTTCATGGGCACCGTAAGAATTGTCGGCACGCGCGGCGTGGGAACACATGGGGACGGTGAGTCGGCAGCCTGAGAATCCGAAGTCTGACGAGTCCGACCAGTCCGACGGGTCTGCCAGGTCCGACCGCTCTTACTCGCTTGCCCACTTACCATCTCACCGGCACGCTAAAATCATTCCAATCTTGATGATCCAAAACCACGCCCTCGCTAACATCGTCCGCCCAACGACCCTTCTCCGCCCTTGCAAACTCTCGGAGTATCTGAACGTCGACATCCTCCTCGCCGTCGAAACATTTCAGCACACAGGCAGTTTTAAATTTCGAGGCGCGTACAACCTCGCTGCCAACGTGCCTAACGAACATCTTTTAACCGTTTCATCCGGGAACTTCGGTCAAGCCCTGGCGTATGCCTGCAAGCTGCTGAGCAAGCGGTGCCGCGTTGTTATGCCGCTCACATCGTCGAAAATCAAAATTGCGGCGGTGCAAAGCTATGGGGCAGAAGTGGAACTCCTCGACGTGACGAAAACGCCTCGCGCCGAGCGGGTCAGACAACTGGCACTCGAAATTCCAGATGTCTATGTGGCAAGTCCATTCGACGACGAGTTGGTGATCGATGGAAACGCCACGCTTGGAACCGAGCTGATCGACAGCGGCGAAGCTTTCGACGCAATCATCGCTCCCATCGGCGGAGGTGGGCTTTCGTCCGGCATCGTAAGGGCTTTCCAGAAGTCTGGGCGCGAAATAAAGGTCTTCGGGGCGGAGCCCGCCATCGCTAACGATGCGTCACGTTCATTCCATCAGGGTCGATTGATTGCCAACGATCATGAGCCGCAAAGTTTGGCCGACGGCGCGCGCACGCTTAGCGTTGGCAAGTTGAACTGGCCAATCTTGAAAGATGGGTTGGCTGACATATTCGAGGTTTCCGAAGATCAGATTCGAGAGGGCGTGAAGCAGCTTTTCCTCCGCGCCAACCTCAAAGCGGAACCCACCGGCGCCCTCACCACCGCCGCCCTTCTTTGCGCCCCTAAGGAGCTTCAAGGACGAAAAGTCTGCTGCATCGTCAGCGGGGGGAACGTCGACCCTGAGCTATACGGCACACTCCTTTGATCCTCCGATGGGCGATTTTGCGTCAATAAGGTGGGAAGCGGATATCGGGAGTGGGGATTAGTTGTTAAGTTTACGAGACCGCCCCCAGCGGATTCAGCATGAGCAATCCTAACCTACGCCTGGAGAAGAAACACCCGCTGGCAATCCGCTGGAATCACTGGCTTAACTTCCCTTTGCTGGCGGTCATGATCTGGAGCGGGTTGCTCATCTACTGGGCAAACGACGTCTACCATGTGCCCGTTCCTGGCACGGGTCCGGTTCGGATCTTCCACGAAAACAAGGAATCAGGAGCGGACCCTGACGAACTGAAGGGCATCTTCCCTTTCGTTATGGGAGCGCCAAAATACTGGCCCGAAAAGTGGACCGAAGAAAACCCTGACGATAGATCGAAACCGAGGCTGATCTACTCGATAAAGAACCGCTTGGCGGAGGGCATGGCCTGGCACTTCTTCTTCATGTGGTTCTTCACGATCAACGGCATCGTTTACGTCCTCTTCACTGCCATTTCCGGCCAGTGGCGCTACCTGGTTCCCCAGAAAGGAACGATCAAACACGCCATCTGGACCGTGCTCCACGACATGCATCTGAAGAAGCAGCCGCCGCCTCGCCAGAAGTTCAACGGAGCCCAGCAGATCGCCTACACGTCGATCATCGTTATGGGCCTTGGATCGACGCTTACCGGTCTGGCCATCTATAAGCCTACGCAGGTTTGGTGGCTGCTGGCCATGTTTGGCGGCTACGGCGCCGCCAGGTTCATCCACTTTTGGCTGATGATCGGCTATGTGCTGTTCTTCCTGATTCACGTCGCCCAGGTCGTCAGGGCCGGATGGAACAACTTTAGAGCCATGATTACGGGCTACGAGCTGGCGCCCGTCGAAGCGGAGGCGGTCAATGGATAATGAAGACGCGAACAAACCGGATGCCGCCGCCCCGAAACCCCTTGAGGAAGTGCAAGCTTCACAAGGCGCCGCGGCGGACCTTGGCGACGAAGCGAAGATGAAGAGGATATCCCGCCGAAGCTTCTGCTGGGCTGCGCTTGCAGTTGGCGGGACGTATCTTGCGTTCAACAGAATCCACGCCGCATCTACAAAATGGACGAAAGACGCCTCGGGCAATCCGATGGCGGAGTGGGAGCCGGGAGTCTTCCGGAGCGCATTGAGATTCGACGACTCGGTTTCGGAACGTCTATTCTCCACAACAACCCTGACTCCTACCTTCCCGGACTCCGCGATCACGGAAGCGAGGACGAACGGAGATCTAGGACTTCCCGACGATTTCGACCCGTCAACATGGAAGCTCAAGGTCGAGGGCCTCGCCGGCAGCAAGAGCATCGAGCTAACGATGACCGACATCAGGTCCCTCCAGCGAATCGAATACGTGACCCAGTTCAAGTGCATCGAAGGGTGGAGCTACTTCATGAAGTGGGGCGGCGTGACCCTTGCGAGCTTTATCGAGAAGTATAAGCCGGAAGGCGCGCCCAGCTTTGTCGGGCTCGAGACACCGGACGTCGACCCAGACACGAAAAGGCCTGGCTATTACGTTTCGATCGACATGCCTGCCGCCATCCATCCGCAGACCATGCTGTGCTTCGAGATGAATGGCAAACCTCTAGAACCGGAGCACGGCGCCCCGCTTCGCCTTATCATTCCCCACAAATACGGCGTGAAGAACATCAAGCGGATCGGCGTGATCCGTTACTCCAAAGAGATGCCCGCCGACTACTGGGCTGAACAGGGTTACGACGAATACGCGGGTCTCTGAAACTCTGCTAACGTCAGTGATGGCGTTCATTTCTTTGTGTCCGGCAACGAAATCTCACACACGCCCCGTCGCCCAGGCGTAGGCAGATATATGAGCTCTACAATCCAGGAAGTTTTGGAGACCGTGGAAAAGCCGCTTCAACAGGCTTCCGTACGCAACGTCTATGGCGAGCCGATTAACGCCCAGGGCAAAACCATCATCCCCGTAGCAAAAATCGCTTACGGGTTCGGCGGCGGATCTGGCAAGCACCATCATCTCGATGGCAAGGATAAAGGCGACGACAACGGGGCTGGCGGAGGAGGCGGAATGGCCGCCCTGCCATGGGGCTACGTGGAAATCACCTCAGAGCAAACAAGATTTGTGCGCTTTACGGAATGGAAGCGTACTACGGCCGCTTTGGTTCTAGGCTTGCTATTCGGCGCTCTTGTAGCTGGCCGCCGAGCTGGACGCAGGGAATCGGTCCGAGGCCGAGTCCGGGAAGTCGGGAATCGGAAGTCCTAACATTTAAAAATACTGCGAATTGCGAGCCCTAGATCAAGGGTCCGGCGCAGCCGGACTAGGATAGCGAGCTTGCGAGCGTTGTCATCCCGGCGAAGCCGGGACCGGGGGACGCCTTATCTAAGTGGCGCTAATCTACTGCCTACCCAGCCTCGCTGGGTACGCAGTGGATTAGCGCCATCCGATGCATGCCTCAAAGTTCTCCTACCACCCGAACTCTCGCCTCACTTCCCAAATTGCCTCGCTGGCCGTGCTCCAGCTTGCGGGGAATTCGCCCTCGTCGCTCTGCTTCCAGCAGAGCACCGTTTCCGTGAATGCCCAGCCCCATAGCCGCTCGGGGGGGTCGCCGAGCAGGTCCGCAAATAGCCGCAACCTGCGAGCCATGCCATCGGCCCCGGGCGGGTTGGGAACCGGGTTCCTCATGAACCCCGCTATCTCGAAAGCGGGGTCGCCCAGGATCCCCTTCGGGTCGATCGCGACCCATTGGACTCCCGAAGAAAGAATATTGAAATGGTGCAGGTCTCCGTGGAGCAGCATCGGCGCCGGCGGCGCCTCCATGAGCTTCTCATAAACCTTGCGCGCTTCGTCCACCAGCGAGTTCGTTGGATCTTCAAAGAGCTCCTGACACCATCGCGCCAGGGTTCGCGCTTCAACGATCGGAGCTGTACGAAGCTGAAGAATCAGCCGGGCGCAAATCGCGGTCGCGTCGTCATCGCTTAAGCCAGCTTCGGTTAGGGTCTTCCCTGGCCGAAGCCTCGGCATCAGAACCGCGCCAGATTCATCGTCCTGCCGGAGGACCTCTACCCCGCCATCTCCTGCAAAGGCCCTAAGAACATGCCAAGATTCCCGCTCTTCCACGTAAGAGAACGGCGCTTTCAGAACCAAGTCCTGACCTACAGAATCGGTCGCCTCAAAGACGACGGAGCACGTCGCCCCCTCCAGTTCCGATCCTATTTTCAGCCCCCATACGTCAGCCAGCCTCCGCGCCCGGGCCACCGCCGATGCTTTATCCGGCATGGCCGACCGTAAGCTGAGCCGCACCAAAGACTCCCGCGCTGTCTCCCAGAACCGGCCTCCGGATATGGGTCAGAAGCTCGTTGTTGAATACGTTTCGGGCAAGAGATTCGACCCCCAAGGAATAAAGCTCGTCGATATTGCCGACGCCGCCGCCCAAAACGATCACCTCAGGGTCGAGAATGTTGACCACCACCGAGAGCCCTTTCCCGAAATAGTCGATTAGGCGGCTCAAAGTGGCTACGGCGTGCGGGTCGGAGCCTTCTCGAGCCAATACTGCTATATCGCGCAAGCCCATCCGGTGACCGGACTGTTCGAAATAGAACTCTTCCAAAGCCGGACCAGAGAGAACGGTTTCCACACATCCCATCTTTCCGCAGTAGCACTTGGCGCCCTCAGGCTCCAAAGGGTTGTGCCCCCATTCTCCGGCAATTCCCTGGACGCCGCCCACAACCTTTCCATCAACCACAATGCCCCCGCCCACACCGGTGCCCATAATCACGCCGAATACAGTCGACGCGCCTTTGGCCGCGCCGAAGCTAGCCTCGGCCAGAGCAAAGCAATTTGCGTCGTTGGCCATCCGAATGGGAACGCCGAGCAGAGCCTCGAGATCGGACTTCAGGGGCTTTCCGATGAGGCAGGTCGAGTTGCTATTTCGCAACTGGCCGGTCCTCGGGTCCAACGCGCCTGGTGTTCCGAGCCCGATAACAGGCGCCCGGTGGCCAACTTCTTGCTCCATAACGGACACCAGCGAGGCGATTTGTTCAAGAACGCAACGATAACCTTCACTTGAATGGGTGGGAACGCGCAACCGGCAAAGAGTCTCCGACGGTAAACCGTCGAACACCACGCCCTCGATCTTGGTGCCCCCAAGGTCGATACCCCAAAGCAGGTCGGACATACCTCTATTTTGGGCTAGGCCGCCATTCGTTCGCTTCGAGACCGCAACGCCATGAATGCCTCGACCACGGCCGGATCAAAGTGTGTCCCCGCAAGACGCTCGATTTCGGCGGCAGCCGATTCCTCGCTCCATGCCTGCTTATACGGCCTCTCGTGGGTGAGCGCGTCGAAGACGTCCGCAACAGCAACGATTCTTCCTGCAAGGGGAATGAGGCTCCCCGCAATGCCGTAGGGGTAGCCGTTGCCGTCCCATCGCTCGTGATGGGTTAAAGCGATCGTTTCCGCGAGCCTGAGGGTGGCCGAGTCGCTCCCGCCCAAAATCTCTGCGCCAATCGTCGTATGGGTCTTCATGATCTCAAACTCTTCGACCGTCAGCCTAGCGGGTTTCAGTAGAATCGAGTCGGGAATGCCGATCTTGCCGATGTCGTGAAGCATCGCCGCGCTACGGATCATTTCCGGGCCGATTTCATCGGAACCCAACATCTCGACCAGCGAAGCCGACATGTCGCCCACCCTGCGAGTGTGCTCGCCGGTGTCGTCGTCCCGATATTCTGCCGCCTTCGCGAGGCGGGCCCAAACCTCCGTGCGGGAGGCTTCCAAGTCCGCAGTGCGCTTCTGAACCCGCTGCTCAAGCCGCGTATTGTGGTCTTGCAACTCTCGGTGAAGATGACGGGTCTCCAGGAAATTCCGAACTCGCAGCATGATTTCTGTTGCGTCGAACGGCTTCACAACGAAATCATTGGCGCCCAGGGAAAGGGCCTTTTTCCGAACTTCCGGGTTCACGTCGGCTGTGCAAACGAGCACGGGAATGTAATCCAAGTCTGAGCACTGAGCCCGGAAACGCCGCAAGAACTCATAACCGTCCATTTTGGCCATGTGCATGTCGAGGAGCACCAGGTCAGGCCCAACCTCAGCGCAAGACTCCAGGGCAACCACCGGATCGGTAAAGCTACTGATATGAGTGTAACCCGACCACTCTAGTACCCTTTCTAGCAGCGTTACGTTGGCTTGCTCATCGTCGACGACTAGAATGTTGGATTCGTAAATACGATCTTTAAGCACTCTTTTTTTCTTCTCCCAATATTCCGTCCACAACGCTCAAAAACTTTGCGATCTCCAAAGGCTTGGTCACATATCCTGTGGCGCCCTTGCCCATTAACCTGTCGATGTTCTTGGGGGTTACCTCAGCGCTGGAGACCAATACCGGCACGTCTCGCGTGGCCGGTGTATTGCGAAGCTGTACAAGCACTTCCTCGCCATTGACGTCAGGCAAGTTCAAATCGAGAACGATCAGATCGGGTCTATTCTCCCTCGCCAAATCGATCGCAAGTCGCCCCGTCATCGCCGAAATCAGCTTGATGTTTGGTCGACAGGCCAATATCTGAACAACCAACTCGATGTTCGCACGGTTATCTTCAACCATGAGAACCGTAGAAATCCGACTGGCGTCGACCGCATGAGCGCCAGCCTCGGCGCCGCCGAAGGCAGACCCCAAAACCGGCATTTGAGCGCGCCTCAGAGTTACGATGAAGACGCTTCCGCCCTCGACGTTCGGCTCGTAGGTGAGGTCGCCTTTCATGTGAGTCGCTAGCCCCTTAGATAGGGCCAAACCGAGTCCCGTGCCTTCGATGCCGGTGTGTTGAGCACCCAAGCGGTCAAATGCTTCGAAGAGGCCCGAAGCCTGGTCCGGATCGATTCCAATGCCCCAATCTGTAACTCGGATATCGATGGAGTCTTCGTGATCCGTGTTTACCGATATCACTACTTTTCCTCCAGCATTGTTATATTTAACGCTATTTGAGAGGAGGTTAAGCATCACCTGGAGAAGTCGTTGCTTGTCGCCAAAGACGTAAACGTCTGGTTCGACGGAGGACTCCAGAGCCAATGTGACCTTGCTCGCGTCGGCAATCGGCCCAACAAGCGATATTGCCTCTTCCAAGATTCCGGCAAGTGGAACCGGCTCAATCGAAATCGAAAGATCGCCGCTCTCGATGCGCGCGATATCGAGAACTTCGTTGATAAGTTGAAGGAGATGCTTCCCGCCCCTGAGAATCTGACTTACGCACTCTTGTTCTTTCTGCCCCAGACCTTTGAGCTCGAGAAGTTGCGAAAAACCAAGAATCGAGTTGAGCGGCGTGCGCAGTTCATGGCTCATCCGCGACAAAAACTGGCTTTTCGCTAGGTTCGCTCTTTCCGACTCCGCCTTTGCCATAAGGGCCTCATTCTCCGCCGCCTTGCGATCGCAGATGTCGAAAACGGTTGTTCGGCATTCCAAAAAGCCGCCGGATGCGTCGTAGATCCCGGTTGAGTTGATCATTGCGGCAAAGCTCGTACCGTCCTTCCGGCGCAGTTCTGTCTCAACCCCATTGACGTGGCCCAATTTCATAAGCTGGAGGAAGCCTGCCTCGAAATGCTCTTTTCGCTCTTCGCCAAGCAAGTCGGCCATTTTGAGCTTCCCGACCACCTCGTCTCGCTCATAACCAAGCCACTCGAGTTCCGTCTCGTTGATTCCAACGATCGTTCCATCCGGGCCGAGCGAGTGGTAACCGCACGGAGCATGATCATAGAGGTCCTGAGCAATTTTCGCCGCGCTTCTAGCCTCTTGTTCGGCTACGACTCGCCAGGTTATGTCCGTAGAGACTCCAAGCAGGTTCATTCCCTGGCCCTCGAGAGCGGGAATAGGTACCTTCGCTGTCTGGAGCCATCGCACATTCCCTGATGCGTCGGTGATCTTCTCTTGTTGGATCTCGATCGGTACGAGGTTGTCCAGAACCTCGCGGTCCTTCTCGAGGAAGAAATTCAGTTCGTCGGAACGGTCGCAAAAATCGGCATCCGATTTACCGACAAGCTCGTGAGGAGCCCTGCCGTAGACTTCGGCGCAAGCGGCGTTGGCAAGCTGGAAGACCCCATCTCTATCCTTGACGAAAATGAAATTCGGAACGGCGTCGATTATGCGGCTCAAGTACTCGGCCAATCGTTGAATATTCTTCTCCGCTTGGGTCACTCTCATTTCGGCGCGCCACAAATAGTGGCTCTTCAGACAGACCATTCCAACAAAAGCCGCAGTGGTGACCGTGACGACGATAGCTTCGCCCAGTGCCATGGTTAGCAGCCCGAGAGCTTGATACCTTTCGACGATCAAGGCGAGGAGAAGGGGAACCGCAAACGAGAACGTCACAAGCCACTTAGCCGCCCGCGCCCGCAAGGAGGCGCCGGCCATCGACTTGAGAAAGCCCTCCAAAGAAGTCAGGTAGATCAACGCGCCAGTCGTCGCGACGAAAAGGATTGCGGTGTTCAGCGCCATCGGAATCAACTCGCTCGTATCGCTGACCGCGCGAAACACGTAGGTCGAAACGACGAACATCGACATCGCTCCCGCAACTCCGGCGCAACTCTGAGCAATGTAAGGTGAAAAACGCTCCTTTCTAACCGCGAAGATACATCCCAATGCGAGGACGACGAAACAGCAAGCCGTACTCCAGGCCATCTGATTGGGGGTCGCTTCCGATAGCAATTGATTTCTAAAGAGCACCTGGTCCAACATGAACGGGCTGCCCATCAAGTACGCCAACACACGAGCTAACCCGGCGAGAACGACGAACGCACATAGAACCTGACCCGCTCTCCGGGTTTTTTCGCTACAGGCGGCGAAAATGAGACTAAGGCCCAAAAGTGTGAAGCAGGCCGCCGTCAGCGGGTTCATTGCCGTTGTCTCTTCGCCTACGCGGACCAACCATGAAACGCGCTGGAACCAACCGAAAAGATCGAGCCCGGCGACGAATATCAAAAGGCAACCAGCGCAGACGGGTGGCCAACGTAGCTTGGCAGCCAATTCACCCCCCGTCCCCCCTTGCTCGCAATGTTTACCGTACACCATCAATCGGCCGTCTATTCTCCCTAGTCTAAGATTCGGTGTGCGGTTTTGAAATATTTATGACATCGGTCCGTGATGAATTGGCATGCGCTCGCCGATTGCTACGAACATCGGGTAGGGGTAGCGGATTGAGGGTAGAGGGTAGAGGGTAGAGGGTAGAGGGTAGAGGGTAGAGGGTAGAGGGTAGAGGGTAGAGGGTAGAGGGTAGAGGGTAGAGGGTAGAGGCGGTCGATGCGTCACGCCGGACACGTCAGACTCGGCCTGAACAGGATTCCCATCCCCTCTGCCTCCACCCCACACCTTGCACCCACAACACTCTATCCCCTACCTTTCACTCCCCCACCTCCCACCTTACACCCCCACCTCGCCTTGCACTCCTTTAGCACTCTCCCATCCTTTCTGCTAAAAAACCTTGACACGGCGGGACTCAACGGACTACAATTAGCAATCCAGGCAGGCGAGTGCTAACAACTTGCCCGAGTGCATTCGGGCGCGCGCTCCTGAACGGAAATATAGGAGAAAAGAGAGATGGCATCGATTAAACCGCTCGGCGACAAGGTCGTCGTGCAAGTAACCGAATCCGGCGATAAGACTGCGGGAGGCATTTACCTTCCCGACGCCGCCAAGAAGAAGCCTCAGGAGGGCAAGGTAATCGCCATAGGCGGCGGCCGCGTCCTCGACTCCGGCGAGCGAAACAAGCTCTCCGTGAAAGAAGGCGACCGCGTGCTTTTCAGCAAGTACGGCGGCAACGAAGTAACCATTGAAGGCGAGGAGTACACCATCCTCGACGAGGACCAGATTTACGCGGTTCTAAACTAGCGACGAGTGACGGGTGACGGGTGATGAGCCCGGAGCCTTATCAGGAATATAGACTTGAGCTTCAGCCACCGAGATTTGGAGATCTGGCAACTTGGCATGGACCTCGTATCACATATATACGAGGTGACAGCGGAGTTCCCGGACGACGAGCGCTTTGGGTTAACCTCGCAACTGAGAAGGGCGTCTGTGTCCGTGCCCAGCAACATTTCGGAAGGTTGGGGCCGTAACTCGCAAGCTCACTTGGCTAACTTCACGAGGATTGCTCGGGGGTCGTTAAGCGAGCTTGACACCTTGATTGAGCTTTCGAGGCGCCAAGGCTTGATTAAAGACGCCGTTTGCCAAGAACTGTACAAGCGTATGGATTTGATCGGGCGTAAGAGTTTCGCCTTTCTTCGAGTTGTGGAAAGCTCCGTGCGAGAAGCGCGCGCAACTTATGACGAAGAACACCTTGATCTTACGCTGATCAAGGCTCTTTCGGACCTTGCTTCTGACCCTTCCGAACCCATCACGCATCACTCGTCACCCATCACCAAGAAATAGGAGATACACATGGCAGCAAAAACACTTTTATACGATGAAAACGCTCGGCGCGCACTCGAGAGAGGCGTCAACAAAGTCGCCGACGCAGTGAAAGTCACCCTCGGCCCCAGAGGCCGCAACGTCGTTCTCGACAAGAAATGGGGCAGCCCCACCATCACCAAGGACGGCGTCACCGTCGCCAAGGAGATCGAGCTCGAGGACGCTTACGAGAACATGGGCGCGCAGCTCTGCAAGGAAGTTGCGAGCAAGACCAACGACGTGGCCGGAGACGGCACCACGACGGCAACCGTTCTCGCCCAGTCGATCGTCAACGAAGGCCTTCGCTACGTCGCCGCCGGTGGCAACCCGATCGCGGTGAAGCGCGGCATTGACAAGGCGGTTGAGATCGTCGTCGCCGAGATCAAGAAGGCTTCTTCCCCGATCAAGGACAAGGAGCAGGTTGAGTTCGTCGCCACGATCGCCGGCAACGACAACGAGATCGGCAAGAACGTCGCCAACGCGATGGACAAGGTCGGCAAGGACGGAGTCATCACCGTCGAAGAGTCGAAGGGCCGCGAGACCACTCTTGAAGTGGTCGAGGGCATGCAGTTCGACCGAGGCTACATCAGCCCCTATTTCGTCACCGATCCCGAGCGAATGGAAGCCGTTCTCGAGAACCCTCTGATCCTCATCCACGAGAAAAAGATCGGTAACGCGCAAGAGTTCGTCGGCTTCCTCGAGAAGGCCGCGCAGACTCGCCGGCCGATCCTGATCATCGCAGAGGACCTCGAGGGCGACGCGCTCGCCACCACCGTTCTCAACAAGATCCGCGGAGTGCTGCAAATCGCTGCGGTCAAGGCCCCTGGCTTTGGCGACCGGCGCAAGGCGATGCTCGAGGATATCGCGGTTCTCACCGCGGGCCGCTTCATCAGCGAAGACCTCGGCACCAAGCTTGAGAACGTTGGAATCGAGTTCCTCGGCACGGCGAAGAAGATCGTCATCACCAAGGAAGACACCACGATCATCGAAGGCGCCGGCACCAAGGCCGACGTCATGGGCCGGATCGCGCAGATCAAGTCCCAGATCGAGAAGACCGACAGCAACTACGATCGTGAGAAGCTCCAGGAGCGGCTTGCCAAGCTCAGCGGCGGCGTCGCCGTGATCAAGGTTGGCGCTTCCACCGAAACCGAGCTCAAGGAAAAGAAGCACCGCTATGAGGACGCTCTTTCGGCCACCCGCGCGGCGGTCGAGGAAGGCATCGTCCCCGGCGGCGGCGTCACCCTCCTCGCAGCGACGAAGGCGCTCGAGAAGACCGGTCTTACCGGCGACGAACTCACCGGCGTCACCATCGTGAAGAGAGCGCTCGAAGAGCCTCTTCGCACGATCGCCGAGAACGCTGGGCTCGAGGGCAGCGTAGTCGTCGAGAAGGTCAAGAACTCCAAGCCTGGCTTCGGACTCAACGCCCTCACCGGCGAGATCGTCGACCTCATCAAGGCCGGCGTCGTCGACCCGGCGAAGGTGACCCGCTCCACGATCCAGAACGCGGCATCGATTGCGGGACTCGTTCTAACCACCGAGGTTCTCGTCGTCGAGAAGCCAGAACCCAAGAAACCCGCCGGCGGCGCGCCGGGCATGGGCGGAATGGGCGACTACGATATGTAGTCTCGGGTGACGCGAAATACGTGACGCGTGAAGGGCCGGAGGTTGAGAAACTTCCGGCCCTTTACACAACCCCTTCGGCAACGCCCTCCCAGTAAGAGGCTAACGCGTCGCGCCAACCCTGGGTGGCCTCGGTTCGAACCGGATCGCGCTCACTCAGCCCGCGCTTTTCAGCCGTGTGGTCGGTGATGGCGAGCATCAAGCTCAAGAAGCGCTTCACGCACAGACGCTGCCGCTGGTCGAGCCCGGACCACTTCCCCAACGAAGACGAGCGGTCGTGAAATTCGATGTTCAGGTGAAACTCGAGCCCCTCGTCTTCCCCGCTTCGTAGGCACCGAACCATGCCGGCGGGCAGATAGTAGCGAAAGCCGATAGCGTCCAGGAACGACCAACCGCCAATTCCAGCCCAAGGAAGCCAGCGCTCGTCGTCGACGAGATCAGGCCAAGCGACATCTTGGTCAAGCTGCCGAGGACCTCGCGTTCCGCATCAGATCCCCGATTCTCGATAACTACGGACTCGCTCCAGCTAACCCCGCCATCTCGATCGACGCCCTCAAAAGCCTGCTCGATTTCAATGTAAAGCGCCTCCCGCTCGGCGGACAGGGATTCGGGCAACTGGATATCCATCTCTCCACGTCGAAGGGTACCTGGGAACCCGGTAAATGAAGACGCGCATGTTGAAATCCGGTCCGGGCAGGCCTGAAGGGCCGAACTAGCATAGCCCAGCGGCAGGTGAGTCGGCCCGAGCGAGGCGAAGGCCGATGAACACCGCCCTGGGTTAGCCCCAACCCATTTTCCGGGTAGGCCTGAAGGGCCGATCTAACATAGCCCAGAGGCAAGTGAGTCTGCCGAAGCGCAGCGAAGGCAGATGAACGTCGCCCGGGTCGAATGCGCAAAACATCCCAGCAGGCTGAAGGTCCGCGCTAAAATCTCCCCAAATGCCACAATCTCTCGCCCGCGTCGTCATCCACATGGCCTTCAGCACAAAGGACCGCCGCCCAATAATCACCACAGAACTCCGCCAAGAACTCTGGCCCTATATGACAACGGTTCTAAAGAACCAAGGCAACCTCCCAATTCAGGTGGGCGGGGTCGAAGACCACGTTCACCTCCTGTTCGCGTTGGCCAGAACGGTTTCAATATCAGAGGTCGTTGAAAAC
>Ga0265338_10001182_pt1 | contig 43068 bp, 36 predicted proteins | sample 42126metaG_FD_193579 | JGI IMG/M metagenome (GOLD analysis project Ga0265338, IMG submission 193579) | Rhizosphere microbial communities from Carex aquatilis grown in University of Washington, Seatle, WA, United States - 4-21-26 metaG | ecosystem: Host-associated > Plants > Roots > Rhizosphere... | reverse complement strand
CCTCCATCACGACCTTTCGCTTGAACGCTTCACCATAGCTTCTCATCAGGGGAACCGCGTACTTCTTTTCCTCTTGTTCTGTCATCTCCATTCTTCTTTCTTGTAAGGAGATTTCAGGATGAGACCCGATAAAAAAAGCCCGCTCTGCAAATGCAAGGCGGGCTTTTTTGTTGCGAAAATACTGCCGGGTACTAGATCCTAAATCGCATTCCTAACGTTATCGACGCATTGTGGAAGCTGTTTGGATTTGTGAGAAGCGCGATGCTCTGCGTGCCAAGGTCTAAGTCCCATACCGGCGTATTGAATCCGAAACCAAACGCCCATTCAAAACGCTCTCTCCCGCCAATCGAAATTCCAGTCCTGATGGGGAATGCGCCGATGGGGCGATACTCCGTCCCCAGGGAAAAACGGGGTATCGTAGTATTCCCCGGCTCGTTGTTGAAACCAAAATTGAGATCGGCCGCCACCAATAGCTGTCCGGGGAAATGAGATACAAAGGGAGCCTTGTCAACCTGAAACGCGCCGCCGATGTGCATTGCTGTAGGGAGACTCGTCTTAAAGGATGTGGTGTCGTGTTTCTCCCCCTTGAATGCATTCTTTAGAGAATCCTGCTGGGTAATATCTGACACAGTAAACCCGCCGCCGCCATCGATCGCCTTAGTTCTTTGAGTCCATGTCATTTTTCCAATATCGGTGAGGCTGACCCCGACCCGCAGCGCCTGAAAAACTTCGCCGGAAATGCCGATGTCAAAACCGATGCCTCGCCCTGCCGGCTTCCCGAGAAATTCCGACGCATTCGATGTGCTGTCGAAGTTCACTTGCGACGAGAACTGAAGGAAATTAACGCTACCGGAAATTGGTTCGGCTGCCAGCACAGGGCCAGCGGGGGTCTGGATGTACGTCGGAGTGACCGAAATATTTCCGGAATAATGGTCTGTCCCGAAGTACGCGAAGCCCTGCTCGTACTTTATTCCAACGCCGACCGCAATATCTTTAACCCAGGGCAATTGAACGGGAAGTATGCGTGCGTACGATAAATTGTATTCCCGAATCCACGATGCTTTGATGGACGTATTGTCCAGACTGTAATTTGCACCTTCAGGGGGGAAGGCATCGAGTAACATTTTCAAATATCCCTCTGGGATATCCAGGTTCGCCGCCGCCCGGTCGCTCACAGATAATCCTATCCCGCCAAGGAAATCGCTTTGTACGGTCATCCCAAATTCTGTTACGTTGACGGAGAATTGCGTATGTGAGATCCCGCCGGGGAACAATCCTAAAATTTCATTTTTGTCGGATTGGGTGAGAACTTTCGAATTTCGAATGGTCTTCCCGTTTGTGCCGACGACCGGATTGCCGTTCGCATCGAGGCTGTCGACACCGGTGAAATCGTCCTGGTAAATTTTGTAGTTCACAAAATCGCTTCCCGCCACAATCCCGATTGGCAGGACTTCAAACGTTACGGTGCTTCCGCGGTCGTCGAGCGCAAGGTTCGCGGGGTTGAGCCCAAGCGCGTCAAGACCGCGCGAAGATGCGGTGAACGTCCTGGCCATTCCAACCGTTCGTCCTGAGACGAGGTCGTTGCCCGCGTTCAATGTGTTCACCATCAGCACACCCAACGCTGCAGCGATGATAACGCCGGTAAAGTGTTGTTTCTCATTAACGCCGATCATAATTGCTCCTTTGAATCACTGTTAATGGCTGCTGTGGGTGAGTGAGTCTACATTGACGTTATAATTGACGCTGACGAACGCCTTCAATTGAACGTAATAGTTTTTGTTGAATTCAACGGGCTGGTTGCTTCCCGAGGTGTTCAAATGTATCGTCACGGCGACAAACCGCGCAGGATTTATTTTACCAACGTCGGAAGAGTTCAATGGAATGACAGTCCCGGTCAGACCGATGGGAGACGCAGGCTTGGATGCGTAACGGGCGCTGTCGGCAACGATCAACCCCGACTTTGGAAGTGAGAGCAGTACGGCCGTCGAGTCTGTGTTCGGCATTGACGGGTTCGAAACAAGTCCCGGCAGCAGTTTCGAACCGACTGTGATCTGGAGCGGGAATCCGTTGAATATGGTGAAGATGACATTTCCGCTGTCGATAAGCGCGAGATCTTTCTTGTCGATCTTGTTGCCTGAGGTGTCGGTAAGAACAACGGTATCTCGATACACTCCATTGATTATTCCAACACGAACTGGGAAGGACAAGTCCACCGATGTGAACACGCTGTCTCCTGCTTTCACCGTTCCGGTGCTGTCCGCATACTGATAGTAGGACGCAGGGTCAACAACCGCTTGCCCTACGACCTGAAGTTTGGATGGAAAACTCGCGTTGCCGCCGCTGAAGAAACTTGAAAGAAACTGATCGATACCGTTAGCGCCGGTGCTTGTCGACTTATTGAAAACGATCTTCTTCGTCTGACCCGGATAAATCCGGAGCTTGTCCGTTAATCCGCCTCCCGGTTTCGGATCTTCCGCCGTTAGCGACGCACGCTGATTCCCATGGTTGTCTAGACCAATAACCTTCATCGTCAAATCCGTCGGGAACGACCCGGTGCTCAAGATATTGAGAGTTATTGACACGGAGTCAAACTTGATGCTTTCTGCACTGAATTTGCTGCCGATATCTCCGATTGCAGAGTTGACGGTCTGGTTGATCGGGACTACCGTGGGCTTTACTTTGCCGGTGACCTTGCTGAGAATATATGTCTTCCTTGGCGGTGTCTGGTGATTGTTCTGAGGTTGGATCAAAACCTGCACAGAGTCATCCTTCGAGATGACCACCCGGCTTTGCGTTGCTGCAAGAGTTTTGATCCTGAGCGAGAAATGAACATTCGGTACCGACAGAGTATCAAGTTTTCCGCCGACCGTGACAATGTCTTGCGATTGAAGGGCATAATCCGGCATCGAAACTGTCTGAAGCAGTTGTCCCGGCTGTCCGTTCACAGAATTTGCCGACGGGACTGTATCGGTCCCCGTGACATCATCCTGCAGCACAAACGGAAGTCCGTTGACTTTATTGACAAACTCCTGAAAGTGAAAATCTACGGCAAGCTGTGTAGGAATGTTGTTGATGATCCTGACGGTAAAGCCGCCGTCCAAGAATTCGGCGCGCTTGATTTTCGTAGAATCGTCGATGAGCTGGATTGAAGAATCGGGTAGGTTCTTCACATCGTACGGAACATTCAGTTGAATTTTCGCTTTGCTCAACGATGGTTTAATGCCCGCACCCCCGCCATCGATCGTCATGCCGGCGGAAAGATTGTCGCTTGCATGGATGGTCTTCCCCTGGATGTTGCTCGATTGCGCAGTGAATTTCAAATACAAATTTGAACTCATCGTTTTTCCCGACAGTGACACGGTTGACTGACCGGTAGTTCCTGCAGCGATTCCCCCAGGGAATGTAAAAGTTGCAACAATCGAATCGCTTGGATCTGCTAACATGTCGGTGTTAATGAGCTGTACTCCTGGGTTCGCAAACGTCACGTCAAACTGGAAGTTGTTCGTTATCGACAACGTCATTTCGCCGTTTTCGAATACAACGTAATCATACAGGGCGGCAGGATTGCTGACCGGTTCTTGCGTTGCCAACGAAAAATTCGGCCCCAAAGCAGGATAGGTGAACGGAAATGAAGACTGCGCCGGGAACAACTGACTCGCTCCGACATTCACACCGGAAATTGAACTAACATCAAGCTGCAGCAAACCGATTTTGTTGCTAACCGAAGCCTGTAACGGATTCAATTCCGGAAGATTGATTGCCGTGGGCTTATTCACAAGTGAAGCAGGCCTGTACACGATTGTTCCGCCAGACGTGTCGAACTTGGGGTCCTTCGCTATCATTTGTTCGAAAGTAAAGGTCCGGTCGATGAGCCCGATATTCAGGGGAACCTGCCATGTTGGTGCTTTTGCCGCCAGGGGCGACTTGATACACTGAAATGAAAGCGGCAGCATAAGGAGAAGAAGGAAAAACAGGATAATTTTCGTTCTTCCATTTTTCACCCGGGCGAGAAACTTCATACAGTCCTCCTGACTAAAGTGATATCACAAGCGATTTTCGGCATTAGGAAGGCCGCAGTTCTTTGAATGAAGTGAACCATTTGCTATCAATGTAGACTACCCGCAAATTACAATTGTTGATGTACGTCATACTGGGCGAAGCGGCAGCAGAAAGGAAAAGTGCCGGGCAAAAGGGTGATCATCCGGCACTCAGAAAAACGCAACAATCAGTGTATCTTCTCTTCCTTGGTTTTTGTCGGAAGCTGAAACCCGAAGTTGGGCGTGGGCGGTTCATCTCCCAAAATTTTTATCTCGCCAAATTTTGATTCGTATTTTTCAATATTGTCCTTCAATGCATTCAAGAGCAGGCGCCCGTGCTGCGGAGTCATGACAATTCGGGCAAAGACTTTCGCCTTCGGAACACCAGGAAGTATTCGTGTGAAATCGATAACAAATTCGGCGGGGGAATGGGTGATGATCGCCAAATTTGAGTAAATGCCTTCGGCTTCCTTTTCGCCCAACTCGATATTGATCTGTTGCCCTTGCGGGGGCTGTGGATTACTCATCAGCATTTCCTCTTACTGGTTAAGGACACACTCTGCATGATTCAAAGAGTGCGGATCTCGCAAAGGCGGTGGCCAGGCCATTCCTTTGCGAAAAGCCGCACACCACGATCGCGCTGTAGGATCTTTCCGAGAGACAACTTTTCAGCTGACGCAATCAATTTTTTCCTTGGCGGATCGCATCCGCTTTATCGTACGCCTGGAGCGCTTTTTCTTTCATGTTGAGGTTCGCGTACACCTGGCCTAACAGTTCCCACATCAAGACATCGTTCTTCTTCATAATAACGACGCTCTCAAGGTACGGAAGAGCCAATTTGAATTTCTCTTTGTAGGAAACATCGTCATCCTTGCCGGCAGCTTTCAACTTCAACTGCTCTACAACACCCCAGTTCACATATGTTGCGGCGATATTGTATTGAGCGTCCGAAAACGCAGAATCGAGCCCAAGGGCCGTTTTGAACTCTGTTATTGCGTCGGAGAACAATGAATCTTTCAGCAAAAAAACGCCGAGGTTGTAGTGGTCGATCTTGCTGTCGGGATATTTCTTCACCCGTTCCATAAGAAGCGCGCGGGCTTCTTCCTCTCGCTGGGCTCCGATGTACCCTTTCATCAAATAATCGGAAATGTCGGGATCTCCCGGGAACATTGCTTGCGCTTTTTTCATGGCCACAACTGCTCTATCGAACATCGCGATTGCGGCTTTGAACTCTGTCGAATCGATGACAGGGGCGTACGGCTTGTCATCGTCATACTTCATCTTTGTCACGAGATCGTCTTCTACCGACAGCGTCAATTTATATTTTTCGATCCTCCATGTCTCCTTCTGTTTCGTATCGCCTTTCTTCGCCTTTGGAATCTTTGTAATCTTGACAAGGGAGTCTCCCAGCAGGTACGTGACATCGGCGGTCTTGATTCTTTCATGGATACTGGCCAGGTTCTTCATCGTTTCAAATTGGTCACGGTGGGCAGTGACAAATTCGGATTTCAGAACATTTCCGCTGTCAATATAGATCTTTCCGAGAAGTTTGGCCGAGAGCGTGTCTTTCCCTTGTTCAAATGCAATGGAGAATTGTTCGGCAGCGTGGGGATTGTCGTCGTTTCGCAGATACGCCAACCCAAGAGTCCGGTGCGTAAAGAGGCTTTCAGGAAGAACAACGATAGCCGTTGAGAAAGTTGTAATCGCCTTCTCCAGATAGGAAGCAGTGTCGATAGCCCTGTTTATTTCGTCGACACCCTGGTTGTACAATTTTCCCCATGCGCTCAATCTCATCAATCCTATTTCTGTCTTATGGGTTGGAGCGATTGCCAGGGCCTTGTCGAAAGATTCCTTCATCCCCCTGTAATCCCCCTGGACGTACTGAATTTCCTTCCCGAGCAAATAGTACGCTTCCTCATTATTTGGATTCTTTGCAACTTCTTTAAGAAGCTGAGCCTTTGCGTTGTCATACTCTTTGCGCTGAATATAAAGTTTTGCGCTTGTCATTTCCGATGATGCGCATTCAAAACCGGTTGTCACAATTGCAGCAAACACGACAGCCACAATCCCTAATTTGAGTAGTAATTTCATACGATGTTCCTTAGCTAATTCTTTTTATTGGTTTTATAGATAAAAAAATCCCTGAAAATATAGAAAAAATCGGTTTGATAGTCAAACTCTGTTGAAAGGAACGATTGATAAAGCAACGTGACGACTTTCTAATTGGGCCAGATTTATCGCAAAATCCTCTGAGTTTCCGCCTCGTTCCTAAACTCGGTTTAGGAACGTACTGTCTCCGAAGCGGAGCTTCTACTGCTGAGTTCCCAATCAGAGATTGGGAACGAGAAGCAAAGGCACGGCATCGATAACACTACCGGACCCATCCGCCATTGCTTTCCCCCTCCAATATCCGTACTTTGAGGAATGAAGACCGCTGTACGAACACTTCTACGCGATGCACTATGAAAACACTTGCCTTATGTCTCCTGCTCACGCTTCCCCAATTCTCGATTGCCGATAACGGTGTCGTTCTCTTTTTGAAAATCGATGGTTCAATCAATCCGGCGTCGTCGGATTATATCCATGAAGGGATCAAGCGAGCGGAGGAGAGAAACGCCGCCTGCTGCGTCGTTGAGTTGAACACCCCCGGGGGTTTGTTAAAATCCACCCGGATGATCGTGACAGACTTTTTAGCATCCACCGTCCCGGTTGTTGTCTATGTCTCCCCTGCTGGGTCCCAATCGGCATCCGCCGGCGTATTTATCACTCTTGCCGCAAATGTCGCGGTGATGGCTCCCGGAACCAATATCGGCGCGGCGCACCCGGTGAATTTGCAGGGGGGCATGGACTCGACAATGGCCGAGAAGGTTACGAACGATGCGGCGGCCTTTATAAGAACGATATCGGAAAAAAGGCACCGGAATATTCTCTGGGCCGAGGAAGCCGTCCGCAACAGCCTTTCCATCACCGAGACAGAAGCATTGAAAAAGAATGTCATTGATTTCATCGCCAAGAACCGGGCTGCTCTGCTGGATTCTCTGGACGGAAGAATAATTTCCACCAGCGACAGAACGGTCACGCTTTCGACGAAGAATGCATCGATCGAAACGTGGGAGATGGGCTGGCAATATAAAATTCTCGATATCCTCAGCGATCCGAACATCGCCTATATTTTCATGATGATCGGCATCTACGGGTTATTGTTCGAGCTCTATAATCCGGGCGCTGTTTTTCCGGGAGTCGCCGGTGCGATTTCGCTGCTCATCGCTCTCTATTCAATGCATACGCTTCCCATCAACTATTCCGGAGCGGCGCTCATCGTCCTCGGCATCATCCTCTTTCTTCTTGAGATAAAAATTACAAGTTACGGATTACTCACGATCGGCGGTTCAATTTCACTTTTTCTCGGCTCTATTATGTTGATCAACACTGACGCATGGTTTGAATTCCAGGATATTTCGCTGAATGTCATTCTCCCCACCGTCCTTCTCACTGCGGCGTTTTTCATTTTCGCCATCGGCGCCGGACTCAAGGCGCAGCGGCGCAAACCCGCGACCGGCGCTGAAGGGATCGTCGGCGAACACGGCGTAGCGTTTACAAAGCTGAATCCATCAGGGCAGGTGAAAGTCCACGGCGAATTATGGAATGCTGAAAGTCTCGACGGTTCTCTGCCGAAAGACTCCGGCGTTATCGTTGCAGAAATACACGATTTGTCATTGCGGGTCAGAAAAGAGGTTCGAGGCAAATTACCCTCGTAAGAACCAGAAATCTTTCACAATCAAATATCAAAAGGAGTTTGCTATGGAACCAATCGGAGTGCTGCTTATCATTCTTATTTTCTTCGGGATCATCATCATTTCCAACGCCATACGGATTTTGTCTGAATATGAACGGGGCGTTATCTTCCGGCTCGGAAGGATGATCGGCGTGAAAGGACCGGGACTGATTCTTCTTATCCCGATCGTTGACAAAATGATCCGCGTCAGCCTGCGCACGGTCGTCTTGGATGTTCCGCCGCAGGATGTCATCACAAAAGACAACGTTTCGATCAAAGTGAACGCAGTGGTGTACTTCCGCGTGGTGCAGCCGGACAAAGCGATCGTGAGTGTAGAGAATTATATTTACGCCACGTCACAGTTGGCGCAAACGACGCTGCGCAGCATTCTCGGCCAGTTTGAACTGGATGACCTGCTTGCACAGCGCGACAAGATCAATCACGAACTGCAGATGATCATCGACCAGCACACCGAGCCTTGGGGAATAAAGATTTCGACCGTGGAAGTGAAGCAGATCGACCTCCCTCCGGAGATGCAGCGGGCGATGGCAAAACAAGCGGAAGCAGAGCGCGAACGCCGTGCGAAGGTTGTTCATGCGGAAGGGGAATTACAGGCGAGCGTAAAACTTGGAGAAGCGGCGGCGATCATTCAAAAAAATCCGATCGCGCTGCAGTTGCGGTATCTCCAGACCCTGACGGAAGTGGCTTCGGAAAATAATTCCACGACCATTTTCCCCTTCCCGATGGAGCTCTTAACGCCGTTCATCGATATGTATAAGAAGAAATAATTCCGGAACAAAAAAAGAGGGACCGCACGGATGCGTTCCCTCTTTTTAATTTTGCGCGGTTTCGTACTTTGAATCTCCTCCTGCTTACACGCTCACTTTTTCTGCAACACAATATTCGTCGAAAGCGCCCGTTAGGTCGGCTGCGATTGCATCCGCGTCGCGGTTCTCAATCCTGAATCGTGGAATAAAATGCACCAGTTCGCCGTTCTTGAACAGCGCGACGGAGGGCGACGACGGCGGTATCTGTCCGAACCACTCTCTCGCACGGGCCGTTGCTTCCATGTCCTGCCCTGCAAAAACACTCGTCATCACGTCCGGCCTGTTCGGGTGTTGAAGCGCCTTCGTAATTGCCGGCCGGGCTCGTCCCGCCGCACAGCCGCACACGGAATTGACGACAACGAGCAGCGTCCCCTTCTTCTGGTTCATCACATCATCTACCTCTGCAGCACTCCGCAGCTCGCGGATCCCGATTCGTGTTAGCTCATCGCGGAATGGCTGAATTGCTACCGGATCATACATTGAGACTCCAATTATTAATTAAGAATGAAGAATTAAGAATTAATTTATTTTGACTGCAAAGTTTTCAGGATTGAACTTAAGATCTTGAGGAGTTCTTCACAGTCTGCTATCAACTTCTCTGATTGATTCTGGTCAATATAGCCTATATCTCTTAACAATCTTAGCCAGTAATGAGTTTCCCGGGCTTCCTTATATGAGATTCTTAATTTGGACCCAAAATCCCTTTTTGACTGACCACCAATTGCTTCTTCAATTTTGGCACCGATCGAAGTTCCACTTCGGATCAGCTGCTGAGAAATAACTCGCTCTTTCTTCACCTCAGCCAACAACCGGCATATTTTTACGATCTCAAGAGCAAACCGATAACTCTTTATTTGAATAACATTCCCCTGTTTCACTTCTCCCCCGATTTTTAATTCTTCATTGCGTTCAGGGCGCTTCCTGCCTTAAACCAGGCAATCTGCCCCTCGTTGAAAGAATGGTTCAGCGCGAAGGTGTTCGTCGATCCATCGCTGTGCTTCACTTCCAGGCTCAACGGAACGCCGGGGGCGAAGGTTGTCAAACCTTTGATCGCGAGAACGTCATCTTCCCGGATGAGATCGTAATCCGACTGATTCTTGAAAGTGAGGGCAAGCATTCCCTGTTTCTTCAAGTTGGTCTCATGGATCCTTGCAAAGCTTTTCACGATGATCGCGCGGCCGCCGAGAAAGCGCGGTTCCATCGCAGCATGTTCGCGCGACGAGCCTTCGCCGTAGTTCTCATCGCCGATGGCCACCCAGCCTATCCCGCTTGCCTTGTAATCGCGAGCCACCGCAGAAAAATCTTTCGCTTCACCGGTGAGAACATTCTTCCCCTTGCCGGCATCGCCGGTAAAAGCATTGATCGCCCCGATGAACATGTTGTTCGAAATATTATCGAGGTGCCCGCGGAACTTCAACCACTTTCCGGCCGGGGAAATGTGGTCGGTCGTGCATTTTCCTTTCACTTTGACCAACACACGAAGTCCCTCAAGGTCTTTATTCTCCCAGGGAGCAAATGGTTGAAGGATCTGCAAACGGTCGCTCGTTGGGTCAACCTTCACCTGAACATTACCGCCGTCGCTTACAGGTTCGACAAATCCCCGTTCTCCCGGCGTAAATCCTCTTTTCGGAAGTTCATCGCCTTTCGGAGGGTCAAGCTTTACCATTTCTCCGCCGGCATTTACAACAGTATCAGTGAGAGGATTAAACGTAAGTTTACCAGCCAGGGCGAATGCCGTGACAATTTCAGGGCTTGCAACGAACGCATGCGTCGCCGGATTTGCATCGTTCCGCCCGGTAAAATTCCGATTGTACGAAGTGATGATCGAATTCTTCTCTCCCATCTTCACGTCGTGCCGTTTCCATTGCCCGATGCATGGACCGCAGGCATTGGCAAGAACAAGTCCGCCGATGTCGGTAAGCGTTTTCAATTGTCCGTCCCGCTCGATCGTGGCGCGGATCTGCTCGCTGCCCGGGGTTATCGTGAACTCCGATTTTGCTTTCAATCCTTTTCCGAGCGCCTGCTTCGCGACCGATGCGGACCGCTCGATATCCTCGTACGAAGAATTCGTGCAGCTCCCGATCAATGCAACTTTCAATTCTTCGGGGTAATTATTTTTTTTCACAGCTTCCGCGAATTTCGAAATCGGCCATGCTAAATCCGGCGTGAATGGCCCGTTCACATGTGGCTCAAGCTCGCTCAAATTGATCTCGATAACGCGGTCGTAAAATTTTTCCGGTGAGGCACCAACTTCCTTATCCGCGACCAAAAACTCCGCTACACCTTCTGCGAGCGAGGCGATGTCCGCCCGTTCTGTCGCGCGAAGATAATCCGCCATCCGGGAATCGAACGGAAACACGGAAGTTGTCGCCCCAATCTCTGCGCCCATATTGCAAATTGTACCTTTCCCCGTGCACGAGATTGATTTCGTCCCTTCGCCGAAGTACTCGATGATCGCTCCCGTCCCTCCCTTCACCGTGAGAATGCCCGCAACTTTCAGGATGACATCCTTCGCGGAGGTCCAGCCATTCAACGCGCCAGTCAAATGAATGCCGATGACTTTCGGAAATTTCAATTCCCACGCCATCCCCGCCATCACATCCACGGCATCGGCTCCGCCGACACCGATCGCGATCATGCCGAGACCTCCGGCGTTGGGCGTGTGCGAATCCGTGCCGATCATCATGCCCCCGGGGAAGGCATAATTCTCCAGCACGACCTGATGAATTATTCCACCTCCCGGTTTCCAAAATCCGATGCCGTATTTGTTCGAAACGCTCGCAAGAAAGTCGTACACTTCCTTATTATCTTCGCTCGCCCTCAGCAGATCGCCCTTCGCTCCGACCTGCGCCTGGATCAAATGGTCGCAATGAACGGTCGAAGGAACAGCCACTCTCTTTTTTCCTGCCGACATAAACTGGAGAAGAGCCATTTGCGCCGTAGCATCCTGCATCGCAACTCTGTCCGGTGCAAAATCGACGTAGGATGCGCTCCGCTCCGCCGCCTTTGACGGAGTCTCAAAATAGTGAGCATAAAGAATTTTCTCGGTCAACGTTAACGGACGTCCGACGAGTGTTCTGGCAAGCCGAACTTTTGCCGGAAGACCGGCGTACAATCTCTTGATCATTTCGAAGTCGAAAATCATAACAAAGCTTCCTTATCATTGGGGATACGCGGCAAAATCCTGCAATAAATATATGAATCCCCGGCCTTCTCCGCAAGAGATTACCTTGCACGGCAATCGATTTTTCCGTATTTTTCATCGATTAGGCGGAGAATAAGGATCGTGATGAGTGAGAAGCCCCAAACAGATTCCGATGTGCTTGAAGACATCATCGACGAGACGAAACTCAAAGAGCCGGTGCGGGCTATTCTGTTCAACGATGAAGTCCATACGTTCGATGAAGTCATCAACCAGCTCATCAAAGCATTGCGATGCGACCATGCAAAGGCAGAGGCGTTGACGTGGGAAGTCCACAATACCGGCAAGTCATGCGTCTACACCGGTGAATTGACGCGATGCCTTGAGATCACCCGCATCTTAGAAGAAATTGAATTAATGACTCAAATCGAAGTGTAATGAAGGGAATCAGATGAAACGACTTCCATTGATGATGACCGCGATGCTGCTTCTCCTCTCTGCGTGCTGCATTGCAAGCGAACTTATCCCGTTCAAAGATACAACAACGTCGTGGGATAAAATAAAAACCATCGCGGCGCAAGAAAAAAAATTGATCTTCATCGATGCCTACACCGATTGGTGCATCTGGTGCAAAGTGATGGATAAAGAAACGTTTTCCGACACCGCCGTGGCTAACTTCATGAATGAGAAGTTTGTCCCGGTGCACTACGAGATGGAAACCGGTTTCGGGATGATGATGTCGGAAAAATACCACGTCAATGCATTTCCGACATTCCTTATTTTTACAACCGACGGAAAACTCGTCTACCGGATCGTCGGATATCACAAGTCAAAGGAATTCCTGGAAAAACTCAATGCCGCGCTCGACCCGTCCAAGCAGGATAATTTGACGGGAATCTCAGCTGCACTCGACCCGGGATTCCCGCAATTCTACAAAGATTCATTTCGGAAGGGCAAGCTTCGAAAACGGCCTGACAGCGCCACGGTCAATTCATATTTGGCCTCGGCGCCCGACCTTTCGGATGAAGTTGCATGGTCGGTGTTGTATCGATTCAGCTCCCTGGCGACCGATCGATACAAGGATTTCGTATACAAAAATTATGACCGTTTGAAAAAAATGTACGGCACCAACGACATCGGGAGCACAGTATCGAGTTTTCTCTCTTCCGATCTCGCCGCTGCGATCAAAGCGAACGATGAATCGGGATTGGAAAAAATACTTTCCGCATCGAACAAATACTTCGGCATCTCGAGTGATGAATTGCAATTCAGCTACAGGCTCGGGTTCTACGGCGGGACGAAACGCTGGGCTACGTTCGCCAATCTTGTTGACAGCGCGAAACACTCCGGCAGCGGCCTCGACGAAAATGTGATGAACAATTATAGCTGGATGATTTACCAGCAGTGCGACGATAAAGAAATTGTCGGGCGGGCGGCGAAGTGGATGAGCGACGTCGTAGCAGCAAGCCCCAAGTACATGCTGCTCGATACGTATGCCGCACTCCTCTATAAAAGCGGCGACCTGAAGAAGGCAAAACTTTACGCAGAGAATGCGATCGAAACCGGAAAAAGGGGCAAAGAAGACGTTCAGGAGACCGAAGAACTCCTCAAGAAAATCAATGAATCACTGGAAAAGAAACCGTAACAGCCGATGACTTCACCGGAAATACGACTATCATTTCTCGATTTCTTTGCATCGAAACAGCACCGCATTATTCCGAGCGCGCCGGTGATACCGCACGGCGACCCGACTCTCCTTTTTACAAACGCGGGAATGAATCAGTTCAAAGAAATTTTTCTTGGGACCCGTACGAGCGATTACCCGCGCGTCGCGGATACGCAGAAATGCATCCGTGTAAGCGGAAAACACAACGACCTCGAAGAAGTCGGACGCGACACATACCACCACACGTTTTTTGAGATGCTCGGCAACTGGTCGTTCGGCGATTATTACAAAAAAGAAGCGATCGCATGGGCATGGGAATTGCTGACCGGAGTATGGAAACTTCCCAAAGAGCGTTTGTGGGCAACGGTCTTTAGAACCGACGACGAAGCGTTTGAACTCTGGAAAAAAGTTACCGACATCAACCCTTTGCACATTCTCAGGTTCGACGAGAAAGATAATTTCTGGGAGATGGGCGAGACCGGTCCATGCGGCCCCTGCTCGGAGATTCATATGGACCTGACGGCCGACGGAGATGCAACTGCTTCGCTGGTGAATGCAGGTTCTCCGCAGGTGATCGAGATCTGGAATCTCGTTTTCATTCAGAATAATCGCACCGCGAAGGGAGAACTCGAGAACCTTCCGATGAAACATGTCGACACCGGCATGGGATTCGAACGCGTCTGCGCGGTGATGGAGGCGATGAAGAACAACTTCAAACGTCCTTCATCGAATTATGACTCGGATGTTTTCACTCCGCTAATCAAAAAGATTTCCGAGATTTCCGGCAAGCCGTACGGCGAAAACGACGAAGCCGATATCGCGATGCGCGTTATCGCGGACCATATTCGCGCGCTCACATTCGCTGTTGCCGACGGCGCCATTCCTTCCAACGAAGGTCGCGGGTACGTCTTGCGAAGGATTCTCCGTCGTGCAGCCCGCTTTGGGCGGAATCTCGGATTGCACGAGCCGTTCATGTTCAAATTGGTCGATACCCTCGTGCAGACGATGTCGCATGTCTTCCCGGAGATAAAAGAACAGCAAGAACACATCAAACGAGTTATCAAGGCGGAAGAAGAAGGATTTAATCAGACGCTCGACAGAGGGCTGGAGATTTTCGAAGAGGCGGTGAAGAAAGTTAAAAGTTTAAAGTTAAAAGTTATTAGCGGCGAGGATGCTTTCAAGTTGTACGATACATTTGGGTTTCCGTTGGATCTAACGATTTTAATGGCGAATGAAAGAGGCTTGGACGTCAATGAGGAAACATTCTCCACATTGATGGGTCAACAGCGAGCGCGTTCAAGAGATTTTCGCGGAGAGGCCGGCCAGGACAATAACGTTGCAAAAAGTAAAGAGAGAGCGAAAGACCTCGGCGTAGAAGACATCGAAGAAGAATTCAGGTTCGACGGGTACGACGTCCTTGAAGAAGAGGTGGATATCCAATCTGTTGTGGACAACTTGGTACTTTCTCTCAACACGCCATTCTACGGTGAATCGGGAGGGCAGGTCGGGGATAAAGGTTGGTTTATTATACCAGGCTATCAGCTCAACATCATCGATACTGTAAAGTCGGGTAAAGTCAATATCCACATCTTGGACAAACCATTCGACTGGCCACAAGAGCAAAGCAAAGCATTTGCAAAAGTGGACAAGCCTCGCCGCCTTTCCATCATGCGCAATCACACGGCAACGCATTTGGTTCACGCCGCATTGCGGAAGGTGTTGGGCACGCACGTGCACCAGGCGGGATCGCTCGTTGCGCCGGAACATTTACGTTTTGACTTTGCGCATTTTGCGAAAGTGAGCGAGCAGGAACTTGCAGAGATCGAAAACATTGTTAACGAGAAGATCGGAGAGAATATCCAACTCCACCACTGGCGCAACATTCCGTTCGAAGAAGCACAGAAAATGGGAGCGTTGATGTTCTTCGGAGACAAATACGGCGATAAAGTGAACGTGGTGCAGTTCGGCGATTTCAGCAAAGAATTCTGCGGCGGCACACATGTAAAGAACACCGGCGATATCGGTTTCTTCAAGATCCGGTCCGAATCGAGCAGCGCAAGCGGCGTGCGGCGCATCGAAGCAATCACGCACGAGTACGCAGTTGAATTTTTGAAGAACGAAAACAAGTCCTACAAAGAACTTGTTGAACGCGGATACGAACTTATCGATGACATTCAATCGCTTCAGAAAGAAGTCGGCCGGTTAAGCAGCGGCGCTTCTCTCTTGTCGAAGGAAGAGACGCTCAATCTTGACCTCGAACTGCGCAAGATGGAGCAAATCCCGGAAGCACCAACTGCAATCGCCGCTGCAAATCTGTCGCAGAAGTTTTCCGAGTTTCATCAGCGCTTGCGACTACTGAATGATTACATCGTAATGCTTGCAGAGAAGAAGAAGGTCTTCGAGAAAGAACTTGCGAGATACAATCTGAAATCGGCCGCCTCCGATGTCGAAGCTCTTATTCTGCATGCAACTGCGGTCGCCGGATTCAAACTCGTCACGGCAAAAGTGACAGCAGCAGACATGGATACGTTGAAATCGATCGGTGACGCGCTCCGCTCGAAGATCGGCAGCGGCGTCGGCCTGCTTGCATCGGTCATCGACGATAAGGTGGCGCTGGTCTGCGTAGTGACCGACGATTTGATAAAGACAAAAAATATTCAAGCGGGAAAGATTGTCGGTGCCGTCGCAAAGATACTCGGCGGCGGCGGCGGCGGAAAACCGCATCTCGCGACTGCCGGCGGCAAGGATGTTGCCAAGCTTGACGAAGCATTGAGGAGCGTTGCGGCGGTGGTTGAGGAAATGTTGTAGGAAGTTAAAAGAAGCTGTCTCAAAAACTCGAAGGAGTGTCATTCTGAACGGAGCGAAGCGGAGTGAAGAATCCATGACAATCATGCACCGTGATCTACGAAGCTTCAGTGTCGTGGATGCTTCTCCCGCCGCAAAACGGCGGGATCAGCATGACATTTACAAACGCATTCTACCCTGAAACCATTTTTGAGATGGCTTCTAGTGAAAAGTGAAAAAATAAAAGCCATACGACTTTTGTTTTCTTTTTAGTTGAACGAGAGATGGCCAAATGTCCGTTTATCAAACTTTAATTACAGCTGCCAATACTAAAGGAGCTGGATATCTTGTCCTGATCGATCCCGATAAGGTCGATGGAAGTAATTTTCCAAAATTTATCGAACAGGCAACGGATGCCGGCGTGGACGGATTTCTCGTCGGCGGAAGCCTGGTCCTTGCCGACACGTTCGAGGAGTGCATCAAAACTATTAAGAAGAATACCAATGTTCCGGTAGTCATCTTCCCCGGAAGCGTTCAGCAAATTTCGAAAGAAGCCGACGCGATCTTATATCTCTCCCTGCTCAGCGGACGCAACGCCGAACATATCATCGGAAGCCAGGTGACCGCCGCACCCATTATAAAGAAAATGAACCTCGAGGCAATTTCCACAGCCTACATGCTGGTGGAATCGGGGAGGACAACGTCGGCGGAGTTCATGAGCAACACCAAACCTTTGCCGCGGAACAAACCGGACATCGCAGTCGCCCATGCACTCGCCGCAGAATATATCGGGTTTAAATTCCTCTATCTTGAAGCCGGCAGCGGTGCGGAGCAAGCGGTGCCCGATGAAATGATCGCAGCTGTTTCAAAATACTGCTCCGTTCCACTGATCGTCGGAGGAGGAATCCGCACAGCCGAAGAAGCGCACAGGAAGGTGAAGTCCGGCGCGAAGTTCATCGTGACAGGAAATGTCTTGGAGCGGCCAGGGTCGCAAGACCTCATCAAACAATTTGTGTCAGCAATTCACGTTCGCTGACATTATCACCACAGAGAAACGCAGAAAGAATTATTATGGCACATCTTCCACTCACGCTCGTCTACCGTCAGAGTTTCATACAGGATTCTCTGAAAGCCAGCGCTGAAACAAAGCTGAAAATTGCCGAGCAGTGCAATGCGGATATCTCGAAAGCGATCGACATCATCATCAACGCGTTCAACAACAAGAAGAAAGTTCTCTTGTGCGGCAACGGCGGCAGCGCAGCAGACGCACAGCACCTCGCAACAGAATTTGTCATACGCTTGGCGCCGGGCATTAAGCGCCCCGGCCTGCCGGCCATCGCCCTCACGACCGATTCATCAGCGCTCACCGCCGGGTCGAACGATCTTGGTTATGATGCTGTCTTTGCCCGGTCGGTGGAAGCGCTCGGCAGCGAAGGAGACGTCCTCATCGGCATCACGACAAGCGGCAACTCGCCGAGCGTGAACAACGCGTTCATCAAAGCGAGAGAGAAGAAAATGGCTACCATCGGCTTCCTCGGCAAAGACGGGGGAACAGCCAAAGCACTTGTCGACCTCGCGATCACCGTCCCGTCGAACGATACGCAGAGGATCCAGGAGGGACACATCACGATCGGACATATTATATTTCAGGAAGTCGAACAGGAGATGTTTGGATGACAACGGTAGCTCCAAGAACTTTGCTCACGCAAAGGCGCAAAGCCGCAAAATAATCCTAGAAAAAATCTTGGCGCCTTTGCGTCTTGGCGAGAGACCATTGTTCAGGCATTTTAAATAATGGAGATTTTCAGATAAGCATCACTTTAATAAGGAGGGCCGCGATGAAAGGTTTTCCGGGAATTGGGGGCAACATGCAGGGGATGCTCAAGCAGGTGCAGAAAATGCAGGAAAAAATGGCGCAGGTCCAGGCGGAGCTTGAACAGAAGACCATTACCGCGGAGTCGGGCGGAGGAATGGTGAAGGTCACTGCCAACGGGAAGCAGCAAATACTCAAGATCACTGTCGAGAAAGAAGTCATCAATCCCCAGGAAAGCGACATGCTGGAGGATTTGATCGTTGCCGCCGTCAACAAAGCGCTGGAAGAATCGAACAAGCTTGCCCAATCCGAAATGGCGAAAGTGACGAACGGCATGCTGCCGAATATTCCGGGGCTTAATCTTCCGGGAATGTAATGCGCTACACATCGGAATCGGTCGAACAACTTGTTGAAGAATTCGCTCAGCTTCCGGGCATCGGGAAGAAAACGGCGCTGCGGCTGGCATTGTTCATTCTAAAAATGCCGCGCGAAAAGGTCGGGGCGTTCGCCCAGGCGCTGATCAATATGAAAGAAAAAGTCCGGTATTGCTCGGTCTGCAGCAATATTACCGAGAGCGATCCGTGCAACGTTTGTTCAAGTCCAAAACGGAATCGGCGGGTCATCTGCGTCGTCGAGGAACCGAATGACGTCATGGCGATCGAGAAAACGAACGAATTCCACGGCTTGTACCATGTCCTCGGAGGAGCATTGTCTCCGCTGGATAATATCGGTCCGGAAGATTTGAAAGTGAAAGAACTCTTGGCACGAATCACCGATGATATCGAAGAGATCATCCTCGCGATGAACCCAAACGTTGAAGGCGAAACAACAACGGTATATTTATCCCGTTTGCTCAAGCCCTTAAAAGTAAACGTGACGCGCATTGCCCGGGGCCTTCCCATTGGGGGAGATCTGGAATTCGCAGACGAGGCGACCTTGTCGCGCGCGCTGGAGGGACGAATTGCGCTCTAATTACTTCGTTGCGGCGTGTGTTCTTCTTGCTCTGACGGTCGGATCGTGCGACCTGCTGAAAACACGCGATCCGCAGCCGCCGAACCAGGGAAACACGGCTAATCCGCCGGCAACCCTGCCGCAGATACTTATCAGCAACTTGCAATCTTGTTTTGCTAACAAGAACGTCAACGATTACGAGAAACTTTTTGCTGATGTCGGGGGAGTTGGAAGGCCATTTGTCTTTGTTCCGACACAGGCGGCGGCTGGAAATTATGCCGCGATCTTTTCACAATGGACGACCGAGTCGGAACTGAATTATTTCCGAAGGGCGATCGGAAGCGTCAGCGCTTCGTTCATCCCTGAAGTTTCGTTTACAAACGACCTCTACACGCCCTACGGGGCCAATGATTCATCCTTGTATACGGCCGACTACAGCGTCTTCCTTTCGCCAAAGACGTATTCCGGCCACGCCCGTATTTTGTTGCTCCCGAATAAGAACAACGGCACGTGGGTTGTGTTGCGCTGGGAGGATTATCAGTCAGCAAATAGTTCAGCGTTGACCTGGAGCGATTTAAAGGGACAATTCAGTCAATGAAGACGGCAGCGATTTTGATTGCGTGCGCAGTGGTTATGATGGGCTGTATCAATCCATTCGCACCAGCACTCGACACTTCACCTCAGACGAACGGCTCAGTACTGGGAGATCAGAAGACGATCGACGGGGTTTTCCAGAATTTCAAAGAAGCATACCTGTTCAAAGACACGACAATTTACGGACAATTACTTGCGCCTGATTTCATATTTGTCTACCTCGATTACGACATCGGCGCCGACGTTTCCTGGGGGCGCGATGACGACATGCGAACGACGAACGGGTTGTTCCAGAATGCGCAGAGCCTCGACCTTGTGTGGAACGGAAGCATACCGCTGGAAAGCGATACGGTCGATGTGTCGATCAATGTAACGAGGAATTTTAATCTCACCGTCACATTCAGTCCTACAGACATCGTCAGCATCGATGGATATGCAAGCCTGACTCTCGAACGTGCGAGCGTGAACGATAACTGGAAAATCTCACGCTGGAATGATGAGTCGAACTTTTAATGAGCTGCGGGAGCTTTTGGCTTTAGAAACCATGTACGGCTTTCGCCTTTAATTCTTAATTCATAATTCTTAATTCATAATTCTTAATCCATAATTATCATTCCTTGTCTTCTCACCAAAAAATATCCTACCAGGGCGAGCCCGGCGCGTTCAGCGAACAGGCGGCAAAAGCATATTTCGGGAATACGTGCGACGTTGTCGCGCGGGAAACGTTCAACGAGATATTTGAGGACGTAGAACGGAGGCGCTCGGCGTTCGCGATCGTACCGATTGAGAACTCGCTCCACGGGAGCGTACACCAGAATTTCGACTTGCTGTGGAAACACCGTGTTCATATTGTAGGGGAAGTGAAGCTCCGCATTAAGATGAATTTGCTCGCCCTCCCCGGTGTCAGGATCAAAGACCTCCGTGCGGTCTATTCGCATCCGCAGGCGCTCGGGCAATGCGACAAATTTCTGCGGTCGCTGAAAAACGTATCGGTCAACCCTTTCTATGACACTGCCGGGGCAGCAAAAATGATCGCTGTGGAACGCCGCCGCGATGCCGCAGCCATCGCGAGCCTCCAGGCCGCCGCAGATTACGGTTTAAAAGTCCTGCGACCTGGCATTGAAAGCGATCACAGAAATTTTACCCGTTTCCTGGTCATCGGGAAAAAACAAGTCAGGCCTAAAAGGAATGCAAAGACGTCGTTGATCTTCACGACGAAGAATATTCCGGGCGCGCTGTTTAAATGCCTTTCCGTCTTTGCACTGCGGAACATCAACCTTCTCAAGATAGAATCCCGGCCCATCGTTGGCGCCCCATGGGAATATTTGTTTTACCTCGATATTGAAGGGGATGCGCGTGAGAAGGAATGCATCAACGCGTTGAACCATTTGCAGGAATTAACTGCCTACTTCAAGAATCTCGGATCGTACGAATCCGGAAAGATTGTGACACCGCATTGATCACATTGTCAAAGAACCGGGTACAATGAACATTCTATACATTCTCAAGGAAGGGATATCAGGGTTTAAAAGAGCGAGGCTCTCCATGGTCATCTCGATCTTCACAATCACGATCTCGCTCATCCTTCTCGGCCTTTTCACGATCGTTTTCCGCAACACGAACCAAATTGTTGAATCGCTGCGCGACCGGGTCGAAATGGAAGCGTTCCTCGAAGAACCGGTGACCGAAACGACATCGCCGATTGTCGAGCGAAAAATTCTCGCGATCCCCGGCGTTAACCAGGTAAAATATATTTCAAAGGAACAAGCGGCACAGATCTTCAAAGAGCAGTATGGCGAGGACATTCATAACATTCTGGACTTTAACCCCCTTCCCCCTTCGTTTAAAATATACCTCGAGAAAGAATATAAAAATACCGACAGCGCGAAGGTAGTCTATGCAAAGCTCAAACTCATCCCGGGCGTCGACGATATCATTTACCGGAAGACGCTCCTCGAGCTCTTGGACAGGCGCGCGCAGCTTTTTGCCGTTGCAAGCCTTGCTGCAGGTATTGCGCTGCTCATCACGGCGATCTTCCTCGTCTCCAACACAATTCGCCTTGCCATCTACGCGAAGCGAAAGATCATCACGACGATGAAGCTCGTCGGCGCAACCCGGATGTTCATTCGCCTTCCATTCGTCGTCGAAGGAATTATTCAAGGGGTCATGGGCGGATTATTCTCTTCCGGCGTTATCTATTTTGTCGTCGAGTATGCGTCACGGATATTCGGAGGGGATATGGCGGCAATTGTTTTCGTTGAGCCGGCATTTTACCTCATCATTCTCACAGCCGGAACGCTGCTGGGGCTTCTCGGAAGCGTCATCTCCGTAAGAAAGTTTATCAGCGAAAGTGTTGCGTTGACGAATTAACACAATACCAGCATTGTCAAGGCCTATAGCCTTGACAAGGATAAGTTGAGATTTTAGTTATTGTTTCATACATTACCAAAGTTTTAGCCGCCTGCAACATATTACGAAAGATGAAAACAGGCCAGCATTTGCTGTCCCAATCATTCATTTGCAGCTTCACAAAGGAGCGTAATTCTCATGTCTAGCAACTATCCTGCCAGCAGTTGGGCAAAGGTCCTCCTTGCTTACCACAAATTTTCCGGAAGCTGGGCGTGGGTCCTGCACCGCATCACCGGCCTCGTCTTGACCGGATACATCATGCTGCATATCTTTGCGCTCATGTCGCTGCAGAAAGGGAAAGAAGCCTTCGATTCCGAGATGCTCCTGTTTCGCACTCCGCTCTTTCTATTCCTTGAATGGTTCCTCTTTGCGTTTCTCCTCTTCCACGCACTGAACGGAATCCGCATCGTCCTCGTAGATTTAGCGGAAGGTGCACGCTATCACAAGAAGTTGTATTATGCCGTCATAATTATCGGGCTCATTCTTTTCTTCGGCATGGGCTACATCATGTTCACGCAGGATACTCTTCACGCCGTCGCGGCGGTGAAGCAATAAATCTTAAGCCAAAGGGATCGACGCTATGTCTTCAAAATATTACGGGTCGCGTGGTTCAGGAGCGCCAGCATGGTACCTGCAGCGGGTCTCGGGAGCAGCACTTTTCGTCGTCGCTATCGGGCACTACATCCTCATGCATTACCATCTCGATTCCGGCCACACGTACGACGCTGTCCTCGCGAGAATGCAGAACCCGCTGTACAAGGCGCTCCAAATTTCTTTCGTCGTGCTCGGCTTATACCATGGCCTGTCCGGGACGTGGAATATTTTTCGCGATTACAAAATGCCGGCCTGGTTGAGCTGGAGCCTTCTCGGGCTCTTGTATCTCGCGGGCATCACGTTCGGCAGTCTGGGCATCGCAACGATTCTGTCATTTTAATTCATTCGACTGATCTTCGGAAAGCACGCGCGAGCGGTATTGGTCGTTGGCAAAATAGTCCGAAGGTTTATTTCTGGAACCTGAGTTTTTTGATCGGAGTTTTCAATGGTTCATACGTTTGATGTCGTCATCGTCGGGGCAGGCGGAGCAGGACTCCGGGCAGCATTAGAGATTCCCCAGGGACGCAGCTGTGCCGTGCTATCGAAGGTCTATCCTTCGCGTTCGCATACAGGAACTGCGCAGGGGGGCGTTTGCGCTGCTCTTGCGAACGAGGAAGAAGACTCGTGGGAATGGCACATGTTCGATACGGTCAAAGGGAGCGACTATCTCGGCGACCAGGATTCCATTGAGATTATGTGCCGCGACGCTATCCGCGCTATCATCGAGCTTGAGCACATGGGACTCCCCTTTTCACGCACCCCCGACGGAAAAATCGCACAGCGGAAATTCGGCGGGCATACGCGGCCGGAAAACCCTGCAGACCCGAATTCGAAGCGTGTCGCGGTGCGCCGTGCCTGCTATTCCGCAGACAGGACCGGGCACGTGATGCTTCACACACTTTTCGAAAGCTGCATAAAGCAAGGAATACATTTCTACAGCGAATTTTTTGTCACCGACCTGATCATTAACAAAGGCGTTTGCTGCGGCGTGGTTGCAATGGAGATCGCAACGGGCGAAATACATACGTTCCATGCCAAGGCGGTGATGTTTGCGACGGGCGGCTACGGCCGGGCATTCCGCATTACCTCCAACGCGCTGATCGGTACTGGCGACGGCTGCAACATCGCATACGAAAGCGGAATTCCGATGGAGGATATGGAATTTTTCCAATTCCATCCTACCGGATTGTGGAAACTCGGGATACTCATCTCGGAAGCAGCGCGCGGCGAAGGGGGCATCCTTCGCAACAACGCAGGAGAACGTTTTATGGAACGGTATGCCCCAACGGTGAAGGATCTTGCTCCGCGGGACATGGTCTCGCGCGCGATCTACACCGAGATCAAACAGGGACGTGGTATCAAAGGGAGCGACGGAACGTACTACGTCAACCTCGACCTCACGCATCTCGGCGCACAGGTCATCCACGATAAGATTCCCGAGATCACCGGTTTCGCAAGAACATATCTCGGAGTCGAACCGCTGAAGGAGCCGATCCCAATTCAGCCCACGGCGCATTATGCCATGGGAGGCATTCCGACAGATAACGACGCTCGCGTCTACCTTGATGCGAAAGGAAAAGTTCTTCCGGGCTTCTATGCTGCAGGCGAATGCGCTTGCGTTTCAGTCCATGGCGCCAATCGATTGGGGACGAATTCGCTCCTCGATATCATCGTCTTCGGCAGACGCGGCGGCAAGGCGATTGCCCAGTATCTTGAAGATGCAGAACTCACACCGCTCCCAAAACACGCGGACGGAAAAACACGGGAAATGATCGACGGCATTCTATCGAGCCAAGGAAGCGAAAACGCGGCGGCGATCCGGACGGAGATGCAGGAAAAAATGATGGACAAATGCTCGGTCTACCGGGAAGCCAAAATGATGAAGGAACTTGTCGGCGAAATTCACGAGTTGAAGCAGCGCTACAAGAAGATCTCGATTGCAGACCATGGCAAGAAATTCAATACTGAACTCATGGAAGCGATCGAACTGCGGCATCTGCTCGGCACGGCGGAAACGATCGTCGTCTCTGCGCTGAACCGGCAGGAAAGCCGGGGCGCGCACGCACGCGAAGATTTTCCGAAGCGCGACGACAAGAAATGGCTGAAACACACATTCATCGATTACAACGGAGGCAAGCCGAAGATCACGTATAAGCCTGTCGCTATTACAAAATTTCAGCCGAAAGAACGAGTGTATTAGAACGTAAAGCAGACTTCCGATTTTTTTCACTTACAGCAAGGAAGGTCCAATGCAGGTAACTTTTCGCATTCAAAAATATAATCCCGAGACCGACACGTCGCCGTACTATAAAGAGTACGTCGTCGACGACGTCGATGAATCGTGGCGAGTGCTGGACGTTTTGGAAAAGATCAAAGGCTCGGCAGACGGGACGCTTACGTACCGGCGCTCGTGCGCCCACGGCGTCTGCGGCTCGGACGGAATGCGCATCAACGGCCGAAACCGGCTGGCATGCTCCATTTTGCTGGGAGTCCTCGACTGCACCAAGGTCATCACGCTGGAGCCGCTTCCATCGATGCCGGTCATCAAAGACCTTGTCGTCGACCTGACGGATTTCTACAAGAAGTACGAATTGGTGAAACCGTATCTTATCACAAAAACGAATCCACCCGAAACTGAGCGGCTGCAGAGCAACGAGGACGCGGAAAAACTCTTCGAATCGGCGAAGTGCATCCTCTGCGCTTGCTGTTCAACTTCGTGCCCTTCCCTCTGGACGAATGAAAATTATCTCGGCCCCGCATCGCTCTTGAAAGCATACCGTTTCACCTTCGATACCCGGGACGAGGCGGCGGACGAACGGCTTGACATCGTCGATACGCAAGATGGCGTATGGCGCTGCCACACGATCTTTAATTGCATCGAGGCCTGCCCAAAAGAGATCAACATCACATGGCATATTTCGCAGCTGAAGAAAGCGCTGGTGAACAGAGAGCTGTAAACGCAATGCCGGACCTCAAGCCGGAACAGATTTTTCTTCACAAAATAGAAAGAGCTGGCGCGTAATTGCCGCCAGCTTTTTTTTAGGCATTATTCGTCGTCGCGGCGCGCCTCTACCCGAGGCGAACCTCTCTCCGCCGTTCGTACCATGATCGAAATTGGTCTGCAGCACACTTCACAATCCTCGGTATAGTCTTGATTCGCTTCCGAGCAATCAACAACCACCTCAATAGTCTGCCCACAATAGGGGCATTGCAAGGAAAAGGTCTTTAGCAGGTCCATCTTCGAATCGTTTTATGTTCCACTCTCTTTTCCTACCTGTAGTAAGCTCTCTTGTCCGACCAAAAATTTCCGAATGCCTTTCCGGTGCAAAAACGAGCCATGTAAGCTCAAATTGAACCGGTAAAAATGACCTGATTTCGGTAATAATCTCTTTGGTCGCCAGATTATAGCAAAAATATGGCTAAAAACTACCCTCAAAAGTGTGGCACGATGAATGCAACTATTCAAACCATATAAATTAAACAACAAACCGAACAACCATCACTAACCACATAATAGGAGTCAATCATGGGCCAGCAACAACTTCTTCTGATCATCTTGGGCGTTATCATCGTCGGTATCGCAGTCGCCGTCGGTATCACAATGTTTCAAGATAACGCGGTAGACCAAAACCGCAGCGCTGTTATCGCAGATTTAACGACATTGTCAGCCAAAGCGCAGCAATACTACGCAAAGCCGGTTACACTTGGCGGAGGCGGAAATTCTTTCGTCGGGCTTACAGCGGATGCGACCGGGCTGGGAAATTTGGCATCCACTGCATTTACCAACAACGCAAACGGAGCGTATACGATCAAGACTGCAGGAACTGCCACGCAGATCGTTCTTCATGGTATCGGCAAGACCGCTCTTAGCGACGGAACGTTCCCATCATATGATATGACGGTGACTTCACAGACCCAGACACCGACAAAGCTCAACTAAATCTAACTATCACACTTGTCCATCGGCGCAGATGGATGACAGCATAACACGAAGCCCTGGTTCTTACCGGGGCTTTTTATTTTGTGCCGCAGCATCCTCTCTTCTCACGGTTCCAACGTCATTTTTTCGTCATCACGAATACTCCATTCCAATCGTCTGGCGGCGGAGAATCGATGAACATCGTCGACCGTTGGATGTAGAGATTGGATACGATATCGTCCCGCCGGATCTGCAGCGCCTGCTGGAACTGATCGGTAGCACTTTTCCATGCCCGCTTTTTGTACGCTTCGAGCCCGGCGTGATAGTAGTCAAGGAATTTCTTTGTCGCATCATTCTGCACTTCGTCTGCCATCGCGATCAATTCGTAAATGCGGACGGGCTCGGTCTTTCCCATAACCACCACGAGGTCCATCTCGCGCGCCAGCACGTCTTTCGAGACGCGCCGATACGTAAACTCGCTCATCAACAAACGCGTACCGTATTCTTTGTTGACGCCTTCGAGCCGCGATGCGAGGTTGACCGCATCGCCGACGGCGGTGTAATTGAACTTCGCTTCGGCCCCCATATTACCGACGACAGCCTTGCCGCTGTTCAAACCGATCCGCTGGTTCACTACGGGCCTTCCGAAATGAATCCACTTGGTATGAAGCCCTTCCAGTCTCTTCTGCATTCGCAAAGCCGCAGCGCACGCATGCACGGCATGGTCGGTGTCGTCCAGCGGCGCCCCCCAGAAAGCCATGATCGCATCGCCGATATATTTATCCAGCGTCCCGCGATCCTCGATGATGATATTCGTCATCTCGCTAAGATACGTGTTCAAGAGACCGACAGTGTTTTGCGGCCCGAGTTTTTCAGCCATGCGCGTAAAGCCTTCAATGTCCGCAAAGAGTGTCGTGATTTCCCGTTCCTCGCCGCCAAGCTTCAGCAGTGAAGGATTGTCGATCAGCTGATCGACAACGGAGGCGTCAACGTACTTTTGGAACATTCCCTTGATCTGCGCCTTCTGTTTTCCTTCCGTCGCAGAGATGTAGCTCATCGAGCCAGCGTAACTGAAGAAGATCGCAAAGATGGGCTCGGTGAGGCTGTACATCGTCCCCGTGTTCGCGAATGCCGAGTAGGCAAACCACAGATAACCCCCGAGGAGGAGAATCCCGATCGGGAAGCTCCACCGGAGCTTTAGCAGCATCGACGATAATGCCACAGCAAGCGTCAATATGATGATGAGAAGGAGTTGAGCGCCGAACGAGGCGAAGCTGATATAATGGTCCGTCATGATCTGGTCATAGACGTTCGCATGAACATAGCAGTTTGCAGATTTTTCGGAGACCGGCGTGGCTCCGATATCAGCGATCGAACGCGCGGTCGGCCCGATGATGACAACGGCGCCTTTAAAGATGGAAAGAACCTGCGCGTCCCCGCGGGTGAATGCATCGAGGACATCGTAGAACGAGATTTCTTTGTAGATGCTGTTCTTCCCTGCGTAATCGATCTGGAGCTCGCCGTGCTGGGTCACCGGTATCTCGAGCTGTCCGGCGTGAACGATCATCCCATCGTCTGTGGAGGTTATGGTGATGGACTGCAAATCAATGTTCAACGCATAGAATGCCAGCGCCGCACCGAACGCAGGGTAGTAGTCGCCCGCGTACTCGACAAGAAACGGCATCTTGCGGATGATGCCGTCGACAGAATCGGGGTTGAGAAGGACATGCCCGATGCCGCTTCCGAGCGCCGCAAGAGAATCGAACGGGCGTTCATCGATGTATGTCGCCCGAGGAAAATTGAGACGACCTCCTTTTTCCGGTATGGCAAAGGGATGAAGGACGGCGTATGCTTCCTTGTCGATGTCTTTTGCCTTTAATTCCCCCATTTCTTCGCCGGGCACGAACGGTCCCACTGCGTGAATGACGTTTTTGGACAATCCGGCGAGTCTCAGGAAAAGGCCATTCTGATATTGCGACGCACTGTCCTGCTTCACGGTCGGGAAAAAATAGTCGACGCCGATGGCCTTTGCGCCGCAGGCGGAAATGATTCCCAGCAGTGAACCGAACTTGTCCCGAGGCACGGGGTAATCGAGCTCCTTCAGCGTATTCTCGTCAATCTTCACGATAACGACGTTCGATGTATGCGGCCGTTCCCCGCGTGACCGGATGAGGGCGTCGTACGATTTTCGCTCGAGGGCCGGAAAGAAATTCGAGCCGAGCGTATTTTCCACAGCATTGGTGTGGAACAGAATGAGAGAAAATCCCATCGACGCGCCTGCTATCAGGATTCCTACGGTCACCTTCATCAATGTTTTTTTCATGGAGCGTGCCTTGTTTGGTGGAGGAACGTTTCGACTACGAAAACTTCTGAAGTGATGTGATCGGAGCTCTCTCACACATCGCGCTGTGCCAAGCAGCTACGACGCGAAAGGTCCTCTCAAAAAATAATGCTGCGGCTTTTCCCAAAGCGATGGCTTTGCCGGCGTCTTGGCGAGAAACACACTACTGTATTTCGAAGTCTCAATCAATAAAATGGGCTGCCCAAGACCGGTGGTTCTTAGACAGCCCAATATACGGATATTCAGTTCACATTTTCCAATAGAGAAAATCTTTGATATTCGAAAGCTGCGTCGGGTCGATGCCGCGGCGCCCTCCGAACACAAATTTATTCTCGCCATGCCTGATGCGGGCAGTATTCGGCCGTGTCGCACTCTTCGCGGCAACGTCCTGCAGCGCAGCATAAAGCAGGCTTTGCAATTCGTTCCTGTCGATCGCAGCTCCCTTTTCCGCCCCGCGCGTCTTGTTCAACTCAGCGACAATATGATCAATTCCAAGTTCTGCAAACGCCTTCTCCTGAGAAGGAAATTTCGAAATCGCAGTGGCGAATGAACTCACGGTTCCGTCCTGATCCCCGCCGAGATACTGGAGCAGCCCCATGTTGAGATCGATGCCGCCGTCGCCCTTGTCGGCATCGAGCGCGGCGAAATAACTCTTGTAGGCGTTCACGGAGTCTCCCTGCATTAAATAGATATTGCCAAGGTTGTTTTTTGACATAGGCGATGTGTATCCCTTCAATGTGGTCGCCGCGTCGGCATATCGTCCGGCATTCGCCAAATACATTGATGCCTCATTGTACGATTTTTCATCTCCTCGTTTCTTCAACTCTGCCACCTTCTTGTCCAGCATCTGACTGGATAGTTGGGAGACATTCTTCAGGTCATCATTCATCAAAGATCCCACCTTGTCCGCCGGAGGCGGTTCGGCCGCCTTTACATTCGCTGCCAGGTCCGCCGGAGGGAATTGTTCCCATGCCGCGCGCACATCGATAATGTCGAGCCGTCCCTTGGTATCGGCGATCTTGTAATACTCATCCGCGGCCAGTTTCCATGCTTCGGCAAAGGGATGGTTGATGATGGTGGTTTCCAACGGTATCCAGACACTGTTTTCCCTGATGACATAGTCTTTCTCGTCGACGCTCACCCGCGAAGCGTTCTTCTTGTTGACCCCGGAATCGAAAATGATGAACACGTGATCGGAGGTTCCGACGAGCGCCGTCCGTATGCCGATGTTCTCCAGACACGCCGCAAGCAGCACGGAACTGCCGCTGCAATTTGCCGTGTGGTTTGCCAGCGTTTCACGGGGAAACTGGACGTCGTCAAGAAGATCGGCCTCGGCAACTCTCCACGGCGCGCTCACATAATTAATGGATAATGCACGAATGCCTTCCCATACCGCCATCGCGTTGAGCAAATTGCGCGGAGCCCCGTCGAGAATTGCCGGATCGTATTTCACCGAGCCAAGAACATACCGGGAAAAATTTTTGACCGCGTCGTCGTTTGACGTAACGAATGCACCGACAGAATTCGGACGCGACCAGGTGATCGACGTCCTGCTGTAGACCGTTACCGGTTTGATCAGGCTTCGCGATTTCGCTTCACCGCCGACGGTGTACGAAAGCTCGGCCTTGATCTGCGCCACGGTGTTCTCGCTGATCGCGAGCAGCTGTTTCGCATCGAGCGTCACGGAAACCGGGAACGTTTCGGTCGCCCCCGCTTTGAGCAGCGGGATCACCTGCTCCGACGGCAATTGCATATAGGACGGGACAAAGAAACTCGCTTTCACGTTCTTGATGTCGGACTTGCCGGTATTCTCTATCGTAATCTGACCGATAGGGTTGTACGCATAATAGTTGTAAGCGGCAGGAAAAATATTTTCGACCTTAAACTCCGATATCTCGAGGGCGCTGGGGAGGGCATAGCTGACTTTTGCCTTTGTTCCGGAGACTTTTGTATTCACATCGAGGCGGCTGCCGGTGAACGACTCAACTTTGTAGTCCGGCATCGAGGAAAATTGCTTCCGCAGATCGTCAATCGAACCGCGAATCCACACATCCATGACCGCGGCATCCCCTTCCATATAGCGAAGTTTCATCTTTTGGATCATCGGAATCTTTCCCGGAAGTTCCTGCTCGATCTTCATCAACGATGCGTCGGTCACTCCAAGCAGCGCAAGCTGGATAACAACCGGCTGTTCCTTGATGTCCTTCAGTTTCTTTTCAACTTTCGCAAGAAGGTCGACCGCCAAAGTGTCGCCCAATTGATCGAGAGCCTTCGACGCCGCCTGCGATTTCCCCTGGGACGCTTTTTTGGATGTCGCACTCGACACCGCGATAATGTCTCCGGTGTCGGTGATGATCACCCGTACTTCGCCGTCGGCGGTGTACTCGACGTTCTTAATGCCGTAAGTTTCCCGTTCTTCACCGAGCACCGCCTGCGCTCCTCCGGCGATGATCAATTCCGCGCCGAATCTCCTGCCGAGTTCTTTGGCTTTCGCCGGGTTCAAATCGCCGAGCGCGAAGTCGCGGGCGCGGACTGTTTCAAACTGAGCCTTGTCAACAAGCCGGTATCCTTTTGCCAGAAATGCACTCTCAATTTTCCCGGCGACTTTCGCCGCGGTGACGTCCTTGTCGTCAATCTTTTCGTCGACGACCACCATGATCCGTGGCATCTCCGCGTCCTGCGCCAGAACGCGCGTCAGAACCGTCGTCAACGCTGCAAGAGCAGTCCATAACATTATGGTCACTCGTTTCATACGCATATCTCCTTGAATCGTGAACAAATGATGAATGCAATATTCTATTTTTCTCTTGAAGGCGTTCCTCATTTTGTCTCTTTCTTCAACTTCCCGGCCAGGGCGGCCATTTCATCCGCCTTCTGTTTGGCCGGCTCGTAGCCGTTCGATTCGTCCCATGCCTTCTGGAATGTTGCCCGGGCATTTTCATACATGGCTGCTGCGTCAGCCGTTTTTCCTTCTTTCTCAAGTTTGTGCCCGGTGTCTTCGAAACCAAGCCCCTGAGCGTAGGTGACATAGCCGTTGAATTTTCCATCCTTTGTCGACCCGAGCTGATCCTCCTCCGCCGAACTTAACTTTACTTCAAGATCGTCGGAGATCTTCTTCACGAGCGATTTCAGCATCGTGAGGAATTGGTCGAGGTCGCCCGTTTCTTCCTCCGCCTTGAGCGTAAGTCCGGTTTCAGTTGCAACAATGCGCGCGTCGATGCGGAGCTTGTCGCCGAATAAGTTGGAGAATCCGCCGAACAGGAGGACCTTCGCGCCCAGCAGTTTCCCCATTTTTTGGGATGTCCCTTTGTCGACCATGTCGGTCTCGCCAAGATTAAGTTCATCGACAACGGATTGGATACGCTGCCGCTCGACAACTTTCAGGCTCTTGATCTTTGACATCTCGGTGATGAGCATGTCCGCCAGCCCTTTCTTTAACGGATCGAGCTTGTCTTTGTCAACGACGCTGTTGTTGTCAAAATAGAGAATGGCAATCGTTTGCGGAGTTGGTTCCTGCGCGGGGACGACCGATGCCGACACGCACAACAGCAGGGCAATCGATGTCAACCACGAAACACTACCACGATGGTGACGTTGCTTCATACCAGTGTCCTTCCTCTTTATGATGAAATAATTGAGATTTTTTCACTTTAAAATTGTATGCGGCCGCGGCCGCCGAATTCAACTCCGGTGACCGTCTGCGTTATGTTATTGATAACAACGCTGCCTGCTCCGTATTTCGCGTTGAACGCGATGCCGAACCACGATGTGATCGAAAAGCCTGCCTCAGCCCCAGCGGAAGCAAGCTGAGCTTTTCCGGTCTCAAAAAAGCCGACCCCGAATGGAATCTGATCGCCGGTATGCAATTTTCCTTCTCCAAGAACGGAAAGGGAAACCCATTCCGCAGGAGACCACGATGCGGTGTATTCAGCTTCGTAATGCTGCGAACTTTTAAACTTCTCTGCAACGCCCGAATTATAAAGCTCGCTTTGCGTCCTGAGCCTCGTTCTCACATGCAGCTGATGCGTTACTGGTCCCCATTTCACCGAGTACACTGCAATCGTCATAAACCGGAGACCCGACTGGATAAAATTCTGGCCGCCCAACTGGTCGGGAAAATAGTTCGTTACGGTGAGGTCGGCCGAGAAGCGCGACAATTTTGAAAACGACGAGTAATCCAGTCCGGCGTTGAGTGAAATCTCATCCCCAGGTTTGTACATCTGGCTGAAACCCTCGATTGACGCCGGCTGGTATTCTCCTTTATAGACGTACGAGGCGCCGAACCCAACGATCAGCCTGCGCTGCAGCGGGTACGCATACGCAAATCCTAGATTTGCGTTCAGGCCTTGCCCGAAAACGGGGACATGATAGTCCAGCGATGTTTCGGAAATAAGCGTCGCGATGCTCAATTCGTTTTCAGTCAACTTAGTTACTCCCGTCGGCACGCTGACGCCGCCGTTGACCCACAGCTTGTCGCCCGGTACGACATAGGAGAAGCCGACACGCGTGTCGGCAATCCCCTGAAGAGTCATCGTATCCAGCTTTGAAATTGCCGGGGAGTTTGCGACTGAGAGAAGAATACGATTCGACAGCGGAACAGAAATTACTGTCGGCGCCGATTGCTCGACGACGGTTCCTTCGTCCTTCAAATTCCATGACTGCTGCGAAGCGCCGACAGTGATGCCCGTCATCCCCTGAAACAGCAGCCGCTCGTCGTACGTCGTTCCGGTACCTTGCGCCGCAAGGGGCTGTCCACAACTCTGCGACAGCATCCAAAGGACAATCACACAGCAGTGATACTCGATTTTTTTTCTCACAACGGTATTACACATCGAATTATTTTATTTTACAAAAACCATTTTCTTGGTGGCGCTGAATTCTTCTGTCCTTATCCTGTAAAAATAAACGCCGCTCGAAACCATCGCGCCGATGTCGTTCGTCCCGTTCCAGACGGCTGAATACGTACCGATTTTCTCGTCGCCTTCAAAAAGCGTTTTCACTTTCTGACCAAGCACATTGAAGATCTCCAGCTCGACGTGGGCGCTGTGCGCCAGCGAGTATTGGATGGCGGTCGATGGATTGAAGGGGTTGGGATAATTCTGCTGAAGCGAATATCCAAGCGGAACTATCGGAATTCCGTTCGTATTCTTTGCCACGAAATCTCTTGTCCCGACGATGAGCCGGAATGACCGGTCGGTTTCATTCTTGTCTAGGGAAAAAGCGTACGACAATGACGACCCGACATCGACTACCCGCTCGGTCGTCATATCAACAAGAACCATCACGAACTCGGCCGGCATATTGCCTGCCTTTGCAAACCGGACAGAAATTGAAGCCTCGGATTTCGCAGCCGCGATATCGAAGTCCCAATAATTGCCGTCAGCATGTATCGAACGATAGTCACCTGCATATCTTCCAGGATTGTTTTTCCAGTCCGCGTGATTGAAAGAAAGGGCCACATAGTCGCTCGGCGCGGGGGGAGGTTCGGAAAAGTCCTCGGCATCCCAATCGTCGCTCGCAGCCCGAAGAACGCCAACAACATTATCATTATCCGCAGCTACGCCGTCCGATGCGCTGATTTGAACCTGCCATTCGCCCTGGCCGTACTGATGCTGCACGCCGGCCGTTTTTGCGAGAACGCCCGAGGCCGACACTTGATCCGGGTTGATGTAGATCGTCACTCCATTGCGAAGGCTTTTCAGGAAATATCCTGCATAGGGCTGCATCACATCCGTCACCTGCCGGAAGCCCGTGCCGTCGAAACCCCAAAGCCATGACTCAACGGAGTCCGGGGTCGAGTGCAGGGAGTTTGCCCAGCTGACGGGATATGGGAACGGATTCCCGATCAAATTATATCCCGAGTCAAGCTGAATGGGAAAAAATCCCTGTGCAGTCGGCACCGAAGCGGAACCCAACGTCAGCGATTGAGACCCTTTGGTGATGAGCCAATATCCTTCTCCTCGTCTGAATGTCATGAACCCTAGGCTTGGATATTCCAAATATTCCGACCCATCCCACCTTCCATAGAGACGCCACTTCGTTTTATCAATTGGTCCAAGGTCCTTCAGAACATCGGGGATGTTGAAATCCTGCAGATCAAATGGGACACTGATGATCTGGTATTGATCGCTCAACGTCGAGCTCGGAATTTTCACCGTGTAATTCCCCGTGTAGCCAAAGACGTTGAGAGCAAACTGAAGATTATCGCCGGCAAGGATTCCGGCCGGCAAAGGCGACAGCGTATCCTTCCCCTTCACGTCCGACCAGATGTCGACATCGCCGATCAGGAAAATCGTTCCTTTCCCGACTTGGCTCATTGCCGCGAGCGTTGGGCGCAGTGTCTTCTTTTGAAGGGTGTCGCTAGTAGTCGCGACCGTCGTTGCACTTCCTTTAAGGAAGGGGACCGCCTGCGCGGAGACGGCGATGCTTGAACATCCGAAAGGAATCACTGAATGGACACCTTTCACAAAAGGATGCGTCGTATCGGTGAAAGCCGAAAGTACCGGCGAGGTTGGAGCGGCAGAATAATTTGTTACCGGGTCCGTGACCACATCGTAATTCATGGCCAGCCCGGTCGGCGTGAAAGGCGAATCTTCTGTCCACTGGAAATTAGTGAGGATTCCGTTCAGACAAATATTGGCGTCGGAATTTCCAGAGTCGCCCAGCATCACCACAAAGCCGCCGTTGGAGACGTATTGATGAAGCTTATTGATTTCAAGCAGCGAATAGGGCGTCTTTGGAGCCGCAATGATAATCGCGTCGAACGGAGAGGACAACGGGTCGAATGCCGCCTGATTGTCGGTCACTGTAATACCGCTTCTCTGAAGCGCTTGAATTAGTTGAGAAAAGTACAGCATTATTGAACTTGCGCCGAGGTTCGACGACACACCATGCGTTGTCTCGAGCAAGACGGTACGGTTCACCGCGGTGATAGGAACACCGGTTCCTCGAAGAGAAATGGCAACAGAGGGATTTGAAGGATCGTCGGTCGCCATCGTAAGTGTCGCTTGGTATGGGCCGGTCAATTTCGGTGTGAACTGAATCGTCAACGTACCTGCGGTTCCTGGTTTAACGATCAACGGCGTTACATTGGCGGGCAACGAAAAGCCGGTCGTCCCAATAAGAGAAGTCACCGTAACGGTAATGTTCTGACTGCCGTTATTCTTAAACGTAATGTTTTCCCCCGATATGCTGCCGATCGCGACCGTGCCGAAATCAAAAGCGATCTGAGAAATATCGAGAGCATTGCGGATATCGACGCTTGTAATTCCGCGATTGCTGCCGACGAAGATCGAGCTGTCGTCCGCCGGAACTTGAGTGATCGAGTAATATTGGGCGGACGGGTCGCCGCCTATTCTCGTCCAGGTTACTCCCGCATCGGGGCTGCGCAGGATTCCGTTCGATCCGGCACAGAATACCGTAGACAAATGGACTGGGTCAAAGACAACATCGAATCCCGATGCATTCAATTGCGTCCAGTTGACGCCGCCATTCGTGGTTTTGAACTCATTGTTCAGGATGGAATTCGCCATCGTCGAGAGAAAAATGACGCTGGGGTTCGTCGGGTCAATTCTCGGGTGGAATGCGAGCAGCGGAAAAACTGAGCCGCCCACGGAAGCATTCAGCGGCAGATCCCCCGCAATTGAAGTCCAGCTCTTCCCCAGATCAGTTGATTTCCACACGCCGTTACCGGACCAATAAAGGGTCGATGCGTTGACAGGATCGAACTCGGCATTTTCCACAAGCAGAGGCGGAACTTGTGGAGGCGGAATTGAATTCCAAGTAGTCCCGCCGTCAGAACTGCTTATGAATTCTCCAGTCAGGGCCGATACAAAAAGATTGTGGGAGTCGACCGGAGAAATTTTTATAGTACCATCTTCGAAATTACTGTTGAACGGAGAAAGTGAATCATGAAAGACATTTGACAGCTGTAGTTTCTGCCATGTGCTGCCGGTGTCTGTGCTTTTGTACAGACCATACACACTCCCGGCAAACAAGACCGCACTATTCTTCGGGTCTGCAACAATAGCCCTGATGTACGGGTTATCGATACCGTTATTGGAAGGTGTCCATGTTGCCCCTTTGTTTGTCGAGCGGAGTACGCCGCCGCCGTACACTCCTGCAAACAGATATCCCGTCCCCGAATTCTGCACTGCGACCGTGCGGGCAATAGAATTCATCATGCCGGAGTTCTGACGATTCCAGTTTGTCCCTCCGTCTACGCTCACGTAGATTCCGTCCGACGTTGCTATGTATATTTTTTTTGATGGAGCGGCAGGAATAAAGATCGAATTGACATCGATCGATGCTTTAAAAATAAGCGTCCAACCGAGTCCGAGGCTAGTCCTTCGGTAGAGTCCACCGTTATCTGGCCGAGGCTGGAAGGCTTCCTCGTTTCCCTTTGTACCGACGTAGAATGTATCCGTTGCAGCACTGTCGCCTTGTGTGTAAGAACATTGCACCACCGAGTCGGCAATTGAAGCGCCCGTGAACGGAATCCATTGTATTCCGCCTGGGGAAAAGAAACCTCCCGAAGAGGTTCCGGCAGTCAATCCAACTCCTTGAGCGAAAGAGAGAGAATGAATGCGCAACCCCGACCCCGCGAGACCAGCGTTGTTAACGTAAGCATTCCACGTATTTCCACCGTCGCTGCTGGAATAAACGCCGGCAGCATCTGTTCCTGCGTACACCGTAGCACCGGCTAGCGAGACCGTAGGATCTATCACCAACGATGTAATCGTCTTGCTGGCTTTAAGACTGGCTGAAACAGCAGTCCAGGTGAGCCCGCCGTCCGTTGTCTTAAGCACTCCATTACTCCCTTGCGACGTGGGACGGTCGTCTCCGGCGAACATAATAAGCGGATCATACACATAGATCGCGACCGTGGACGTCGGCGTCGTTAAAGAAGACAACGACCATGAAGCCCCGCCATTGTAACTGACAAACAATCCCGATTGAGTTGCGGCGTAAACGGTGAGTGGAGTTGTGGGGTGGAAGACGATATCATTCACGGAAACAGCGTTGCTCAGAGTTTGAGACCATGTCACTCCGCCGTCGAGGGATCGAAACACTCCGTTGTACTTTGTTCCGGCAAGAACGATGCTGTCGTTCGACATTCCCCGTACAACATTGACGATCCCGCCGCTTGGACCGATCGGAAGGACGTTCGAAACTTGCGCATCGAGCCGATGTGCAAGAAAGAGTAACGAAATACAAAGTATGAAAGACCTATATGGTAGCGAACTTCTCATTCACTCCTGATTTTATTTTGGCGGTTTCGGCGGTTCCGGCAGCGGGGTGACAACCGCAGTCGGCTGAGGCGAAGAACTCGGACCGGGCACAAAGCCGGAATTTACATTCATTGAAGACGCCGATGCCCGCTCGGACATTGCGCCGACGTCCGCCTTCAACGAGCCGCTGCTCGGCGGAGGAGGAACTGACTGCGGCGATACGGCTCCCGTTCCGGACGAAGACGAACTCCCGCCCGTCAATTCTTGTATTTTTTTTGCAGTCGCCAAACTTGATCTTGCCTGAGAAAATTTCGGGTCGGATTGAACTGCATTGGTGTACGATTGGACCGCCTGGGCATACATCCCTTTGTCCTCAAAATCCATTCCTTGAGAGTACTGCAAAAAGGCAAAAAAGTTTTCTGTCGGAACCTCGAGAATGGCCTCCCTTTCCTGGTCCGTGATCGTGATCTTCAGTTCTCCAAGGATTTTGAATACGAGTTCCTTCTCGAGTCGGAAAAATTCCTTCATATTTCCCGAAATGTCGGTGACGCCATCGAGCTGGCCGGATCGAGTTTGTGCAACGAGCGCATCGATCCTTAATTTTTCGGACGTCAGGTCAAAGAAAGATCCTTTGACCAGGCGGAACGCGCCTAGCAATTTTCCCATCCTGGGAGCAGTTCGCTCGTCGACCATTTCCGTCTCTCCAAAATTCAATTCCTCCATCAGTTTCTGCAGGCGAAGCCTCTCAACTACTCTCACCGACCGTACCTTCGAAAAATCTGTGATCATCATGTCTGCAATCCCCTTTTGAAGAGGGTCGAGATTGCGCATGCTTCCTTTGTTTTCAAAATAGAGAACAGCAATGGTGTTGGTTGGAATTGCCGCAACATCGAGCTGAGATTCTTCCAGAAGCGCTTGCTTCGCCTCAATCTGCAATTGCTGGCGGTACAGAACCTTGATGCGAGCATCCACAATGTCTCTGTACTCACCGAAAATCGTCAACTCCTTGTACCGCCTGTAATATTGGATGGCCTTCGCATACTCAACAATTGCTTCATAACTGGAGGCGAGATAATAGACTGCTTGGTCATCCTCGGGGTCCGCCGCGAGGGATCGCTCGAAATAGGCAATTGCATCTCCATAGTACTTTTTATTGTAGAGACCGATGCCGAGGTATTTTAAGAAAAGTGGGTCGTTAGGAGACTTGGAAAGATTGGCCCGTGCGAGAGCTATGGCGTCGTCATTTTTCCCCTGGTCAAGCAGCCCAGAGGTCACCTCATATGCGGTTGGACTGCAGGAGACAACAATGCAGGCGGCGAGGACGAGTACTACCCGGAGACACGCAATACGTGAAAAGCAAAGTCTGATGATGGTCATTTTGGGAGATCGGCACGTTGCTTGTACAGCGCCATTGGGTCATGGTTAGGGAGTCGCTTGCACGGGCTAATATTGCAAAAAAACGCTTGGATGTCAAGGCAATGAAAACGATGTTTTGTCCTGTATCACTAAATTTATAGTGCGTGGATTGACTTCATATGCGAAAATCGTAATATTCAACCCACTATTTCTATAAAATTCACCTATGTCTTCCAATATGAACAAAGTTGTCTTTCTGACTGGCTCTACAGGTTTCATCGGCTCGCACGTAATCAAAATACTCTGCGACCAGGGATGGACCGTGCGCGCGCTTGTGCGTGATAGACCAAAAGCGAAAGACAAATTCGGAGGATGGGAAGCGGAAACTGCTGGAAGAATAGAATTGATACAGGGAGACTTGTTTGCCGGCTCTCCTGCGGATCGGGCAAAGCTTTTCAGTGAATGTATGGCCGGTTCGAAAGCCGCTATTCACCTTGCTGAGGCAAAGACAAGAGAAAAGGATTTTGACGCAAAAAACATAAAGACGTTCGGCCTTTTGCTGGAAGCTGCGGGGGGAGCACAGGACTTAGAACGGTTTGTTTTTGTTTCAGCATTTATGGCAGGGGGACTTCCCCAGCCACTCCCGAAAGTTTTGACGGAAGAAATGACCGGAACAGAGTTTCCCGATCCGTATTACCAGTGGAAAAGAATGGCAGAACGATTGCTGATAAAGTCATCTGCCAAGTCCCGCTTCACCTATTCAATTATCCGACCGGCATTAGTCTACGGGCCAAAAGCCGAATGGCTCGTGCCGATGCTGAGCATCATTAAAAACATCGGTCCATATCTCGTCCCTTTGCCGAACGGCGGGAACGCTCTGCTCGGAACCGTCCACGTCGATGACGCGGCGTCGACGATCGCCCTTTCCATTTCCAGCAACGCTGCCGAAAACCAGATAATTCATGCTGTCGACAATGGCGGAACGACGTATGCCGACTGGATCGAAACGATCTGCAGAGCGAGCGGACACAATGTGCGCATCGGCAGAATTCCAAGATCTCTTGTGCATGTCCTCGCCAAAACAGCAGACGCACTCACATCATTGGTCAACCTTCACTTCGGAGCCGTGTTGTGGGCACAGGTATTAAGCGACGGCTGCGGCTATTCAAACGAAAAAATGAAACACATTGTCGGAAGCCTTAAGAATCCGACGATCCGCGAGGGTATTCCGGGAATGATGGAATGGTTCTCCCGTACTCATTCTTAGAAAGTGCCAAAAAAAATCGGGCCGCAACCTCTGCCCGATTTTCCCCCCGAAGCTTGCCGACGCCGATCATTTTTCGATCGGCGCGTTGATAAGGTTTCCCCATTCCGTCCACGACCCATCGTAATTTCGCACGTTCGGGTAGCCGAGAAGATACTTCAACACAAACCACGAATGCGAAGACCGCTCGCCGATGCGGCAATACGAGGTGATTTCTTTGAGACCTGGAACTATTCCTTTCCCCTCATATAACGTTTTCAGGTCAGCCGCTGATTTGAATGTTCCGTCTTCGTTAACCGCCTGCGACCAGGGAATATTTTTCGCACCGGGAATGTGCCCTCCGCGCATCGACAATTCCTGCATGCCAGGAGGAGCGAGAATCTTGCCGGTATACTCATCATTTGAACGAACGTCGACCAAACCGTGGGCTGGCTGGTTCAGACGCGCAGCCACAAAATCGCGCAGCGCACGAAGGTCCGTTTCAATTTTGGAAACCTTGTATGTCTTTGAACCATACCGGGGAACGTCGGTCGCAAGGGGCTTCCCTTCGGCAACCCATTTTTTCCTTCCCCCGTTGATGAGCCGTACATCCGCATGTCCGTAATATTTCAACAGCCAGAACGCGTACGCTGCGAACCAATTGTTATTGTCGCCGTAGAGAATCAAACCGGTTTCCGGACCGACTCCCAATTCGCCAAGGAAACGTTCAATTTGTTCCTTGCTAAGGATGTCGCGGCGCGTCTGATCTTGAAGTTGAGTTTTCCAATTCCAGCCTATCGCTCCTTCGATATGTCCTTTTTCGTACTCGCTGGTGTCGACATCTACTTCCACGAAACGCAGATTCGCATCCTTCCGGTGCTCCAACGCCCAATCGGTCGTGACGAGAACCTCAGGATATGCATAACCGCTGTTTAATACCATAGTTCCTCCTACGTTATGAAATAATTAGAAGCTGCCTCAAAAACTCTAAGGAATGTCATTCTGAACGGAGCGAATCGGAGTGAAGAATCCATGACAATCATGCACCGTGGATCTTAAAAGCTTCAGTGTCGTGGATGCTTCTCCCGCCAAAAAACGGCGGGATCAGCATGACATTTACAAATACATTCTACAATGAAACCACTCTTGAAATGGCCTCTAGTTGTTTGTTACTCGTTTCAAAAATGTTCTCGTAAAGAACGACCATCGCCGCAAGCGAAGATACAGATAGCATCCCACGCAAAAATTTACGGTCAAGTTCACCAAAGCGAGCGCAGCGACCAAGAATGCGAGAGACCAGCCGATAATTGGAACGCCGCTCCCGGTCAAAAAAGCGACGGAGATAACCAAGAAAACGCCGCCCAGCCCCTGGGCAAATAAATGCTGCCGATTATCTTCTTCGACAACATCCGGACGCAGAAGCTTCAACGGACGAAGAACCTTGCCATAGAAAATCTTAAACAACCCTGCGGAGGGGATCAGAGTACCGACGATCAGCACCAGTGCGAGGATTGCGAGCAGCGAGGGAAGTTGGAGTACAAACGCCAGAATCACAATCGTTATGATAGACCCTTGATTGAATTTAAGCGCCGTCCTGTCAACGCGGGAAATTCCGTTCGGCATAGCCATGATTCCTTTCATATAGATGGTATAAAATAAAAAACCCTCTTCTTGATAGAAGAGGGTTCGTGTTTTCAGAACTCATTTGCAGTGCTGCTATGGGCCGCCTGCCAACCTTCCAATTCTATCAACGTCATCGCTCGCTGTACAGCAACAGCACACTGCACAACAACAAACAGCCGTGCAACAACACATTGATTTTGTAAGGGAATTAGTGGCAATCATTACGTATAAATATAATCATGTTTTGATAATAGTCAAGCGGCTTGGGGCAATTGTCACCGATTGACACGCTGTTGGACAGCATGTTCTACGGCCATCCCCAAGTAAAGGCGGCAGACATTCCCGCGGAGAATTCGCCGAACTCTCTGCCCCCGAAATATTTATTGTAGCGGTACGTGAGCCCAAACGTATGCTGAGGAATTAGACCAAAGTAGGGGAGCCACGGAGTCATCAGCCACGAGGAGACGCCGACTGAATAGCCGGCCGTGGGAAAATCGGTGATCATTCCCGCGGACGGACTGACGCCGAGTAAAAAGAGTTCCCTGCGGTCCACGAAACAAATGTGAAAATCTTCATTCGCTTCCACGCGAACAAAATCTTTCTGGTCCCGGGCAAAAACATGTATATAGCCGACTGTGAGCCGAGCATCAGAAAATCGCTTCAGATTAACTTTCTTTCCAAAACCAATTCCTGATTCGAATGAAAGAATGCCGTCTGCTTTGCCGTCCCGAACGATGACGCCACCACTCGGCGGCGCAATGCCA
>Ga0265338_10001181_pt1 | contig 43079 bp, 35 predicted proteins | sample 42126metaG_FD_193579 | JGI IMG/M metagenome (GOLD analysis project Ga0265338, IMG submission 193579) | Rhizosphere microbial communities from Carex aquatilis grown in University of Washington, Seatle, WA, United States - 4-21-26 metaG | ecosystem: Host-associated > Plants > Roots > Rhizosphere... | reverse complement strand
GTCGAATTCAGAGTAGCTGGAGAACGCGTCGGGGATTCCGGTGCGGGGGAAATTCTCAAACACCTTGGCGCGGTAGCCTTTGTAGCCGGTGTTGAGGCCGAACCAGAAGGGCGAGTTGGTGGCGAGCGCCATGATGTGTGGCAGAAAGTAACGCATCGAGTTCATGATGCGGATGGCGGCTTCGCGGTCTTCAATGCCGACGTGGACGTGGAGGCCGAAGATAAGGTTGGCCCGGGCCACGAGCTGCAGATCCTTGACCACCTGGTGATAGCGCGGGTCGGGATAAATTTCCTGCGAGCGCCAGTCGGCGAATGGATGGGTTGCGCCCGCGACGAGTTCGAGGCCGTGCTCGCTGGCGAGCTTGATCATTTCGCGGCGCAGCTCGTAAATATCTTCGCGCGCCTCCTGAATATTGCGGCAGACGCGTGTGCCGACCTCAACGACTGAGGTATGCATCTCGGCCTTGACGCGCTCTTGCAGGCGCAGCTTGCCTACGGCAAGCATCTCGGTTTGGATGTGCGAGCGCAGATCGCGGGTGACGGGATCGACGGTCTGGTATTCCTCTTCAATGCCGAGCGAGAATGATGGCCGCATGACGCCTCCGATGAGGAACAGCTTTGGGTCATTGTAGCGGGTGAAGCTTTCAGGATTCAGTTTTCAGTTTTGGCGTGCGGGGAATCCAGCCGATATGTCAACCGGGTTTAACAAATGTTGCATCGGATAACTGATAAGGTATTCTGCACAGACTGGAGGGTTGAGATTTATGCCGTTGCCAAATGACGAACGAGTGGTGGCACTCGCGCAGGATTTAATCGCGCAATTTGACCAGATGTTTGGGGTGCATGCCGGATACCGGCCGGCACACGCTAAAGGGTTGATGCTTGCCGGGACCTTTAAACCCGCGGCCATGGCGCGGGAGCTGACCAAAGCTCCTCATGTGGCTCGCGAATCGACGCCGGTTACGGTGCGATTTTCAAACTCGACCGGGTTGCCGCAGTTGCCAGACAATGTGGCCGACGCCAATCCGCGAGGACTCGCGATACGCTTCAACCTGGCCGAGCACGTGCACACGGACATTGTGAGCCACTCGACGGACGGATTCCCGACGAGGGATGGCTACGAGTTTCTGGAGTTTCTGCAGGCGGCGGTGGCGAGCGGCGCCGATGTGCATTCGCCAAAGCCGATTGAGCAGTTTCTGGGAACGCACCCGGCGGCGCTGGCTTTTGTGCAGGCTCCCAAGCCATTCCCTTCGAGCCTGGCGCGGCAAACCTACTTTGCGGTTACTGCTTTCGCGTTTACCAACGCGGATGGAGTGATGCGAAATGGGCGCTATCGCATTGTGCCTGTCGAGGGGAACGATTATTTGACCGATGATCAGGTTGCGGCGATTTCGGCCAACTATCACTTTGACGAGCTTGCGGAGCGGGTGGCGAAAGAGCCGGCGAAGTTCAAGATCAAGGTGCAGGTGGCGGGGCCGGGCGACACTGTGGACGATGCGACTGTGCATTGGCCGGAGAGCCGCGAGGTGGTGGAGTTTGGCACGATGGAGCTGACCGAGGTGATCCCGGATTCGCTGGCGCAGCAGAAGCATATTATCTTCGATCCGATTCCGCGAGTGGAGGGGATTGAGGCGTCAGCCGATCCGCTGCTGGAATTGCGGGCGGCGATTTATCTGCTTAGCGGAAGACGGCGGAGAGCGGCGGAGTAGCGGCCTAGTAGATCAGCTTGAGAGAGAATTGGATTTGGCGGGAGTTTCCTGCCGTCTTGCTGATGAGGCCGAAGCCGGAGCCCTTGATGGTGTTGGAGGGCAGGCCCATGTCGACGATGTTGAAGACGTTAAAGAACTCGCCTCTGAACTGAAGGTCGGCGCGCTCGAGTCCACTGCTACGGTGGGAGATGGGCGTGGTCTTGATAAGCGCGAAGTCGAAGTCGTAAAAGGCGGGGCCGCGCAAAGTATTGCGGCCGAGTGTACCGAAGCGGCCTGAATTGGGTCCGGTGCCGCCTGGGATGTTGATGGGAATCGAAAAGAAGCTGGCATTGTTTGCGCCTTGTCCAAAGTAGTCGTCGCGATTGCGCATGGAACTGTGAGCTGTTGACATGTTGGGGGTGGCGAGTTGGTCGGGGCGATCGGCTCCGATGGTGCCCACACCGGTTTGCTGGATGCCGGAGTAGATGGTGAATGGCGAGCCGCTCGAGATAGAAGAGATGCTGAGCAGTTGCCAGCCTGCGGTGATGAGTTTGGCGCTTTCGGGTTGGGTGCCGAGGCTCTCAAAGTGGAGCGCCTGCGCGGCGCTGACAGAGAAGGAGTTGGTTACGTCGAAGTTTGACGGACCTTTTTCAGCGTGGGAGTCGAAAGGGTTTTGTGGACTGAGGACAGAGACCGCGCCGGTTGAGCCGGTTCCGCCGAGGACACCGCTTACATTATCTATTGATTTGCCCCAGGTATATCCCGCCTGCACTCCGGGCCCGCCGTGAGGGATCTGGCCTGCGAGTGAGGTTTGCAACGCGTGATATGACGAGTGGGACTTGCGCGTGATGACGGATTCGAAACCGAAGCCGCCGGTGACTGCTCCGCTCGAGTCGAAGGTAGTGTAGATTGCCGATTGCGGGTCTGCTCCCGGATACGCGTTGGGATAGGAAGATTGCGGCAACTTGGAGGCTGCGGTGCCGACATATGCGGCATCGGCTGTCAGCTTGCCGATGGCGCGTTCAAGGCCGAGGGTCCATGTGTAAAGGTAGCCATTGCCAAAGTGAGGGTCGACCGCGCTGAGGTTGAGAAGCGACAACTGATGATCGGGTGAGAGGGCGGCCAGATCGTTTTGATAGCGGTTGACGTCCATGACGGTATTGGCTGGGATTTTTTTGGTATCGCCGCTGGCAAGGAAGGACACGCCTTGCGGAGTGTAGACCTGCGGCAACTCAGCGGGAGTGATTTTGAAGCCGTAGGCTATTTCGCCGTTCTGCGCCGCGGTGACGTGGGGATAGACGGCGAAGGGCGTGGAGCCGGTGAGGAAATTGTCCTGCCAGATATTGGGTGGGATCACGGTGATGGCGCTGCCTGCATGCACCAGAACAGCGTGCGGGGCTGCCCAGCTTAACTGAACGCGGGGGCCCCAGCCGTTCCAACCCGTCTGGTAGCCGGGCTGCGGATTGATGAGATACTCCTGCGCTGTTCCCGGCGCTGGAAATGGATCGCGGAAGCTTGAAGTGCGATGGGCGCGCTCGGTAATGGGCGTGTAGAGCTCGTAGCGCAATCCGTAATCGAGAGTTAGGTGCGAGTTGATCTTCCACGTGTCTTGCACGTAGGCGTTCACGTCGTTGCGGTTGATGGCGGCGGGGCCGATGTGCGGCCCATTCGACACGTATGGTGGGGCCACGGCAACAACGTAGGAATATGGGTAGCCGACGAGCAGGCTGCTGAGAGTGTCAGGCAAAGGATCGCCCGCCTGCACGTTGTGCCGGCCGCTTGCAGAGGAGATGAATGTAGGCGAATACACGGTGCCGCCGCCGAAGTCGTATTCCCCGTTGGGGCTGATGCCGAAGTAGGTGGTGTCGCGGTTGAGGCGGCCTTCAACGCCCCACTTGATGGAGTGCGGGCCATTGTTGAAGGTGAAGTTGAGCTGGCCGTGAAAGAGATTGCCGAATGCAGACATGACCGAGCCTGCCGCTGCGTCGTAAGGCTCGAAGAGGGCGTCGACGAATTTGAGAGCGGGGTCAGAGTAGTTGAGGGTGGGGAACGAAGGCGTGGTGCGCGTAATGCTGAGCGACGTTGACCAAAGAAGGCGCGGCGACACGGTGCGCGTGTAAGTGAAGACCACGTTGCGTTGGCGATCGACATATTGAACTGCGAAGGTGGGGTCGAGCAACGTTTGATCGGGATTGGTGGTGGGGCCGGTGAGATTGTCGTAATTAAATCGGCCGAGGAACTGACCCTTTGCGCCGAGCTTTTGATCGATGCGAACGGAGAATTGATTGGCGTCGGTATCGACGCTGGATGGCGCTGCATACGTGCGCTCGCCAAACGCACCGGTGGGGACGTTGGGTTTGGGATAGCGTGCCAGAATGGCGGCGATCGCCGGATTGACGGGCACTGTGAGGGTGTCGGTGCTGCCGTCGGGATAGGTGACGGTGTCGTGCCCAGAGCGTTCAGCATCGGTTGGCACAGCGAGCACCTGGGTGGTGCCGAGGACCTGGCGGAATCCCTGATATTGGCCGAAGTAGAAGGTGCGGCCGCGGCCATTGTAGATGTGCGGAAGAACGAAGGGACCGCCGTTGGTGAATCCAAACTCGTTGCGGCGGAAGGGCGGAATGCGGCCTGGCTCGGCGATGGATGGGTGGTCAAAATAGTTTCGCGCATCGAGGGCGGAGTTGCGCAGGAACTCGAAGAAGGAGCCGTGAAATCCGCTGCTGCCCGAGCGGGTAACGATGTTGGTGAACCCTGATGCGCCGCGCCCGATTTCGGCGGGCATCCAGCCGGAGCTCGATTGGATTTCCTGAATGGCATCGACGTTGAAGTTGGTGAAGGTGCTTCCGCCCATTTCGGGATCGGAGATGTCTGCGCCGTCCATTGCGAAGGTGGCTTCAACGCCGCGCTGGCCGTTGATGGCGAATTGCTGGGTGAAGTTGGTTGCGCCGTTGGAGTCGGTCATGGTGCCAGCGGCCAGCAGCAGCAGAGTGCTGAAGTCGCGTCCGTTGAGTGGTAGCGAACTTACTTCCTGGCTGGAGAGTTTTTCTCCGCCGGTGGCGGTGGTGGTTGCGGCTGCGTTTGTGCTTGATGCGGAGGGTTGCGGTTCTATTGAGATGGAGAGCTGATTTTGGTCAGACACAGTGAGCAGGAGGGACGCGCCGGTGAGGTCGGCGGATGCTGCGACGGTGGGGGCGTGTCCGGGAAGAGTGACGATGACTTGGTGCGATCCGGACGCGATGCCTGCCATGGAGAATCGGCCATCGGATCCAGTAGTCGATTTCTTGCTTCTGGACGACGTTGATATGGATACGGCGGCGCCAGCGACAGGCTGACCCGCAGCGGTGCGGACGACGCCGGTGGCCACTGTTGCGACTGCTGCGGTTTGTTGCGCGCGGAGCGGAATTGCGGCCAGAAGCGTTATGAGGAGGCAGGCATTGAAGGCGCAGAGAATTGAGCCAGAGAGCCCGCGAACGAATACGTTACGAAAATTCTGTAACGAAGAATGAGTGCGAAGGATAGATCTGACTGAAGAGCCCACGCGTATACATGTCATAGAGCGATCTCTTTTAACTTATTGAACGAAGTTGCAGTGAGTTGACTCGAGACCAAATTACTTGGCCAAAGCGTAACGTGTGTCTGACGATTCGTGCCGGCCTTACGGGGCGGCAGCCATCTTTATGTTGCCCAACCAGGAATGCGTCCGCTCGCGCGAATTTGTTCTCCACCCCGCGCGCCAAGACCTGCGCGCCGGGGGCCCCGGCCTGGGCTAAACTCATTGCCTCCCTATGGGAGACGGTGCATGGGCGCGAGTAAAGTCGTGCCCGGTTAAGAAACTAAACCGAACGCAGCCAAATTGGGATTCGTGCTCACCCACCCTAAACGCAAAAAACGCGTTTAGGATGGGGCACCCAATTTAGTACAACCTCAAGCAGTCAGAGGCCTAGTGAATCGCAAGGCTGGCTGTCAGCGGCGTGTTGTCAGAAGATGGGCCGACCATCACCTGATAAGAGCCTGATGCAAGGGTCCAGCTTTCACTGGCTTCGTTGAAAGTCTGCAAGGGGCGTGTGTCGACGGATACGGTGACGTTGCGGGATTCACCGGGAGCTAGTTCGACGCGCGCCCAACCAACCAACCTTTTGTAGGGTTCGTCTGTGCCCTGCGGAAGACTTGCGTAGACTTCGGCAATCTCAGTGCCGGCGCGGTTGCCCGTGTTTTTTACGGTGAAGCGCACCGTCTTTGCGGCTGATTCGACCTTCAGGCCGGAGTACGCAAAGGTGGTGTACGACAAGCCATAACCGAAGGCGAAGAGTGGCTGCTTGTGCTGGGTTTCAAACCACTTGTAGCCGACTTCAGCGCCTTCGTTATATGTGACCGAGTAGCCGGAAAAGGATGTGCCAGCGTTGACCGCATGGCTGCCCTGACCCATATCGCGGGCTGAGAGCGGCGGAATGGTGGGGTGAGGCAGATCCTGTTCGGATTTGGGGAAGGTGATGGCGAGCTTGCCGGAGGGATTGATTTCGCCGACGAGAACGTTGGCCAGGGCCTTGTGTCCGGCGCTGCCAGCAAACCACGCTTCAACCACGCCGGCAACATTGTCGAGCCAGGGCATGGTGACGGCGGTGCCGGTTTCAAGCACGACGATGGTGTGTGGATTGGCTGCGGCAACCTGCGCGATCAATGCGTCCTGATTGTCGGGCAGCGAGAGGTTCCGAAGATCCATGCCTTCCGATTCCCATTGCGAGGCGAACACGATGGCGAGGTCGGAGCTATGCGCCAGGGTTGCCGCGGATTGCGGATTGGTTCCTGGATCGAATGTGATTTTGGCGTTTGGCAGTTTCTCCTGAAGCGCTTTCAAAGGAGGAGTTGGAAACCAGATGTGGTCCTGCCATTTTGTCGCGCCTTTGCCCGGAGGCATGATTGCATTGCCCCCCGGAGGATCAACCTGCGCCGACCCACCACCGGAGATCATGCCCACGTCAGCGTGCGCGCCGATGATTGCGATGCTGTGAACCTTAGCTGGGTCGATGGGAAGAATGGAGTTCGAATTCTTCAAGAGAACGATGCTCTTTTCTTCAACGTGTTGCGCGACATCCATCCCGGCTTGAACGTCAACCTTGCCAGCCTGCGGCGGATTGTCGACTACGCCAGAGACGAACAAGCCGTAAAGAACCCTGCGGGCGTGATCGTCAATCTCAGACATTGGCACCTGGCCGGCGTCGACCGCAGCTTTCAGCTTCGGGCCCATGAAATCGGCCATCGGCTGTTCCTGATCGAGGCCCGCGGCAGAGGCTTTTTGAGTGCTGTGCGTTCCGCCCCAGTCAGAGAGCACAAAGCCCTTGTAGCCCCATTGCTTCTTGAGCACTTCATTGAGCGCGTAGGCATTCTCGCAGGCGAAGTCGCCATTGATGCGGTTGTAAGAACACATGACCGCGGCGGGATTGGCGATGGCGATGGCGATGTGAAATGCGAGCAGGTCAGATTCCTGCATGGCGCGTTTGGAGATGATGGCGTTTACGATGTTGCGGCCGGTCTCCTGGTCGTTCATCGCGTAGTGCTTGATGTCGCCGACGACGTGCTGCGCCTGTTCGCACTTCATCATGTTGCCGGTCAGGGTTCCGGCCAGGAGCGGATCTTCGCCGGCGTACTCGAAGGTGCGGCCATTGCGCGGGTCGCGGTTAAGGTCCATGCCGCCGCCGAGGGTCATATCGAAACCCTGCTCGCGGAGCTCGCGGCCGATCACTTCGCCGTAATGACATTCGGATTCGATATCCCAACTGGCTGCCGCGCCCACATTGGAGGGCATGGCGGTGGAATACCGTTTGTTTGCGCCGCTATCGCGGACGCCGTAGGCAGCGTCGGAGATGATGAGCGGCGGGATGTCGAGTCGCTCAACGCCTTCAACGTACCCTGCGCCGCCGTTTGACAGCTTGGTGAGTGGCATTTGCCAGTTGCCGGCATGCGCCATGCCATTGCCATGCAGCAGGGCGATTTTTTCATCGACGGTCATCTGCTTGAGCACCAGGTCGGCGCGCTCTTCTGGCGACAGCTTGGTGTTCATCCAGGGGCGGTCGGAGTTCTGGGCGTGGGCCTGGACGGCGATGTTCGCTGCGATAGAAATTCCAAGGGCAGCGGCGATGGTGAGAAGAGAAAAGCAACTAAGCTTGCGATTCAAAGTAATCCTCCAGGCAAACTACATCGTACAGCGGTGATCGGGAGCAATGCTCGTCCGATTGGAGCGTATGTTTCCGCTCGAAGGGGTTTGCAATACCGCAACCAGAATTGACCATGCCGGACATTTGTGAAAGCTCCAACGCGTAGAAGTCTGAGCTAAATCCATAAGCCATTAAAAATGCAATATTTACGAAATGCAATCTGGATCGAAGACGAAACGTATGATACATGCCTTGGACCCCCACGCTCATCCTACTTGGGCGGGATTGCATTGCCAGAGATGATGAAGGTCTCATCCCGGGTGTGGAAGTCCTGCAAATAGGTGACGCCGTTATCGACAAATGTAGTGACACCGGCGTCTGCGTGCCTTACGTGAATAACGTGAGCCAGCATGGTGATCGGCGGCTTTCCTTCCGGTTTTATCGTTAGCATCCCCTGTGATCCTGAGGTCGCTGACCACGAAACATCGCACCTGCCTCGGGGGAGACGAGTGCTGCCGATCTGAGAATCGGCCGTCAAGGAAAAGACCCATGAAGTGCCGGCGGCAAACAATGGCATTGCAAAGCAAATCAATAAAAGCCCCAGTTGCGATAAGTGCCTCACCGGCGCTCCTCTCTGAACGGCTTCAAGAAAGCTACGGCGCGCAATCCATCGGGGAAAAGCTGCAACGTGCAGCAAGCTCGGCGCGCGGTGAGTCAAAACGCTCACTATGAATGGGATGAGGCTGATCTGTGGGCGTGCGGAATGGCGATGTATGATACTGGCCCGCGGGCGAGGCGCAACCTCACCAGGTTTCAACGGCAACGATTGTTGGGGGGCCGGGATGGCCTTCAAACACGTTGGTTTCAATCACGGCTTCAAGATTCATCTTCTCCCAGTTTTTTGGAGCTTTTTGAAGCATGGCATCCAGGTAAACGGGATTTGAAACCACTTCGCTGGCGGCTTGAGTACCTTCGCCCAGGATTCCAGCGAGGACAATCACCGGCTGCCCGGTAACGTTGTCATGGATTCTGGCTACGATTGCGTAATCTTTTGCGAGCTTGACTTTGGGAACTTGCCATTCGAGGGTCCAGAAGCGCTGTTGCGCGTTTTTGCGGTCAACGAGCTTACGAACGCTGTTTTCCGTCTCGAAGCCGAATGGCAGGTCCTGGGTGATGCGAAGGGTCCAGATGTTGTCGAATGCGCCAATCAGCACCAGCGGGCCCTCACGCAACTGTGCAAAGCTGGTTTGCGAAGCTGAGCTCACGCGAAATGCGTCGTGACGGGGAACGAGCGGAACGATGGAGCGGGCAAGAGTGATGACGTCTGAAACATCAAGGCCGCCGTTGCGCGGCATGCCCTGGCCGAGATCCTCCTGGTCGATTTCAGGGGTGTCGGCAGGCTGGCCGAGGCAATAGGTAATGCGGCCTGAAGCCGAGGTCAAAGGCTCCCAGAATTTTTCAAGGTTGGAGGGCTGCTTCGGAAATCGTATGCGGCCCGCTCCGAAGCCAGCGATAAGGGCAAGAACCACTCCGAGTGCAATCAAAAAACGGCGACGCACGACACGTTCAGTGGCCGATTGCTTGAGGGCTGCAGGAGGAACTGCAGCGATGAGGGGTTCCTGGGATGAAGCCTGAGAAATAAGGGCCGATTCTGCATCGACCGTTGACGCATTTTGAATGCCGGCAGGCTCTCGAAAAACCGGAATGTAGGACCCAACTCGGAGTTCGATCACCGGCTCGCCGGCGTGTTCCGGGCTGTAGTAGTACTGGATGAGCCGTCTGCGCACTTCAGCGGCAGTTGTGCGCACTACCGGATCAATATTGACGTCATAGCTCGGCTCGCGACCAAAGGCTTCTACACCGATTGTCCGTTCTTTCAATTCACCTGCATTGCCCAGCAGGGTCTGCTCGACTGTGTAGGCAAGCAGCAGGGGATAGCGCTTGCTGTGGTTGAACAAAGGATGGGCCAGGAGCCGGTTGAGTTGCTCACGAACAACGACGGGGTTTGGGGATGGGGCCGACCCGGTTTGTTCTTTCTCGGATTGGGACGAGAGCAGCATGCACAGTACGGCCAACGGCTCGTTCGCGGAAGAGCCGGCCACGCCGAGTCTTCGAATCACGCCGATGGTTCACAAGTATCATACATCCCGAAATGATTGCTGCGCTTTCCATTTAAGTTATTGGGAAATAAGAAGGTTATAGGATCTTCTCGACGAATAAGTGTCTGAGCGGCCATCTTTGTGGTTGTTCGATGGCAGACGGTTTGACTATTTTTGCGGAGGCGTGCGGCACAGTTCGAGAAGACGGATGAGCTCGGCGACTTCAGACTGGGACAGATGGCCGAGGAGTTGTTGCGGGGCGCGTTCGATGACAGGCTCCATCTGGCGGAGGAGTTCAAGGCCGGCTTCGGAGATGTGGGTGATGACAACGCGGCGATCGTGAGTGTCGCGACGCTGGCGAATAAGCTTGAGGCCCTTGAGGCGGTTGAGCAGGCGCGTGATGTCGGGGTCGGCGGTGATCATGCGGTCGCCGATGGCGGCGCAGGGCAGACCGTGAGGCTGGGCTCCGCGCAGGATGCGAAGGACGTTGTATTGAGTGGATGTAATGCCCCAATCGCGGGCGCGGCGCTGGAACTCGCGATGCAGAACGTCGGCTGTGCGCATCACGTTGAGCAGGGCCTCTTCTTCAGGGCTGGCGAAGGGAGGCGTTTGTGCGATTTCGGTCTTGAGGTTGGGCATGGTGGGCAGTTCGGACGATCCGGTTTTGGCTTTTGGTATCCCACCCTAAACGGTCGCCGCGGCGACCACGTTTAGGATGGGGCACCCAGTTTCTTGCAAGTTAGCGAGCGCTCACCCCACCCTAGCCACAAGAACAAAGGCGTGGCGATGGTGGGGCACCCCGAGACTATTACTGCTTCACTACTTCGAGATCGATGTCGAGTTTGACTTCGTCGCCGACCATGGCTGCGGGAAAGTTGGCGCCGATGCCGAAGTCGGTGCGTTTGATGGTTGTGGTTGCGGTGAAGCCTGCGTGGGGCTTGTGATCCATGCCGGTGATGGGGCCGTTAGGGCCCTGGGCGTCAAGGACGACGGGCTTGGTGACGCCGTGCAGCGTGAGGTTGCCGTTAATGGTGAGGTGATTACCTGATTTTGCGACCGAGGTGCTGGTGAAGGTTGCGGTGGGAAAGGAGGCGGCGTTGAACCACTGTGCGCCCTTGATGTCGTTGTCGCGGGCTGACTGAGCGGTGTCGACGCTGGCGACGTTGATGGTGGCGTTGACCGTGGACTTGGTGACGTCGGCCTCGTTATACGCAATTGACCCGGTCACGCCGAAGTGACCGCGAACAGTGGAGATGCCCATATGGATGATGCTGAAGCTGACATCGCTGTGGGCGGGATCGGCGGTCCAGTTGGAGGTTTGTGCGCCGGCGAGGGGCGCGATGAGGGCGATGAGGGCGGTGGCTAGAACGAGTGGTTTCATGCGGGGAAGTCTCCTGCGGCTGCGGTGATTGGGCGGGTCAAGGTTCCAAGGGGCGCAATTTGGAACACGGCGTAAAGTGCTGCATTCAGGATGACCCAGGCGGGGTACTTGTTGCAACAAATAAATTGTCAGGGTTGGTGGCGGCGCCTGCTTGAGCTTGAGGGGTGCCGGGGTCTGGTATGCTCCGGCCTATGTCAGTTGTTGAGCACTTCAGGCGGCTAACCACGGCGCAGCGGCATGTTTTTGCCGCCGCGTTTCTGGGCTGGACGCTCGACAGCCTGGATTTTTTTCTCCTGATCTTCTGCGTTAAAGCGATTGCGAGCGACTTCAAGGCAATGCCCTCGGCGGTGCTGGGCGCGGTTTTTATGACGCAGGCATTCAGGCCGCTGGGCGCGCTGATGTTTGGAATGCTGGCCGATCGTTATGGACGGCGGCCAGTGTTGATGGCCAACATTCTTGGCTTCTCGGTGATTGAGCTGGCATGCGCTTTTGCTCCGTCGCTGGGTGCGCTGCTGGTGTTGCGGGCGCTGTTCGGGTTTGCCATGGGCGGGGAGTGGGGCGTGGGTGCAGCGCTGGCCTTTGAGAGTCTGCCGACAGAGGGCCGCGGCGTGTTCAGCGGCATTTTGCAGGAAGGCTATGCGGCCGGATCGATTCTGGCGTCGGCAGCTTTTGCGTTGCTGTTTGCGGGCATTCACTGGCATGGAATTGTGATTCCGGGGATCGGCTGGCGGGGGCTCTTCATGTTGGGTTCGGCACCGGCGCTGCTGGCGTTTTATGTCCAGGCGCGCGTGCCTGAGTCGCCAGTGTGGCTGGCGGGGGCGGAGCAGCGCAGGAAGGCAGCGGCGACTGTGCGCGGGCCGGGCTTGATTCCGGCGCATTTGATGGAGTTTTTGCCGACCTTTCTTTTTCTAATTCTGCTGATGACCGCGTTTATGAGCTTTTCGCACGGCACGCAGGATGTGTATCCGACTTTTCTTGCGGTGGCGGCCAAGCTGAAGCCGCAGACGATCGGGTTGATTGGCGTGCTGTATGGGCTCGGGTCGATTGCGGGAGGGCTTGTCTTCGGCATGCTCAGCGAGCGATGGGGACGCAAGCGCGCGATTGTGACGGCGGCTCTGCTGGCGATTCCTGTGATTCCGCTGTTTGCATATGGGCACTCGGCATGGGCGCTTGGCACGGGCGCGGTGCTGATGCAGTTTATGGTGCAGGGCGCATGGGGAGTGGTGCCCGCATATCTTACCGAACTTTCGCCCGCGCCGGTGAGGGCAACTGCGCCGGGGCTGGCCTACCAGCTTGGCGGATTGATTACCAGTTGGAATGGAAAGGCACAGGCGCTGGCCGCGGAGCGATGGGGGAATTATCCGCTAGTGCTGGCGGTGACGGTAATTGTGGTGGCTCTGACGCTGGCTGGGCTGGCGTCGATGGGGACCGAGGCCAAGGGGCGGGAAATGACGGTTTGACGGGCGCGGGCAGGGCTTCACAATTCGGCGGGTGCGGTACTACTATATGCGCAGCGAGGCCTTTTTCCCCGATTAGCGGGCTTGCCCTACCTAAGTTCCAAGATCGATCAAAATCAATTGATCGGGATCCAGAACGAAACTTCAGAATCCAGTACGCACATTCAAGTTCGTGGAGAAACGGCCATGCCGGATGCTGACGACGTGAAGCCGAGTGAAACTGCTCCGGGGAAGATTTCGCGGCGCAAGTTCATTATGGGAGTGATTGCGGGCGGCGCCGCGGTTGGAGCGGCGAGCTACCATTTCTTGTCGCCGTCGCATCGGCTTGCAACCGGCACGAGCGAGCGGCTGATCACGCTGAATGTGAATGGCAAGCCGCGTCGCGTTGATGCCATGCGGCAAGAGACGCTGGCGTGGACGCTGCGCTACAAGCTGGGCCTGACGGGAACCAAGCTGGGATGCGATCGCGGCGAGTGCGGAGCGTGCACGGTGCTGATTGACGATGTGCCGCACTATAGCTGCAGCGTGCTGACGCACACGGTGCGCGGGCGCAAGGTGACAACGATCGAAGGGCTTGCGGCGGCGGATGGCAAGCTGCATCCGGTGCAGCAGGCGGTGATCGATAAGCAGGGATTCCAGTGCGCGTTCTGCATGTCGGGATTCATCATGTCGACGGTCGGATTTCTCAATACCAATCCCAACCCTACGCGAACTGAGCTGGCTCATGGCATCAGCGGCAACCTCTGCCGCTGCCAGGACTACACCAAAATTCTGGACTCGATGATGGAAGGCGCGGCGCAGATGCGAGGCGCGGGCGGCGCCGCTGCACTGGCGAGGAGGGCTTGACAATGGCTGATGCGATGCCCCCTGAAGTGATGAAAACCGGCGTGGCGAAAACTAACGCGATAAATGACGATGAGATGAAGGCCGAGAGCGAGAAGCCGCGCCCATTCGGCACCGGGTACAAGCTGATTGGCAAGGATTACTCGACTCCAGACCTGGTGGCGAAGGTGACGGGTACGGCCAAGTATGCCGAGGATTTTCGCGCGGAGGGAATGCTGTTTTGCCGCTTGGTGCTGAGCCCCATGCCGCATGCGAGAGTGAAGAGCATCAACGCGGAAAAGGCGCTGGCGATGCCGGGTGTGAAGGCGATTCTTACGCCGGCGGAGGTTCCCGGCCACGCAGCTTATATGAACGACAACGGAACCATGATTCAGCCGGACAAGTGGGGCGAACTGGCGCTGGCGGATGAGCCCATGTACCAGGGCGAACCGATTCTGGCTGTGGCGGCGGTGGATGAACTGACTTGCGCGGAAGCGATCGAGGCTATCGAGATTGAAATGGAGCCGCTGCCGTTTGCCATCGATCCGTTGGAGAGCCTGCGCCCCGGAGGCTCGAATGCGCGCGTGGACGGCAACGTGTGGGCGAGGCCGGAATCGGGCCGCGGACCGATGCAGCTTACCAAACTAAAGTGGACGGACGAGGATTTTGCGGCGGAAAAAGAAGGCCGCATGCCGATGGGCAAGGCGACTGAAACGTGGTCGTATGGCGACGTCGATGACGGATTCAAGAATGCCGCACTGGTGCTTGACGAGACATTTCTGACGCCGGACGTGAGCCACCAGTGCCTGGAGCCGCGCACCACGATGGCTTACTGGCAGAACGGCAAGCTCTTTCTATATACGGGCACGCAGAGCACATTTCAGACAACTGCTGCGATTGCGCGCTGGATGCACATGGACGAGGACAACATTGTCTTCATCAGCGAATATACCGGCGGCGGATTTGGCAGCAAGATTACCGGCGCACTTACACTGGTAATTCCGGCGCTGCTGTCGAAGAAATTGAATGCTCCGGTGATGATGCGCATCAGCCGGCAGGAGGAGCATTTTATTGGGCGCGCGCGGCCGGGCATCAGGGCCCGCACCAAGGTGGGCTTCGCGAAAGACGGCCGCATAACTGCGATCGACATGTTTCTTGTTTCCGACGCTGGCTCTTATGGGTCGAGTGGGGACGGGGGCTCGTGTGCCGGCATTACTTCGTTGCAGTATCAACCACCGGCCATGCGCTTTCGCAACGTAACGGTGGCCACCAACACGCCGCCGCGCAGTGCGCAGAGCGCGCCGGGAGGCATGCAGGCTATCGCAATCATGGAGCCGATATTGTCGAAGGCCGCGCGTCAGCTTGGCATCGATCAAGTGGCGTTGCATCGCATAAATTGTCCAGAAGGCAAAGCGCAGTACGGGCCGCCAAATCACGAGGGAAAGCGGTCGTACGTGACAAGCTGTTTTCAAAAGCAGGCTCTCGACGAGGGCGCCAAGCAGTTCAAGTGGAGCGAGAGAGTGGCGCGGCAGCCCAAGCGGATTGGCAGCAATGTGCGCGGCGTGGGCGTGGCGCTTACCGTCTTTCATGGCGGCAGTACAGGGTTCGATGGGCTGATCGTCATTACTCCCCAGGGCCGCGTGCAAATTCAATCGGGCATTGGCAACCTGGGAACTGAAGCGGTGATCGATGTGCACCGCGCAGCGGCCGAGGTCCTCGATGCGCCGTGGGACGCGTGCGACATCGTCTGGGGCGATACGTCGAAGCATTTTCCTTACACCTGTGACTCGGGTGGCAGCCAGACAGTGCATGCCATGACGCGCGCGGCGATGGCGGTGGGAAATGAGTGCGTGCAACGGCTTAAGGAAGTGGCGGCAAAGAAACTAGGCGGACAGCCGGAAAATTATGAAGTCGCCAATCTCCGCGTTAGTCGCAAGGGTGGCGGCGCTGGGATGAGCTTTGCAGAAGCGGCGCAAGAGGCCATCAAACTCGGTGGCATTTACGATGGCCACGATGTAAATCCCGAAGTGCATAAAGCGACCAAGCAGGCGGTCGCCAATCTGGCGGGCCAGGGATTGGTGGCTTCGGCTAGTGACAAGTATCCGCACGACGGCGATTCATACTCTTACCTGGCGTGCTTTGCCGAGGTAGAAGTCGATGTTGAGACCGGCAAATATTTCATCCTGGACTATCTGGCGTATGCCGATGTGGGCACGGTGCTTCATCCGGCCGCGCTGGGTGGGCAGGTGCTGGGCCGATCGACGCTGGGAATAGGCCATGCGATTGGGCAGAAGTGGGTGATCGATCCGCAATATGGCATTTCAATCGCCGAGCGTTTTTATCAGAACAAGCCTCCGACGATTCTGGATGTGCCCGTGGACATGCAGTGGAACGCGTTGAACATTCCCGATCCGGAAACGCCGGTGGGGGCTCGCGGATGCGGAGAGCCGCCGGTGGGTGGCGGCTGTGCTGCGATTTTGAACGCGCTTGCCGATGCGGTTGGAGACAACGTTTTTCAGCGCGCGCCCGTAAATGCAGATACGATCCTGGCGTCGCTTGAAGCGGGGCGGCCGATGCAACATCCGTTGATGGCGCATATCTAAAGGCAGGGGACGAGGTAGCGAGGGGACAAGGGAGAAGCTATGGCAGTATTTCGCGACGTGATGCCCGCCTTCCATCTGCTGCAGCCGAGTTCGGCGGTAGAGGCGCAGAGATTGCTCGAGGAGAACGGCAGCGAAGCCTGGGTGATGGCCGGGGGGCTCGACAGCTTCGACTGGCTCAAAGACCGCATCAAAAAGCCGGGCATGCTGGTGGATTTGAGCGGCGTGGATGAGCTAAAAGGGATTCGCACGACCGGCGATGGTGTTGAGATTGGCGCGATGACCACGCTCACCGAGATCGCGAATCACGCTGAGATCAAGAAGAACTACAGCGTGCTTTCGGATGCGGTGTCGGTTGTGGCTTCGCCGCAGATTCGCAACCAGGGAACGCTGGGCGGAAATGTTTCGCAGGATGTGCGCTGCTGGTACTACCGCGGTGGTTGGCCATGTTATCGCGCGGGCGGAAACATTTGCTATGCGGATACGCCGGTGGGCCGCAACCGCGAGCACGCAATCTTTGGCGCGGACCGCTGCGTGGCCGTGCATCCGTCTGACTCGGCGCCGGCCTTGATTGCGCTCGACGCGAAGTTCGTGGTGCAGACACCGAAGGGTGAGCGAGTGATCGATGCAGAGGACTATTTTGTGGGTCCGGAGATCGACATTACGCGCATCAACATGCTTGAGCCCGGGTATTTGCTGACGGCGATTCGGATTCCGGCGACTTGGTCGGGTGCGAAGTTCTATTTCGAAAAGGTGCGCGATCGCAATGTTTGGGACTTCCCGCTGATGAATGTGGCCTCTGCGATTAAAGTGAGTGGCGGAACTATCAGCGAAGCGCGGATTGCGGTGAGCGCGGTTGCGCCGAAGCCGATGCGGCTCAAGAATGTTGAGGCAGCGATTGCGGGCAAGCCTGCCAACGCTGAGACCGGAGTGATGGCGGGCAAGATGGCGGTTGAAGGCGCGGTTCCGCTGCAGTTCAATGCCTATAAAATTCCGCTGATGCGCAACCTGGTGAAGCGCGCGATTGCTGGCGCCGGGGAGACAGCATGAGAGTTATAACCTGGGCGACCGATCCATGGGGCAAGCATGTGCCGATTCATGCGGCGTGGGATATGATTTGGGCCGCGGTGATCGCTGCGCTCGCGTTCATGATTGTGCATGCTCTTTACGTGGCCGTTGTAGCAGGGCCGAAGGTTTTCAAGAAAAACGAGCTGCCCAAGTCGAGCGAGGCGACGATTCCAGAGCGGGTTCAACGGCATTCACTGGCGGCGCGGCTCTTTCACTGGATCATGGCTGCGTCGATGTTTACGCTGCTGTTCACAGCGTTTCTGCCCAAGGTTGGCGTGCAATTCAACTGGGTACTCTACCATTGGATCGCCGGCGTCGTGCTGACTGTTTCCATCGTCTTCCACATTGTCCATTCGTTCTTCATGGACCCCTGGTCGATCTGGCCCGACAGGATCGACATTCGCGATGCAATGCGGAGAACGCTGCGTTTTATAGGCAAGCCCGCGTCACCGCCGGAACGATTTGCGAAGTATCCGTTGGAGAACAAGTTCTACCACCTGGTGATTGTGCTAAGCAGCCTGGCGGTGATTGTGACCGGGCTGTTTATGATGAAGAGGATTCAAACCAGCATCTTCACGCGGAATCCATATTTGTTCGCAGATATGACGTGGGGCCTGATGTACGTGCTGCACGGGCTGGCGGGGATTGGGCTGATTGCTCTGGTGATGATGCATGTGTATATGGGCATCAGGCCTGAGAAGCTGCCGATCACCAAGTCAATGATTTTTGGATGGATGAGCCGGGATTTTTATCTTGAGGAGCACGATCCCGAGCGCTGGGTTGTGAAGCAGTCAACAGGGAAGAAGAGAGGCTACGCAGCCAGCGATGCCGACTGAGATCGAAACGCTTTGCGACACCATTGAAGATTGCTACGAATTCACGCTCAGCTATGCGGCGCGCGGTTTAACGATTGACGCGGACAGCGACGCAGGGCGGCAACTGCGCGACAAACTGATGAACGCACTGGCTGCGATACGTGGGCTTGAAGAAGCGTGCCGGGCCATCGCGGAGCAATTGCCGGCCGGCCAGGCCGAGAAATTCAGGGCATTTATATCGACTCTGAGCCGCGATGCGCAAAGCTCGAGCGCCGTGGTTGACCTGGTGCTGGCGCAGCCAGCGGTCAGTTCTCAGTTAATAGACAACCTTAACGCGTCGATTCATCTCCGAGCGCTGTTGACCGATCTGTTTTTGATAACGGAAATTGTTGCGGCGCAGCAGGTGAGGGCGGCGAGCTAGAGTCTGCTGAGGGCGCATGTATTCGAAGGAAGTTCTCGATCATTTTGAGCACCCGCGCAATACAGGTGTGGTTGCCGAGGCGGACGCTCAGGCGCTGATTGAGAATCCCGCGTGTGGCGACACGCTCAAACTGACAGCCAGGATTGTAGAAGGTCGAATCGAGGAGATTCGTTTTCAAGCGAAGGGGTGCGTCGCGTCGATTGCGTGTGCATCGGCGTTGACGGAGCTTGTACTTGGTAAGACTGTTGGGGAAGCGCGGAGTCTGCGACAGGAAGAAGTCGTACAGGCGGTTGGCGGATTGCCGCAGGCCTCGATGCATGCCAGTCACTTGGCGATGGATGCGCTGGGCGCCGTGCTTAAGCGGCTCGGCGACGGGAACTAATGGTCCGGCCTGAGCATTTGTGTCATCCCACCCTTTTCGTGAGTCGAATCTAGAAGCAGATCCTTCGACTCCGGTCGCCACGGCGACCTTCGCTCAGGAAGATGGGGCACCCATATTGATACAACTTCAGACGGTCAGAAATCTAACCCAATCCCGTTTGAGGCTTTGCAATCATTGCCTCGTATTCGGCGGGTGTGTTCATGTCGGCAGCTAGATCAGGAACTGTGACCGGGACGGAGACGAAGCGGCCGCGGTGTGTGCGTTTGACTTCGCGTGCGTTGGAGGTTGAGGGCGCCGCGAGGAACGCGTCGATGAGTTCCCGCGAGACAAAAAGCGGATGACCGTTGCGGCCATTGGAGTGGGGCGCGACCGCCCAGCGTTCGCAAGCCAGGGCATCGTCAAAGGCTCGACGGAGCAGCGCGAGAGTGTCCTGTTCGAGCGGCGCACAATCGACGGGCGTGATCATAGCGGAGTCGTAGCCGAGAGCGAGCGCTTTGCTGAGTCCGATTTGTAATGAGCTAAATTGGCCGCGTTCTGGTGCGGGGTTGATTGCGGTGGTCGCGCCACATGCAGTGACGATGGGTGAGAGGCGGTCGCCGTTTTGACCCACTACGACAACGACGGCTCCCGCGAACGGCATGACCGCCGCGATGTGTGCGGAGAGCAATGTGGCGCTGCCGGATGGTGCGGGCTCGGATTGATTTGCCGGCCATGGCAGCAGCGCCTTGTCACGCCCCATTCGCGAAGATTCGCCGGCAGCGAGAATGACGCCGCAAAGATTGGCCATGATCTAATTCTCGGATTGAGTCAATGATGTTTCGCTATCTGCAGACTCATTTGAGGGCGCATCATCTTCAGCATTAACGGCGCCGTCGAAGCGCCGCGAATGGAACCAGCTCATGTGGGGCAGTGGGCGTTCAACGTTACGGCGATTGGCGATGAGTTCCCCGACGATGGCGACTGCAATTTCTTCAGGCGTGATGGCGCCGATGTCGAGACCGACAGGAGAATGCACGCGCTCGAAGAGTTCGGGGCGCAACCCTTCTACAACTAGCTGGCGGTAGACGGTGATGGCCTTGCGACGCGAACCGATCATACCGATGTAGCGCGCGGGTGTTTGCACGGCCCAGCGCAGAATGCGCAAATCATCGCGATGACCGCGGGTGGCGATGACGATGAAGGCCGAATCGTTGACAGCGACTTCTGCCAGCGTCTGTTCAAAGTCAGAAGTAAGGATCTGGCGCGCGCCGGGAAAGCGCTCGGCGTTGGCGTAAGCCTCGCGGTCGTCGGCAACAATGACGTCGAAACCCGCACTGGTGGCGGCTTTGAAGAGCGCGAGCGAGACATGGCCTGCGCCGAAGATGTAAAGCAACGGCGAGGGAAGGACCGGCTCAATGAAGATTTCGAGCGTGCCTCCGCAGACCAGGCCGGTGTCGTATTTGGGGTCCTGATTGAGATCGAAAGAAAGGGTGCGGGACTTTTCTGAGGTCATAACATCGCGCGCGGCTTGCCACACCTCGGCCTCAACACAGCCTCCGCCGATTGTGCCGGCGATGGAGCCGTCGTCGCGCACCAGCATCTTGGCGCTCTTGAACGAGGGAATGGAGCCACGCACGTTGACGATGGTGGCGAGTGCTCCGCGCCGGCCCGAGCGCTGCAATGCGACGATCTCTTCGTAAATCTCCATCTGATGCGATTATTCGTCCAAGACAGGGACAAGTCAATGCGTCGGGCGCAAATTGACAGACGCAGCTGGGCTGGAAAGACGCAGGCGTAAGCCATTGATTTGTTTGCCGTGGGCGCAACTAATCCATTGATCTTGGCGGGGATTTCAATTAACTTCAAAGACTCACAGCCTTTCCTGGGAGGCAGGTCAGCTATGGCGCGCGTCGTACGATGTTCCATTATTCAGGCATCAAATGCTTTGCCGGCAACAGAGCCGTTGAAGGCACAAAAAGACGCAATGATTGAAAAGCATGTGGGCCTGATCAAGCAGGCTGCTTCGGCTGGCGCGCAGATTGTGTGCCTGCAGGAGATTTTCAATGGGCCCTACTTTTGTGCGGAGCAGTCGGTCAAATGGTATGAGATGACCGAGCCGGTTCCCGATGGGCCAACTGTAACGCTGATGCGCGCATTGGCCCGGGAACTGCACATTGCGCTGATAGTGCCCGTGTACGAGGTGGAACAGGAAGGCATCTTTTACAACACCGCGGCGGTGGTGGCGAGTGATGGAAGCTATCTGGGCAAATATCGCAAGACGCATATTCCGCATGTAGCGCCGGGGTTCTGGGAAAAGTTCTATTTCAGGCCGGGGAACCTGGGCTATCCGGTTTTCGACTTGGGTTTCGCGAAGATAGGCCTGTATATCTGCTACGACCGGCATTTTCCTGAGGGCGCGCGCTGCCTGGGCTTGAATGGAGCGGAGATTGTATTCAATCCTTCGGCAACGGTTGCGGGGCTGAGCGAATACCTGTGGAAGCTGGAGCAGCCGGCGCATGCGGCGGCGAATGGATATTTTATTGCGGCCATCAATCGTGTGGGGACTGAGGCTCCGTGGAATATTGGCGAATTTTATGGAACGAGTTATTTTGCCAATCCCAAGGGACAGATTATTGCGCAGGCCTCGCGCGACAAGGACGAGGTGCTGACCACCGATTTGAACCTGGATGAGATCGCAGAAGTGCGGCGGACCTGGCAGTTTTTCCGCGACCGGCGCCCGGATTTGTATGGACCGATTGTGGCTGGGTAAGAGGTCGACCCCAACGACATTGGTTCGATGAATAAAGCTCTGAACCTGAGATGTACTTCCCTGAGGTCACCATGAGCACCGCGATTCTACCGGACGATCCGCGACTGCGCGCACAGTTTGGCGAACTGAAGCCGGCGCTCGGCAATCAGGCCGCCGTGATCGAGGCCAATCGCTGCCTGAATTGCTTTGATGCGCCGTGTACCGCGGCTTGCCCCACGCATATTGACGTGCCGGGATTCATCAAGCGGATTGCGACGGGCAATCTGCGCGGCTCGGCAACACGCATTCTGGATGCGAACATTCTTGGCGCGAGTTGCTCGCGAGTGTGCCCGGTTGACGTGCTGTGCGAGGGCGCGTGCGTGATGCACCGCTACAATCGCGAGCCGATTGAGATTGCGTTGCTGCAGCGGCATGCGATGGACGCGTACCACGCGTCGGGCGCGACTCCTGCGGTGAATCACGATGCGGCGCCGGGACTGCGCTTGGCCTGCATTGGCGCGGGGCCCGCCTCCCTGGCCTGCGCCGCAGAGCTGCGCAGGCACGGCGCGAAAGCAACAATCATTGAGAAACGGGCGTTGCCAGGCGGATTGAACACGTATGGTGTGGCCGAGTATAAGCTGCGTGCGACTGATAGCCTGGCTGAGATTGAGATGATTCGGCGCATGGGCGTGGAGTTCCGGTTTGGTGCGGCCGTAGACTCGGCCGCCGAGCTGGAGGGGCTTGAGAAGGAGTTCGATTACCTGTTTCTGGGTGTGGGTCTGGGCGCAATGCAGCGGTTGGGCATTCCTGGCGAAGATCTGGATGGCGTGATGAATGCGCTTGAGCTGATTTCGGCCTACAAGACGGGCAATCTGCGCGAGCTGCACGGAACAGTTGTAGTAGTGGGCGCAGGAAACACGGCGATAGATGCGGCGAATGCGGCCAAGCGGCTGGGCGCGGAATCGGTGTATATGCTGTACCGTCGCGGCGAGAATGAGATTGGCGCGTTTGATTTTGAGTATGAGCATGCCAAGCAGGAGGGCGTGCAGTTCTTGTGGCGCAGGCGTCCATTGTCGGTCAGCAAAGGGGCGCATGGACGGCTGTTGCTCGAGACGGTGCAGGTTCGGCAGACCGAGGGCGCGCTCGAGTCTGTTCCGGATTCGCAGTTCACCATTGCATGCGAATTGCTGGTGCCGGCGATCGGGCAATCGCCGTTGACGGCGCTGGTTCAGGAACTGCGAGGCATTGAGGTGCGCGATGGACGCATTGTTGCGGATCTCGCGACAGGGCGCACTGGGAATCCGCGGTACTATGCGGCGGGCGATTGCGTGAACGGCGGACGCGAAGTGGTGGACGCGGTAGCCGGTGGAAAGCGCGCTGCGCTTGCGATTCTGAAGACTGCGGAGGCTGCGTATGCCTGACCTCCGTGTTACGAATTTCGCAAAACAAATTAATTCGCCGAACCCATTCTGGTTGGCCTCTGCGCCGCCAACGAATACGGGCGAGATGATTATGCGCGCCTTTGACGCGGGATGGGGCGGCGCGGTGTGGAAGACGATCGGCGAGCCGGTGACGAATGTGAGCTCGCGATACTCGTCGGTAGATTGGGAGGGGCGGCGCGTGATGGGCTTCAACAATATTGAGCTCATCAGCGACCGGCCGGTGGAAGTGAACCTGAGGGAAATGCTTGAGGTGAAGAAGCGCTACCCGAAGCACGCGGTGATTGCATCACTGATGGTGGAGTCGACGCGCGAAGCCTGGCACGAAATTATTACGCGAGCTGAAGACGCGGGCGCCGATGGGCTTGAGCTGAATTTTGGCTGTCCGCATGGCATGAGCGAAAGGGGTATGGGTTCGGCGGTTGGCCAGGTGCCGGAATATACCGAGATGATTACCGCGTGGGTGAAGGAGAAAGCACGCACGCCGGTGCTGGTGAAGCTGACGCCAAACATCAGCGATATTCGCGCGGTGGCGAGAGCGGCGAAGCGCGGCGGGGCCGATGGGCTGTCGGCGATCAACACTATCAACTCGATTACTGGGATTGATCTTGACACGTTTGTGCCGCGGCCGGATGTGGATGGGAAGAGTTCGCATGGCGGCTACTGTGGGCCGGCGGTGCGGCCGATCGCGCTGAACATGGTGCAGCAGATTATGAGCGATGCCGAGAGCGCGCTGCCGCTCTCGGGCATCGGCGGCGTCGGCACGTGGCGCGATGCGGCAGAGTTTATTCTGCTGGGCTGCGGGACGGTGCAGGTGTGCACTGCGGTGATGCACTACGGCTATCGCATTGTTGAAGACATGGCCGAAGGGCTTGAAAACTGGATGCGCGAGAAAGGCTTCGAGACGATCGAGGATTTTCGCGGGCTCTCGCTCAATCGCGTGACGGAGTGGAAGCACCTGAACTTGAACTACAAAATTGTGGCACGCATCAACGAGCAGACGTGCATTGGCTGCGACCTTTGCCACATTGCTTGCTGGGATGGCGCGCACCAGTGCATTCATCTCGATCGCGTGACGGGGCCGGTGGATGGGCACGTGGAATTGCACGAGACGCCTGCGGAACGAGAAGCGCAGAGCCGCGCTTCGATTGCAGTGACGCCGGTGACTCGCATGGAGCGGGAAGTGCTGGCGGAGACTGGTCCGTATCCGACCCCTCTGGAGCGGATTCCGCGCGTGGATGAGACGGAGTGCGTAGGGTGCAATCTGTGCTCGTGCGTTTGTCCGGTGGAGGGATGCATCACTATGGTGCGGATGGATGAAGGGCTGAAACCGGAAACTTGGGATGAGCGAACGAGGCAGGGAATAGGAAGTAGGGAATAGTTATATCAGCGAGTAAAGATTATGCCGACTGTATTAATTCAAAACGGAACGATCGTGAATGCCGACGGCAGCGTCAAGGCCGATCTGCTGATTGACGGTGCGACGATCAAGGAAATTCGCGCAGGCATTGAACCGAGTGCAGCCGAGACCGTTGTCGACGCCGCTGGGTTGCTATTGCTGCCCGGCGGCATTGATGCGCATACGCATCTCGATATGCCGTTTGGCGGATCGAATTCTGCCGACGACTTTTTGACGGGCACGCGGGCCGCGGCCATTGGCGGGACGACGACGATTGTGGATTTTGCGATTCAGGCGCGCGGAACGAAGATGCGTACTGCGCTGGACACATGGTGGAAGAAGGCCGAGGGTAAGGCGTGCATCGATTATGGACTGCACATGATTGTGACCGATTTGCCGGATGCGGGCCTGGAAGACATGGACGACCTGGTACGCGAGGGTGTGGCCAGTTTCAAGTTGTTCATGGCATATCCCAACGTGCTGATGGTTGACGATGCAACTATCTTCAAAGCACTGCGGCAGACGGCGAAAAACGGCGCGCTGATTTGCATGCATGCCGAGAACGGCTCAGTGATTGACGTGATTGTGCAGCAGGCGCTGGCCGAGGGAAAGACTGCCCCGATCTACCACGCGCTTACGCGCCCTACGCGAGCCGAGGCTGAGGCGGTGCATCGCGCGATTGCAATGGCTGAGATGGCCGGCGTGCCGGTGTACATCGTGCACCTTTCAAGTGAAGACGCGCTCAACCAGGTGCGCGAGGCGCGCGACCGTGGCTTGCCGGCGTTTGCCGAGACATGCCCGCAGTATCTGTTGCTTTCGATTGAGGACAACATGGAAGGCAACGGTTGGGAGGGCGCGAAGTACGTGTTTACGCCGCCGCTGCGCGAGAAGAAAAACCAGCCGAAGCTGTGGGATGGCTTGAAGAAAGACAATTTGCAGGTGGTTTCGACGGACCATTGCCCGTTTTGTTTTGAAGATCAGAAAGCGCTGGGCAAAGATGACTTCACGAAGATTCCCAATGGTGGGCCGGGAATCGAGAACCGGTTGCAGTTGTTGCACCATCACGGAGTGGGCCAGGGGAATTTTTCGATTAATAGATTCGTTGAGTTGGTGTCGACGGCGCCGGCGCGCATCTTCGGCATGTATCCCAGGAAGGGTGCGCTCAGAGTCGGCAGCGACGCCGATATCGTGCTGTGGGATGAGGGCGCGGAGTACACGATCAGTGCAAAGACGCACCACATGCGGGTGGACTACTCGATGTTCGAGGGCTTCAAGGTGCGCGGCAATGCGCGCGATGTGTATTCACGCGGCGAACTGATTGTGCGGGCCGGCGAGTTTATCGGCAAGCCGGGGCGGGGAAGTTATTTGAGGCGTGAGGCGCGGGGTGGGGCGTGGAAGTAGTAAGGCAGCTACTAGCTGCTAGCTACTAGCTTTTCGACTCGTCGCGCGGCGACACACTCCGGATAACAGCCGTATCTATTTTGGCGACTTTATTAGCTGATACTTACATTGAATAGATACAGCACTTACCACGGAGGAGGCCCGTGAGCACCGTCGATCCGTCTTTATCGAACAACGACCTTAGGCCCACTACGCAGGAGCAGCGTACGTGGGGCTTTTATAACTACACGGCATTGTGGTTTTCGATGTGCATGGAGATCACGACGTACCAGCTCGCCTCGTCGCTGATTGCCAAAGGCATGGACTGGAAGCAGGCAGTGGGCACAGTGCTGCTGGGGAATTTGATTGTGCTCGTGCCGATGCTGCTGAACGCTCATGCGGGCGCCAAGTACGGTATTCCGTTTCCGGTGTTCATTCGCGCGCCGTTTGGAGTGCGCGGCGCAAACATCGCTGCGATATTGCGCGCAGTGGTGGCGTGCGGATGGTTCGGGATTCAGTCGTGGATTGGCGGCACGGCGATCGACGCAATGCTGATCGTCATCTGGCCGGGCGCGGCGGGCAACAATGCGATTCTGTGGGCGAGTTTCCTGGGGTTCTGGCTGCTTAACATGGTTGTGGTTTGGCGCGGGGTCGAGTCGATTCGCCATTTGCAGGCTTTCGGAGCGCCATTCATGTTCATCATGGCGGCGGCGCTTCTGATCTGGGTGCGGATGAAGGCGGGCAGCTTCGGCACGATGCTTTCTACGCCGAGTTCGTTTCACTCGACGAGTGCATTCCTTGCGGTATTCTTTCCGTCGTTGACGGCGATGGTCGGCTACTGGGCCACGCTGGCATTGAACATTCCCGACTTTACGCGTTACTCAAAATCGCAGAGCGCGCAGTCGTGGGGGCAGGCGTTTGGATTGCCGGTGGCGATGGTGCTGTACACATTTGTGGGCATCGCAGTCACGTCGGCATCGACGGTGCTATTCGGCCACGCGATTTGGAATCCGATTGCGCTGATTGGCGCGTTTCATCAGCCGGTGGTTGCGTTCATCGCGCTCATTGCCATTCTGGTGGCGACGCTGAACGTGAATATCGGCGCGAATGTGGTGTCGCCGTCGAACGATTTCTCAAACCTGTATCCGAGGTTGATCAGCTTCAGGACGGGCGGCCTAATTACGGGGTTTCTTGGACTCGCGATGTGCCCGTGGAAACTGTTGGCTTCCCCCGATGCGTATATCTTCGGATGGCTGATTGGCTACTCTGGGTTACTCGGCCCGGTGGCGGGAATCATGGTGGCGGATTACTTTTTGATTCGCGGGACTGAACTCGATGTGAACTCGCTTTATCATAGCGACGGAGCCTACTCCTACACTAAGGGCGTGAATCTGCGCGCCATGGCGGCGCTGGTGCTGGGAGTGACGATTGCGCTCGTTGGCCTGTTTGTGCCGGCGCTGCACTTTCTTTACGACTACGCCTGGTTTGTGGGTTTCTTTATGGCGGGCGCGAGTTACCTGGTGATGATGCGGATGGCAGCGCCGGCGGCGGTGGTTCACAAAGCGGAAGAAGTGGCCTAGCTGAACTTTGTAATTGCGAGGGGTTGGAGATCAGCGCTACTCCACCTGCGCATCGGCGATTGAGAGGTGCTCATCAAGGGCGGCAATGCCGAGATCCAGCTCTTCTTTGGTGACGATCAATGGCGGCGCGATGACGAAGTGACTTACCCATGATTGGATCGAGACGCCCTGCGCCATCATCTTTGCGGCAATCTGATCGACGACTAGGGGTTTGCCTTCGACCTTGTCGCGCATGGTGTTTAAGCATTGCTTTGTCGCGTGGTTCTTGACGAGTTCGACGGCGAAGAAGAGGCCGAGGCCGCGGACGTCGCCGATTGAAACGTGTTTTGTTTTGAGAGCTTCGAGTTTCTCGCGTACGAAAGGCTCGAACGAAGCCGCACGCTCAACCAGGTTGAGCCGCTGCATTTCTTCAATGGTGGCGACGGCGGGGCCGAGGGTGAGCGGGTGCGCTTCGTAGGTGTGGCCGTGCGAAAAATAGTGCTCCTCAAAATAGTCGGCGATGGCTGTGGTGGTTGCGCACAGACCGAGCGGGATGTAAGCCGATGTGATGCCTTTGGCGGTGACGAGGATGTCAGGTTTCACACCCCAATGGTCCATAGCGAACCACTTGCCGGTGCGGCCCCAGCCAGCCATTACTTCATCGGCAATCATCAGTACGCCGTGGCGATCGCAGATTTCGCGCAAGCGAGGGAAGTACTCGGGCGGCGGAATGAGTACGCCGTTGGTGCCGACAACGGGCTCGAAGATAATGGCGGCTACGTCGCTCTCGTTGCGAATCATGTGCTCGATGTAGTCCGCACAGGCGATGTTGCAGCCGGGATAGGTGTGCTTTATGGGGCAATCGTAGCAATTTGTCTCAGGCGCAAAGACCACGCCGCCGCCTTTGCCACCCGGTTCCATGGCCCAGCGGCGCGGGTCGCCCGTGGCGGCAATAGAGCCCATCGTCGATCCATGATAGGAGCGGTAGCGCGAAATGATTTTGGTTTTGCCAGTGTACATGCGCGCGATTTTGAATGCGGCCTCGTTGGCTTCGGTCCCACTAGTGGCGAAGAAATATTTGTTCAAGCCTTCAGGGAGAACTTCAAGCAGCTTGGCGCTGAGGCGGGCGCGAGCCGAGGTGGCGTAGCCTGGCGCGGCATAGCAGAGTTCGCGGGCTTGCTCGGCGATGGCTTCAATGACGCGCGGGTTTTTGTGGCCGAGATTGACGCACATGAGCTGCGAGCTGAAGTCGAGGTAGCGCTTGCCCGCGCCGTCAGTGAACCAGAAGCCCTCGGCATCGGCGATATGGAGGGGCTTCCATGTTTTCTGGAAGCGCCAGGTGCCGTAGTTGTTCTCGCGGGTGATGGTGGAGATTTGCTCGGATGTCAGTGTGTCAGTGTTGGAAGGGTTGCTCATCACGGTCTCCGTAGGTTTTCATCGTAGCAGCTAAGCTGCCGAAAAAGTTTCCTCTTTGAGCACTTGTTCGTAGGCGGGTACGGTGAGGAACTCGATGAAGCGCGGGGCCTGAATAAGTTCGCGCATCAGGCTCGCGGCCTTTTGGTAAGCGGCGAACCGCGTGGCATCTACCGCGGACTGTTGCCGCTCGAGCTCGGCGTCGATGAGGCTTTCAACAAGTGCAACATCGACGACGCGTCCATCGCTGAGTTTTGCGCCGTGATGCACCCACTGCCAAAGTTGCGCGCGGCTGATTTCGGCAGTGGCAGCGTCTTCCATCAGGTTGAAGAGCGGTACGCAGCCGATACCGCGCAGCCATGCTTCAACGTATCCAAGACCGACGGCGACATTCTGCTTGACTCCCGCTTCAGTGATTTGGCCATCAGGTACCTGGAGAAGATCGGCGGCGGTTGGGTGATAGTCAGGCAGCTGCTTCGAGATCTGGTTGGGGTCCGGCATCAGTCTGTTGAAGATTTCAAGCGCGACCGGAACAAGGCCGGGATGTGCGACCCATGTGCCGTCGTGGCCGTCGCCGGCTTCGCGCTCTTTGTCGGCCTGCACTTGCGCAATGGCTTTGTCGTTTGCCACGGCATCGGATTTGATGGGGATGTAGGCCGACATGCCGCCCATGGCGTGCACATTGCGGCGGTGACAGGTTTTGATGGCCAGCTTTGAATAGCTGCGCATGAAGTGCGTGGCCATGGTGACCTGCGCGCGATCGGGAAGGATGGCGTGCGGGTCAGTGGAGAATTTCTTGATGTAGCTGAAGATGTAATCCCAGCGGCCGCAGTTCAGGCCGGCGGAGTGCTCGCGAAGCTCGTGGAGGATCTCATCCATTTCAAAAGATGCGAGGATGGTTTCAATCAGCACGGTGGCGCGAATTGAGCCGCGCGGAATCTCGCGGGATTTTTGAGCGCGGAGGAAGATGTCGTTCCAGAGGCGCGCCTCAAGGTGGCTCTCGATTTTGGGAAGGTAGAAGTAGGGTCCGCTGCCGCGGCTCAGCAATTCGCGCGCGTTATGAAAGAAGTAAAGGCCGAAGTCGAAGATGGAGCCAGAAATGGGCTCGCCATCGATCAGCATGTGGCGCTCTTCAAGGTGCCAGCCGCGCGGGCGGACGAAGAGGACGGCAGGGTGGTCGATGAGCTTGTAGTGCTTACCTGTCGCTGGATCGGTGTAGGCGATTTCGTGGCAAATCGCATCACGCAGATTGATGTGGCCGTCGAGCAGGTTGTTCCATAGGGGACAACTCGAATCTTCGAAGTCGGCCATGAAGACTTTGGCGCCCGAGTTGAGGGCGTTGATAATCATTTTGCGATCGACCGGGCCGGTGATTTCAACGCGGCGATCGATGATGTCATCGGGGATTGGCGCGCCCTCCCACTCTGACTCGCGGACGTGGAGGGTGTCGGGCAGGAAGTCGGGCCGTTCACCTGCGTCGAGGCGCTGCTGGCGCTCATGGCGTGCCGCCAGCAACTGCTTGCGGCGCTCGTTGAACGTCCGATGCAGATCAGCAAGAAATGCGACAGCCGCGGGGGTGAGGATTTCGGCGTAGCTCTCGGTGACAGGTGCGAGAATTTCGACTCCCGGCTGGCTTATGGACATGGGCATAATGCGGCCTCCGCAGGCGAAAAGAGCAAGGTACAGGATAACTGCCGGAGCAGCGGGTGACTACACAATATGGAATGCGAAGGCAGGCAGAGAGCTTGTAGGACAGTTACATATAAAGACTAGGAATCCTAACGAAATGTTATAGTTTCTGTGACTCGCCACGCAAAATATGGAGTCGGTTCCCATGAGAACCGCATTTAATGCTGGCGAAGAATTTGCACACGAATGACGGGAATACGACATGTCGATCTGACTGATACCGAGGTTGCCTCGAGCGAGACTGCGCGCCGAATCAATCGCGATATTATTCTTGAGCTGATTCGCGAGAACCAACCGACTTCGCGGATTGAACTATCGCGTTCGTCGGGACTGCAGAAGAGCACGGTGTCGCAGATTGTGGAGCAGTTGATCAGCGAGAACTGGGTGGTGGAGCGAGCGGTTGGCACTACGCCGCGGGGCCGACGCCCAACGCTGCTGGGCCTGAACGAGCATGTTGTGGCGATTGCTGTCGATTTACATCCCAGGCTGGCAATTGTCGCTGTTGTGGATTTGAATGGGCGGCTGCTTTCGCAATGCAAAGTGCCGGTGACGTCTGATCCGGCGGCTTCGACCAGGCTGATTGTGGATTGCATCCGGCGCTTCAAATCGTTTTTCACCGATCACGCGATTGAGGGCATCGGCGTGAGTCTACCGGGTAGGGTCGATCCGGCGACGCAAATGCTGACCTTTGCCCCAAACCTGCGCTGGCCCGAGTTTGACTTTAAGGGCGCGCTTGAATCGGAGTTTGGGCTTCACGTAAATATGGAGAACGCGGCGACGGCGTGCCTGTTGGCTGAACTGACGTTCGGCCGCATGGATGGCATTCGTGACATCGTGCTTGTCACAGTCTCAGAGGGGATCGGCGCGGGAGTTTTTGCCGATGGCAGAATCATCTCGGGCACACATGGGATGGCCGGTGAATTCGGACACATTCCGCTCGATCTTGAAGGGCCGCGTTGCGGGTGCGGCCGCAAGGGCTGCTGGGAGATGTACGCCTCGTGCCGCGCCGCCGTGCGGTATTACCGCAAACTGCGCGCCGGCAACAAGGAAGTGAGTTTCCACGAGTTGTTGAACTTGGCCGAAGAAGGTTCGAAGGACGCACAGGACGCGCTGGAGCGGCAGGCAATGTACATTGCGCGCGGGCTGCGGATCATTATTGCCAGCCTGTCGCCAGCCATGATTCTAATTGCGGGCGAGATTACCTCGGCATGGCATCGCTTCGAGCGGATCATCGAGAAGGAAGTGAAGTCGATTGTGCTGGCCGGAACGCCGCCGCGAATTATTCCCACACATGAAGGGGAAATCGCGCGATTGAGAGGCGCAGCAGCATTGGTGTTTCAGCGCCAGATTGCGGCTCCGCAGAGCGCGGGCTCGGCGAGGTCAAGGAAGGCTTGATCTTACCGACGTGGATGCGTCGGTTGCCGGCCGGCGCACGACGTTGGCCACCAGGTCGCCAAGTTGTCGGGCCGTGAACTGGTTGCCCTCGATGTTTGCTGCCAGCTTGCCATCGCGGTCTATCACCACGGTGTGAAACGTGTGGGCGAGGAAGCCCTCATCGTTCCAGAAACCCATCCCGAAAAGTTCCGCAACATTGCTTACCTCGTCGAGGCTGCCGGTAAGGAATCGCCATGCCTTTGGATCGGCTTTCCAGGTGTCGGCAAACTTCGCCAGAGCCTGTCCTTGATCATGGTCAGGATCGATGACGACGGTGATCAGAATCAGGTTGCTCCCCGCCTGGGCATGAAATCGCCTTTCCAGGATGGAGAGATTGTTTGAAAGGCGGAAACAGTAATTTGGATTTGGGCAGCGCGAATAGGCAAACGTGAGGGCTACCACCTTGCCTTTGAACTGCGACAGGCGAGTGGCCTCGTTGGCCTGGTCGGTGAGCGTGAAATCGGGAACCGGCTGGCCCATCTGAACAATTCTTGCAGCCGCGGAAGGGTCCATGACTTGCTGCAGAAAAGTGAGCCGCCCGGCCTCAGTGGGCTCGGATTCGTGATTTGTAACGTCCAGGATCTGCACATGCTCGGCATAAGACTCTTTTTTGGATTCGGTCAGGTCAAAACGCACGGTTTCGCCGGGTACCAGCGATTTGAAATTGGCTTGCCCACGAACGGTAAACGGCATCACCATGGCGTCCATGTATCCGGGTACAGCATCGCACGAAACGACAATCGACTGATGGACGGGATCTACCTGAATGAGAATGCCCTGGATTGAGTGGTGGTCGGCGGCTTGTACAGGCTTTATGGCGCGTACAGGGTGGGCGGCGCATAACTGCGCTACCACAATGACAAATGCACTGGCCGGGAGCGTTCGTCTCATACCAGTTATATCTCCCTCGATACTTTCCTTTGAACGTGTCTTGATGCGTGCGGACTACTGAATTTGATGCGCCTCAGTGGGCCGATGGGTGGGAACCGCGACGATACCTTTGCAGCAAGTTCGCGCAATGGGACTTGAATCGGCTTCATATCGTCATTGCGGAAGGGTCGCTGTTGTCGATGTGGAGGCTTTGGGAAAGTTGAAGGGACGAAGTTCGCGGCGCGTGTATGCCTTGTCGAATTCCTTGATTTGAATGAACTGGTTGACTGCCACGCCGGAGAAATGCTGACGCGTATTCGATGTGGGCCACCATATATCGAGAGTCACGTCGTGCGCACCTGGGCCCAAACCGATATTTTGTTCGGCTGGATTGGTGCCGAATGAACTGGTTTGGCCGACGGTGCGATAGATGGATCGAGCAGCTGCATTGCCATCTCGCACGGTGACGTGGATCTGTGCGCCGATAGCTTCACGATTGGTTTTGACGCCCACCAGGCGGACGTTTAACCAGTTGTTGCGGTTGCCGGGATTCGCAAACACGCGCATGGTGTGCTTGTCACCCAGCACAGCGCCGCCAATCACGGCAACAATGTCTTCTCTGCCGTGCCGCGTGAGATCGGCAAAGGCGATGCCATGTCCCTTGTGCAGCTCGCCTGTGCCGGAAGACTGGGTGACGTTGACGAACGTCTTTCCCTCGTCATTGAGCAGCAGCTCATGGGGCATCATGCTTGTGTACGAAGGCGCGCCCATGCCGAGATAGATATCAAGGTAACCGTCGTTGTCGATGTCGCCAAAGTTGGCTCCCATGGGCATGTAGACCTTATCGAGGCCAACCTGGTTTGTGACGTCTTCAAAGGTGCCGTCGTGCCGGTTGCGGTAAAGCTTCATTGTTTCGGCATTGCGCGGGCCACCGACGTAGGTCTTCACGGACTCAGCAACCGAAGGCAGAAAATTCTCCACAAAGATGTCGGGCCAGCCGTCATTGTCGTAATCGAAAAACCAGGTGGCAAAGCTGTACGCGGGCGCCTGGACACCGGCCTGTCTGCCCACCTCGGCAAACGTCAGGTTGCCGTTATTGTGATACAGAAAATTGGGGCCATTCTGATTGCTTACGTAGAAATCCATATAGCCGTCGCCGTCGTAGTCCGCCGTTGTTACGCCTTTGCTGTAAGCCAATTTGTCGATGCCTGCCGCGTGCCCGATTTCTTCAAAGGTTCCATCACCTTTGTTGTGAAACAGCTTGGCCGGGCCGTTTTCGTTGGCGACGAAGAGATCGAGAAAGCCGTCATTGTCAATGTCGGACCAGGCTGCAGACTGCGATTCCACAAGCGTGGAACCCAGACCGCTGGCATCGGTCACATCGGTAAACGTTCCATCGCAATTGTTGCGCATCAGCGACATGCGCTGGGGAAACTCCCAGCCACCGCGCAGCACCAGAAAGTCGATGCAGCCATCGTTGTTGTAGTCGGCCGCAACCATATTCAGGCCGCCCAGCACGTTCAGCAGTCCAGCTTCTTTGGTGCGATCGGTAAATGTGCCATCTCCATTGTTATGGAAGAAGTGGACGGGATCGCACATGTTCTGGCTCGAGACCACAACATCGAGGAGTCCATCGTTGTCGAAGTCGTCTACGAGTACTCCGCCCGCATTTCGAAATATATTGAGACCGGCGGCGGCCGCCACATCCAAAAAGCGGCCCACATCCTGCTTTGACGCGAAGTCCTTTTCCGGAATAAGAAAAGCCGCGGGCACTCCCGACGGATACTCGCCAAGGGTCACATACGCCAGGTTGAGTTGCCAGCGCACCTCAAGGTCGTCAGGCTGCTGCTCAAGAAATTCGAGAAAATACTTGATCGCCTGCTTCGACTCGTCAGTCCTTTTGAAGCTTTCATTTGGGTGCAGGGGAGGGAAGATGTCGAGATCGGTGTTATCGCGGTAAATGCCGTTCTCCATTTCGGACAAATGCAGATACGATGTGCCAAGGCTTTCTTCAAGGTTAGGCACAGCAGCCGGCTCCTCAGTCTGGGCCAGGTCATAGGCAGCCTTCCACTCGCGAATTGAGTCTTCCATGCGGCCGGTGTACGCGTACAACTGCGCCAAAGTGGTGTGGCCATCAATTCGTTTCGCCGGGGTGAGTGGCGATCCATGAAACTGGCCCGATGCGAGATCTTCCTGAATTGGCCCTTCGGCAGCGGCCAGCGAATTGGTGCGGATTTCGCATCCCCGCAAAATCGAGTGGCCTGGCCAGCCGTATCTCCTTGCGTACTCCTGAAAGGCCAGATTTGCCTCGGGAAGCCCTGCTACATACGCGCCGATGTGTATGTCGCCGGTGCCTACCAACGATGAGACGCGCTTGGGGTTCAGGTCCGCTATGGGTGGCGCGGCTGCAAGGACTTTGGCTACCGCAAATCCTGAGGGAAGTTGAACGATATTGGTTAATTCGCCTGCGTGAAGGCCGCGCAGCGCATCCCGCAGTTCGGGGCGCAACTCATCGGGATTGAGCTTGCCAAGGTATCCGCCATCGGTTGCTGTAGCGTCGACTGATTTCTCTTTGGCGAGTACTGAGAAATTCTCGCCGCTACGCAACTGCTTTTCGACTATATGGGCGTCATCCACGGTTGGAACAACGATGATGCCGAGGTCAAGATCTGGAGAGGCTGTGTCGTACTGTGCGTTGGCTGGCGTGCCGCACCTAGCGATTACCAGGAATGCAAACACGCCGATGAACATCCACCCGCGGACTCTACCCTGGTCTAAATCCAAAATCGCCATGGCCCACCGTCAAGATACTCTTAATCGAAGAAGAGCTCTGGACACTGCCTTTCGGACCAGTCGATTCGATTCTTTTTCCAATGCTAGTCTGTCTGACTCTAATGGCTCCCGACATGCGGGATCAAAGTTGGGAATCCGCAATTGAGCATCGATGGATTTGTTTTTTGTGGGAATAATTGGCTGCGTTCAATCCGGATCAACCGTAAATAGCGCGCCACCTCGAACTATTGCGTCTAACTAAAAATGGGCTTGCAAAGGGAATGACGAACAGGAATATCGAAATCAAATTGCAATGGAGCAGCAATAAGTGGAACAGTGGGACCAGGCAGCAAAGGGAATTGAGGGCATCGTTCAACCGGCGGACCGCTGGAACCGCGGGGCGTGGCTGTTTCGCGATCGCACTTTGCAGCGGGTTGAGTTTCTGCTCGACGAAGCCTTTCGCATACCGGGAACCCGCATCCGTTTCGGCATTGACGGCATCATCGGCCTCGTACCGGGCATCGGTGATGTGCTCGCCGGAATTTTATCGCTGATAATCCCGCTGGCCGCGTGGATTCGTGGCGTGCCTTATGTCACGCTGATCCGTATGGCTGTGAACCTCGGCATTGGCGTGCTTGTTGGCACAATTCCCATCTTTGGCGACGCGTTCGATATTGTGTGGAAAGCGAACCGCCGCAACTACCGGCTGCTCACGCGACACCTTGGCGAGCCGCGCCGTCACACGTGGAGAGATTGGGTGTTTCTCGCGCTGATAGCCGGTGGACTTGGGTTCATATTTGCATTACCTCTGCTGCTATTGGTGTGGTTGCTGGCGTGGCTTCTGCGGCATTAAGCGGGTGGCAGTCAATGGCCCAACGCGTCAAATCCAGATTGGCCGAAGGACTGCGAACAGCCGGGCGCCTGCGAGCCGAATTTCCCGCGTCGCGATACAATCGAAAGAGCGTCGGGGCGTAGCGCAGTCTGGTAGCGCATCTGCTTTGGGAGCAGAGGGTCGGGGGTTCGAATCCCTCCGCCCCGACCAGCATAAGTTATTGATAATTAAAGCTATATTGACCATTCCGGCCACGCATCTGCTTTTTACCGCTACACAACTGGTGTCGATTTTGTAGCGGTCGTCGCCTCCGAGGATTTCAAATGGAGTTTCAAATAGATGCTCCCTAATTGGATTGCATGATTTTACTCAAGAGAAGTTCGTCCATCGCCTCGACTTGCACTGGATCGGGGATTCATTTATGTGCGCTCTCTTGATTTCGATTTAGAAATCCAAAAGAAGAGCACGTCCGGGTGATCGGGATCAGCGTCGTCACGTTGGTATGGGGCGACGACCGCTTCAAGCCTACCTTCAGGTTCGGAATCACTTGGTAGCGGCTCGTCCGCAGTAAGGACACCACCAGCCTCTGCCACTTTGCACACGATTGAATCCGTATCGAACGATTTGTTCCAGCGGACGACGAAATGATCAGGAAAATGGTCAGACATATGGAAGCTTTGACGCCGGTACTTCGGTTCCGGGATCTCAGAAGTAATATGCGTCTGAACGGAAAACAAACTGCGCTGTCCTACGACAACCTGCATGCGCTCAATCGCGCGCTGCTCCTCTTTGCGACGCCGAAATTTGAGTAACCCTGCCGCTGCGGTCCCAGGGTGAGCTGAAGCCAGCCGAAACAAAGTCGCCTCAAATGATCCCCCAAACCGTTGCACAAGTCGGGAAACCCTAGTCACTGACCATTCCCGCCCAACCTCTTGTTGAAATTCCTCTCTCGGCATCAGGAGTTCGGATGCTCCGAGATCGCACAAGCGCTCAAGTTCATTGGCCTCACGCGAGTCGCTGTCGCACATCTCTCGGAAACGCGCACCACCGCTCGTCGTCGGAAAAAAGGTGTGGCTGATTTCATGGGCGACGGAAAATGCGACCCGCCCACTCGGGCGATCAGGGTTATAGAAAATCTGTCCTTTTTTCCCCTTTGACTTACCGTTCATCAGAATTACCGCGTCTCTGTTTTCATTGCGGCGGCGCTCGGTGTCCATCGCGAGGACCTCAAGGCCTTTTAAGGAGGCCATTTGCACAAGCCTCGCAAAGGGTGTGACACCGGTTGAATCGAACAGCCGATATTGCTCATTCAGTTTGCCAGCTTGATTCAATACAAGAGAGCGCGGGTCCGCGAGCCCGCCGCTCGCACGAATCAAAGCCACGACATCCGGGTCAGAATACAAACGTCCGCCTACCCGTACACGTTCCATACGCAATCTATTTCTGGTTAGGTCGCTGGCTCAACATACGTAGAGCCTCCAGCAAGAACCGCCAGCCCTCCATGTCTCTAGGTCGATGCCCTCGAAAATTTACCAGAGCAAGCATTTGGACATCTTCATCTGTAAGTCCTGCTTCTTCTTGCAGTTCCAGCAAGCCCTGTGGCAAATCTTCTTTCTTTCGTACAATTCTTCGGTTAGGGCTCGGCGCCGCATTCCCAAGCAGTTCGTCTAGTGTCACATCGAGTGCGACGGCGATTGCATAGACGTACTGCACATTCGGCTTTCCGGCATTGCCATTCTCCAAATCCGATATATAAGCCTTTGAGACGCCAGAGTGCTCGGCAAGATCCGAGAGGCTCCAACCCTTCCCGAGCCGACGTGATCGGATCTCTTCGCCAAGTTTCTTCAAGTCAATAGTTCGGATGTCTGCCATTCGCAACCAGTTGTAAATTTCCCTTGACGCAACGGCCAGGGAGTTTTAGACTGGTTGTGAAATAGCAACCAGTCTGCTGCAGACTACAGTAGACCGGCCGTGACAGAAAGGCAAGAAGAAAAATGGCCAACTACATCGCACGAGTCGAGTTGCACAACGCAACGTACGAGGACTATGAACGGCTGCATGCAAGCATGCAAACGCGGGGCTATTCGAGGGCAATTGCTGGGGATAACGGCACCGTCTATAAGCTGCCCACCGGGACATACGTGTCGCGGAATGCGAATGTCGCAATCGAGGTCGCACGGAACGCCGCAGTCGCGGCGGCCCAAGAGACCGGTAAAAGCTCATCTGTCATCGTTGCTGACTGGACTCAGGCAAGTTGGCAGGGGCTCTCTACTTGACCGGAAAATCATTCGGAAGGGCTTGACCCATCGGCAATCTCCCATCGTAATTCCAGGAAATTTAACCCGAAAGGAACAAAAAACTATGCATAAGATCTCATTCTTCCCGCTAGGAAATGCCGACTGTTGCCGCATCGACACGTCGAACGGCAAGAAGTTTCTTTTTGACTATGGGAACGAGCGTGACTCAGAGAACCCGCAGGACAAGCGCATCGACCTATTCGCAGAATTGAAGAAAGACTTAAAGGCATCCAAACGGGATAGCTACGATGTCGTTGCCTTCACGCATCTCGACAATGATCATGTCTGCGGTGCTCCTGACTTTTTCTTTTTTGAACACGCGGGAAAATATCAATCGGAGGATCGTACAAAGATCGGTCAGATGTGGGTACCTGCGGCGGTGATCATCGAGAGCAAACCCGACGGCGATGCTGGCGTTGTGCAGGCAGAGGCCCGTTACCGGCTGAAGAACAAGAGGTGTGGTTCGCCAAAATGCCATCCGTATGAAAATAGCTCGATTCTTAACGGTTAAACGAGGTAGGAGCCGACCGGAAGAGGCCATCGAGTGAAGTGGAGAGGCGACAGAAGGGCATGAGCAGAGACGAGTATCGATTGAATGGGCGTACCAGTGCGCAAATCTCTCACCGATTCTGCGTTAGGTATGACCGAGTTTCGGGTAGAGTCATGCCGCGAGGTCGTAGCGATGATGCAAACCGCCAAGGCGCGGCATCGAGACGACCTCACGCGGAAGGGCTGTCTGCTTTGCCGCCGCTCGGCCGCCGGGAGTTTGCTTCGCCAACCCGAGATGCGCCCGGTCGTCGTGGTAGTAGCGGATGTACTCGGTCATCAATCGCTTGAGATGATGTTCGTTGAGCACAATCACATGGTCCAGCAGATCGCGGCGACAGGAGCCAACGAACCGCTCGGCCACGCCATTTTGCCATGGGCTTTTGAAGGCTGTGCGCATAGACTTCAGCCCAATGGCTTCGATGGTTTCCCGGACCCCGGCATTGAAGATCGCGTCCCGGTCGTGGATGAGGTATTTCTGAGCGGCATCGTAGGGAAACGCTTCGCGCAGTTGTTGAGAAACCCACGCGCTGCTCGGATGCCGAGTGACGTTGAAGTGCAGCACACGCCGCCGGTCATGGGCAATGATGAAGAAGCAGTAGATGACGCCAAAGGTGAGTGTCGGCACTGTGAAGAAGTCCATAGCGGCGATGACCTCGCGATGATTGCGGAGAAACGCTGCCCATCGCTTCGCCGGCTCCGGATTTCGCGGAGCTTTTCTCATCCAGCGGAGAACGGTTCGCTCCGAAAGGTCGAAGCCCAACATCTTCAACTCACCATGAATACGTGGCGCGCCCCAAGAGGGATTTTCGGCGACCATGCGAAATATCAATTCTCGCAATTGCCGGCTCACAGGCTTTCTTCCCGCACACACTCGATGCCGCGAGAGCCACGTCCAATACAGCTTGAATCCCGCCCTGTGCCAGCGAACGACAGTTTCCGGTTGGACCAGAATCAAGGCCTTCTTCCAACCCGGCCAACATCGCCGCAAGATCACCCAAAACAACTTGTCGCTTGTAGAGAATCGCGGCTGCGGAAGCTTGCGCTTGAAAACGCCCAGTTGTTGCCGAAGAGCAAGATTTTCCAAGAGCAGACTTCGACGAGAGCGGAAAGATCGAATAAGGAGGACGAACAGAAGCCTCAACGAGCGGGGCATGAAATCCTTGTAGCAAATGTACCGTCATTGCATGATGAATCAGCGATAGGCTTCGCGGCGGTGGCGAACGCCGATGGCTTCGATGGTCGTCTCGTTCCTGAGTTCAAAAAAGAGCCGGTAGTCGCCGCAGCGGAGACGGAAGCCGGTCTGCGGGGGCTTGAGCTTCTTCACGTCGCCGTTACGGGTGGCGAGATAGCGGTCGGTGCAATGAAGGATGTCGAGGGCGGTCTCTCGGTCGATGCGGCGCAGATCTGCGCGGGCTTCTTCAGACCAGATGATAGAAATGCGTTGCGGGGCTTTCTCTTCGCTCACAGACCGAACTCGCGCAGGACCTCTTCGTGGGAGACGCCTTCGCCGCGGGCAAGCGACGCGCGGGCGCGATCCAGGGCGGCGGCGGTCTCCGGGGTAAGGTCTTCGTCCTCGACCGGGGCCGTCGCCAGGGAGCGCGAAAGTGGTTCGATCATGACTTCGAGAAGGCCGCGCACAGCGGAGATCTTTTCGTCCGGCAAGGCGTCAATTAGAAAATGTGCCTGCTGGCGCTCGGATTGGAGATTGGTTTCGCGCATTTTCGCTCTTCCTGTCACTACTGCCAGTGTAGTCAAAATTGTAGCCGTCAAAGCACCCAGAAGCCACAAAGTTCAACAAGGGACGGGCTGCTCGCGGTAAGCTTTTCAATCAGAAGCACTTATTTTCACTCAATTTCAACAGGTTTCCATAACCGATCTGATCTGTTTTGGGAGCAGAGGGTCGGGGGTTCGAATCCCTCCGCCCCGACCAGTGGCGAACTGGTCTTTCACTCCGCCCGGTAATAGGTACAATTTCCCCTATTTCGTATTCACCCCGTAGTGGCGGGTGGCCCAAATCTCATTCCGTAAATTGTCAAGTTGACGGTGCCCCAGCTCCCTCGCCTTTGGGGACCGGGGATAGAAGCTAACCTGCTGATTCGCCGACCATCAACCCTGACAACGACGTAGGTCCACCGGGCCAGCCGCATTTGCAGTTATTTAACCCCACTCGGCGCACAATCTAAATAGGAAGGATTGCGACCGAGACTATGCGAAACATTACCGAATCCGTCAGCGCAACGCAGGCCTCGTCTGAGTCCCCCGAATACCGCGCGCCTTCCGTTCCGAAAAATGAGCCGCCACAGTCAGCCTGTGAAACTGTGCATCGTAGCCGCTCAACCGGGCAGCAAGACCCCACAGCTTCACAGTCCAACTGTGAAACTGTGCCCCATTTCCGAGCAAATCAGCCCCATTCCACGAGGCTCCAGACAGAAAAGGGGGGGACCTCCACCCCCCTCCCCCCGGGGTAACCAGAAAGGTAACAGGATCGCCACTGCTCAACTCATTGATAATTAGACCACTTGTAAAAATGTAACAAGTCAAAATCTGTTACATTGGACCCCGTATAGACCCCAAAATGCCCGATTTGCGCTTTTGGGGAACCTCGCGACACACGAGGCGTTCCAACAGCCTGGAACGCATTGGCGAGGCGAGCATTCAAAGCTCCAACTCTGATACACTCGAGTGAGCGTAACGAAGGGACCAAACGCGCCAGGCAGCGCCCTTTCAATGCGTTCTCAACCGTGTTCGGGGAGTGGCTCAGCCTGGTAGAGCACCTGGTTCGGGACCAGGGGGTCGGAGGTTCAAATCCTCTCTCCCCGACCATTAAAATCAATAGTTTACAGTCGAATTGGCAAGTTGGGTGTCTACCACTTTTGGTGCAAGACTGCCGCTTCGGGTGCCAATTGCCGAATCTCCTGGTTCCGGTTGAAACAGCAGACGGCGTTCTCCCACTTCCCACTGCCGTTGGTTGACATCTTTCGGATTCTGAATTCATCACCATCTCCACCACTGCAGTAACAGCCGACTTGCGCTCATCCCACAATCCTGCTGGGAATATCAAGTTTCTTCGCTACGGCCTTAAGGTGCCGCAACACATTCCGGCGCTCAGTCGGCGAGCCAAGCACTCACCCAAGCCGAAAGGACGGCGCAAGTGATAAAGGCCGTCCTATATATGAGGGTCTCCAGCCTGGACCAGCACCCGGAGACCCAACTTTTCGACCTGCGGCAGATGGCCGCCCAGCGCGGCTACGAGATCGTGCACGAGTATACCGACCGGATCTCCGGCGCCAAAGCGCGCCGGCCGGGCCTCGACGAGATGATGCACGATGCACGCCGCGGCCGCTTCGATGTTGTACTGGTGTGGGCCTCGGACCGGATCGCCCGGTCAGTGAAATAATTCCTCGAGGTGCTAGATGAACTCAGCCATCTCGGCACGGAGTTCGTCAGCTTCCGCGAACAGATCGACACGGGCGGCCCGCTGGGCCGCGCCGTCGTGGTCATCATCGGCGCGATCGCGGAACTCGAACGCAACCTGATCATCGAACGGGTCCGGGCCGGCATGCGTCGGGCCCGCTTGGAAGGCAGACCCATCGGCCGACCGGCGCTCGTTCTCGACCATGAAGCCATCCTCGGAGATCGCCGGTGTGGACAGAGCCTTGGACAAATCGCCCGCACTCACTCCGCCTCCAGGGCCACGATCCACCGCATCATCCAGGCCGAAATGCCTAGCAATCAGCCCGTCTCAAAAGGGGTCTGAAAACCGCTCCGCCAAGCTGCACAAAACAAACAGCCGGAAATCATCAATCCGGCCGTTCCAAAACCTATACGTTAAGA
>Ga0265338_10001180_pt1 | contig 43107 bp, 30 predicted proteins | sample 42126metaG_FD_193579 | JGI IMG/M metagenome (GOLD analysis project Ga0265338, IMG submission 193579) | Rhizosphere microbial communities from Carex aquatilis grown in University of Washington, Seatle, WA, United States - 4-21-26 metaG | ecosystem: Host-associated > Plants > Roots > Rhizosphere... | reverse complement strand
CCGTCAGTCGAGGCGCTCGGCCGTCGTGGCGACCGGGAGGAGGCGCAGGTCAGCCCCTGCCGCGTCCTCGCGCGGGCGGTAGATCCCGTCGACGCTCAGCCACCACAGGTCTTCCGGTGCCCACGGCTCGTTGAGCCTGGTGAACAGCCTGTCCCGGTGACCGCCTGGGATGAGGTCCCGTGCGTAGAGCATGATCCCGTCGCTGATCGCGATGGCCTTGACCCGCTGCCCGTCGGCGTGCCTGCGTGCCTGGGCCAGCGCGAGGTCGATGGCATGCTCATTCCATGCCAGTGCCCCCGGTGGCCTGACCTCGACGATGAGCTGCTGAGCGCCGAGCCTGGTGAGGGTCAGGCCCGCGTGGCCTGCCTGGTTGTGCACTTCCGAGAGGCGCCAGTCGAGGACCATCGTGAACAGGTCCTCGAGGATATTTGCCGCTACCTTTTCCGCGGGCGTGCCCAAGCGCGCCTGCTGCGCGAGGCGCTCCCACCGCTTGGCCTGGAAGCCGGCCCAGGCGCAAGTCATCCGGTCCTGGCACCGGTGGTAGGAGGCGAGCGCCGCGACGGGGGTCCGGCGTCGCCGGAGGGCTCCATCTGGGTTCACTCACCCCGGTATACGCCACCTGGCCCGTTGCTGTCCGTCCCGTTACGATTCCGTGTCGTGCCGATGCGGGTCGCGTGCGTCTTCGGAAGGCGACCAGGGCTCGCCGGGAACGTTCCGCTGGCTCGACTACGGTTACATAAGCGTGCTCGGGCTAGTCGTCGGCGGCCGTGGACAGCCCGGCGGTGAAGGTAACCCCGGCGGGGATGGGGGCTAACCCTACGGGTGAATGGGGGACAATCCGGATGGTCTAACGCGATGCATCGCCTTAGCGTGGTGCCGTGACCCTGATGATCGTGACCGCGCTGGCCGCCGCCATCCTTTACGGGGCCGGGGCCGCGGTTGAGCAGCGGCAGGCGGCCGCTGCGCCGGAGTCGTCGGCCGGACGGCCCCGGCTGCTGCTCCTGCTGGCCCGCCAGCCACTGTGGCTGCTGGGGATCGCCGCCCAGGTCGGCGGGTTCGCGGCGCACGCGGTCGCGCTGCGGTCGGGCCCGCTGGCGACCGTGCAGATGCTGGTGGCGGGGGAGCTCATCGTCGCGGTGGTCATCGTGCGCGTCTGGTCCGGCCGCCCGCTCAGCCGGGCGGCCTGGGTCGCGGCGCTGACCGTGGTGCTGGCCATCGCCGCGTTCCTCGCGGTGACCGCGCCCGGGCACCATCACCCGGCCAGCCACCCGGACTACAACGTCGCGGCGGCCCTGGGCGCCGTCGTGTCCGGCGGCGGCGCGCTGGTGGCCGCGTCCGCCGGACTGCGCGCCGCGGGCCGGAGCCGCGCGGTGCTGCTCGCCGTCGCGGCGGGTCTCGCCGATACCTGCTCGGCGGTGGTCACCATGGCGTTCTCCTACGTGGCGAGCCACGGCCCGGCCGCGCTGCTCACCTCGTGGACGGTCTACGCGGTGGCCGTCGTCGGCGCGGGGAACGTGCTCCTGACGCAGACCGCCTACCAGGCCGGCCGGCCCATGGTCACGCTGCCGGTCATCGCCGCGGTCACCCCGGTGACCAGCGTGGCCATCGGCATCGGGCTGCTCGGCGAAACGCCGGGGACCGGCGTGGCCGGCGCCGTCGTCGCCTGCCTGGCCGTGCTCGCGGCCAGCGTCGCGCTCGCCTGCCTCGCCCGCTCAGCCCCGCACAGCGAGCCCACGGCCTCGCCCGCCGTGCCCGAGCCGGCCCTCTCGCGCGCGGTGCCCGTGGCCCGGCGGGTTCCGCCCGCCGTGCCCGAGCTGGCCCTCTCGCGCGCCGTGCCCGTGGCCCGGCACATGCCACAAGCCGGGGACGACGGAGTAACGATTTCGCCGTCACTGGCGATTCGCTTACGGGCCGGTCGTCGCATGCTCCCCGCCCACTCACGCGACGATCGGCCCTAACGCGTCTTTGCGGACATATCCGGCCGGTTCCTGCCCGAAATCGGGCACAAATTTGCCTGAAGCGCGCTGCTCTGGCAAGATAACGGACGTATATGGATGAGCTGCAAGCGCGGGACGCGCCCTACCCGCAAGACCTGGTCCGCCACGTGGCGATGAGCACCGGGCTTGACGAGGCGACCGCGACGCGGGTCGTGGCGGACGTGATGGCGTACTTCGGCCAGACGGTCGAAGAGTACGTGGTCAAGCGTCACCAGGACCTCAAGAGCAGGAACCGCAAGAACGACGACATCTGGCCGCAGATCGCGGGTGAGCTGCGGACCCGTCGGTTCCGCACGCCCGAGGCGTCGGAGCGCCAGCTCCGCCGCATGGTCTACGGCTAGAGAGAGGACCGGCAACCCATGTGCGGAATCGTCGGATACATCGGCAAGCGCGACGCGACCCCCGTGCTTGTCGAGGGGCTGCACAGGCTCGAGTACCGAGGCTACGACTCGGCGGGCGTCGCCGTCGTCCACCGCGGCCGCCTGCAGGTCACCAAGACGGCCGGCCGCGTGCAGGACCTGCGGGACAAGCTCGCCGCGAAGCAGACCAAGGCCACGATCGGCATCGGCCACACCCGCTGGGCCACCCACGGCGAGCCGAACGACACCAACGCGCACCCGCACACCGACGCACAGCACCGCATCGCCGTGGTCCACAACGGGATCATCGAAAACGCCGAGGCGCTCCGCGCCCAGCTCACCGCCGCGGGCGTGAAGTTCGTCACCGACACTGACACCGAGGCGCTCGCGCACATGGTGGCGGCCGAGCTGGGCGAGGACGACGACACCACGCTCGAAGAGGCCGTCATCCGGACGCTGCGCAGCGTCGAGGGCACCTACGGGCTCGTCTTCCTCGACACGAGGCACCCCGACCAGCTGGTCGTCGCCCGCAACGGCTCGCCGATCGTGCTCGGCCTCGGCGACAGCGAGATGTTCGTCGCCTCGGACATCGCCGCGCTCGTCCGCTACACCCGCCAGGTCATCTACCTGGAGGACGGCGAGGTCGCGACGATCAAGGCGACCGACTTCCACACGAGGACGCTGACCGGGTCGGCGGATAACAGCATCAAGACGCCGACGACCGTGGACGCGGACGCGGACGACTACGAGCTCGGTGCGTTCAGCGACTACATGCGCAAGGAGATCCACGAGCAGCCGGACGCCATCCGCCGCGCGGTCATGGGCCGCCTCGACGAGCGGTTCGCCACCGCGAAGCTCGGCGGCGTCAACCTGGACGCCCGCGAGCTGCGCAACATCAAGCGGGTCAAGTTCCTCGGCTGCGGCTCCGCCTACTATGCGGGGCAGATGGGCGCGAACCTGGTCGAAGAGCTCGCCCGCATCCCCGCTGACGCCGAGCCGGCCAGCGAGTTCCGCTACCGCAGCCCGGTCGTGGACCCGGACACGCTGTACGTCGCCGTCTCGCAGTCCGGCGAGACGAGCGACACGCTGATGGCCGTGCAGGAGCTCAAGCGCAAGGGCGGCCAGGTCATGGGGGCCGTCAACGTGGTCGGCAGCGCCATCGGGCGCGAGTGCGGCCACGGCATCTTCCTGCACGCGGGCCCGGAGGTCGCGGTCGCGTCCACCAAGGCGCTCACCAACATGGCGGTCAACTTCGCCCTGCTCGCGCTGCTGCTCGGGCGGGTGCGCGACCTGTCCGCCGCCAACGGGGCGCGCATCGTGGGTGGCCTGCGCGTCCTCCCGGCCCAGGTGGACGCGATCCTCAGCTCGGAGCAGGAGATCGCCGCCATCGCGCACCAGTTCGCCGAGGCCAGCCACATGTTCTTCATCGGCCGGGTCCGCGGCTGGCCGGTGGCCAGGGAAGGCGCGCAGAAGCTCAAGGAGATCTCCTACGTGCACGCGGAGGCCTACCAGGCGGGCGAGCTCAAGCACGGGCCGCTCGCGCTGATCCAGCCCGAGATGCCGAGCGTGGTGATCATCCCGTCCGACGACCTGATCGCCAAGAACATCTCCACGATCGAGCAGATCAAGGCGCGCAGCGGCCCGGTCATCGCGCTCACGAGCGCCGACATCCCTGACGGGCTGGCCGACGCGACGATCCGGGTGCCGCGGGCCGAGCCCGAGCTCGAGCCGATCCTGTTCAACATCCCGCTGCAGATCCTCGCCTACCACGCCGCCGCGAAGCTCGGCCGGGACATCGACAAGCCCCGCAACCTGGCCAAGAGCGTCACGGTCGAATGACCCCCGGCGTTACGCTAAGCCCGCCGGGATCGCCACGAGGGGATCGGGCAGCGCGGCCCGCATTGCCTCGGTGACCTCCTCGGGGACGGCCTGCTCGCACCAGACGACCTTGCCGGTGAGCGTGCGGCGCGCGCCCCAGCGGGACGACATCTGCGACACCACGTGCAGGCCGCGGCCGTTCTCCGCGTCCTTGTCGACCTGCAGCACGCGGGGCAGCGCGGGCGAGGAGTCGTGCACCTCGCAGACGAGCGAGTCGGGCTCGAGGATGAGCCGCAGCAGCACCTCGCCGTTGGCGTACTTGATCGCGTTGGTGACCAGCTCGGAGACGAGCAGCTCGCTGGTGTCGATCAGGTCCTCAAGGCCCCACCGCTTGAGCGGGTCACGGATCATCACCCGGGCGTCCCGGACCGCGGACAGCTTGGGCTCGAGCTGGAAGCAGAGCCGGTGGTCCTCGGGGATGCGCCGCAGCTTGGCGATGAGCACCGCGATGTCGTCGCGCTTGGCGTCGGTGTAGACGCCTTCCAGCGCGGTCTTGCAGAGGTCTTCCAGGTCCTTCTCCGGCGCGCCCTCGCCGAAGGCGGCCTGGAGGCGGTCAAGGCCGTCGGAGATGTCCCGGTCACGCGACTCGACGAGCCCGTCGGTGTACAGCACGAAGAGCGACCCGTCCGAGACGCCGATGACCTGTGTGTCCACCACGCCGTTGCCGATGCCGAGCGGCGGCGACGGGGTGACCTCGAGGTACTCGTTGCGGCCGTCCGGGTGCACGAGCAGCGGCGGCAGGTGGCCCGCGACGGCGAGCTCGATTTCCCCGGTGACGCCGTCGTACACGGCGTACGCGCAGGTGGCGAAGTGCGGTTCGCGCTCGCCGATGTTCTGCATGAGCTCATCGAGCTGCTGCAGCGACTCGGCGGGCGGCAGCTCGAGCATGGCGAGCGTCTGGATGGCGGTACGCAGCCGGCCCATGGTGACCGCGGCGCGCACCCCGTGCCCGGCGACGTCGCCGACCACCAGCGCGACCCGCGCCCCCGGCAGCCGGATCGACTCGTACCAGTCGCCGCCCACCTCGACGAGCTCGCTGCCCGGCAGGTAACGGTGCCTGACCTCAACCGAGGACGGGTAGGTGAGCCCGGTGGGCAGCATGGCGCGCTGCAGGGTAAGCGCGGTGGCGTGCTCCCGGTTGTACCGGGTCGCGTGATTGAAGAACACCGCCGACCGTGAGGCGAACTCCATGCCCATCTCGGCGTCATAGCGGTCGAACCTGCGGCTGCCCGCCTCGCGGAAGCAGCAGAACAGGCCGAGCACGGTGCCCCGGAAGATCAGCGGGAGGATCAGCATGGACACGTCGGACAGCAGCCCGCCGACCGGGTTGCGCCGCCAGGACTTGGCGAGCTTCTTCGCGCTGTCCGCGGTCGCGTGCTCGAGCACCGGCTGGCCGGACTCGATGGCCCGGGTGTAGGGGGAGCCTGGCGGATAGCGGAGGATCTCGCCGACCGGGAACGCGGAGTTCCACGCCGGGTTTTCCTCGTCGTTGCGCAGGTGCAGGCGGCGCACCGGCACGTTCGCGTCCGGGCCGTGGGTGGGCACCTCGTTCTCGCCGATGAGCGACTCGAGCACCAGCACCTCGGCCGCGGTGCAGAACGTGGGCACCAGTTGCGCGGTCATCTTCTTCGCGAGGTCGCTGAAGTCGAGGGTGTCCTCCTCGACCGGGCCGCGCGTGTCGCGCAGCAGGATGTCGCGCATCAGCGCGGGGTCGACGAACCGCTCGGCGGAGGGGACCGGGATCTGCATGATCACGAAGGCGGCGACGTCGCTTGTGCCGGTCTGCATCGGCTTGGCCGTGACCACGGCGTCGGCGCTCTGCCCGCCCGCGAGCGCGATGGTCAGCACGGTGTTGCCCTCGCGCTCGGATTTCATGGCCTCGAGCAGGATGCCGATGCCGACGCCGGTCACCTTATCCGAAGGGTTGGCGGTGATGTCGCTGAGGTGAACTCCGAGAAGAGCGTCTGTATCCCGTGCGAGAATCTTGGGAGCGGTGCGATCATGTTGCACGATCCGGCCGCTACGGTCGATTCCGAGAATGAGGGTTCGCACCGACGTGTTCGGTTCCACGCTAGCCGGCGTTGCCTTTCGGCTGACCTTCTTGCCGGATGTCACGGGCGACTCCTGTAATCCTGGTGCACGGCGCGCTCCCGCTCATTATGGGGCACCCGGCGGTGGATCTGAGAGCGCTTCCGATTCTTCCCCTTAGTCCTGTATCGACCAATATGCCATGGCTTGGCGGTGACTGCTGTCACTTCTTGCGACACGCGGCGTCAGCGCGGCACTAAATTGTCGCCGGATAGTTACTGGGTAAGAGTCGTGTGACTGGCCGATGCAGTTGCGACGATGCCCTGGCTGGTCACGCTGACCGACCTGACTACCAGCCCGGCGGGCAGCTGCGGGATGGTGATGGTGACCGAGTTGCTCGTCAGCTGGCTGAACGCCGCGGCGATGCCGCTCGCCGAGTTGAGCGTGACGGTGATCTTGCTCGGGCTGGTCAGCTTGACCGTGCCGGTGAGGCTGCCGGCGATGCCCGCGTCGGCCCTGACCGCGTTCGGGCCGTCCGCGGGATCCGCGCTGAGCGTGACGCCGCTGACGGGGAACAGGCTGGCCACCGAGGAGAACGGCACCGTCGCCTGCCCGTTGATGTGGTCGACGGTCGCGCCGCTGAACGAGGAGTTCAGGTGCACCCCGGTCGCCTTGGCGGTGACGCTGAACGGGAGCTTGCCGCTGTCGGCCGTGACGTCGTTCGCGCTGATGTCGACCGCCTTGAGGTCGTGCGCGGCGATCTGGGTGAGGAACGGCCAGCCCTCGATGGTGACCGACGGCCGGGCGCTGAGCCCGGACTGCTGCTCGATCCGCTGCGCGACCCGGTTCTGCGCGTACACCCGGAACACCTGGTCGAGGACGCCGGCGATGACCAGGAGGACCACCAGCACGACCGTGAGCGCGATGAGCGGGCGCCTGCGCCGGCGGCGCCGCGGCAACCGCGCCGCCGGGCCGTAGCCCCGCCCGTAGCCGGAGCCGTCGTCCGGCCCGTATCCGCCCGCAGGCGGCTGCGCCGGCCACCCGCCCTGTGCCCGCGGCTGGTACTCGCTCACGCAGTCCTCCCCCGGGGGGACGACCCCCCGTACCCCCCGATGTCCGTGCAGCCGGGCCTGATCGCAAAAACCGCGATCGTATCAGGCCCGGCCACACGGACCAAAGCCGCGGGGTAGCTCTGCTTCCCTGGTGCTGCTTAAACCGTCCCTGTCGTTTATACCTGGACCTGGCCGGCTCTGACCCCGCATCTTCCCGGGGGAGCTCCCGTTATTCGGCGCCGGGCGGTGCTACTTGCTCGTGGAGCTCTGGCTGAAGGTGGCGTTGGATGCGGCGGCCGAGACGGTGAGTCCCTGGGAGTTGAGAGTGAGCGCGGTGATCCGGAGGCTGGCCGGGACGACCTTCGGGAGGGTGAAGGAGAAGGAGTTAAAGCCGATCGCGCCGAGCACGTCGCCGAGGCCGCCGCCGCTGCTGACGATCTTGATGGTGATCGTCTGCGGCCCGGTCTGGAGGATCTGCGCTTCCTCGGTGTCAGAGGCGATGCCGCCGATGCCGGCGGTGATCTTCACCGTGTTCGGCCCGGCCTGCGTCAGGGTGACCCCGGTGCCGCCGAGGCTGCCCGCGGCCGCGAGTGAGCCGAATGAGACGAACGCCGTCGCGGTGATGTGGTCCACCGTGGCGTTCGCGCTGCTGGAGTACCCGCTGATGTGCAGGCCGGTGATCGTCGCGTGGACGCTGGTGATCGAGAGGCTGCCCCCGGTGGGCAGGTTAACCGGGATGTTGCTCGCCGAGATGTCAACCTTCTTGAAGTCCTTGGCGGCGAGCTGAGTGAGGAACGGGAAGCCCTCGATGTTGACCGACGGCTTGACGGGGACCCCCTGCGACTGGAACTGGCTGGCGAACGCGTTCTCGGTGACCGCGGCGGCCACCCGGTCGCCGATGACCAGGAGGATCAGGATCACCACGACGATGAAGGTGGCCATGACCGAGCGCCGCACGCGGCGCCGCCTGGGGGCGCGGCGCGACCGCGGCTGCTGCCCCGGCGGTCCCCACTGGGCACCGGCCTGGGGCGGCTGCGGCGACTGCGGCGGCCACTGCCCCCCGGCCTGGGGCGGCTGCGGCGACCACTGCGCCCCGGCCTGCGGCGGCATGTCCTGTGGCTCCTGCCACTGCGGGCGCGGCTGCCACTGCGGCCGCGGGCCTTGCACCTGCGTGGGCGGCATCGCGTCCGGTGCGGCGCGGCCCTGCGCCGGCTGCTGCAAGGTGGGGTCAAGCGCGGGCTCCTTGACCGTGGGCTGCCACTGCGGCTGCGGCTGCGGATTCGGCGGCGGCGTGGGCTGCCACTGCGGCGCCGGCGCCGTGGCCGGCTCCTGCCACCGTCCGGGGGACGGATCCTGATCGGAGGACGGGACCCGCCCGGGCGACATCCCACCGGGCGGCATGCGCCCGGGAGGCGGCGCCTGCCCCGGTGCCGACGGTCCGGCGGGCGAGTCCTGCCCGGCCGGCTGCACCGGCATCCGCACCGTGGGCGGGGCGGGCTCGTCCGGCGGCTCGGTTGACCGCCGGGCCGGGGGCTGCGCCGGCTGGTTGGGATCTGAGCTCATGGTCGGCCCCCCAGGTCTGTGCTGCCGAATTCTGACATCGACAGATATCTACACACGTGAGAACGCGAGAAGCGTCTCGTCGTAGTTATAGTTCACCAGATTCCGGAAATCACGTCCGGGCCCTAGACTCTTGACCAGACTTATGCCCGAGACGGGCAGTATTTGCGTGAGCGGGAGGAATTCATCGGTGGGGAATCAAGTGGCTCAGAGCTCGCATGCCGCACCTCCCCTGCTTGTGCGCACGGTGCGTAACACCCACCGGCTAGACAGCGGGCAGGAGTACCGGATCGGGCGCGACGAGCGGGCGGACATTCCGCTGGTTGACGCGCGCGTGTCGTGGGAGCACGCGGTGCTCCGCGTCGAGGGACCGGTCTGGGTACTCGAGGACCGGGGCAGCCGCAACGGCACGTTCCTCGGCTCCGAGCGGATCATGCGCCTGGAGGTCAGCAAGCCGTACGTGGTGCACTTCGGGCACCCGGAGGACGGCCCGGTGCTCCGCTTCGAGCTGGAGCAGCCGCCGGGCGCGGGCGGCCAGCCGGGCGCGGGCGGCGGCCACCGGGCACCGGTGTCGTCGAGCGACACCACGTTCATGCCCGGCGTGCTGCGCGAGCCCACGTCCAAGGTGCGGATCCAGTCCAAGGTCATGAAGATCGGCCGCCGCCCGGACAACGACATCGTGGTGTCCGACCTCGGGGTGTCCAAGCAGCACGCCGAGCTGCGGCAGTCAGCGACCGGCCGGTACCAGATCCTTGACCTGGGCAGCCACAACGGCACGTTCGTCAACGGCACCCGGGTCAACCAGGCCGAGCTGAAAGACAACGACATCATCGCGATCGGCCACGCCACCTTCCGGCTGGTGGGCGGCGAGCTGATCGAATACGTCGACGACGGGCGGGCCACGTTCGAGGCGCACGAGCTGCGGGTCGTGGTGCACGACGGCCACAAGGACAAGATCCTGCTCGACGGGATCACCTTCCCGCTGGCCGAGCGGTCCATGATGGCGGTCATCGGCCCGGCGGGCGCGGGCAAGTCCACCCTGCTCAACGCGCTGACCGGCAAGCGGCCCGCCACCACTGGCAACGTCTTCTACGACTACCGCGACCTGTACGAGAACTACGACGAGCTGCGGCAGCGCATCGGCTTCGTGCCGCAGGAGTCCGTCACGCACGACCAGCTCACCGCGAAGACCGCGCTCGGCTACCAGGCCGAGCTGCGCTTTCCGCCGGACACCGGGGAGTCCGAGCGCGACCAGCGGGTGGGCGAGGTGCTCGACGAGCTGTCGATGACCAGGCACGCGGAAACCCGCATCGACCGGCTGTCCGGCGGTCAGAAGAAGCGGGTCAACATCGGCATGGAGCTGCTGACCAAGCCGTCGCTGCTGTTCCTCGACGAGCCGACCTCGCCGCTCGACCCGCACCTCAAGCGCGACATGTTCACGCAGATGCGGAAGATGGCCAACAAGGACGCCGCCACGGGGCAGTCGGTCATCGTGATCACTCACGACGTCGAGTCGAAGCTCATCGACCAGTGCGACCGGCTCATCGTGCTGCAGCCCGGCGGCAAGATGGCTTACTTCGGCCCGCCCTCCGAGGGCCTGAAGTACTTCAACGCGGGTGACTGGGCGGACGTCTTCCAGCGGTTCGCCGACGAGCCGGAGCGCGACTTCGCCGCCGAGTACCGGGCCTCGCCCGACTTCGTGAAGTACGTGGCCACCCCGATCTCTGTCCGCCAGCGGCGGCTCGACGCCGGGCGCCCGGCCGGGCAGGAGAACGCCCGGCCGAAGCAGCGCAGCAGCTTCGACCAGATCTTCACCATGGCCCGCAGGTACCGCCGGGTCATGGTGGCGGACCGGGTCTTCATCGCCACCTGCGTGCTGATGCCGATCCTGCTCGGCGCCCTGGTGCGGGCCACCCCGAATCACTTCGGCCTGGTCCAGTCGACCCCGGTGCCCGGGCTCAACGTCAGCGCCATCCAGATGATCATGATCCTGGTGATGTCCTCGGTCCTGTCAGGGACGGCGCTGTCGATCCGCGAGTTCATCAAGGAGCGCGACATCTACGAGCGAGAACGGATGGTGGGGCTGTCGGCCACCGCTTATCTGCTCTCCAAGGTCCTCGTGCTTAGCGTGATTGCCGTGTTCCAGAGCCTGCTCGTCGTGCTCGTCGGCCTGCTCGGCGTGAAGATGCCGTCAAGCGGGGTGGTTATCCCCGGCCCGGCGATCATCGAGATCTTTATCGCGCTCGCGGTGCTCTCGGTGACCTCCATGCTCATCGGCCTGGCGATCTCCACCCTGGTGACCAAGGGCGACCAGACCATGCCGATCCTCGTCGGGGTCACCATGGTCCAGGTGGCGCTGTCCGGCGGCCTGTTCCCGCTGACCGGGGCGATCGGCTCGGTGGCGCTGATCGCGCCCGCGCGCTGGGGGCTTGGCGCGGTGGCCTCGACGATCAACCTGAACGTCATCCAGTCCTCGATCAGCCAAGGTCCCAACGGCCAGAAGCCCGACGCCCTGTGGACGCACGACATGGCCCACTGGCTGACCGGCATCGGCGCGATGATCCTCATCGGCGTCGCCTGGATGATCATCGCGCGCATCCGGCTGTCCACCATCGGCCCGCGCAAGCGGAAGGGGGGAGCAACCCCCGCGGGGGCGACGCCGCCGCACGGGGTCTAGGTGCCCGACGGCTGTGGCCCATGTCTCCGCCCACATCCCTGGTACAAGCGCAGCTTTCCTGATCTTCTTCTGATTTGTGAAGTGCGCCCTGCCGGTCCGCTCGGTTAACCAGAAGGCCGTCGTCAGCGCGGTGTTCGTCGCGGCCATGTTCATGAACATCATGGACGGGACCGTGGTCAACGTCGCGCTGCCCACGTTGTCGCGGTCCTTCGCGGTGCCGATCGGCTCGGTCAGCGGCGTGGTGACCGCCTACCTGGTGACGCTGGCCGTGGCGATGCCCGCCTCGCGCTGGATCGGTGACCGCTTCGGCGGCCGTAACGTGCTGCTCGGGGCGATCACGCTGTTTACCGTGGCGTCCGCGCTGTGCGGGCTGGCGACCACGCTGCCCGAGCTCGTCGCGTTCCGCGCGCTGCAGGGGCTCGGCGGCGGAATCCTGGTTCCCGTCGGCATGACGATGATCACCCGGGCGTTCCCGCCGGCCGAGCGGATCAAGGCCAGCCAGGTGCTGACCGTGCCGACGCTGCTCGCCCCGGCGCTCGGCCCGGTGATCGGCGGCGCGCTCGTCGACGGCCTGTCCTGGCGGTGGATCTTCTACATCAACCTGCCGGTCGGCGTGGCCGCGGTCCTGGTCGGCCTGCTGTTCCTTCCGGCCGGGTCCGAGCACCCGCCCGGCCGGTTCGACCTGCCGGGCTTCCTGCTCGCCGCGTCCGGCTTCCCGCTTGTCATGTACTCGCTCTCGACCGGGGCCGTCTCGGGCTGGGGTTCCCTGGCGGTGCTCGGCACCGGCGTGAGCGGCCTGGTGCTGCTCGCCGCGTTCATCGCCGTCGAACGGCGTCCCGAGCCGCTACTGCGGCTGCGGCTCTACCGCGACCGGCTGTTCCGTACCACCAGCCTGACCCTCACCGCCGCGGGCGCCGGGTTCATGGGCACGCTGTTCCTCGTGCCGCTCTACCTGCAGAACGGCCTCGGCTTCTCCGCGATCCACTCCGGGCTGTCCACCTTCACCGAGGCGCTTGGCGGCATGATGGGCGTTCAAGTCACCACCCGGCTGTACAAACGGGTCGGGCCGCGGCGGCTGATGATCGCGGGAATGTGCGGCACGGTCACCACCATCGGCCTGATGGCCCTGGCCGGGCCGTCGGACGCGTTCTGGGTGATACCGCTGCTGATGTTCTTCACCGGCTGCTCGTTCGGCTTCAACATGTCGCCGGCGCAGACCGCGAACATGGCAGGCGTCACCGCGGCGGAGACCGGGCACGCTTCCACGCTGGTGAACACCGTCCGCCAGGCGGGCGCCGCGGCGGGCGTCGCGCTGCTCGGCACGGTGCTCGCCGCGACCGGGGCGGGCGCCCGCGACCTGGCCGGCTACCACCTGGCGTTCCTCGCCGCCGCCGGCCTGATGGCGCTCGGCGTGGCGTTCGCCTGCTTCGTCAACGACGCCGACGCCGCGCCCACCATGGCCGCCGGGCCTCGGGGCGGTGCCGCGGAGCCGGTACCGGAAGCGGCCTGACCGGGACGCCGGGCTAGCCTTGACCACGTGGTTACCGCAGACGGCGCTGCCCTGTCCCTGTCCCTGACCCGTGCGATGCTCAGCCGCTTCCCGCTGATCGACGGGCACAACGACCTGCCCTGGGTCATCAGGGAGAAGTTTTCCCTCGACCCGGCCGCCGCGGGCTTGTCCGGGCGGCTTGACAGCACCCACACCGACATACCGCGCCTGGTGGAGGGCGGGGTGGGCGGCCAGTTCTGGTCGGTCTACGTCCCGGCGAGCCTGGCGGGCGACGCGGCGGTGACCGCGGTCTTCGAGCAGGTCGACCTGGTGCACCGGATGATCGCCGCCTACCCGAGCCGCTTCCAGCTGGCGGTGCGCGCCGACGACGTGGACGCGGCGTTCGCGGCGGGCAAGATCGCCTCGCTGCTCGGCGCGGAAGGCGGCCACTGCATCAACAGCTCGCTCGGCGTGCTGCGCTCCCTGTACGCCCTCGGCGTCCGGTACATGACGCTGACGCACAACGACAACGTCGGCTGGGCCGACTCGGCGACCGACCAGCCGGACTGCGGCGGCCTGTCGGCGTTCGGCCGTGACGTGGTGACGGAGATGCAGCGCCTCGGCATGCTCGTCGACCTGTCCCATGTGGCCGTCACCACGATGAACCAGGCCCTGGACATCGTCGGGGCCCCGGTGATCTTCTCGCACTCCTCGGCATTCGCGCTGACCAGCAATCCCCGCAACGTGCCCGACGACGTGCTCGCCCGGCTGGCGGTCAACGGCGGCGTGTGCATGGTCGCGTTCGTCCCGTTCTTCGTCTCCCAGGCCTGCACCGACTGGTTCGCCGACCTCAAGGCGTTCGCCGCGGGCCGCGGCCATGACCCGGACAACCTGGAACAGGTGTTCGGGCTGCTCCGGGAATGGGAGAAGGACCACCCGATGCCGGACGCCACCCTGGCCCAGGTCGCCGACCACATCGACCACGTCCGCGAGGTGGCGGGCGTCGGCCACGTCGGCATCGGCGCCGACTTCGACGGCACCCCGTCGCTGCCGCCCGGCCTGCACGACGTGAGCCGCTACCCGGCGCTCTTTCGCGAGCTGCAGCGGCGGCACTGGTCAGAGGCGGACCTCAAGGCCCTGGCCGGCGGCAACATCCTGCGCGCCCTGCGGGACGCCGAGTCCTGCGCGTCGGCCCAAGCCTGATTGCTGGGTTGCGAGGTGCGGACGGTCCGCCCGCGCGCAGTCGTGACCCACAAGCCGGGTCCCGAACGCGCGCGGCTCGAACCGCCAGCGCACCTCGCTTCCCGAGGCGGGTCGCGGCTTTGCCCCTCCCAAGTCGGTAAACTCGCACGCGATGAACTCGCCAGGAGCTTTCGAGGGGGCTGCGCCCGCGCGCGGCCAGGTCTTCAGGTACGAGGGGTTTGCCGCTGACGGGGAGCAGGGGCTGCTGACCTGCCGGTACTCGCTGGACGGACGCGAGTTCGCGGAGCGCGTGTCGCTCGCGCCTGGGGCCGGCTGGGACTCGCCCGCCGCGCGGGCGGCGGCGCGGATCGTCTACCTGCTCGCGGGGGTCTCCTACTACAAGACCGGCGCGCCGCCGGTCGTCGACCTTGGTGACACGGCACTGACCGATCGCGAACTGGACTTCCTGCGCGAGTTCTACCTGTCGGGGCTCGGCGAGTACGCCTACCGCAACGGCCTCGACCTCTCCGACCTCACCTTCCACTCTGCCCCCGCGGCCCCCTCGCCGGCCGCGACCGCGTTCTCCCCGGCTGCGCCAGCTCCGTGTGAAAGTGCCATTGGTGTAGCTATAGCGACACCAAAGGCACATCCACGCACTGCGGACGCCCCGGTCGACGCTCCCGCATCCTCGCTGCGGCCGCTGATCCCGTTCGGCGGGGGGATCGACTCGATCGTGACCGTGGAGGGGGTGCGGAAGCGGACCGGGGACATCGTATTGTTCGTGGTGAACCGGCCGGGGGACCGGTTCGCGGCGATTGAGCGGCCGGCGGCGGTGAGCGGGCTGCCGGTGATCCGGGCCGGACGGGAGATCGACCCGCAGCTGCTGCGGTCGGCGGAGCTCGGGTTCCTCAACGGGCACGTGCCGGTGACGGGGATCATCTCCGCGATCGCGGTGCTCGCCGCGACCCTCGGCGGGCGGGACGCGGTGGTGATGTCCAACGAGTGGTCGGCCTCGGTGCCCACCCTCGAGCACGACGGGCGGGCGGTCAACCATCAGTGGTCCAAGTCCGCGGCGTTCGAGGCGAGCTTCCGTGAGCTGCTGCGGGCCGGCCCGGCCGGGCTGCCTGATTACTTTTCCGCGCTGCGTGACCGGACCGAACTGTGGGTGGGGGAACGGTTCGCGGGGCTGGCCGGGTACCACCGGACGTTCCGCAGCTGTAACCGGGCCTTTCACCTCGATACGAGCCGACGGCTCGGCCACTGGTGCGGTCGCTGCGACAAGTGCTGCTTCATCGACCTGATCCTGGCCCCGTTCATGCCGGCGGAGCAGCTGCGCGCGGTCTTCGCCGCCGACGGCGGTGGCGGCGAGCCGCTGGACAACCCGGAGCTCAAGGGGAAGTTCCAGACCTTGCTCGGCTCGGGCACCAAGCCGTTCGAGTGCGTGGGCGAGGTAAACGAGTGCCGCGCCGCGGTCGTGCTCGCCGCCCGGCGGGCCGACCGGGCCGGGACGGCCCTGCTGCAGGAGCTCGCGGCCGAGGTCACCGGACGCCCCGACGCGCCCGCCGGGGAGGAGATCGAGGCGATGCGGCACCCGGTCGGCGTCAGCTTCGTCCCCGCGGCGTACTCGCTCGGTGACGCATGACGCGGCCGGCCCTGCGCTGGTCCGACCTGCCCCGTCTTACCGAGCAGGGCGCTAAGGTCGGCGTCTGGGGGCTCGGCAAAGAGGGCCAGGCGACGGTGCGCAAGCTGCGCACGCTCGCCGTGGCGCCGGTCCTCGTCGATGACAGCCCGAACGAGAGCGGCGTACTCCCCACCGCCGACGGGGGCCTGGACGCCCTGAGGGCCTGCGCGGTGGTCATCAAGACGCCGGGCATCAGCCCCTACGGCGCCGCGGCGCAGGAGCTGCGCGCGGCCGGGGTGACCATCGTCGGCGGCCTTGGCCTGTGGGCGAACGAGGCGGACCAGGAGCGGGTGGTGTACGTCACCGGCACCAAGGGCAAGTCGACCACCTCCGCGGTCATCGGTCACCTGCTGCGGGGCCTTGGCCGGACCGCCCTGGTGGGCGGCAACTTCGGCGTCGCGCCCTACGACCCGGACCAGGCCGGCGACTTCGACTACTGGGTGATCGAGGTCTCCAGCTACACGGCGGCCGACCTCGCGGTGACCCCGCCGGTCACCGCCGTGACGTCACTGCACCCCGACCACCTGCCGTGGCACGGCGACGTCGAGCGCTACTACGGCGACAAGCTGTCGGCGACGTCCCAGCCCGGCGCGGACCTCACCGTCGCCAACGGCGACAGCGGGCTGCTGCGCTCGCGGTCCCGGCTGCTCGGGCCGCGCGTGAAATGGGTCAGCGAAACCGACGACCCGGATGCGACCTGGATGGACGGCCTGGGCCTGCCCGGCGGGCACAACCGCCGCAACGCGCTGATCGCCCGCGCCGTGCTCTGCGGACTCGGCGCCGCCGCCGGCGACCAGGAACTGGTCCGCCAGGCCGCGGATGACGAGCGGTTGGCCGACGCGGCGTCCGGCTTCATCCCGCTGCCCAGCCGCCTCACCCCGGTCGGCACGGTGGACGGGGTCACGTTCATCGACGACTCGCTGTCGACCAACGTGCTGCCGACGCTCGCCGCCCTCGACTCCTTCCCCGGCCGGCGCGTCGCGCTGATCGTCGGCGGACAGGACCGCGGCATCGACTACGCGCCGCTCGCGGAGGGCGTGCGGGGACGAGGAGAACCGACCTTCGTTCTGGCGCTGCCGGACAGCGGGCCCCGGATCGGCGCGGCCTTCGCGGCGACCGCGGCCCCCGCGGAGGAAAACTTCGCGGGCATCCAGGACTGCCGGGACCTGGATGAGGCGGTGACGCGGGCGTTCGGCTGGGCGCGGCCGGACGGCATCGTGCTGCTCTCGCCGGCCGCCCCGAGCTTCGGCCACTTCAGGGACTACCGTGACCGCGGCGACCACTTCGCCGCCGCGATGGGCCGGCTCGCCGTCGCGATGAGCGTCAGTCCGCGACCGTGATGCCCAGGTGGTGCGCGAGCAGCGGCGCGAGCGTCAACAGCTGCAGGGAGTCGATGCGGACGCCGCGCATGCTGTCGTAGCCCGCCTTGATGCCAGCGGCCGACTCCGACCCGAGGCGCGCGCCCCGCAGGTCCACGTCCGTGCAGGTGGCGTGGGTAAGGTCCACGCCGGTGAGGTGACAGCCGGGGAACCGCACCCGGGACAGCTTCGCCGACGCGAAGTCCACGTCGCGCAGCACGCAGTCCTCGAAGGTCACGTCGGTCAGCTTGACGTCGCGGAAGTTCACCGAGTCGAGCTTGCAGCCGCGCAGCAGCACCCGACGGCCGATGCAGGAGAACGCCTGCACCCCGGCGAGCACGCAGCCGCTGAACCAGACGTCGGTGAGCGACGACTCGGCCATATCCACCGCTACGAGCCTGGTCTCGCCGAACCACACGTCGGTCAGCCGGGCCCGGCGCAGCCGCGCGCCCTCGAACCCGGTCCCGCCGGTGAACACGCACTCGGCGAACCGGGCCTGGCCGGCGTCCGCGCTCTCGAATGAGCCGCCGTCGAACCGCACCCGGTCGTAGTCGCCCTCGATCTCGAGCTCGCCGTCGAAGGCGCTGAGCTCCGATGCGAACCGCAGATCATCGGCGTTGCGTGGTGACTTCACGTTTCCATTCCTAAACTGAGCGCTATGACAGAGTGCCTCTGCTGCACCATACCGGGGCGGCGCCGCGCCGGATCCCGGTGGTGCTTGATCCGGTTAAATAACCTAAAGTCATTAAAAACATGACGCCAACGCTCCACTGACGTAGCGGGAGGTCGCCCCATGGGCTCAGCCGAACCTGAGGTTTCCACCAGCGCCGGCCGGGTGAGGGGGCGGGTCGAGCAGGGCAACGCCGTCTTCCGCGGCGTGCCGTTCGCGCAGCCGCCAGTTGGGAACCTGCGGTTCCAGGCGCCGGCGCCGGCGGCCGCGTGGGACGGCGTCCGTGACGCCGCCGCGTTCGGCCCGCAGTGCCCGCAGGCGATGTTCCCGGGCACCCCGGTCGCGCCGGAGCCGGCGCCGGACACGACGGGCGAGTGGCTGACCGTCAACGTGTGGACTCCGGACACCCAGGCGCGGGGGCTGCCGGTCATGGTCTGGATCCACGGCGGCGCGTACCTGTTCGGCTCCGGCGGCCCCGGCTACGACGGCACGCCGTTCGCGAACGGCGGCGCGGTATTCGTCTCGCTCAACTACCGCCTCGGCATGGAGGGCTTCGCGCTGATCGACGGCGCTCCCGCCAACCGCGGCCTGCTCGACGCGGTCGCCGCCCTGCGCTGGGTCAGGGACAACATCGCGGCCTTCGGCGGCGACCCGGCCAACGTCACCGTGTTCGGCGAGTCCGCCGGGGCCGGCGTGATCGCCGCCCTGCTCGCGATGGACGATGCCAAGGGCCTGTTCCGCCGGGCCATCGCCCAGTCCGTGCCCGGCACGTTCTTCGCGCCCGACCTCGCGGCGGCGGTCACCGAGGCGGTCGCCGCCGTGGCCGGCCTGCCGGCGGTGTACGAGGCGCTCGCAGGGACCGACCCGATGCGCCTGGTCGCGGCCCAGATGGACGTCACCGCACACATGAAGGAGTACCTCGAGTGGGGCGCGGTCCGGGTCACCGACACCCCGTTCTCCCCGGTAGTCGACGGCGAGGTGCTGACCAGGACGCCATGGCGGGCCCTGGTGTCCGGCGCGGCCCGCGACGTGGAGCTGCTGACCGGCCACAACCGGGACGAGTACCGGCTGTTCATCGCGGCTGCGGGCCGCCTCGGCCAGATCACCGAGGACGAGGCGGAGATGGTGCTCGGCTACTTCGCCCCGGCGCCTGACGGCCCGGCCGGCTACCGGGAGGCCTACCCCGGCCAGGACGCGGGCGGCCTGTTCGAGTTGGTGTTCTCCGATTGGCTGTTCCGCATGCCGACGCTCCACCTGGCGCAGGCGCACGCCATGTCCGGCGGCACGACGTACCTGTACGAGCTGACCGCGCAGGCGCCAGGCGGCCCGTTCGGCGCCTGCCACGCGCTGGACATCCCGCTCGTCTTCGGTGCCGACCGCGAGGGCATCAGCGCGATGCTCACCGGGCCGCGGCCGCCCGCCGAGTTCACCGCGCTCGGCGACCTGATGCGCAGCGAATGGCTGGGCTTCGCGTACCACGGCGAGCCGGGCTGGCAGCCGTACGGCACCGAGCACCGGACGACGCGCGTCTACGACCTGCGGCCCGACGTCCGTTCCTATCCGGAAGAGGCCTCCATGCACCTGTGGGAGCGGCACATGTTCGACGCCCTGGACAAACCGTAGGCCCTTCCATTCCATGTCATACCGAACGTGGGGTCGCGTCGCGTCACCGCCCCACGTGCTCACCTAGGCTCCGGCGAGCCGCCGCAGCGCGCCCCGGACTACCTCGGGATCCGTGGTCTGCCAGAACGGCGGCAGCGACGCCCGCAGGTACTCGCCGTACCGCTTGGTGACGAGCCGGGGGTCGAGCACGGCAACGACCCCGCGGTCGTCCATGGTCCGCAGCAGGCGTCCGGCTCCCTGCGCGAGCAGCAGGGCGGCGTGGTTCGCCGATACCTCCATGAACCCGGACCCGCCGCGCGCGTCGGCCGCCCGGGTCCGCGCGGAGGCCAGCGGGTCGTCTGGCCGGGGGAACGGTATCCGGTCGATGACCACCAGCCGCAGCGAGGGTCCGGGCACGTCCACCCCCTGCCATAGCGACAGCGTGCCGAACAGGCAGGTGGGCTCGTCGGCGGCGAACTCCTTCACCAGCTGCATGGTGGAGTCGTCTCCCTGGCAGAGCACCGGGAAGGGGAGCGACTCGCGCAAGGCGGTGGCCGCCGCCTTGGCCGCCCGCATGGAGGAGAACAGCCCGAGCGTCCGCCCGCCCGCCGCCTTGATCAGCTCCCACAGCTCGTCCAGGTACTCCGGCGGCAGGCCGTCCCGCGACGGCGGCGGCAGGTGCCTGGCGACGTAGAGGATGCCGCTGCGCCCGTGCGCGAACGGCGAGCCCACGTCGATGCCTGCCCACTCGCGCCCCATGGCCGCGGTGTCCAGGCCCCACTGCTTCGCGAGCGGGATGAACGAGCCGCCGAGGGTCAGCGTCGCCGAGGTGAGCACCACGGTCTTCTCCGCGAACAGGTGCTCGGCGAGCTCCTCGCCGACCTCGAGCGGCGCGACGTGCAGCGAGGCGGGACGGGTGCTGTCCGACCAGTCCTCTGGCCGCTCCAGCCAGACGACCTCCTCGCGCTCGGCGATGGGCTGGTCGAACGCGCCGATCATCCGGCCGGAGTCGACCGCGATCTCCTCGAGGCCGACGAGCGCGGTCTGCGCCGCGGTGACCTCCGCGGGGTCGGCGTCCTCGTTCTTGGCGCCGGCGATCTTCCTGACCTGCGCCGCGCAGGCGGTTGCCGCGTCGCGCAGCGCCGTGAGCGTCGCGCCGAGGCCCTGGTCGAGGTGGTCCATCCGCCCGGCGGGCATGGTGGCGAGCAGCGGGGCCAGCGCGTTGCCCGCCTCGGACAGCCGGGCGAGCTCCCCGTCCTCGGCCAGCCGCCCGGTGCGCCGCACCGCGAAGTCGACCTGGTACCCGGACAGCTCGCCGCTGGCCACGGAGGTGACCCGGTCAACCAGCTCGTGCGCCTCGTCGACGATGACCACGCGGTGCTCGGGCAGGATGCCGCCCTCGCCGAGGGTGTCGATCGCGAGCAGCGCGTGGTTGGTCACGATGACGTCAGACTCAGCGGCCAGCCGCCTGGCGCGCTCGGAGTAGCACTGGATACCGAACGGGCAGCGGCCCGCGCCCAGGCACTCGCGCGCGGTCACCGCCACCTGCCGCCACGCCTGGTCGGGTACTCCAGGGACCAGCTCGTCGCGGTCGCCGGCGGTGGTCGACGCGGCCCACTGGTGCAGCCGCTTGACGTGCGCGCCGAGCTGGCTCGTCGGTCCCGTGCTGCCGAGGGCGTCGAAAAGCGAGTCCTGCTCGTCCTGCGGCCCGTTGCGCAGCTTGTTAAGGCACAGGTAGTTGTTGCGGCCCTTGAGGATGGCGAACCGGGGGGCGCGGCCAAGCGGCTCGCGCAGCGCCTCGGCGAGCCGGGGCAGGTCGCGCTCGACGAGCTGGCGCTGCAGCGCGATGGTCGCCGTGGAGACGACGACCGGCCCGCGCTTGTCCGCGGCGAGCCGCAGCGCGGGCACCAGGTAGGCCAGCGACTTGCCCGTCCCCGTGCCCGCCTGCACGGCGAGGTGCGTCCGGTCGGCGACCGCGTCCCAGACCGCCTGGGCCATGACCGTCTGCCCGGCGCGCTCCGACCCGCCGATGGCGGCGACAGCGGTAACGAGCAGCGCCTGTACCGGGGAGTCGGTCATGGGGAGGTCTGCCTCAGAAGTGCTGGCCACGAGCAGAGACGCTACCCTATGCCAGTGTCAATTTACGCCCTGGATGACGATGAGCCGCAGATCGACGAAACGGCCTATGTCGCCCCTGATGCCGTTGTTATCGGACGGGTCACGATCGGCCCGCAGGCCTCGGTCTGGCCGGGCGCGGTGCTGCGCGGGGACCACGGGTACATCACGGTCGGCGCGCGCACCTCGGTGCAAGACGGCACGATCGTGCACTGCACCGCCAGGTACCCGACGATCATCGGCGACGACTGCGTGGTGGGCCACAACGCGCACCTGGAGGGCTGCGTCGTCGAGCCAGGCTGCCTGATCGGGTCCGGCTCGGTGACGCTGAACCGGGTGGTGATCGGCCAGGGTTCGATCGTCGCGGCGGGCGCGGTGCTCGCCGAGGGCTTCGTCGTGCCGGCCGGGTCCCTGGTGGCCGGGGTGCCCGCCACGGTCAAGCGGTCGGCCGTCGACACCCGGAGGACCGAGCAAGCCGTGCAGAACTACATCGCGACCGCCAGGCACCACCGGACCGGCCTGCGCCGTATCCGGTAACTGGCGTTCAGACGATCTTGAGCGAGCCCTTGTCCTCCGGGACGAGCAGCCGCTCGAGCACCGCGAGCTCGGACGGGCTCAGCTCCGCGAGCCGCCGGACCAGCCGGACGATCACCCGGTCGGCGAGCTCGTCGTAGTTGACGGCTCCAGCGAAGGCGGGCAGGCCGCCTCCCTCCGTCCGCAGCGGCGGCTCCGCGCCGCGCCCGGCGGCGGCCGGGGCCGACAGCGCGATCCGGTAGGTGCGCTTGCCCCGCACCTCGCGGCTGATCAGGCCGTCGCGTTCCATGCCGGACAGCAGCTGCGCGAAGGCCACGCTTGACCCCGGGTAGCCGACCGCCTCGGCCAGCCTGGTGCTTGCCATCCCGGTTCCGTCGGCGACCTCGGCGACGAGCGCGAGGTGGGCGACGATCCGGTCTCTTGTTCCCACGGCGCGACGCCTGCCGCCTGCCAGCCTGGCGTCGGCACGCGCGGACCTCGTTACTGCGGCTGTTTCCCCCACCGAGCACTCCCTAACCGATCATGACGGCACCCACCTGCCGTCAAGATGATAGTACGGCCCGACCTGGCATTATTTGCGCCCGAATACAGCCCTCGCGGCCAGCGTGTTGTTTTGCAACTAAAATTCCGGAACCCGGAACGTTATCATTCCGAGCAGTTGACCCAAGACGCTGCGGGTAGAAGACGTGCAGGCAGGTGACGTGCGCCGTCGCGCCTGCCGGCCGTGCGGCCTGGACGCGGCTACCATACCTAGAAGCTTTTTTGGGCGCAGCGACCTCCAGAAGGGTGCCGTGGACGTCGACGTCAGCCTCGACTACGGGCTCACGCTGTTGGCGGCGCTGCTGATCGGCACCGGGTTCGTGCTGCAGCAGCAGTCCGCGCAACGCGAGCCGGCCTCGCGGTTCTTGTCGCTGCGGCTGATCACCGACCTGCTGCGCGAGCCGCGCTGGCTGGCGGGCATCGGCTGCATGATCGCCGGCCAGGTACTCGCCGCCTGGTCGATCGGCCACCTGTCGCTCGCGTTCGTGGAGCCGTTGCTCACCACCAATCTCGTGTTCGCCCTGGTGCTCGCCGTGCCGATCGCGAAGGCGTCGCTGCGGGTGCGGGAGATACTCGGCGCGGCGGTCCTGTGCACAGGGGTGGCGCTGCTGTCCGCGTCGCGCTCGGCCAAGCCCATCGGGCTGTCGTTCGGCTCGGTCTCGCACTGGCCCGCCGCCGCGGTGATCGCGGTGGTCGCGTTCGCCGCCGTGCAGGCGGGCCGTCGGCACCCCGGCCGGACGCGGGCGATGCTGACCGGGACCGCCGCCGGCCTCGTGTTCGGCATTCAGGACGCGCTGACCAGGCAGACGCTGCAGATCCTCGGCTCCAACGGCGTCGCCGCGATGTTCACCACGTGGGCGCCGTACGCGCTCGTCGGCGCGGGCGCGATCGGTATCTGGCTGATGCAGAGCGCATTCAACGCCGGGCCGCTGCAGGACTCCCTGCCGGCCATCGCGGCGGGCGAGCCGCTCGTCGGCCTGCTGCTCGGCGCGCTCGTCTTCGGCGACCGGATCCAGATCAGCCCGGGGGAGCTGGCCATGCAGGCCGGCGGCATCTTCGCGCTTGTGGCGGGCGTCATCCTGGTCGGCCGCGCCCCGGCCCTGTCGCAACTGCGGGCCTGGACACCGCCGGCGCTGACGCACATCACGGACAGCCTGCCCAGTCTGCCGGCGCTGCCCAACTTGCCCGCGCTGCCTGGCCACGGCCACGGCGGCCGGACGCGACGGTACGCGAGCGAGGGGCACGGGCCGGAAGGCACGGGGCAGGCCGGCCATCCCGGGAACGGCGAGCGCCGCAGCGGCCACGGGCTGTCCGAGCGCAGCCGCGCCCCGGTCGACGAGCCGGCCGACGGCATGGGGTTAGCGCGGGGCGCGCGCCGTCCAGGGGCGCGTCGCCGCCGAGCGGCTTCCGCGGCTGACGAGCCGGTCCAGCGCGGTCCCGATCCCGGTGTCGTCGCTGAGCAGCTTCCTGACGGTGACGATCATCGTGGGCAGCGCCCAGAAGTCGCCGCACACCCACAGGATCGCCGCGCCGATCTGCTGGTCGGCGAACGGCGGCAGCGTCACGCCGGGCACGTGGTCGTACACCGGGTAGATCGAGTGCGAGGCGAAGACGGACAGCGTCATCGCGATGAAGATCATCACCACGTTGGTGGCGAGCAGCGCCGCGGCCCGGCCGAGCAGCGGCATCCGCGAGCGGAACGGCGGCGACGGGATGAACTGGAGCCAGAACAGCACGCCGGCGAGGAAGAACGAGGCGTGCATCAGGTAGATGTGCACCAGCTGGTTATTCTGCGCCAGGTCGAACGCGGCCGGGATGTGCCAGACGATCATCACGAGGTTGAACAGCGCCACCGCGACCAGCGGTTCGGTGAGGAACCGCCACGCCGCGCGCAACGGCCGTGACCAGCCGCCGGCCAGGACCTCACGGGTCACCGCCTGACCGGAGCGTCCGGGCAGCGCGTCGAGCAGCGGCTGCCCGGGCGCGCCCGCGACGACGAGCGACGGCGCGGCGAACATCAGGAGCAGGTGCTGCACCATGTGGACCATGAAGTAGGAATCGGACCAGTAGTCGATCGGCGATACGACGGCGAGCAGCAGCACCGCCAGCCCGGCGTAGAACCAGAGCGACCGGATCCGCCGTTCCCTGGTCCGCGCCGGCCGCGACCGCCTGGCGAGCCGGGCAAGTCCGATCTCGTGCCAGGCGACGACCACCGCCACGATGATGATGAACGGGTCGAACGACCAGTTGTCCAGGATGTAATGCACTGCGGGACCCGACCTAACTGGAGGAGCCGACTTGGACCGGCACGCTGACCGCCTCGACCTTCTGCCACACGGTCGCCTTGGGTGCCAGCCGCCACACGGTCAGCGTGGAACCTGACACCGCGAGGGCGTCGGTGGCGCCGTCCGGCCCGGCGGCGAGCACCGTGGTCTTCGCCGGCACCGGCGGCAGCAGCGTCCACTGCTGTCCCGGGCCGCTGATGAGCGCCGCCCGCCCACCGGACAGCAGCACCCACGCGCCGCCGAGCGTCAGCGTCCCCGACGCGATGACCGGTCCGGACACCGGCAACGGCGCCGACGCCGTCCAGGCGTCCGAGGTCCCCTGCGCGGTACCCGACAGCGGCGCGTAGGCGTACCAGCCGAAACCGTCGAACAGGGCGGTCAGCCCCGCCTTGCCCTGGACGAGCGCCCGCCCCGCGGTGAGCCGCAGCAGCTGCCCGGCCGCGGGCAGGGCGCTCCGCTGCCACCCCGTCCCGGTTGAGTAGGTGAAGATCGCGGTGGTGCCGCTGGTCCCGCAGGTGCCGCCAGCGAGCAGCTGCGCACTGGTTGTCCCGAACGAGACGGAGGTAACCCGGACCGCCCCGCCGCATCCCTTGGCGGCGGCCGACGCCGCGATGGCGCCCGGCTTGGCGATCACCGACCAGGTCGTGCCGCTGTCGGCGCTCGTCTCGACCGCCCCGTCGCCCAGCAGCGCGACGAGACTGGCGCCGTCGGCGGCGAACGCGTCGGGCGATGCCGCCACCGCCGCGGTGAGCGGCGGCCCGGCCGACCAGGAGGCACCGCCGTCCGACGTGGCGGCCAGCGGCGAGAACAGCAGGTCCTGGCTGGGGCGCACCGCGACGCTCAGCGAGTTCGCTCCGCCGGGCGAGACCACAAGCCCGCCGTTGTCCGCGACGCCGGGCGGCGTGACGAGCTTCCAGGTCGCTGAGCTTCCTGACCGGGCGAACACCTGCCAGAACGCGGGGTCGGCGGACATCGGCAGCACCGCCCAGGCGTCGGCGCTTGTCGCGACCGAGGTGGCCATGGAGGCGCTTGGCGCACCCGCTGCCGTCGACGGCGCGGCCGGCGCGGGGGAGGACGCGGAACTGCACGCGGCCAGCGTCCCGGCGACGGCCAGCGTCCCCGCGACGGTGAGGGCGCGACCGCGGGCGGCGGCGCCGCCGCGGTGGCGCCGCCTCATGACTTGCCCATCGTCTGGAGGACCGAATTGGCGAGGAGCCCGGCGAACGAGGAGGTCGTCGCCGCCGTGCCAGGCCCGGGGTCGTCGCTGATCTCCTGCTGCATCTGGCCGCTCGCGTCGATCACGAACGCGAGGTCGTTGTGCGCGGCCATCGCCCCGGCGGGCAGGTCCTCGACCTCGATGCCGTAGTCACGCCAGACGGCGGTGAGCTGGCTGAGCGATCCGGTGAGGAACAGCCAGTTGGGCACCTGGCTCAGGTTCTCCTGGGCGGTGAACGCCCGGGTGTACGCGGTAGACAAGTACGTCGGGTTGGCGACGACCGCGACGAGCTCGGTGTTGCCCGCCTTGCCGCCGAGCATCGTGTCCGCCGAGCGCATCTCCTGGGCGATGAGCGGGCAGTCGGTGGTGCAGACCGGGTCGAGGAAGGTCAGCAGCACGACCTTGCCGCGCAGGCTGGCGAGGGAGACCTGACGCCCGTCCTGGCTGGTCAGGGTAAAGCCCGGCGCGGGTGCGTTGAGCAGGCCGTTGTCGCCGGCGATGGACTGCGCGACGATCACGTCGGCGTTCCGGTTGACCGAGGCCGAGGCCATCGGCGCGGCCCCCACCAGGATGATGCCGAGCGCCCCGATCCCGGCGATGACCTGCACGGGCGTCCGGGCGAACGCGCGCAGCAGCTCGGGCACCCGCCCGGGTCGCGGCGGCGGTGCGGCCGACTCGGGGGCCGGGTCGCGGCCCTCCGCGGGTGTATCCGGATTCTCCGGCACCGGAGCGCTCAGCAGAACAGGCACTCCCGTCAGGTCAGCGGGCTCGGCGGCTCCGCCGGGGGCCACGGTGGCAAGGGCGGGGGCCGGGGCCGGGTCGGGGGCTATCGCCAGGTACCCGGCGGTAAACAGCACGATGAACGGGATCATCGAGTTCGGGTCGGTGCCGAGCCCGCCGAAAAAGCCGAGGTCCTCGATGAGCAGCCAGTCGGCGAGGCAGAACGCCGCCCCGGCGATGACCACGATCCTGGCGAGCCGCGCGTCGGCGCGGACCGCGGCGGCGCTCAGGCCGCCGCCGATGAGGGCGAGGGCGATGACGGCGGCCAGGTTCACCGCGAACCCGTGACTGACGGTGAAGTTCCCGAACCAGGCGACGACCGCGTGGATGGCGCGCGGCTGCGGCGTGCTCGCCATGGAAGCGATCATGCCGGCCAGCGACCCCGGCTGGCCGTCGGCCCCGCCTTGACCGCCCTGCCAGAAGCCGCGCCCCGGCCAGGCCTGGAGCAGCGCCATGCCGAGGAAGAACGCGCCTGTCCCGCCGAGCAGCAGCCTGCCGAGCCGCTCCGGGCGGTCCCATGCGCGCTCGGGGAGCGCGATGAGCGCCCCGGCCGCAACGTAGATGAGAACCGCGCCCGGGGCGCCGAATAGCACGGTGAGCCCCGGCGCGAAGATGCCGCCGAACGCCTCGCCGAACACCCAGACGACCAGCCCCCAGGCCACACCGGACAGTCCCGCGAGACGCGAGGGCCAGCCGCGCACCGCGAGCAGCAGCCACATTCCGATCCCGACCTGGATCCACACGGATGCCGCGGCCGCCTGGACCGGGTGGTAGTCCCAGATGTTCACGCCGGCGTTCACCAGGTGCTGCACCCAGGCCGGTGAGGAGGCGGCGGTCGGCTTGATCACCTGGTCGGCGAGGCCGCCCGGCATCTGCGGCTGCGCCTGGAGCAGCCCGTCGAACAGCCAGATGACCCCGAAGCCGACCCGGAGCAGCATCCGCGCACGGGGCTCGCGCCACGGCCGGCTGGCCCCCGCCGAGGACTTACCTGCCCCGGGAGCGAGGAATACCGCGCGCGACGTGCCCCAGGCGAGCAGCAGCACAGCGAAGATGAGCATGATGATCATCCACTGATGCAGCAGCGCGGACTGGAACGCGGACACCAGGACGGAGGTGCCCGCCCCGGGGTTCGAGGTCATGCCAGGCATGCGGTCACCCTATCGATGCGGTGGTCCCGCGCCCAGGCAAGCGGGTAAACGTGAAGATAATGTCATGTTTAACCGAAATGCGAGGTTATCGGCGGCCTGAGGCCTCACGTCCGCCGCCCAGCCCCCAGATGGCGGCGCTGAACACGGTGATGCAGAACAGCAGGAACGTCACGATGTGCACGCCGGTGCAGTACTCGCAGATAGAGCCGATTTGCAGCTCGGCGTAGATCAGGTACATCACGAAGCCCATGCCCGCGATCGCGGACGCGAGGCGCAGCTGGTGCACCGCGCGCCGTTCGAGCCGCCAGCCCCACGGGGAGAACAGCGGGACGGCGACCACGTAGAACGCCAGGCCGAGTATGGCGACGGGGATGACGCCGAAGACCATCGACTGCGAGCTGGTGATGACGGCGGCGCAGTTGAACGTGCCCCTCCCCGTGGGGCAGCCGGCCAGGTGGTTGCCGTTGAAGTGCGCGTACGTCTCGTAGGCGGAGATCGCCAGTCCGATCACGGCGAGTACCAGGGAGGTGACCTGGAGCCACAGCGGCTGCTCGGAGGGCCGGGGCGGCTGCTGTACGGGGACGTCCTCGACCGGCTCGGCGGCCGCTGCCCTGGGAGCCGGCCGGGTCGCCTTAGATCTCGTCGGCGTGGCGGAGACGGCCGCGACGGTTCTGGCGGACCGGGCGGACGCGGTGCCGGCGGCGGGCCTGGCGCCCTGAGCGGACGCCGGCCGTTGCTTCGAGCGGGCCTTTGAGTTTGCCATCGGGGTCGTCTCCGGGGATATCGCGGTTACCGTGCGAAGCCAGTTTAGACGGCGAGCTGTGCTTCTAGCTGCTGGATGGTCGGCGTGCAGGCCGAGGCGGGCAGGTTATTGGTGAGCTTGCAGATGCCGGCGGTGAGGTAGTTCGCGTTGCCGACCAGGGCCTTGCCCAGCGAGGACGACGGGTCGTTCATCGCGGCGGCGACCTGCGCCCAGGTCTTGCCCTGCAGCATCGACGGGGTCAGCGGCGAGAGGTTGCCGACCTCGACGTACTTGTTGCCCAAGTCGAGGAACGGGATCGCGCCGTCCGGGTCGTAGGCCTGCGCGAGCGCCTCCTCGGCGGCCGTCGCGGTCTGCAGCGTCTGGTAGGCGGTGTTGCTGTTGTTGGAGTTGCCGATGCGCTCGTTGCTGAACTCCTCGACCGAGGTGAAGGTCAGGTAGCTGCTCGTGTACTTCGCCTTGGTGAAGGTGTAGGTCGGCGTGTCCGGGTAAACGTCGCTGGTCGACGAGTGCGAGGTGGCCAGCCCGGTGAAGGTGCCGAACCGGCTGAGCGCGCTGATCATCGCCCAGCGTTCCGCGGCGCAGTACGGGCAGTACTCGCCGCCGAGGAAGAGCAGCTCGGGCTTGCCGTTCGAGGTGAGGGCGGTGCCGTTGACGGTGGCGAAGTAGGACCCGAGCTGGCTGGCCGCGCTCGAGATGGCGCTGGTCGTGGTCGCGGCGACGAAGATCCCCGTGTTGACGCCGCCGCCCGCGACCTTGTCGGTCACGCTGGCGGGGATCTCGGTGACCTGCTTGGTGACCGCGGTCAGCGCGGTGCCGGTCGGGCCGTTGCTCGCGACGGGCGCGGTGCCAGGACTGCTGTTCAGCTTGACCAGGACGAACGCGACGACCACGATGACGACGGCGAGTACCGCCCCGCCACCGAGGTAGATCCGCTTGCGCTGCTCGGCGCGGCGCTCCGCCTCACGCTGCGCGGCGATGCGCGCGCGCCGGTCGACGTCCTGCTTGGTCCTGCTGGCTTTGCCCATGGCAATATCGTAGGGGGGTTTGCGAGGGTTCTGGGCGCCTCTAGCTGAGAGAAACCTCAGATTCTCGCCTGCAGGGCCTGAACCGCCGCGGTGCAGGCGGCCGCCGGCTTGTTGCCGGTGAGCTTGCAGAGGGTGGCGGTGATGTAGTTGGCCGCGCCGAGCACCGACTTGGCGACCTTGGTCGACGGGTCGTGCAGGTCGGCGGCGATCTGCGACCAGGTAAGGCCCTGGAGCACGCCCGGGTCGTAGGACGCGCCGACGCTCATGTACTTGTTGCCGAAGTCGATGAAGGGGATCGCGCCGTTGTTGGCGGCGTCGTACTTCTCGAGCAGCGCCTGCTGCTGCGCGGTCGGCGTCTGCAGCGTGGTGTAGCCGCCGGTGGACGGGTCGGGGATGTTGGTGAACTCCTCGACCGAGGTGAACGTCAGGTAACTGCTCGTGAAGCTGGCGTTCGCGAACGTCCAGGTCGCGGTGTTCGGGTACGGCTCGGCGGTGCCCGCGCCGCTGCGCGCCGCGGAGTGGGTGGTGGCGAGGCCGGTGAACGTACCGAAGCGGCTCAGCGCCACGATCATGGACCACCGCTCGGCCGCGCAGTACGGGCAGTACTCCGCGCCGATGTAGAGCATCTCCGGCTTGCCTCCACTGGTCAGCGGGGCGCCGGTGATCGCGGACGGGGCCGAGGTGGCCTGGCCGCTGCCCACCTGGTCGAGCACCGCCGCGGGCACCGTGGTCACCTGCGCGGTGAGGCTGGCGAGTTCGGTCCCGGTCGGACCGGGCGACGCGCTGCCCGAGGCCTGGCCGCCACTGCCCTGGTGCGTCAGGACGAGCGCGAGTACCACGGCCACCACCACGACGATCGCGCCGCTCGCGATGAGCAGCCGGTTGCGCCGCTGCGCCCGCTGGTGCGCGGCCCGTTGCGCCGCAATCCGTGCCCGCCGGTCATCGCCCGGCCCGGTGCTCGACCTACCCATCCCGAACGGCCTCCGTGATCTCACAATCTGTCATCGATCAGATTCGGATTGTAGTGGATCTGCGCGCGCCGGCCTCGGGGGCGTTCGTGAACAGGGGGCTTGAGGTGCCGGCCCCCACGGATGGAGTGAGGGGGAACCGTGGGGGCCGGCTGTATGCGGCAGGGCACCAGGGGGGTGTGCCCTTGCCTGCCCGGTGCGGGTCAAAGACGTCGCGCACCAGACGTAGCGGGCGGCCTGGCTTGGGTCCGGGTAGCCGGCCGCATGATCGCTTGTCTAGTGATAGCGGGACTATCTATAGGTGATCTAGATATTTTCTAGATGCCCGCCCATCTGGGGCGGTAATCTCCGTAGCGGTACCACTTGGCTGCACGGCGTAGCCGTATGTCGGCCAGGGTCCGGAGCGAAGGGGGGCCGCTGGACGTGGCGCCGCTGCGGGTCGGAGTGCTCGGGCCGGTCACGGTCTGGCGCGAGGGTCATGAGCTGGGAGCCGGCCAGCCAAGGCAGCTCGCGGTACTCGGCGTGCTTGCCAGCCGGGCCAACCGGGTGGTCTCGCGCGGCGAGCTTGTCGACGCGGTCTGGGGCGAGGAGCCGCCGGCCAGCGCGGAGAACGGCATCTACACCTACGTGGCGGGGCTGCGCCGCGTTCTCGAGCCCGATGGGCACGACGGGGGTTCCACCCGGCCGCGACGCGGCCCCGGCCTGGTGCTTGTTTCCTCGGGCGGCGGCTACCTGCTGCGCCTCGGCCCCGGAGGTCTCGACGCCGGGCACTTCGAGGCTTGCCTCGACCGGGCGCGGGGGCTGCGCGCCACGGGCGACTCCGACGGCGCGGCGTGGGCCGTGAACGAGGCGCTTGCGCTGTGGCGCGGCCAGCCGTTCGCCGGGGTGCCCGGGCCGTTCGCCGAGGCGGAGCGTCAGCGGCTAGCCGAGCTGCGCACCACCGCGGCCGAGGAGCGGGCCGACCTGATGCTCGACCTGGGGCAGCACGTGGCGGCGGTGCCCGAGCTGGCCGCGCTGACGGCCGAGCACCCGCTGCGCGAGCGTGCGCGCGGGCTGCTGATGGTCGCCCTGTACCGGTCCGGGCGCCAGGCGGAGGCATTGCGGGCCTTCCGCGACGCCCGGGAGCGGCTCGCCGATGAACTCGGCATCAGCCCCGGCGCCGAGCTGACCAGGCTGCACGAGCGGCTGCTGGCGATGGACCCGGCGCTCGACGCGCCCGCGGCCAGGCGGGCCGAGCATGCCCAGGCGCCGGCCGGCCCGGCGGCTTCGCCGCCCGCCGGGGCCCCGGCCGCGGCGGCGCCCGCGCTTTCCGCCGCGCTCGCGCCGTGCCCGGCGCAACTGCCGCCTGAGCCCAGCGGCTTCGCCGGCCGGGCGCTCGAGCTCGGCTGGCTGCACGCGCTGCTGCCCGGGCAGCAGCCGGCGCCGGACGGCGCTCCGCAGGCGTCCCCGGTCGTGCTGATCACCGGGACCGCCGGCGTCGGCAAGACGACGCTCGCGGTCCGCTTCGCCAGGCAGGCCGGGCCGCTGTTCCCCGACGGCCAGCTGTACGTGAACCTGCGCGGCTTCGACCCGGCGAGCGCGCCGACGCTGCCTGGCATGGCGCTGTACTGGTTCCTCGGCGCGCTCGGGGTGCCCGCGCGGCACGTGCCGTCCGCGGTGGAGGCGCAGAGCGCGCTGCTGCGCACGCTGCTCGGCGGCCGGCGGATGCTGCTGCTGCTTGATAACGCGCACGACGCCGAACAGGTAAGGCCGCTGCTCCCCGGCAGCCCGGGCGGCATGGTGGTCGTCACGAGCAGGTCGCAGCTGACCGGGCTGGTGGTGGACGGCGCCCGCGCCCTGCCGCTCGACGTGCTCGACGGGGCGGAGGCGGCCGAGCTGGTCGCCGGGCGGCTCGGCGCGCAGCGCGCGGCGGGCGAGTCGACCGCGGTGGCCGAGCTCGTCGGGCACTGCGCGGGGCTGCCGCTCGCGCTCAGCGTGACCTGCGCCCGGGCGGCGGCGCGGCCGGGCATGCGGCTCGCCGACCTCGCCGCGGAGCTGGCCGACGCGCGCGGCCGGCTGGACGCGCTGCGAACCGGGGAGGCGGCCACCGACCTGCGCGCGGTGTTCTCCTGGTCGGCCGACAAGCTCAGCCACCAGGCCGGGCGGATGTTCCGGCTGCTCGGCGTGCACCATGGGCCGGACATATCCGCCGCCGCGGCGGCCTCGCTCGCGGCGGTTACGCTGACGGAGGCGCGGGCCGCGCTCGCCGAGCTGACCAGGGCCTCCCTGCTCACCGAGAGTCCCGCGGGCCGGTTCGGCTGCCATGACCTGCTGCGCGCCTACTCGGCCGAGCTCGCCGCCGCCACGCTGAGCGACGAGGAAACCGGCCAGGGGCGGCGACGGGCGCTCGATCACTACCTGCGGAGCGCGCACGCGGCCATGGCGCGCCTGTACCCGGCCCGCGATCAGGTGCCGCCGCCCCCGCCGCTCGACGGGGTCACCGCGGAGGTGTTCTGCGGCCAGGGCGCCTACGAGGCGGCGCTCGCCTGGTTCGACGCCGAGGACCGCGTGCTCGCCAACGTTATCGAGCAGGCCGCCGCCCAGCGCGAGGACGAGCAGTGCTGGAAGCTCGCCTGGTACTGGGCGCCGCTGCTCAACCGGCGGGGCCGCATGGAGGAGCTGCTCGGGGTGGCGCGGACCGCGGTGCTCTCCGCGGGCCGGCTCGGTGACCGCGCCGCGCTCGCCCACGTGCACTGCGAGCTCGGCAACGTGACCGGCCGCCTGGGTGACTACCGCGCGGCCGACGAGCACGTGCGCAAGGCGCTCGAGCTGTTCACCGACCTCGGCGACCTGGCGAGCGTGGGCCGGGCGCGATACGGTCTGGCGGTGCTCCTCAGCCAGCAGGACCGGTGGGACGAGGCGCTTAACCACGCGGTGGAGGCGCTGCGGCTGCGCCGCTCGCTCGCCGACAGCGCGGCGGTCGCGTACTCGGAGAACGTGGTGGGCTGGATACTCGCGCACACCGGCCAGCCCGACGCCGCGCTGTGGTACTGCCGCCGTGCGCTCGACATGCACACCGAGTCGGGCAGCCGCTCCGGCGTGGCCGACACCCTGGACAGCATCGCCTTCGCCTACGGCCAGCTGGCGGACTACGAGCGGTCCATCGCGCACTACGAACAGGCGCTCGCGATGTTCCGGCTGCTCGGCGACCCGCAAGGCGAGGCCACCGCGTGGCTTGACCTCGGTGACATACAGCTCGCCTCGGGGCAGGCGGACGCCGCGCGGCGCTGCTGGGAGCGGTCGCGCGCCCTGCTCGCCGAGATTCCCGGTGCGGACCTGAGCGGTGCGAGCGAACGTCTGGGGAACATCGGCTGCAGTTGAGTGCGGTAAAGTTACGAAGGGTCGTCAGTTAAGTTTCGTTGGGGAAGAGGTGCTGACGCTGGACACGCTTTACCGTGCCTTGCTGCTGGAGAACATTCACCCGGACGCGATGGCTCGACTGACGAAAGCCGGTTACCAAGTAGAGACGCTGTCCCGCGCCCTCGGCGAGGACGAGCTAATCGAGAAGATCCAGGGCTTCAGCCTCCTTGGCATCAGGTCCCAGACCCACGTCACCGAGCGCGTGCTCGCCGCCGCGCCCGACCTGCTCGCCGTCGGCGCGTTCTGCATCGGCACGAACCAGGTCGACCTGGCCGCCGCCGCCAAGCGCGGCGTGGCGGTGTTCAACGCGCCGTTCTCGAACACCCGCTCCGTGGTTGAACTGGCGATCGCCGAGATCATCTCGCTCGCCCGGCGGCTGCCGGAGAAGAACGTGAAGATGCACGACGGCGTCTGGGACAAGTCCGCGAAGGGCGCCCACGAGGTCCGCGGCCGCAAGCTCGGCATCATCGGCTACGGGAACATCGGCACCCAGCTGAGCGTCATCGCCGAGTCCCTCGGCATGTCGGTGTACTTCTACGACATTGCCGACAGGCTCGCGATCGGCAACGCGCGCCGCTGCTCGACCCTTGATGAGCTACTCGAGAGCGTGGAGACCGTCACCATCCACGTGGACGGCCGCCCAGGCAACCACGGGTTCTTCGGCGAGGAGGAGTTCGCCAGGATGAACCCGAGGTCGCTGTTCCTGAACCTGTCGCGCGGGTTCGTCGTCGACCACGCCGCGCTGCGCAGGCACGTCGAGTCAGGGCACATCGCGGGCGCGGCCATCGACGTGTTCCCCAAGGAGCCCAAGGGGAACGGCGAGGAGTTCGTCTCCGAGCTGCGCGGCCTGCCGAACGTGATCCTGACCCCGCACATCGGCGGCTCCACCGAGGAAGCGCAACAGGACATTGGCGAGTTCGTTTCCGGCAAGCTTGTCGACTTCGCCCAGGGCGGCGCCACGGCGATGTCGGTCAACCTGCCGAGCGTGGCGCTTCCCGCTGTCCCGGGTACCCACCGGCTCATTCACCTGCACAAGAACGTGCCGGGGGTACTCGCGTCGATCAACCGGGTGCTGGCCGAGCACGGGGTGAACGTGGAAGGCCAGCTGCTGCGTACCCGTGACGAGTTCGGCTACGTGATCACCGACATCGGCACTCAGTATTCCGACGAGGTGCTCGACGAGCTCCGCGGCATGGACGTGACCATCCGCCTGCGCACCATCGAGGAGTAGCCGCCGCGGATTACCTCACCTTGTAGGCGTAGTGCAAGGTCACTAGCTGGCTGCCGGATATGAAGCGCAGTGACTCGGCGAAGGCGTCGATGTAGAGCAGCCCGCGTACCACCGTGCCGGGCGGCGCGGCCGGCGTGATGGTCAGCGCGATCGACCTCGTCTGGCCCGGGTTGACGACGAACAGGTCGTAGGACGCGGTCGCGGCGAGCGGCGCGACGCCGAACCGCCAGAAGTCGCCGGTGGCCGGGGCCGCCGCGGTGTCGAACTGCTCCGTCATCGCTGACATGGCCATGGTGACGGTCGCGGCGGGCGGGCTCACCGCGGGGTACGGCCCGATCTCCGCTGGCATGGCATACCAGAGCCCGGGGGTTACCGCCGTGGCCTGACGGCCGGCCGGGTACGCGGCGCTCGCCGGGCTGCCCGTGCCAATCGCCGTGTCGGGATCGCCCGGGTACGGCCCGGAGTCGAACATGACGGGGACGGCCGGTGACCCGGACGTCGCGGTCACCGACAGGCTGCGCGTCACCGTCGGCACGATCCACTCCGGCGGGCTGGCATTCGCCGCGAGCGGCAGCTGCACGGTGGCGTGGTTCTGCGGCTGCAGCTGGTAAGTGACGAACCGGGCGAGCCGGGGGTCAAGGAAGATGTCCTCGGGCGCCGCGCCGCCGTTGTGCACCGAGACCTGATAGGTGACGGGCTTGCCGCTGGCCAGGGTGACCGCGGGCGAGCCGGGCAGCCCCCCGCGGTCGAAGCCCACGTCATTGAACCGGATCCGCCCGGTGAACGGGTCGGCGAGCTCGTCGCCGGCCACCGGTGAGGCGCCGTCGAGTACGAGCGTCCAGCGGCCAGGTACCGGGTCGGTCGCGTACACCGACAGCTGCCGCTGCGGTGCCTCGAACGGCACGCCGCTCGCAGTGAACCCGGTGGTGAGGTCGCTCGACCCGTACCCCATGGTCTCGCCGCCCGGCGCGATCAGGTACCCGCTCACCTGGCTGGCTGGGCCGTTGGCGAGCACCACGTCGACGTCGAGGTCGCGCAGCAGCAGTGAGCGCCGCGACGGCACGGTGAACGAGTAGGCGGCGACCTGTCCCGTGCCCGGAAACCCGCCGTTGCCGCTGGTCAGCGTCCCGTGGAAGGTGCCGGCCAGGCCCGGGCCGACTTGAACCTGGCTGCGCAGCGTGACCGGGACGCTCACCGGCCGGCTGCCCCGGCCGCTGGTGGCGAGGACGAGGGAGCCGCTTGAGTCGCCCGCGTTCGCCGGGACCCGGGCGGACACGTGGACGACGGCGGAGGCGCCGGGCGCGAGCGTCAGCGACGTCGGCGACACGGTGCCGAACCTGATCGCGTGCCATACGGACGCGGCGAACCGGACCGCTCCGCCGGTCCCGCCGGTCTTGGCCGTCTTGCTGAAGATGACGGCGGTCCAGCTGCCCGCGGCCGGGCGCAGCACCTGCGCGTTGCCGTACCCGGTGTCGCCCTGCGGCAGTGAGTGCGCGGCGAGCCTGCCCGCGGGGTCGACGAGGATGACCCGGACCGGCGCGTCCGGGTTCGCCGCCTGCGTCACCATGGCCGGCCAGGCAATCGACGTGTTGAGCAGCGCCGTGCCGCGCGGCACGGTGAACCTGACCAGGCCGTAGTTGGACCCGGTGCCCGCCCAGTTCGTGAAGCGCGCGCTGCGCGCGTCGGACAGCGTGACGACCGCCTGCGCGGCCACCGCGGCCGAGCCGAACGCGCGCCCCGTCACGGCCACGTGCTGCCACTTGCGCGCCGTGTTCGTCACGGTCACCGTCCACGACGCCCGCGAGCGAGGCTGGCCGGCGTAGTTCAGCTGGTTCGCGGACAGCTCGACGGCGGGCCCGGCGGGCAGCAGGCCGCGGCCGGGCGGCCACGCGGCGACCTCGACGGCCCGCAGGCTGTTGAGCAGCCCGGCGCCCTGCTCGGTGGCGGGCGCCCCCAGGTCGCTCGCGGTGGACAGCAGGATGCGCTTGACGGTCGCCGGGGCCGGCGAGGTACCGCGGTGCGCCGTCCGGTACGCCTGGATGACCAGCGCCGCGGCACCCGCGACGAACGGCGCGGCCTCGCTCGTCCCGCCGCTTTCCGCCACCGCGGAGGGCTCGCCGAGGAAGTTGACGCACGAGGCGTAGAGCGGGGACGGCGTGCACGAGGTGAAGGAAGCGTCGCCGGGCGCGACCAGGTCAAGCGTGCGCCCGTCCTGGGTGTAACCGCCGGATGACAGCGAGCTGATGTTGCCGCTCTCCCAGCCGCCCGGCGCGAACGTGTCCGCGCCGGCGAAGTTGGTCTGCGCGTAGGACTGGAAGGCGGTGGACGCGCCGACGGAGATCGCCGCCGGGTCGGACGCGGGGGAGCCGATCGTGTTGAACGGCCCAGCGTCGCCGCTGGCCACGACGACCGTGGTGCCGGCCGCGACCGCCATGTCGTTGAACTCCTTGACCGCGTCCAGGGAGGTGACGTCGGGGAACGGGTCGACGCCGAACGACTCGTCGAGCACGTTCACGTGGTCGGTGTCGACCGCGTAGTCGATGGCCTGGAGGATCGCGGAGGTGGTGGAGGTGCTGGCCTGGCCGAACACCTTCAGCGCCACGAGCGACGAGCCGGGCGCGGTGCCCTGGATCTGGATATCGCACGGCAAGGCGGGCAGTTGCGCGCTGAACCCGGCCAGGCTGTACACCGCCGCGCCCTGCCCGGCGATCGCGTTGGCGTCGGCGAACGCCTCGCCGCCCGCCGTGGCGCCGGTCGTGCCGTCGCCGCTGAAGTCCTCGTAGTCGCTGATCACCGGCCTGCCGCCGCGCATGAGGTTGGCATTAGCCGGGTCGATGCCGTCGGCCAGGAACGCGACCCTCACCCCCGCTCCGGTGTAACCGAGCGACCGCGCGGTCCGCGTCCCGGCCGCCCGCGACGCGGTGCCGGTGAGCGCGAGGCCCTCGGGCTCAAGCTGCGGGCTGGCCGAGCAGGCCCCGGCCGGCGTGGTCATGACGGTCCGCTGCGCGGTGGTCGTCGCGGCAGGCGGCGGCGCGGGGGCGGGCCCGGTGACGGTGCTGTCCGGGATGACCGACGCTACCCCGGGGCTCGCCGCGAGGCCCGCGAGCGCGGACGCGGGCACCCGCGCCGCGATCGCGTCGGCCAGCCGGTAGCCGTGCACGCCGGTCGCGCCAAGCCCCGCGAGCCGCGCCAGGTAGGGAACCTGCGCCGCCCGGATCTGGGCAAGGCGCCCGGCCGGGCCGGCCTGGCTCGCCGCCCCGGCCGGAGGGTTCCTGAGGAAGATGATGACCGGCGCCGCGGCGGTGGCCTGCCCGGCCGCCGCTGGGCGGGCGGTACCGGCCGACGTCGCCGCGGTCGCCGGCCCAGCCGCGGTCGCGGCGAGCGTCAGCGAGCAGCCCGCGCTGGCCGCCGCAAGCGCAGCAGAAATCACCCGTCCGTTGCCTCGCATCCGTCATGCCCCCGTTCGCCGCCTCGCGATGAGTCGGTTCACCGGCAGACTACGGGTTACGATGCGTGAACACCCGGAAAGCGCGCCGGCCTGAGGAAGGGACATTCTCCCAGCTCAGGCCGGTGTTCGCCTTGTTTGGCCGGTTACGCTCCGGCGAGCAGGGGCGGAAGTGAGGAGGCGACCGTCCGCTCCGCGTAGTGCAGGTCCGACGCCGCGATCAGGGCGCCGAACAGCCGGGGGTCGTCCCCCTGCTCCGGGTGCCACTGGACCCCGACGAGGAACTCGCCGGGCGTGGTGGACTCGATGCCCTCGACGATCCCGTCGTCCGCCCAGGCGACGGCGGTGAGGCCGGAGCCGACCTGGTCCACCGCCTGGTGATGGTGCGTCGGCACCTCGAAGTACTCACCGCCGGGCAGGATGGACGCGAGGATCGTGCCACTCGTGACTCGTACCTGGTGCGTGCCGAAGCCGTGCTTGGGCCCGGCGTGCAGTTCATGCCCGACCAGGTCGGGTACGTGCTGGTGCAGCGTGCCGCCGCAGGCGACGTTCAGCATCTGGGCGCCGCGGCAGATGCCAAGCAGGGGCACGCCCTGCCGGACAGCGGCCTCGGCGATGGCCAGTTCCCAGGAGTCCCGGTCGGGCGCGCTGGCGTCCGTCTTCGGGTGTCTGGCCGCGCCGTAGATCGCCGGGTTAATGTCTCCCCCGCCGGCGATGACAATGCCGTCAAGCACGGCTACGGTCGCTTCAGCCTCGGATACGTCGCCACCAGGGGGCAGCAGGACCGGACGGCCCCCGTTGTTCCTGATGGACGTGACGTAGCTCCACGGCAGCAGGGCACCTTCCTCTGACCAGCCGCGCCAGTTGGCGCTCATGTGGTACGTGGTGATGCCTATAGTCGGCGCCATTTGTCCCCTTCTGGTGATGAAAGCGCACGGACCACCAAGTAAAGCCCCTAAGCCCGACCCCGGAGGTGACTCCCCGGAACCTCCGTACAAGCGGTCGGGCAATTAGGGAAGGCGGGCGAGTTGCCGAAAATAGAGGTTACTAGCGATGCGCCCGCCATTGCTGCCGATCACGGATACTACTCACCGTAACCGACGTAATGAGAACGCCATCAGCGCGCCGTAAGTTCCCGGGCGGCAGCGGTCGTGCGCGGTGTCAGCTTCCCCCCGGCGGAGCGCGCTAACAACGAGCTAAGCGCGGCTTCAGTTCGCCTGGCGGCAGCGGCGGTGCCGCCAGCGGGTCCCCGGCGTACCCGGGCACCTCGCCGAACTCGCCCCTGGACCACGCGTCGCGCGCCGCGGCGATCTCCTCGTGGCTTCGGCCGACGAAGTTGACCTCGGCGGGCGAGCGCTCGCCGCGGTACTCACCCGCGACGACGGTGACGCGGGCGCCGTCGGCGGTGGTGAAGGCCGGCAGGTCGGCGTGATGGGCGAATCCCGGGTCGCCGAACCTCCTGTCACGGTGCCGCACTAGCCCGTCGAACAGCCAGCTCGCCGTCTGCAGGGCAGTGTGCGGGTGCGGCGGCACCTGCATGCCAGGCCCGGCGGACACGTCGTCGGGCCCGTAGTGGTCGAGAAAGCACCCCGCGGGGGCTATCGCCACCAGGGACGCTGGCGGACCTCGGCCAGCCGCAGCGCGGGGTCGCTCACCGTCTGCGCGCTCACGCTGAGGTGGTGCAGGTGCTCCTGCACCCAGAGCAGGTGCGGGTGCGGCAGCTGGTGCGCGGGCGCTATCGAACCTTCATCGCTGCGCACGTCGCCGTCAAGGTCGGACCGGAGGGACCGGGAGGAGGAAGAAGGCTCGTACTCCGCGGGCGGGTCGCCCTCCCGCCCGCGGCGGGGCATGGCGCCGCCCGTGAGCGGCGGCACGGGCACCGGCGCGAGGCTGCCGTGTCCCGGGACGCGCATCGTGTCGGCGACCGTCGCGTAGAACCCGGCAAGGCCGGCCGCGACCGACCGCAGGCTGGTGCACGCGGGCGCGCCCGCGTACTCCGCCGAGCCCTCGAGCGGGACGCACGCGGCACCGGGAACGGGAGCGGCACCCGGTTCCGGCGTGGCCGGGCGCAGCCCGGCGAGGCTGCGCGCGGTCAGCCGCAGCCGGGTGGACGCGTTGACGAGCGCCCAGAGGTCCTCCTTGCCCAGCTTCTTGCTGCCCTGCTCGGTGAGCAGGCCGCGTACCGCGTCGTCCAGCCGGATGCCCGCGCTCACGGCGGTGACCGCCGCGGCGGGCGGCACGAGCAGCTCGGACAGCGCCCAGTCGACGGCCTGGGTCAGGTAGGCGGCCCCGGCGCGGAACGCGTCGGCGAGGTCGTCGCCGACCACCGAGGCGACGCCGCGCGGCCAGAACAGCACGCCGACCGCCAGGCTGACGGCGCAGCCGATCGCCACGTCCTCCACCCGCAGCAGCCCAACCCGCCAGCCGGCCGGCACGAGCAGGTTGAACAGCACGACGATGGTCACCGTGAACGCCGCCTGGCCGACGAGGAACGGCGTGGTACCCGGCGCGTAGGCGGCGATCGCGATCGCGAGCGGCAGCGCCACCCACAGCGCGGCCTGCCCGGTGCCGATGCCGACGAGCAGCGCCGCGCCGACGGCGAAGCCGACGGCCGTGCCCGCGAGGGCCCGCCAGGCCGTCGCGCCGGTCGCCGCGGCGCTCGTGCGCAGCACGGACAGCGTGCCGAGCACCACCCAGAACCCGTGCTGCACGCCCGACAGGTCCGCGACGGCGACCGCCGCCGCGAGCGCAAGCGCGCCGCGCAGCGAGTTGAGGAACCAGACCGACCGGATGCTCGCGTGCCGTCGCACCAGCGTCGCCGCCCCGGCGAGCCCCGCCACCCGGGGCGAGGCGGCCGTCGACTGAGGTTCAGCCAGGCCGGCCGTCACCGGCGCGGCGGCGGTGCCGTACCAGTACCGCCGCTCGGCCTCGATCGTCGCCTCCGACGCGCGGTGGCTGACGATCAGCGCGTCGGCGATGGCCGACTCGGCCACCGCGGATATCCCCTGCGCGTGCACCGCCTGCGCGGCCGCGAGCCGCGCGTCGGGCTCGCCCGGCCGTCCGGACAGCTCGCTCAGCCGCTCGGCGGACCGCGCGCGGGCCGCCTCGGTCCCCGCGATGTCCGGCTCTGCCGGGCGGCCGGAAAGCAGCGCGCTTACGTCGTCGAACAGCCCGGCGGAGCGGCGCAGCAGGTCGCGGTCCTGCGGGCAGGCTCTGGTCAGGTCGATGTGCCCGTCAAACGAGTCGCTTGCCTGCGCGGCGCCCCACTCGAGCAGCTGCACCAGGCTGGACAGTGCCTGGTCGGCGGTGGCCAGCCCGGTCGGGCGGTACGGCGCGGCGGTGAACGCGGCCCGCAGCCGTTCCTTGGCGGCGCGCATCGCCTCGGGCTTGGTCACCTCGCCGGCCGCGGCGGCCCGCACCCGGCTCGCGAGCTCGCCGGCGAGGGCGGCGGCCGCGGCCCGCAGCTGGCTGCCCGGCGGGCGCGGCGACAGCAGCAGCACCGCGATCGTGCCCGCGGCGGACGCCAGCCACCAGCCCGCCAGGCGGCTTGGGATCATCCCGGCGTCCCCGGCGGAGGCGACCGGCAGGACGTAGGCGAACATTGCGGCGGTGGAGCCCGAGGCGGCGTTCGGCCCGCCGATCCCGGCGAAGAAGATCGCGAACGTGACCGGGACCGTGACGACCGCGGCGAGCCAGGTGGTCCCGCTGACCAGCGTGCCGATGATCAGTGCCAGGCTCCCGGCGACCGCGAGCCCCAGGTGCGCGACGAGCTTGTCCCGCCTGGTGCCGTTGAAGGAGGCGATCACCAGCGTGGCGAAGCCGCCGAACGTGGCGAACAGCGCGACCTGCGGGTTGCCGATCACCTTGTCGGAGATCGCGAAGAGCGCGGGAACGACCACGGTCGCACGGACGGCGCGGGTCGCGGCGGGAACGGACCAGACGGGTTTCCACCAGGGCTGCGCCATGGCCTAGAGCCTAGGGGGTCGGGGGCGCGCCGGGAAACTCGACCTCGACGGTTAGCCCGCCACCGGGGGTGTCCGCCAGCCTGATGGTGCCGCCGTTCGCCGTAACCAGCCGGTGCACGATGGCGAGGCCGAGCCCGGTCCCGTTCTGGCTGCCGCTGCT
>Ga0265338_10001179_pt1 | contig 43151 bp, 40 predicted proteins | sample 42126metaG_FD_193579 | JGI IMG/M metagenome (GOLD analysis project Ga0265338, IMG submission 193579) | Rhizosphere microbial communities from Carex aquatilis grown in University of Washington, Seatle, WA, United States - 4-21-26 metaG | ecosystem: Host-associated > Plants > Roots > Rhizosphere... | reverse complement strand
AAATTATTCGTGTCAACACCGAGGCGCTTAGCGTATGCAGTGTCGAGTGCATGCTCGGCGTCGATGAACGCTGCGAGTCCGCCGGTTTTCTGAGCTTCTGCGATGATATGAAGGCAGATCGTTGTTTTGCCGGAAGATTCCGGCCCATAGATCTCCGTTACTCGACCACGGGGTATTCCGCCGATCCCAAGCGCGGCGTCGAGCGAAATCGAACCGGTGGGTATGAAATCGATCTTCACGATGGGACCCTCGCCCAACTTCATGATCGATCCTTTGCCGTGCTGCTTTTCAATTTGATCGATGGCAACTTTCAGCGCCTGGATCTTCGACTCTTTTTCTTCGGACATAAAAGCTCCTATTGTTTCAATGGAATACTGGATAGTTGTGAATATGCTGAACCCGAGGGGGAGAGGTCGCTTCTCATGATGAGCAACTCGGTACAGAGGAATTGCAATGGTTCAAAGGTAGTATTTTCAATCTTATTAATCAAGTTCTCAGAAACTTTTCCCTTCACTCTCCCAACCGTGATGTGCGGATGAAATTGCCGTTCTTCCTTTTTGAAGCCCGAAGAAACACAGCTTTTCTCTACGGTTGTGAAGCAGTCTGTCATCGACAATTTTGTGTCTTCCGCGGAACCCACCCACACAATCTTTGGCGAGTGAGAAGAAGGAAAGCAGCCGATCTGCGCCAGCAGGATCTCATAGTGCGGGATAGATTTTCCTGCCTCGAGCAGGGAAGCCTGCAGCAGTCGAAATTGCTCTGACGAGATGTCTCCGAGGAACTTCAATGTAATATGAAATTTCTCTTGCCTTTCCCATCGAACAACAGACGCGTCCGGTTTCAATGGTGACAAAATATCTGTGATTGCTGATTGAACGTGGGGAGGAGGGAAGATGCCGATAAAGGTGCGTATGCCTTTCATGATGCCTACCGCTGCAATTCAAGTTTCAGCAGCTTCCTCCTCAGCAGCTCAAGGGCGGCCTGCGATGCCCGTTCTTTGAATCGAAGACGGTGGTCGCCAAAATTGAATTTTAGCGCAAAGGAGCCGTTTGAATCGGCGTATCCGATCCAGACCAATCCGACCGGCTTCTCCGTCGTTCCGCCGTCGGGTCCGGCGATCCCAGTTGTGGAAAGTGCGATGTCTACGTGCGCATTCGTTCGGGCGCCTGCCGCCATCGCCGCAGCGGTTTCCCGGCTGACCGCCCCGTGCAGTTCGATGATCTCTTTCGGAACGGACAGCAAGTCGGTCTTCGATTCGTTCGAATATGTCACGAAAGCGCGGTTGAAATACTGTGAACTCCCTGAGACATTCGTAATGCGGTTCGCGATCATCCCTCCCGTACACGATTCCGCAACTGCGATAGTCAGTTTGCGTTCCACCAGCAGCACTCCGACTACATCTTCAAGGTCCATCTCACTGGAACTGTAGATATACTTTTGTGCGCGGCTTCTTAGCGTCTGTTCGGCCGCCGCCAATTTGCGTTCCGCGGCTTCGATGGAATCTTCCCGGACGGTGATGCGGAGTTTTGTGCCGAGTGGATTCGGGAGAAATGCGAGCGTGACGGTTCCATCTTTTCCGATAACCTTGTCGACATCGCCAATTTCTTCCGCCAGCGTAGACTCGCCGATGCCTGTGGTCTTCAGGGTGCGGTGCCGGACAACCGTTCCGAAGTTCTCCTTTTCAAAATACGGCAGCAGTTCTTCGTCAACTATGCTCTTCATCTCGAACGGAACGCCTGGCATCACGACGAAATATTTTCTTCCCCATCTGCCCATGTCCTCAAAGAGCATTCCAGGCGCCGTGCCGGTGCTGTTGCGCAAGACTGTGCATGTGCGCGGGACGAGGACCTGACCTTCAGCAGCTTGCGTCCACGTCATATTCCTCTTGGCAAAAAGTGCTTTGACATCGTTGAATACCTGATCGTTTCTCACAAGGTCTGTGTTAAAAAACTCGCACACGAGTTTCTTCGTGATGTCATCGTGAGTCGGTCCGAGTCCTCCCGTTACGCAGACCACGCCGTACGTCTCCCACGCCGATCGAAAGGCGTGAAGAACATCCACCCGGTTATCGCCGACGGTGGTCATCCGCTCAACGAAGACTCCGACGGTATTCAACTTGTCGGCGAGATAGGCTTGATTGGTGTTGATGACCTGACCGATGAGGAGTTCATCTCCGATTGTTATGATTTCAGCGGTCATGATGCCAGTCCAATTTCATTCGGAGTGCCGGACGTGAATTAAAAAATTCTGACAGCGATTTGAAGAACAATGTTCGTGTAAACTCCCGCGGCAACGTCGTCGAGCATGATGTTCCATCCCCCTGGTTTTCTGTCGAAGACCCGCGCCGGCCACGGCTTGAAGATGTCGAAAGCCCGGAAGAGGAAAAATGCCGCTGCGATGACGATGAATGTTTTTGGCAGCAAGAGCAGGCTGACCCAGATTCCAAGAACTTCGTCGATCGTGACGACCGATGGGTCATGACCGTAGACTTTTTCCATCCGCTCCGCGGCAAGGCTGCCGAGGATGAAGACGAGAACGCACGCCGGCAGCAGGATCGCCGTGTCAGAAAATGAAGGGATGAGGTACACAAGTATCCCGACGAGCGTACCGACGGTTCCCGAAGCGACTGGTGCGTACCCTGAATATAAACCGGATGCGAAGATTGTTATGAGGGGTGATACTGATTGCAAGGACGGAGATGCTGAAGCACGCGCTTCAGTTGGGCTGTCCTGTTTCGGCGGCTCGGTCATTCGATATGAATAATTCTTTAATGATGTTCCAATTATGAATGAGATACAGGACTCCCGACCATGCAGTGAGGATCGTTACGATCACCATCAGTCCGACCATAACTTCCTTGATCGCGACGACTTCAACCAAGGTGCCGTACCGCGCGTACAGGGAAGGGGAACTCCGGACAACATACACGACAAGGAAGAAATAAATGACCACGAGCTGGAAAAATGTTTTTGTCCTGGCAAATTTTATCGTTTCGACGGGCTTACTTTTGTACTCGGAGTATGAACGCAGCAAGGTGATGAGGATGTCCCTCGTGACGATGATCCAGACCATCCAAGCGCTCGCATAGCCGATAAAAACAAAAGAAACGAATGCCGCGGACGTCAGCACTTTGTCGGCGAGTGGGTCGAGAAATTTCCCCCAGTGGGTAATGTAACCCCATCGTCGTGCAACCCATCCATCATACCAATCCGTTATCGCGGCAAGGCAGTACACAAGTAATGCGATCTGTTTGTTTGTTGGAGAATCCGAGAACAGGAGGAGCGCAAATGCGGGCGTCAGTATGATTCGCAGCAGTGTAAGTTGATTAGGGGGGGACATCGCTTCTCCTCGATTAGCCTAATCTAAGTATTTGCGGGGAAACATGAAAGCTCGCCGCACCACTAATAGAATTAAATCGTATTAATGTACAGGCGCGGCAAAAACAAAAAAGGCCATCGGAACGATGACCTTTTTCAACTCATGGATTCCACGCCGGATCAAACGGCTTTTTGGATCTTTCCCGCCTTCAAGCACGAGGTACAAACCCTGACCCGTTTCACAGAGCCGTTCACCATCGCCCGGACCTCCTGCAGATTCGGAAGCCATCGCCGGGGCGACCGGTTATTTGCGTGACTCACATTGTTTCCCGCAATCGGCTTTTTGCCGCATATTTCACATGCTTTTGCCATAATATCCAGAGGTTCCTTTCGTTCACATACGTATGTTCTGCATCAAAGTACGAAAAATCCCTATTCCATGCAATACTTTTTTTCAGAATTGTTTTTGTTTTCCTGGAATTCAACGGTCTGATACTTCGCTCTTCTCCTTGTTATTCAAGCTCCTTTTCTATATTTTTATTCGGGGTGACTGCAACTTTCCCTCATTTTCAACGAAGTAAAGAAGACATCGCAGTTTTTTCCGTCAACCGTTCTCAATGAAAATCAAAAAACTTCTCACACTTTTCGGATCAATTCTCCTCTTTGGAGCTGTGTTCATTATCGACGCCAGCATGAAGAGCCTTGATGCCGATCTGGGAAATTTTACGGCAGCGCGGGGAGCACTCGTTATTCTGGCCTTTGTTCTTGGAAGCCTCTACATTGAAACGCTGAGAAAAGAGAACCAGCTCACGATGATCCAACGCATCGGCAGGATAGCGGCATGGGCCGGGGTCTTTGTTGGCTTGTCGATCATCGCGAGCGTGCTTCGCTTCAACGAATTTGAAACCCGCGCATTCAAACTTTTTCCGCGCGATTACATAACGATTCTATTTTCAACTGTGCTGAGTATAGCCGCGGGCATTGTAGCGGCGATGACGATGCTCAACATCAAGGATATGCTGTTGTACAAAAGGAAAAAGGGAACGCAGCGCAATTTTTGGATCCTGCTGGCCTTCTTCCTGCTTGCCTCCGTCACGACGGTCAATCTCAGACCTCTTGAGTTGTCGGTCTATACGACCGTCTTTTTTGTACTCTCCGTCGTAATGATCATTGTTAACTCTTTCCGGTTATCCTGGATCGCGTACCTTTCGCGCCGGGAAAAAATCTATGCGATGGTCTATGCGCTGCTCGCCTTTTTTGCCTTTATGGCGATCAACATTCTTCTTTCGATCTCCGACAAGCCTTTTTTGGCGAAGGCTCTTCTCTATTTCAGCTATCCTCTGCACACGTTCGTGCAGCTGACGTCGCTTTTCGGCGCAGTCTATTTCGGAATGGCGTTCATCAGCACGCTCTTTCATCTGCCGACGGCGGAGGCGTTCGACCGGAAGCAGACTGAACTCAATTCGCTCCATAACCTCAGCCGGCTCATTACGCAGGTCTTCGACCTGAACGAACTGGCAGAGACAGTGACCAAGATGACGTTTGAAGTCTGCGAAGCGTCGAGTTCATGGCTTGAAGTTTTTCCGACCGAACCGGGGCGAAAGTCGTCACACAGCGACAACGGTATTGTGTCCTCGAAAAATATTACGACGGAAGAGATCCAGACCATTCTTTTCGGCGACACCACATCCGTCCGGTCGATCGTGTTTTCTTCAAAAAAAGTTCTGCTGATCGACGATGTCAGCAGCGACCGGCGAACGAAGTACATGTCGAAGCTGAAGAAAGTAGGGTCTCTTCTGGTTGTCCCGCTGGTCTCACACCAAAACCTTATCGGAATTCTCTACGCGACGAAGCAAATGGATTTCGGTTTCGACCAGGACGATATTGAAGTACTCTCCGGGTTTGCCGATCAAGTCACCATCGCGATCGAAAATGCGACGCTCATCCAGAAATCTCTGGAGAAGGAGCGGCTTCAGCGCGAGCTGCTTCTCGCCCAGGAAATGCAGAAGCGGCTCCTCCCTCAGACACTTCCGACGTTTCCCAATGTGGAAATGCAAGCTGTCTCCGCGCCAGCTCTCGAAGTGGGGGGGGACTATTACGACATCGCGATCCTTGACGACCGCCGCGTCGGCATTGTTATCGGCGATGTTTCCGGCAAGGGCGTAGGGGCTGCGTTTTACATGGCTGAAGTGAAAGGGATTTTTCAATCGCTCAGCAAAATCTATTCCTCCCCGAAGACCTTTCTCATCAATGCCAATCAATCCCTGATCTCCAGCATTGACAAACATTCATTTATTAGTTTAATTTATGCTGTCCTCGACGTCTCGACGGGCGAACTGATCCTCTCCCGCGCAGGACATTGCCCGATGCTGTATGCAACTTCCTCCTCGATTGAGTACATTACGCCGACAGGCATGGGCTTAGGCCTTAGCGTTGGGAAGTTGTTTGAAGATTCGCTCGAAGAAAAAAAGATCATGATGAAGGCGGGCGACGTCTGCGTCTTCTACACGGACGGGGTGACGGAATCGCGTTCCGCGGACGGCGAAGAGTTCGGGTACGAGCGCCTCATGAGTGTTGTCGAGGAAAAACGCTCAGCCTCCGCCGAGGAGATCAAGGAAGAAATAATACAGCGCGTCTGGAGCTACACTGACGCCCAAGGGTATGATGACGATCTCACCGTCTTTGTGGTAAAGTGGAACGGGGCACTGCGGTGAGAGCTGCGAATTTTAACTATTATTGTGAGGAGCTGCACAATGAATGAATTCAAGATATCATTTCGGGTGAGCGGCAGGGTCCATGTCATGGACCTGAAGGGATATTTGGATGCGCACACCGCCCCCAACCTTGAAGAAGCATTTCAAAAACTCATCAAAGAACAAAGATTCAACATTCTGGTCAACTGCAAAGACCTGGCGTACATATCCAGTGCTGGTCTCGGGGTGTTCATGGCGTTCATCGAGGATGTACGTGCAGGAGGCGGGGATATCAAAATGTCCAACATGTCGCCGAAAGTCTACAACATCTTCGACCTGCTCGGTTTTCCGATGCTGTATGAGATCTTTACCGACGAACACGAAGCGGTAAAGAAGTTTGATGCAAAAAAACAATCGAGCAAGTAGAGCGCGATGAATATAGCAGAAAACAGGAGATTGAGGCGTTGACCAGCCGCGGGAACCAAAAAACGACTCGGCTGAATTTACGCATTCCCAGCCAGACGGAAAAGCTTAACGTCGCGCGCGAGTTTGTCGCAGATGCTGCAAAAGTCTTTGGTTTTAAAGAGGACGATGTGAACAACATTGCCCTCGCTGTTGACGAAGCCTGCACCAACATCATCAAGCACGCCTACAGCTATGCGTCGGACAAGGAAATTGACATTGTCGTATCGATGAAGAAACCGGAGTTCGAAATCCTGATAGAGGACAAGGGAAAGCATTTTAACCCGAATCAGGTCCCGGTCCCGAACATGAAAGAATACATGTCTCACTACAAACGGGGGGGGCTTGGGATGTATCTGATGAAGAAACTGATGGACAAGGTGGAATACTCGATCCACCCCAAGAAAAACGTCGTGAGACTCATCAAATATCTCCAGCCATGATATTCCTGCTCTTCGCAGGCATTCCGCGGGAACTACGCCTATGAATGCCAAAGGTCGTCTCTCCGTGAAACCTTCCCTGCATTCTCCTAACGTTGACCGTCTCGCCGACATTACGCCGTTGTTTGAGTTCAGTAACGTCGTAAATTCTTCCCTCGACTTGAAATTTATTCTCGGCACCGTTCTCCTGACGCTGATGGGGAAGCTCATGTTATCCAAGAGCGTTGTGCTCATCAAGACAAGAGAAAAGCATTTTCGCATCGAGAACTCGAAAGGGATCCCCGTAGAACTTGCCTCGCAGGAAATTTTCTTCCCGCGCGCGCCACGCAAGAGCTTCGCGGTCTCTCCCTCCGCGGGTCCGGGGGAAGCGCAGCTGTTCAAGAGCGGGATCGTCAAAATTTTTCCCATCGCCTCTCACGGCAAGGTCCTCGGGTTCTTCGGGATCGGCAAACGTGTAAGCAATGAAAAGCTCACGAAGGCCGAAAAGAGTTTCGTGGAAGCGATCATCAGTATTTCTGCTGCTGCCATTGACAAAGGGATCGCGTTTGGGGAAATCAAAAACGTCAATCGCGTGCTTGACGGAAAGGTCCAGGAGCTCCGTACGCTTTTCGAACTGAGCAAAGAGTTCAATGCGATTTTTGACAGGGAAAAACTGCTCAAGCTGTTCACGTTCACGTTGATGGGTCAAGTAGGGGCGAGCCGGTACGCCGTGTGTCTCCGCAACGGCGAGACCGTCTCCTCACGGATCGATACCGCTCGACTGTCGGAATTCAAGCAGGTGATGTTCGAGAATATTACTACCCCCGTCCTGGTGAATGAGCTCCAGCGTAAAAAAATTCTTTTGTCTCTCCGCGAAGCATGCGAGGCGCAGGGGATCGTTGCTCTTGTACCTCTGCAAGTGCAGAATGAAGTAAAAGGGATGATGTGCCTCGGCGACCGGCTTCGGGGAGGAGCGTACGTGGATTCGGACCTGGAATTTATTTACAGTCTCGGCAATCTCGCAATCATATCGCTGGAAAATACCCGGCTATTTTATGAGGCGGTCGAGAAGCAGAAGATGGAAAACGAATTGAATATTGCGCGTGAAATTCAAAAAGGCTTGCTTCCCCGCCTGCTGCCTGATATTCCGGGGCTGGATATCGCGGCTCTTAATATTTCGTCGAAACAAGTCGGCGGCGACTACTACGACGTTGTCGTACTCGAAAACGGCAACTGCGTTATTGCCATCGGTGATGTCTCGGGCAAGGGAACTCCCGCGTCGCTGCTGATGGCCAACGTTCAGGCGACGATCCGTACGTTGGTTCAATTCGATCTTCCGCTGTCAGAGATGACCTCGCGAGTCAACCGGCTCATCTGCGAAAATACCGGCAGCGACAAATTCATTACTTTTTGCTGGGGAATTTTTGATCCGAGAACAAGGACATTCCGCTACGTGAACGCGGGCCACAATCATCCTTTCGTTCTGAGAGCAAATGGATCGATCGAACGGCTGACGGAAGGCGGGATCATCCTCGGCGTCACGAAGGAGGCGGCGCCGTATAATGAAGGGAACGTTCAACTATCCACGGGAGATGTCGTCGTAATGTTTACCGACGGAGTAAGCGAGGCCATGAACGTGGACGGGGTCGACTATACTGAAGAACGCGTCGAGGAATTTTTGCTGAACATCGGGCTTCGGGACGCGCAGGGTGTACTGGACGAGATCCAAAATGAAATTGCACGGTATACGTCCGGCGCGCCGCAATCAGACGATATTACGCTCGTGGTAATGAAGGCCGTTTGAGTCAATGAACAATGAACAATCAACAATGAACGAACGAGACATCTCCGCTCCTCATTATTGCAATCCTACTTCCTGATCTGCCCCGTACCGTGAACGACGTATTTTAAGCATGTCAGCTCCTCGAGTCCCATCGGACCGCGGGCGTGGAGTTTCTGAGTACTTATTCCAATCTCTGCTCCAAGGCCGAATTCAAACCCGTCGGTGAATCTCGTTGAAGCGTTCACATACACCGTCGCTGAGTCGACCTCGCGTAAAAATCGTTCCCCTCTGCGCTTGTTTCGAGTGACGATGGCATCGGAGTGATGCGAACCGAAACGATTGATATGCTGAATTGCCTCGTCGAGATCTTTTACCACTTTTACCGCGATGATCAGGTCAAGAAATTCTCTGGACCAATCGGTTTCCGTTGCAGGTACTGCGTGCTCGACGAGGGCCAGGGTTTTTGTATCTCCCCTGATCTCGACTTCTGCCATTCGCAGCCTTCGGGCCGCTCTGGGGAGAAATTGTGCTGCGACAGATTCATGGACGAGAAGTTTCTCAGCCGCATTGCAGACGGAAGGCCTCTGAACTTTGGCGTTAAAGATTATCTCCTCAGCCATTGAAAGGTCTGCCGAACTATCCACGTAAACATGACAGTTGCCCTCCCCGTGAGCGATGACAGGGACCGAGGAATTTGACTGAATAAACCCAATCATCTGATGGCTTCCGCGAGGGATTAGGACATCGAGGTATTTATCCTGCTTGAGCATTTCCAGCACGGCGGCTCTGTCCTTAGATTCAATGAACTCGACGCAGCCCGCCGGGAGGCTGACGTCTTTCAACCCTTTTTTGATGAGAGCAACAAGCTGCTTGTTCGTGTTGATTGCCTCCGAACCGCCGCGTAAGAGGACTGCGTTCCCCGATTTTAGGCAGAGCGCCGCGGCGTCGATCGTTACATTCGGCCGCGATTCATAAATAATACCGACGGCTCCCAGAGGCACTCTCATTTTCTCAATGCGAAGTCCGTTCGGCCTTTTGGTTCTTTCGATTACATTGCCCACCGGGTCGGGAAGCTTAATGACGTCGTTGACGCCGCGGACCATCTGACCTATTCTTATTTCGTTGAGCGTGAGCCGCTCCGTCAGGACGGCTGAGAGGCCCGTCAGGGCCGCGTTCACAAGATCTTTTCTATTTGCTTTAAGGATGGCAGGGATATTGCCGCGTATCTGACGATTGATGGCTTTGAGCAGACCGTCTTTCTGCTTCGAAGAGGAATTATATAACACAGCGCTTGCTTCCTTTGCCGACATCGCTTTCCTCCGTACGTCATCGAGAGGCATCACTCTGCTCCAATCAATACTAGATTATTCCGATGAATGACCTCATCGCCGCTCTTTCGATTGAGTATCTTTTGAATCTCGCTCGTCTTTTTTCCCTTGATCTTATCAAGGTCGGAAGACGTGAAGCCGGCGACACCGCGGGCGATTTCGCTGCCATCCGTGTCGAGTACGGAAATCGTATCGTCAGCATTGAACTTCCCGCGAACCTCCAGGACTCCTGACGGCAGAAGGCTTGTCTGCCGGGTCAGGAGGGCAATTTTCGCACCGTTATCGATGACAACGATCCCTTTTGAGTCCGATACGTACCCGATCCATTTCTTCCGCACGTTAATTTTGCTCTGCGACGGCAAGAACAATGTACCTGAAGAATTACCCGAAAAAATTTCCTCGAGCACGTTTGGTTTTCTTCCGTTCGCGATGACCACAGCGATCCCGGCGGAGACACATTGTTTCGCGGCCCGTATTTTTGTGAGCATGCCGCCGGTGCTCAATTCATTTCTATTCTTCTTCGCGAGCTTCTCGATCTGCTGCGTAAACTTTTCGACAACGGGGATCAACTCGGCGTTTGGATTCTTCGACGGATCGTCAGAATAAAGCCCGTCAACATCGCTGAGGATAATAAGCAGATCTGCTCCGATGAGATTTGCGACAAGAGATGAAAGGTTGTCGTTATCTCCAAGTTTGATCTCTTCAACGGCGACGGTGTCATTTTCGTTGACGATCGGGATGACTCCTTTATCGAAGAGGGCGGAAAAAGTATTCTTGGTGTTGTTATAGCGTACCCGGCTGGCGAAATCGTCCTTTGTCAAGAGGATCTGGGCGATCGTGCTATGATACTTTCTGAATGCGTTCTCGTACGCCTCCATGAGAATTGGCTGGCCGATCGCCGCGGCCGCCTGCTTCTCGGGGATTGCCCTTGGACGCTCTTTCATTCCGAGCAGCAGCATGCCGGCCCCAATTGCGCCGGAAGTAACGATGGCGACTTGTTTGCCCTGTGACTGCAAGGCAGAAACGCTTTTGCCTATAGCGTCAATTCGGTCAACATTGATCCCTTTCGCTCTGTCCGCCAGAAGATTTGTACCGATCTTGATGACGATCCGGTTGCCGGAAAGAAATATTTCTTTCATTCTGTGCATGCATTTAAATGATAAGAAATAAAAGCACCAATTCAAAAAAAGAGAGAGCGGTATTACGGTTTGAGCAGCTATCGGACACCTTATCGATTGACTTCTCCACAAATTTGATGGATTCACGATTTTTAAAGAAAAGGTGTCCGATAGCTCCAAGCCGACCGGCGATTGCCCGCGTTGCTTCTCTAACCGATTTTCGTTAATTTCTGTTATTGTGAAGAAAGAAGAGCGCACCTTCCCACTATAACACATTGCCGCAGGCGAATGACAACGTCGCATTTCTCTTCCGTCCGGATTTCTCATCAGCGATTGCTCGGCTATTTCGAGGGATTTCTGAAAGAACTGCGAAAGAGCAAGCCCGAAACCCGCGGCACGTACGAGCGCTCTCTTCACGAATTCATCCGATGGTTTCCGTCTGATCAGAAATTCCTCTTCCGCGTAGAGGACGTTGAGCGGTATAAGTCCTATTTGACGAAAAAAGTCAGGCTCTCACCCGTTTCCGTGTCGACATACCTTACGGCCTTACGGCGCTTATGCGATTATCTGGTCCAGCTCAAAGTTCTGGAACGGAATCCTGCAAAGGAAGTTAAGGGAAACAGGAGGCCGCAGCAGCATTCACGCGAGACAATTACTGCGGGAGATGTGCAGGCAATCTTTCAATCGATCGAGCGTAATGATGAGCGGGGTTTCAGGGATTTTGCTATCATCAAAGCAATGGTCGGCTGCGGATTGTCCGAAATAGAATTGATCCGTGCCAATATCGGCGATCTAAAAATGGTCAGCTCGACTATGGTGTTTAACGTTCAGGGTAAAGGGAAGACGACAAAGGAAACGAGCGTCATTCTTCCCAACGATGTGAAAGAAGCAGTTCAGGGATATCTTGCTTTCAGGAAAGATGCCGACGATACCGAGCCTTTGATCATGAGCGCGGGGAACCGGACGCGGGGAAAACGGATGACGACGCGTGGTATCAGGCAGCGAGTCAATATGTATCTTGAAAAGGCCGGCGTGAAGAACGGAAAGAGCCGGCGTATAACGGCATTTTCGCTGCGTCATACCGCAGCAACGATAATGGCGCAAAACGGCGCAACGTTGGAGGAATTGCAGTCAAAATTCCGGATCGGGACGGCGGGAACGGCGAGGCTGTACATAAAGAAGACAATCAACAATGAGCAATGAACAATGATCGATCCTCATTGTGTTATGACTCTATGATCAGGAACTTCAACCAAAGAAAACGATAGGAATGAAATACGACTTCTTAGAGATAGAATCGAAGTGGCAGAAATACTGGGAAGAGCACCAGACTTTTCGAACCGAAGGTTCTTCCGTAAAACCGAAAGCGTACATCCTGGACATGTACCCGTACCCGTCGGGCGCCGGTTTACATGTCGGACACCCGGAAGGATATACGGCGACCGACATCCTTTCCCGATTCAAGCGGATGAAAGGGTATAATGTGCTGCATCCGATGGGCTGGGATGCATTCGGGTTGCCGGCCGAACGGTATGCGATGCAAACAAATATTCATCCCCGTATTACAACCGAACAAAATATCTCGACTTTCCGCCGGCAGATCAAAATGCTCGGCATGAGCTACGATTGGTCGCGTGAATTAGACACGACCGACCCGGCATATTATCGGTGGACGCAGTGGATATTTCTTCGGATCTACAATTCCTGGTTCGATGTCCGGGTTTCTAAAGCGCGAACAATTCAAACGCTGGAGGACGAATTGCTTCAGCGTGGGACGAAAGATCTCCGTGTGGAGGAAAATTTTACTGCCGAACAATGGAAACAGAAAAGCAAAAAAGAAAAGCATGATTTCATCGGACAGTTTCGCCTTGCATACATCGCTGAAATTCCGGTGAACTGGTGCGAGGGGCTGGGCACCGTTCTCGCAAACGAGGAGGTTGCGGAATGGACCGACAAAGGGTACACCGTCGAACGCCGTCCGATGCGGCAATGGATGATGAGAATTACAGCGTATGCAGAACGCCTCCTCGAAGACGGGAAAGAACTTGATTGGCCCGCCTCCACGATGGAGCAGCAAAAAAACTGGATCGGCCGGTCCGACGGTGCAGAGATCAATTTTCCGGTGAAGGGAAAGAAGGAGCAAATAAAAATCTTCACTACGCGTCCGGATACGATTTTCGGCGCGACGTACATGGTGCTTGCCCCCGAACATCCTCTCGTCGAATCAATAACCGCGGGCGAGCACAAGGACGCAGTGCAGAATTACCGCTCGCAGACAAACCTGAAGAGCGACCTCGAGCGAGGCATCGACCATGAGAAGACCGGGGTCTTCACCGGCAGCTATGTTATTAATCCTGCCACAAAAAAAGAAATTCCCGTATGGATCGCGGATTATGTCCTGACGGGTTATGGTACCGGGGCCATCATGGCTGTTCCCGGGCAGGATGAAAGGGATTGGGAATTTGCCGAGAAATTCGGATTGCCCATTCTTCGGACCGTTCAAACACCTCCGGAATTTCAGGGGAAGGCGTACACCGCAGACGGACCGGCGATCAACAGCGGCTTTCTGAACGGCCTGCAGGTTAATGCAGCGAAAGAAAAAGCGATTCAATGGGTGGAGTCCGAACATCTGGGGGAACGTAAAGTTAATTTTAAGCTGCGCGACTGGCTCTTTGCCCGACAGCGGTATTGGGGCGAACCGATACCGATCATCCATCTTGAAGATGGAACCATGAAACCGCTTCGCGACGATGAGCTCCCGCTTCTTCTTCCAGACTTGAAGAAATTTCAGCCGAGCGGAACCTCTGAATCTCCTCTTGTCCTCGCGCCTGAATGGGTGAATGTTGTGGATGCGGAGACCGGTTTGAAAGGACGCAGAGAAACCAACACCATGCCGCAATGGGCCGGGTCATGCTGGTACTATCTTCGATTCATCGATCCTAAAAATGACAAGCAATTTTGCTCCCCCGACCTCGAACGGAAATGGATGCCGATCGATTTGTACGTCGGCGGCTCTGAGCACACCGTGCTGCATCTCATGTATGCGCGATTCTGGCATAAGGTGCTGTTCGATCTTGGATTCGCGAGCACGAAAGAGCCTTTCAGGAAGCTGAGACATCAAGGCATTATTCTCGGCGAGGATTCGAGGAAGATGTCGAAATCGCGCGGCAACGTGGTAAACCCCGATGAAGTTGTGAAAGATTACGGGGCCGATGCGGTGCGGCTCTTCGAGATGTTCATGGGACCGCTCGAAGAAATGAAGCCGTGGAGCACACGAGGAGTAGAGGGGGTCTACCGGTTTCTGAACCGAGTCTGGCGCTTGTATGTCGGCGAGGACGGGAAGATCGACGCGGGAGTGAAGAACGGTGAAATATCTCTCGAACTCGACCGGCTGTTCCATGTAACGGTGAAGAAGGTCGGCGAGGATATCGAGGCGCTGCATTTCAACACTGCAATTTCGCAAATGATGATCCTCGTCAATGAATTGACGAAGAATGAATCACGCCCTCTCCAAATTCTTGAACCGTTCGTTCTGCTGCTTGCACCCTTTGCGCCACATATCGCCGAAGAATTGTGGCAGCTGCTTGGGCACACTTCATCATTGGCGTACGAACCCTGGCCGTCATACGACGAATCGAAAATGCAGCAGCAAACGGTGGAAGTGGTGTACCAGGTAAACGGAAAAATCCGTGCGAAGAGCAATGTTCCCATCGACACCGAGGAGTCCGCCCTGAAGCAGCTCGCATACGCGGAGCAAAACGTGAAGCAATACGTCGACGGGAAACAAGTTGTAAAAGAAATCGTCGTCAAGAATAAACTTGTCAACATCGTTGTCCGCTGACCGCGCTATGCAGAAACTCTCTGTCATTGTTGTCGCGATGAATGAAGAGCGAAACATTGAACGATGCTTGCGCAGCGTCCAATGGGCCGATGAGATCGTCGTCGTCGATGCGTTCAGTACAGACCGGACCGCAGAGATTTCCAGGCTCCTGAAGGGCACCGTGGTGCAGCGCGCGTGGGATGGATATGCGTCCCAGAAGCAATTCGCGTTGTCCAAAGCATCCTACTCATGGGTGCTGCTCGTGGATGCCGATGAAGAAGTCACGCTGGAACTCCATCGTGAAATCGAAGAAGTGCTCTCTGCTGACCCGATCTGCGGCGGATACAGAATTCCCCGTAAAAGTTTTTTTCTGGGACAATGGATGAAGCACGGCGGCTGGTATCCCGGCTACCAGCTTCGCTTGTTCCTCAAGGAGAAGGCATCAATTCCGCAGAGGCCGGTGCATGAAGGAGTTGAGGTGGACGGTTCTGTTGAAAAATTGCAAAGCCCGTTAAATCATTTTACATACTATTCTCTTTCCCAATATCTTGCAAAGCTGAATGACTATACGTCGCTCGACGTGATGAACAGGATGAATGAAAAGAAACAGGGCTCGGTCCACTGGTTCAATTTTGTTCTCAACCCTGTGTCCGTTTTTTTAAGAATGTATTTTGTTCTGAGCGGCTTTAGGGACGGTTTTCGAGGTTTTCTCCTCGCATTGTATTCTTCATTCTACAAATTGCTTCTGCTCGCAAAAGTGTGGGAATTCCAGACGGCAGAAAAGCGCGGACAGGAACTTCCTCCGGTGACCAGCGATGCGCTGAATTCTATCAAACGGCTGACCTGATATGAAAATCTTTTTCCGCATCTTAAAATATCTTCGCCCTTACTGGAAGAGACTTGCGCTTTCGATGGTCTGTACGCTTTTCTTTTCCATCTTCAGCGGTGCATCGATCTACCTCTCCATTCCGCTCCTGGAAACCCTGTTCGATCAATCGTCGTCGCAGATACAAACCCCTCCGCGCAACAGCGTCGTGCCAAACGAAGTTATCGGCGGGAAACAGCAGCTCGAAAACATCATTAAGTCGCTCATCTTCACCGGAACGAAGACCGAATCGCTGTTTAAGATCTGTGTGGTGATTCTTTTTGTTTTTCTTCTGAAGAACCTTTTCGGTTACGTGCAATCGTACTTGATGGCATACGTGGAACAGGGGCTGATGATGGATATCCGGAACGAGCTATACCGTCACCTCCACAATCTCTCGCTGAGTTATTTTACGAACGAGCGGACCGGAAACCTCATCTCCCGCATCACGAACGACGTCAACGTCGTGAACGGCGGAGTCTCGGCGAGCTTTGTCACGTTGATCCGCGAGCCGCTCCTTGTGATCGTCTTTCTTGGGATAGCATTTACGCTGAGCTGGCAGTTGACTCTCCTGTCGTTCGTCGTTTTCCCGTTTTCGCTTTTTATCATCAGCGCGATCGGCGTCAGGCTGTATAAGGAAAGCGGAGTTATGCAGGAAAAAATGGCGGACATCACATCGGTGCTTCAGGAAACGATCTCGAACGTCAAAGTCGTAAAAGCATTCGCCATGGAGGATTTTGAGGATAAAAAATTCCAGAAGGAGACGAAGAGTTATTTCCGCACGATGCTGACGATGACGCGCGTGAGAAATCTTGCCGCGCCGGTCACGGAATTCCTCTCGATCGTTGCCGGCGTTGCGATCATCTGGTACGGGGGGAGACAGGTGCTGGTGACGGGAGAAATGAAGGCCGCAGAGTTTCTTGGGTTCCTCTTCGCCATTTTTCAAGTCATGCCGCCGATCAAAGAACTGAGCAGCGTGACGAACAGGCTGCAGGAATTTGCGGCGGCCGGAAGACGCATCTTTGAAATTCTCGACACCAAACCGGCAATTCAAAACCTTCCGAATGCCATTCCATTGTCTCCGTTGAAGAAGAGTATTGAATTCAAGGATGTCTCATTTTATTATTCGAACAATGACAACGGCAGGTCCGGGAACGTGGAAATCCTTAGCGGCATAAACCTCCGGATCAAAAAAGGGGAGGTCGTCGCCATCGTCGGTCCGAGCGGAAGCGGAAAAACGACACTCGTCGACCTTATCGCTCGCTTTTATGACCCTGTCGAAGGCGTCATCGAATTCGATGGCGTCGACATACGGCAATTTGCCCTCCAGTCCCTGCGGGGCCGGATCGGGATCGTGACCCAAGAAACGATCCTCTTCAACGACACGGTTCGCAACAATATCGCGTATGGGTTGGCGAATTTTCCCGACGATAAAATCAGGGATGCGGCGCGGGCCGCGAATGCCTTGAGTTTCATCGAAGCGATGCCCGATGGGTTCGAGTCCGTCATCGGCGACAGGGGAACAAAACTCTCCGGCGGACAACGGCAGCGGATTTCGATCGCCCGCGCTCTGCTTAAGAACCCTCCGATCATGATTTTTGATGAAGCGACTTCGGCTCTGGATTCTGAGAGCGAGGTACTCGTTCAGGAAGCGATCGAACGGCTCATGCAAAACCGAACATCTCTCGTTATTGCGCATCGCTTATCGACGATTCGTAATGCCGACAGGATCATCGTGCTTGAGAAGGGGAAAATCGTTCAGGAAGGAAAACACGTGGAGTTGTTGAAGCAAAAGAGCGGACTGTACAAACGGCTTTGCGATCTCCAGTTTAATGCGTGACGGGTGACTAGTGCCGTTTTCAATAAATAATCTTTTGTTTTACCGCCAAGGCGCGGAGAACGCCAAGAGTATTGTTGCTCATTAATATTCATAATTTCTTAGCGTGCTTGGCGTCTTAGCGGTTAAAAAATGCAAGATTATTTTTGAGAAACAGCACTAGAATAGCCGCTGACATCGGAAACAAAGCATACGTTTATGAACTATGACTGACGAAATATCCATCTCTCACCGCAGGGAGTACACGTCCATTCTTTTCGGACTGTTGGTGCTTCAGGTTGCCACGTTGTCCATCTCAATTGCCGTCGCATCCGTTACATTCGGTCTGACTCTGCTGTTCGTGGTGTACTGGAGCGTACGGGAACGCAGGTGGCTCTTTGCCAGAACTCCCTTCGACTATTTTATTCTTGCATACGCCTTCATCGAGTTCCTGACAACCGCGACTGCGGTCTTTCCGGCGCAGGCTGCCGTGAACACAAAACGGCTTCTATTGATCTCCATCATGTATCTTGTGATCCTCTCGTTCGATTCCCGCACGAAAGTGTTGAACAGCCTGCTTATTATCTTTGGCGCCGTCGCAGCTATATCGATCATTGAGATCGTTTACTACTACGTTGCCCACGAGGGGAGGCTGTTCGTGTTTCAGCACTACATGACGACAGGCGGATTGAAGATGATCGTCTGTTTGCTGATCGTGCCTTTCGTGCTCCACAAGAAAACCTCGCTCGCGGTCAAAGGCTGGATGTCATTATTCTTCGTCCCCTCATTTCTGGCATTGATACTTACCAACACGAGAAGCTCATGGGTTGGGTTCCTTGGCGGGTTTATCGTCATCAGCATCGTGAGAAACAAATATCTTTTCTTTGTACTCATGGCGTTCATTGTTTTGTTCTTCCTGTTCGCTCCTGCCAGCCAGGTGCATAGGGCGAAGAGCATAGTAGATCTTTCCGACCCTACAAACCACTCCCGGCTTGTCATGTGGTCGACCGGCCTGAAAATATTCGCCGATCATCCGCTTCTGGGAATCGGCGACTCCGACGTTCACGAGGTCTATGGACACTACCGATCTCCGGACGACACCGAGGTGGCGGGGCATCTCCACAACAATTTCGTCATGCTGCTGGTAACGCTCGGTATCCTAGGCCTTTCTGTTGTCGTTGCGATGTTCACCAAAATTCTTTTCATTGAGTACGGCATTCTCAGAACGACCGCCGCCGACTGGCTTGCCGGGTCGGCGGCACTGGGGGCATTTGCCGTCTTTATCGGATTTCTTTTGAACGGTCTTTTCGAATGGAATTTTGGAAGCCACCAGATCATGGTGTTCATCTGGTTCACGGTCGGAATGGCTCTCGCAGTGCAGCACCTCGCTGACGGGGAGAACCCATGATTCCGTTGTCGGTCATTGTTATTACGCGCAACGAGGAGCGGAATATTGTTCCCTGCCTCGAAAGCGTCAGGTGGGCTGACGAAATCGTTGTTGTTGATGCACAGAGCAAGGATGCAACGCTGACGCTGGCCCGTCGATTCACGGAAAAGATCTTTGTGGAACCGTGGAAGAGCTTTTCAGATGCGAAGGAATTCGCTGTTTCAAAATCCCGGCATGAGTGGATTCTCTGGGTTGATGCCGACGAGCGGGTAACTCCCGAACTTGCCTCCGAGATACAGTCGTTGTTGACAACCCCGGATATGAAAGATGCGTACACCGTTGCCAGGCGCGCTTATTTTCTCGGCCGTTGGATCAAGCACTCCGGCTGGTATCCCGGCAGAGTTGCACGGTTGTTCAAAAAGGACCGCGCTTCATTCTCTTCGGCGGCAGTGCATGAGGGCTTGCGAATTCAGGGCGCTGTCGGTCACCTGCACCACGACCTGCTTCATTTCACCGATCCGAATTTATTCCACTACCTTACGAAATTCAACCGCTATACTTCGCTAGCCAGCAAGGAGTCATTCGAAGCCGGCAAGCACTTCCGGCTCATCGATTTGTTTGTTCGTCCGCCCTGGATATTCGTGAAAATGTACGTTCTTCGGCTTGGATTTTTGGATGGAATTCCCGGTTTCATTCTCGCCCTGCTTTCATCCGCCTACGTGTTCACAAAATACGCAAAGCTTTGGGAGGCATGGACTTCCAGCACTGCGTAGCCTGACGCCGGCAGATTTTCTGATAAGAATGACTCACGTGCGCGTCAGACATCCATCAAGCCATTTGATTTTGGCCCTTCTCTTTCGTACCATTGCATCGTTCATAACGGGGTCAGGAAATTACTCCAGGCCATTTTATACGGAAAGGCAGTGAGATAAGAATTCATCATGGAAAATGCAGAGAAGAATCAGATGATGTTCGTTCAACTTGTAGCGATGTTTCAGGCTGCAGCGCTTCAGCAGATGGGGAAGATCAAAAATCCCGTATCGGATGCAATTGAAAAGAACATGGAACAGGCTCAACTGTCGATCGACCTGATCGACATGTTAAAAGAGAAGACAAAAGGAAATCGATCCCCCGAAGAAGAACGGTTTATCTCAGGGGTGCTTCAGGATTTGAAATTGAATTACGTCGACGAATTGGCGAAAGAATCACTTGCGCCTGAACCGAAGAAAGAGGCGGGTCAATGAAATTCGGCATCGTCGGAAACCTTTCAAAAGAGACGCTGGGGGAAGCGGTACTGAGGCTGCTGGGGACGGGAGAGAAGCGGCTTATTGAGTTTGTAACCCACGACGAGATCGCCAAGATCGTCAACAAGCAGGCTGGAAACCGGGTCATCGCCAAGAAAGACATGGCGCCTCTTGAAGAAATCGCGTCCGAATGTGATATGATGATCGCCTTCGGAGGCGATGGCACGATCCTCTCGGCAGCTCGTCTCGTCGGCCGGGCCGCGGTACCTATTCTCGGTGTCAATCTGGGAAAACTCGGCTTCCTCGCTGAGCTCTCGGTCGATGAAGTGGAATCATTCGTGGACGATATCCTTAACAATCAGCATGTCATCGAAGACAGAATGGTCATCAAGGTAACGGCGGAAGGGGACGATCTGCAGTTCTTCGGCGTGAATGATATCGTCATCGACAAGAGCAACTCTTCGCGCGTGATCGACCTTGAAACGTACGTGAACAATGATTACCTTATGACGTACCGGGGCGACGGAATTATTGTCGCCACGCCGACGGGAACGACAGGCTACTCGCTTGCGACGGGAGGGCCTATCGTCGTCCCTACGACCGACGTTCTCACGATCAGCCCAATTTGCCCGCACACGCTCACCGCGCGGTCGGTGATCGTTCCGGATTCGAGCGTTGTCCGCGTGCTCGTCGAATCAAAGCTCCAGAGCGTACGTGTGACGGCCGACGGACAGCAGGAACAAATGTTCACCCCGCCGGTGAACCTCTTTATTCAGAAGGCGGATTACTCGGTGAAGCTGGTGAAACGAAAAGACAAGAGCTATTACGATGTGCTGCGATCAAAGCTCATGTGGGGCAAAGATATCCGGGTAACGAAGGTAGATTGATATGGGAAAAAAGGTGTGCCTATGGGCAGTACTTCTTGTTATGGCCGGTTGCGGCTCAACCGACTCATACCATGTTACGGTGGAACCGCACGGACAAAAGATCGTCACCGGCAGAATTTTCCGGTCGCTGCTGGAATCTGACTCCTCGTTTGATTGGTACGAGAGGAACTATGCATCGTACACTCCCGACTCCGCATCGATCGTCTACCTTTCTTCGGCTGCAAAAGATATTCATTTTGTTGTCGTCGGCGGAACGTGGTGCGGCGACACGAAACGGGAACTCCCCAGATTCCTAAAGATAGTTTCAATGGCACACATTCCTGACGCGAACATAGAAATGTACGGCGTCGACAGGTCAAAGGAAAGCAGAGACGGCCTGACGGAAAAGTATCAGATCAAGAGTGTGCCGACGTTTATCGTGCTATCTGAAGGGAAAGAGATCGGGAGAATTGTGGAACACTCCGAGGAGGGAATCGAGTTCGATTTAGTGTACTTGCTGCGAAAGAAATAAACCGGATCACTGCGTATCTTTTGCCCCCTCATATATCCATCTTTTCAATCCTTCAATTTGGTTTTGCACCAAAGGTCTTGTCGGCGGCATGAAAGGTGATCCCGGCTTGGCTTCAATGCACCAGATAAGCCTGCTGTTTGTTGTATCGAATACATGATTTCCTGTCCGTTCAACAACCCCCGGATCAGAAATCGTACCGTAATAACTGGAGAGATCGAGATTTCCTCCTCGCGATGAATTGTCGTGGCACGAGGTGGTTGCACATCCTATATTGAAAAGCGGCTGCACCTGTTTTTCATAGCTGATTCCCGTGGCCGGAAAAACGATATTGCCCAGCGGCGAAAGCGAATTCGACGTATCTTTGCATGATAAAAGAAAACATACGAGAATTATGATATACCTTCCGGCGGCAACTTTGATGAGGGAGTTGTCGGCCCCAATATTTTTCTTGTAACCATCCATAGTAAAATATACGTTGAATGTTTTTGTTATTCAAATTCTACCGGATGAAACTTTGGAAAAAAAGAAGTACTTTATATAAATTAGAATAATTTAGCAGTGTTCAAGTGTGGAATGTATGACTGCCGCAAAATGCTGTTTACTTTTTGTATTCCTTATCTCGATTACGACTGAACTGCACGGCCAGCTCTTCGATGTAAATTACCCGTCGCTCGAAGATTACCGATCCGTCGGGGTGAGCGCCGTGACGCAGAATTTCAGACCGTCCGGAGGGAATACGCTTCCCGATTCTGCACGAATTCACATCAAGACTCCCGCCTGGCTGGCCGAGTACCGGCAGATGGGGCTGCGGGTCGCTTTTGGGTATTCGACATACAGATTCAACAACGACAGCCGTTCGGAAATCTCGCTGGCCGCCGAATCGGTGACGGACATTTCATTTTCGTCGTCTTCAGACCGGGGAAATTTCTTTCTCCCCGTTGTGTTCTCAACAAGTTATCTCGAGGCAAGCGGTGCATCGAAATCATCGAAAGATTTCAACATCGCGAACGTTGGGATAGGAACCGGGTTTAAGTTCAAACGAGAATCCGACAATTTTGGCGTTCAGTTCACTGGTGTCGGCATTATCTATTACAGCACCGCCAGCTTTAGCGTTGAGAGCGGTTCCTCGACCGCCATAGTTGCAGAACTGCAGTTTCTCTTCCGCGAACTTATCGGGGACGGCGTGACTGCTGGTTATAGGTTTGAAACACAGACCTGGTCGATGAGTGACAAGTCGCAGAATTATACACGCATGTTTCAAGGCCCGTTTGTTGGAATCTTCTTCTAATTTTTTTATATTGTCAGGGCAATCGCACGGCCTGTACGTCTGAATTTAGACTCGTGAAGCAGTTTAGAAGTTTCGTCGCCCCGATTGTCTCTGAGACCGGATTCAAATCAAAATATGTTGCTGAAGTAGCTCAGCGGTAGAGCAGCGGTTTCGTAAACCGCAGGTCGTGGGTTCAAATCCCACCTTCAGCTCTTCATGTCGCGCAATTGAGATCCGTCCTTTCGTTTTTACATCAGGACGGATTTTTTATGAATGAGGGTACCGAATGCATGATGTCGTGATCATCGGAGCAGGTCCGGCAGGACTTTCGGCCGCAATCGAAGCGCACAAGGCGGGATTGAACTACCTCATCATTGAAAAGGGATGTGTGGTCAATTCCGTTCAGCACTTCCCGACGGCGATGGCGTTCTTCTCCACTCCGGAGCTTCTTGAAATCGGGGGAATCCCATTCACCTCCTCTTCGATGAGACCGACACGAACGGACGGGCTGGAATACTATCTGAACGTCGCGGAATATTTCAAACTTCGGGTTAATCTCTTTGAAAGAGTCGTGTCTGGCAGGAAGGTTGATCAGCATTTTGAGCTGACGACAAACAAGTCATCGTATGTTTCAAAAAATATCATTGTCGCGACCGGTTACTTCGATCAACCTAATCTGTTGAATATTCCGGGCGAAGAGCTGCCGAAAGTGTCACATTATTATTCAGAACCTTTCGCCTATTATGGGCAAAAGGTCGCCGTGGTAGGCGGAAAGAATTCAGCAGCTATTGCCGCGTTGGAGCTCTACAGGCACGGCGCTTCTGTCACCCTTATTCATCGTAAAGAAAGGCTGAGCGAGGCGATCAAGTACTGGATACTTCCGGACATTGAAAATAGGATCAAAGAGGGGACGGTGGTTGCTCAATTCTTAACCGACGTGAGAGAGATCAAAGCCGATTCGATCGTTCTCGAAAACAATGAGAAGGGGGTCTTCTCGGTCCCAAACGATTTCGTCTTTGCGCTCACAGGCTACCACCCCGACATCTCGCTGCTCAAATCAATGGGGGTAGAGACGGATCGCGATATCATGGCCCCGGCGCACAACGAAGAATCAATGGAAACAAATGTGGGAGGACTCTTCATTGCCGGTTCAATAGCTGCCGGCAAAAACAACAATAAAATATTTATCGAGAACGGGCGGCTGCACGGGAAGTCCATCATCTCAGCTATTCTCAAGCGGTGAATCTTCCAGATCGAAGGTATGGATTGACGTTGCCTTAATTTTCGCAATATCGTGATATCGGATCGCGGGATGGCTGGAATCAGATCACCATTTTTCAAACAATTTGGATTGATTTTACTTTAGATATTCAGTAATTTATGATATTAGTTACGATTAATTTGTCTTAAGGCTCATGAAAGGAACAGAATGGCTGAAGGAAAAATAGTTCAAGTCATTGGACCGGTAATCGATATCGATTTTCCCGACGGGAATTTGCCGCATATATTGAACGCGGTGATCATTCCGCGCACGAACATAGAAGGCGTACAAGAGGACCTTGTGGTCGAAGTACAGCTTCACCTCGGAGAGAACCGCGTGCGTACGGTCGCGATGGATTCGACTGACGGATTGGTGAGGGGGATGAAAGCCGTTGATACCGGCGACCCTATTAAAGTTCCCGTCGGTCCGAAAGTCCTCGGAAGGCTGATCAACATCATCGGGAAACCGATCGACGCTCTCGGACCAGTCGAAGCAAAGGCGTACTATCCGATCCATCGGCCGGCTCCGGCATTCAGCGAGCTCAGCACGCAAAAAGAAATGTTTGAGACGGGCATCAAGGTCATCGACTTGCTCGAGCCCTACACCAAAGGGGGCAAGACTGGACTGTTCGGCGGAGCAGGAGTCGGTAAGACAGTGTTGATCACAGAATTGATTCATAACATCGCGAAGGAACACGGCGGTTATTCCGTTTTTGCGGGGGTGGGCGAACGAACGAGAGAAGGAAACGATCTTTGGCGTGAAATGAAAGAATCCGGAGTATTGGAGAAGACTGCGCTGATCTTCGGACAGATGAACGAACCCCCCGGCGCTCGTCTGCGGGTTGGGTTGACCGCTCTGACGACGGCAGAATACTTCCGTGACGAGGAGGGAAAAGACGTTCTTCTCTTCATCGACAACATCTTCCGGTTTACCCAGGCAGGCTCGGAGGTTTCGGCGCTGCTCGGGCGCATGCCTTCAGCAGTCGGATACCAACCGACCCTGGCAACCGAAATGGGTGCGCTTCAGGAAAGAATTACTTCAACGAAAAAGGGTTCAATCACATCGGTCCAGGCAATTTATGTTCCCGCCGATGACCTTACGGATCCCGCGCCGGCAACAACGTTCTCCCATCTTGATGCAACCACGGTCTTGAGCCGCCAGATTTCCGATATGGGAATCTACCCGGCAGTCGACCCGCTTGACTCGACCTCGCGAATCATGGATCCTGAAATTATCGGGCAGGAACATTACGACATCGCGCGCTCAGTAAAGAATATCCTTCAGTCGTACAAAGACCTCCAGGACATCATCAACATTCTCGGAATGGACGAATTGTCGGATGAAGACAAACTGGTCGTGGGGCGTGCGCGCAGGATCCAGAAGTTCCTATCGCAGCCATTCTTCACCGCCGAACAATTCTCCGGCGTGCCGGGAAAATACGTAAAGCTTCCGGAAACCATCAAGGGCTTTAAGGGAATTATAAACGGAGATTACGACTATCTTCCGGAAAATGCTTTCTATATGGTCGGCACGATAGAGGAAGCGATCGAACAAGGGAAGAAGCTGCAGGCAGCTTAATAGAGAATTACGGCAAAGGCACATGGCAGAAAAGAAATTTAGTCTGGACATCGTTACACCGACGAGGACAGTTTTTTCCGGAGATGTTCGAAGCTTCAGCGCTCCCGGCGAAGCGGGTAGTTTTCAAATACTCTTCAACCACGCACCGTTCTTATCGTCGATCACGGTCGGACAGGTGAGAGTCGTTGACCCTACCGGCGCCGAAAGCCGATATGCAACGAGCGGAGGTTTCGTCGAAGTGAACAACAATAAGGTCATCCTCCTGGCAGAAACTGCCGAGCGGTCCGACGAAATCGACGTACAGAGAGCTGAGAAGGCAAAAGAGCGTGCTGCACAGCGGCTGCGTGAAGAAGAGCGTATCGACGAAGAACGTGCTCGTGTAGCCCTCGCCCGTGCAATCAATCGCTTAAAAATCGCGGAAAAGCACTGAACAGCTATTGTATTCAGTACCATGGCCCACAACAATGAAGTCTGTTTGTGGGCTTTTTTGTATGTTCGTTGATTATTCCTCATTAATCTGCTATATTGGCATTGATTTTTTTTTACTAGATTGAATTCATGAGACCGACCTACGCAGAAATTGACCTCAGCGCAATCCGTTACAATCTAAAGCAAGTTCGAAAACAGGTCGGTAAGCACCCCCAAATCATGGCGGTTGTGAAAGCTAATGCTTACGGGCACGGCATGATCCCTGTTGCAAAGTTCATACTGAAAGAGAACTTGGCTTCGCACCTTGGGGTTGCGATCGTTGAAGAGGGTGTGACGCTTCGGCAAAACGGAGTCGATGCGCCGGTTCTCGTGCTGACGGCGCCGCCGGAACCCCAGTTGGAATTGTTCGTCGAGAATACCTTGGGTGCGACACTCTGCTCTATTTCGATCGCGCGAAATCTTGACAGGATCGCGGCCGGCATGGGCAAAAAAGCGATTGTTCATGTAAAGGTCGATACTGGGATGGGAAGGATCGGCATACCTCCGAAGGACACGGTCGCATTCGTCAGTGAAATCAAAACGCTCCACAATCTTGAGGTGACTGGGATCTTTACACATTTCGCGACGGCGGACGAGAAGAATTTGACATTTGCACGGAAACAATTGTCCGAATTTATGTCACTCCTCCGCAGCCTGGACGACGCGGGCTTTCACATCCCCTTAAAACATTGCGCCAACAGCGGAGCAATCCTTCAATTGAAAGATTCGTATCTCGATCTGGTCCGGCCGGGAATCATGCTGTATGGCCATTATCCTTCCCGAGAGGTTCGCAAGCCACTGAAACTCAAGCCTGCGATGTCGATTCGTTCAAGGATCGAATTTATGAAGACGGTGGAGAAGGGAACGAGCGTCAGTTACGGACGGCGTTACTTCACGACATCGAAGACTAACATCGCATCGGTCTCTATTGGTTACGCGGACGGCTTCAGCCGGAGGTTGACAAACAAGTCGAACGTTCTTGTCAACGGGAAGAGATATCCCGTTGTCGGCACGATTTGCATGGACCAGCTGATGATCGATCTCGGCGGGAAAACGGGGTGCAAGATCGGGGACAGGGTGACGTTGATGGGGCGTGACGGCGGCCTGGAAATTCCGTGCCGCACAATTTCGGATACGCTCGGCACAATCCCTTATGAAGTATTTTGTTCGATCTCCGAACGAGTTCCAAGAAATTACATCCATGGATGACCCAGAACAATACGTGATACAGGTCCTTCACCGGACCCAGGCAGGATTGCAGGACAGCCTGATTCCATTCCACGGCAGCAAGATGAAGCGGCTGACGGAACGGCTTGAACAAGCGGGGAACCTGAGGGATGAGCTCCATTCCCTTCAACGCGTGAGCGGGTTTACAAAAGCTGCCCTTTCGATGGAATGGGTCATGGATCGCGTGACCCGGACGGGTGAGGACTTTTCGCCCGATCAATTCGACGTCGATGCAACGCTGTTAAGCGACAAATTATTCGAAGCATTCTTGAGTGAGCCGTTCGATGGACCGGTTGAAACCTCGGTATCGTCCGGGCCTTCTTCACCGGCACTGAGTGCACCCTCCATGGAATCCTCCGTGCCGTTGAATGTTGAAGAACGGCCTTTCGCAGAGTTACGTATAGACACCGGGGAAGAATTATCCGGAGCCTTAGAGCCGCAAACCCAGGCAGAGGCCGCGCCCGAGCCGGTGAAAGAGCCGCCTGCATTGTCCGAACTGCTGGATCAGAATCTTTTGCTTGGGTTTCAACGTTTCACAGAAATTGTATCAAAACTCGGCGAGAAAAGCCCGTCAGAACGAAAGAGCGTTTTTGCAGTTCTCGCGATGATCGCGAAGAGTTCGACGGAGATGGCTCGCGCCCAGGGAAAGAAAGAAATTCTCGAGTTCTTTCAATCGGTGATAAAATTCATCCAGTACGTGGATTCATCGGGTTCAGCGCAGGATTCGCGGGTAGCCGAAATAATGCGTGATGTAGGAGAGCGGCTATCGATGGCCCTCGTCGAACGCTCCAACGGTGCGGCTCTTCTCCAAAGCATCAATCAAATATTACAGGACCCCGAACACTCGCTCAAACCATAGAGGTGAAACGTGGGAAAGGCTAATATCTACGCAGTGATCATGGCGGGCGGAGTTGGTTCACGATTCTGGCCGCGAAGCCGCGAGCGGTCGCCGAAGCAGTTGATGGAAATTGTCGGCGGGCGTACGATGATCCAGAATGCCGTCGAACGGCTCAATGGTTTTGTTGCGCCGGAGAATATTTTTGTCGTAACGAACAAGGTGCAGAAGAATGTCGTCATCAAGCAGCTTCCCGGACTTCTTGTGGAAAATATTGTGGGGGAGCCGATCGGCAGGAATACGGCCCCGTGCATTGGTCTGGCCGCTATGTATGTACGCCGGCTGGACCCCGAGGGAGTGATCATTGTGCTGCCTTCCGATCATATCGTCGGCGATGAGAAAGAATTTCGCAGGGTGCTGGAAGTCGGTGTCGATGTCGCGCACAAGAATTCTTCGTTGATCACGATCGGAATTCAACCGACTCACCCTGAGACGGGATACGGGTACATACAAATTGTCGACGATGATGGGGACACGAAGAGATCTCTGCCGGCCGGGGTCTTCAAGGTCAAAACATTTGCGGAAAAACCGAACCTGGCCACAGCCCAGAAATTTGTCGAGAGCGGGGATTTCTTCTGGAACAGCGGCATATTTATCTGGCGGGCAGATGTCATCCTCAAAGAGATCAAGAGATCGCTCCCCGAACTCTACGATCACCTCATGAGCATCGAACCTTCCCTTGGCACGCCACTCCTTGAAGAAAGCCTCGAACTTGCCTACGGGTTGATCCGGGGTATCTCGATCGACTACGGCGTGATGGAAAAAGCGACGAACACCTATGTGATTCGCGGAAGCTTTGGGTGGAGTGACGTCGGTTCATGGGATGAGGTGTACCGTTTATCGGCGAAAGATGAACACGGTAATTCCGTCCATGGCAAGGTTATCTCGTACAATACGAAGAATTCGTATATACATGCCGGCGATAAATTGGTGGCGACGGTCGGCGTCGACGATCTTATCGTTATCAACACGGGGGACGCGCTGTTGATTTGCAAGCGGGGCTCGTCGCAGGATGTGAAAGAAATCGTCGATCATATCCGCCGCAAGCAGATGAACGATTATCTGTAGAGCGATCGTTTCCGAATATCCACCATAACAATGAACGTGAGACTTTCTCTCCTGCAACATACTAGAGTGCTGATCGTTCATTGCGGGATCGCTGTTGTTTTCATTGTTATGCTCCTTGACTCGGGTTGCGCATCTTCGCCCCGGTTCACGCGCGACCGATCCGCCGGACCGACGTCTCATGCCGGCGGAGATGCGAAATCGCTGAAAACGATGGAGGGCATTGCTTCATACTACGCCGACGATTTTAACGGAAAAAAGACGGCCAACGGCGAGACATATGACATGTACAAGATGACCGCCGCTCATCGATCATTGCCGTTCAATACAAAAGTCCGTGTCACAAATATTGACAATAAACGGTCCATCATCGTTCGCATCAATGACCGGGGTCCTTTCAAATTAGAACGCATTATCGATCTCTCGGTGGCCGCGGCGACGCAGCTGGGGATGAAGGATACCGGCACTGCGAACGTGAAGCTCGAAGTGATAGAATGGGGAGACGACGAGTACGTGAAGTAAGTTATTGTGACTCGTACAACGCTAGCTAATGTTGCCACCAGGTCACAAAGTCTCCGAGGAGACTACGACTTTTTATTAGTGGTGATACGAACCGAGATTTCTTCTCTTGGTGTCTTTGTGGCAAGTCTCTTACACCCGGGTTGTTTTAGAAAATAAATTCCGTCCATGGCAAAAACTATTCTCACAGAACGTGACATCGTTAATGCAGCGAAGCAGGGGAAGAAAAGTGTCTTTGCCGGCAGCAATACGGTGATCACCCCCTCGGCGAAAGACAAAGCGCGAGAACTGAACATTGAATTCACCGACGTTGCAGAATCTCCGGAGCAAGTCCGCAAACCGAAGCCGACGGAGTCCTACACCGATTCAGCGATCTCTTCGACGAACGTAGGATCGAACCTCATCGTGATCGGGAGCGACCATGGCGGCTATCAGACGAAAGAAATGTTGAAAAAATACTTGAGCGATCTTGGGTATCGGCTGCTTGATATCGGAACAAATTCGGAAGAAGCCTGCGATTATCCCGACTATGCATACGCCGTAGCGCGGGTTGTTGCGAAGGGGGAGGCGTGGAGAGGGATCATGATCGATGCCACGGGAGTGGCATCGTCGATCGTCTGCAATAAAGTTCCCGGTGTCAGGGCGGCGGCGTGCTTCAATGAATTCGTAGCACAGAGCAGCCGGGAACATAACGACGCAAACGTGCTCACCCTCGGCGCAAAAGTTCTTGGACCAGAGCTTATCAAGTCGGTCGTAAAAGTGTGGCTCGATACCTGGTTCGGAGGAGGGAGACACAAGAAGCGTGTAGACAAAATTGCTGACGTGGAGAAGAGATTTACGAAATAGGATGGAATCCGCACAGAACATGTTGCACGGCGATGCGGATGTCGCTTTTACGAGGCAGATTGCAGCTTGATGTATGCCGGTCGATTGTCCAAGTGAGTGACCAGAAAGTTCGTTTGTGGATGAGAGAGTTGATACAGTATTTGCCGACTGCAGCGTTCTGCGTCGGAGCGTGGGTCTTCATCAATGGGGTTCTTCACGATATCTTTATTCTGCTTTCGGATCACGGCAAACGATATGACCGTGATCTCCTTCGCTCGCTCATGGACGGTCATATTCTCATCACCTGCGGCGCAGTGCAAATGATCGTCTTTAGAGGATTAAGGGCGATTGAGCCGTGGGCGTTGCGTGTGTGAGCCTTCTTGTCTATTGCGGAATGATCTATCCTTTTCTCAAATCAATTGTGACTATGACACTGAATGTTCTCCTGTTTCTCATGATTGTTGCTAGATTATTACTTGCGTAGCGGGAATAGGCATCTATCGATCGATAAGAAATTGATTGGATGGAGAACGGGAGACGGCTGGCGGGAAAATAGAAAAGGCATCTTGTTGTGACAAGAGGCCTTTTCTATTTTACATGGGATTTATTGGAAGCTTTCGACGGCTTTCTTTACGGTGTCGAAGTGTTCGAATACGGAAAGTAATTTTGTCACCTCCAATAGCTTGAGGATCTTTTCTGAAGCGCCTGCGAGCTTAAGGTCGCCCTTCACATTTCGCATTGTTGTCACGCCGCCGATGAGCATGCCGAGTCCCGAGCTGTTCATCGTGGAAACGCCTTTGAGGTCGACAACGATCTTTTTCTTCTTCGCATCAATGAGTTTGTGGAGGGTATTGTTCAATTCCGTCGCGTCGGGGCCGCCGAGGACATTACCTTCAAGCGTTATCACTATGACGCCTGATGATTCTTTCGTAGCGAATTTCATTACTTCTATCTCCCTAAAAAAAGCCTGAAAGGAACGCCGTCTTCCTTAGACCTGATGGGCTTTGAGATTTTTGTACCGCGTGTAGTCGAGAACGATGGCGCTCGCCACATAAATCGATGAGTACGTGCCGGTGATTGTTCCAATTAAGAACGTAAATGCAAACCCGCGGTTCACTTCTCCGCCGAATATGATCAGCACTACCAACACCATGATCACCGTTCCGCTCGTGATGACCGTTCTGCTCAAGGTCTCGTTAATGGACTTGTTCATGACGGTGAACAGTGTCTCACTCCGGTAGATCTTCAGGTTTTCCCGTATCCTATCGAAAACAATAACGGTGTCGCTCGTTGAAAACCCGATCAGAGTCAGGAAGGCCGCCATAAGGTTCTGAGATATCTCGAGATTCAGGTGCGAAGAGACGCCGTTAAACAGAATGACAAGCCCAAGTGTCAGCAGCACGTCGTGAAAGAGCGCAACGACGGCAGCGACCCCGTAAATGAATTTGAACCGGAAGCCGATGTAGATCAGGATGATGACGAGAACGGCAAGGACCGCGTAGACCGCGTTTCTCCGAAGCTCAGCCCCGATTTTCGGTTCTATTTTCTCCTTACGGAGAACTTCAAACTTGTTGTCCTGAAATTGCGCAGCCAGGCCGGAATGAATTCTGTCAGAGACCGTTGTTCCTTGTTCCTGCGCCGACGTTCGGATGAGGATGTCGGTGGCGGCGCCGAACGTTTTTATTTCTGTGCCCGGAAGTCCGATCTTGTCCATCGTCGTCCGCACTTCATTGATGGACGGCGGATTCTGAAATCGGACTAGAATCTCAGTACCTGAGACGAAGTCGATGCTGTAATTTACCGGCTTAAAGATGATCGCGAGGAGCCCGATGAACAGGGTCAGCCCTGAAAGCGAATACCAGATCTTTCGCTTTCCCATAAAATCGATGTTCGTTTTCTTAAATAACCTCATGGATAAAACTCCGAGTCCAATGATTAGCCAAAATTAATGGTGGAAGTTGAGCGCGACGTCATGAAATTGAATACGACCCGCGTGATAATGATACCGGTGAAGAGGTTGGCGGCCGTGCCCATCATGACCGTGAGTGCGAATCCCTGGACCGGTCCGGTGCCGAATTGAAAGAGGACGACACCGCTGAAGAACGTCGTGATGTGCGAATCGAAGATAGCGCTGAACGCCTTCGAGTAGCCGGCCGAGATCGCCGCACTCAGAGTCTTTCCCGTCGTCATTTCTTCACGAATCCTCTCGTAAATCAGGACGTTTGTGTCGACGGCCATACCGATCGTTAAAACGATCCCCGCGATACCGGGGAGCGTCAGCGTTCCGCCGAAGGCAGCGAGCGTTGCAAAGACGAAGAGGATATTGATGAACAGAGCCATCGTTGCAACGGCTCCTCCTGTCCGATAATAAAAGAGCATGAAGAGGACGGTGATGATCAGGGCGTACGTGAAGGAATTGACGCCTGCGTGTACCGAATCCTCACCGAGTGAAGGTCCGACGCTCCGTTGTTCGATGATATCAACGGGTGCGGGGAGTGCGCCTGCCTTCAGAACGATCTCAAGCAGCCGGGCTTCGTCGATGTTCTCCATTCCCTCGATCTCAGAACGGCCACCGCTAATCTTACCGCGGATGACAGGTGCGGAAAATACTGCGTTGTCAAGAACGATGGCCATCCGTTTATTGACGTTCGCCCCGGTGATCCTTGCCCAATCACGCGAACCTTCGCTGTTCATGTTCATCGTGACGATGGGCTGGTTGAAATTCGGGTCGATCGTCGCACGTGCGTCGACAATGACGCCGCCCGTCAATTCAGGCGTTTTCTTTAGACCGAGCAGACCGTAAAACTTTACTCCTTCACTCGTGAAACTCGGCTTCGACATCCAGTAGAACTCCATGTCGCTGGGGAGGAGTTTTTGGACGTCCGGCCGGTTAAGGATACGGTCCACTTTCAATCGGTCATTCTCTGAAGCATAGCCTTCGCCCGTCCCTTTTTGATTCGGACGTACGAGCGAGAAGAACGGATGGTCTTTCGCAAATTGTTCCGGGTTTTTGTCTCCCGGGAGGGATGACTTAGAAGAATCGGTTCCCGTGAGCGCCGAGAGCGCATCGACCTGTCTGGCGCTCGTCGTGTCTTTTGAAGCCACCGAAGCGGTCGTGTCGGTGAAGCCCTGCGACGCAAGATACTTGTCGACTGCATCCATTGTCTTATAGATGATGTCGGGGTCTTTCATCAATTTGAATTCCAGAAGCGCAGTCCCCTGCAAAAGCTGCCGCACTTCTTCTTCCTTCGAAACACCCGGGAGTTCAACGATGATCCTTCGTGCCCCCTGTTTCTGGATCGAGGGTTCGGAAACACCGTACTGGTCGACTCGGTTGCGCACGATCTCTATAGCGCGATCAACCGCTTTGTCGGATTCGTCGCGGAGCTTTTTGATGATGTCATCATTTGTTTCCCTCAAGCTCCCGTAGTAGCGGCTCAGCCGTATTTGTTTTTCGTCGAATTTCTGTTTGAAGATGTCGGTGACATTCCCTTCGGTAAGCTGGGTCTCTTTTTCAATGTCGGCGACGATTGCGTTATACTGGTCGTCTTTGTTCTTTGCCAGCTCTTCGAACATCTTTAGAATATTCACTTCCAGCACAACACGGACGCCGCCCTGCAGATCAAGGCCGACCTTTATGCGTTTTGCGCGAGCATCGCGAAATTGCTTTTCATTTGTCTGGAGATACGCGGCACTGTCGGCGCCTGTGAGAGTCTCGAGATGTTTGTTCAGTCTGTACGACTGGAAGGTAGGGTAAAGGAAGAAAATGGCAAGGCCAATTGCCGCTAACACCAGAATCAGCCTACCGCGATACTGTTTCACGTAGTAACCTCCGAGCGGATATGCATTTCTTTATTTTCGGGATTGACTGTATCATGAGAGCGTTCATTCAAAAGTTTAAAAATATAACTCAAACTACCTCAAAAGTCAACGATAAACTGGCGTGAATAATCTCTCAGGGAGTGCGACCCAATGAATTATCCAACCCAAGTTTTCCCGGATTGCCCGCATGACAGCCTTCCCTTGCTCCCCTCCTCGATACAATTGGATACAATCTGGTAACACAAATACAATTTTGTTTGGAAACGGAGTTTGCCTATATTAAAAAAACGCAAACATTTACCAGGCATCTGAAGAAGGAAGAATTCCAATGAAGTTGACAATTATAGCTGCTCTATTACTCGGAATGTTATTGATCGGACCATCATCTCAGACGGTTTATGCTCAAGCTGCAAATCACGTCGTCATAAGCGAAGTGTACGGAGGAGGGGGAAATTCAGGATCAACCTACAAAAATGATTTTGTAGAATTGTACAATCCTACCTCATCTTCGGTTGATGTATCGGGATGGTCTGTTCAATATGCTTCTGCCACAGGGACGTCGTCATGGCAGGTCACCAACCTTACCGGAACAATAGCTCCCCACGGCTTCTTCTTGGTTGGAGAAGCTGCCGGAACGGGAGGGACCGTAAGTTTGCCGACGCCGGATGTTGTTGGAACCTTAGCCCTAAGTTCAACCGCTGGAAAGATTGCTTTGGTGAGCAGCACGAGCGCCTTAAGCGGAGCGAATCCCGCGAGCGCGTCTCTTGTGGACAAGGTTGGATTTGGAACCACCGCGAATGGTTACGAAGGATCCGGACCTGCGCCTGCTCCAAGCAATTCGACATCGATCGAAAGGAAAGCGAACAGCTCATCAACGTCAACGACAATGGGGGCCGGCGGTGCCGACGAGATAGCGGGGAACGGGTACGATTCTGACAATAACGCAAATGATTTTGTTACGCGATCAGCTCCGCAGCCTCAGAATAGCGCAAGCCCTGTCGAACCATCCCTTGTTGTCGGGGGCAATGGAACCGGCACGGCGATCATCACTCCCTCGACGGTGGATGCGGCATCGGTTTCATCGTTCACAATTTCCATTGCGGGGGACGGTACGAACACACTCGACAGCGTGATCGTCATTGTTCCCGCTGGATGGGGTTGGAGTGAATCGGCTGCGAGCATTTCTCTCTCTGGCAGCGGCATCGCGAGCGGGACCGCGGCTGTCTCCGGAGATACGATATTTGTCGGCAAGGGAGTCATTACGCAAACTGACTCATGCAAAATTACAATCTCTTCACTCACGGCGCCGGATACATCGCTCACCTCGGTGTTCATAGTGGAGACCGCACTGAACGGCGGCACCCCGATTAAAATTGGTTCGCTTGTCACCGTCACATTAATTAAAATTGTTCACATTGTCGACCTTCATATCAACGACTCACAAGGCGTTCCGGCAATTCCGTATCAGATCGGTGCAGCAGTAACGGTCTCGGGGATCATCACCGGCGATTTCAGCGCAACACAAACGAATATATTTGTTCAGGACGCAACCGGAGGCGTATGCGTGTACCGGCCGTACCGTTCTTACAATTATCAAGTCGGCGACAGTGTGACCGTTACCGGGACGATCACTCAATTCCGCGGTCTGATTGAAATCTCTCCGGATTCGACAAAATATGTTTTGCACTCGAGCGGAAACCCTCTTCCTGACCCGTTCGTAGTAACTACGCACGATGTCAACGAGACTTTCAATACCGATATCTATACGGAACCGAACGAAGGGAGGCTCGTCCGCATCAACAATGTTACGTACAGTGCTGCGAACGGAACAATAACCGATGCCACCGGGACCGCCGCGGCGTTTCTTCCGAGCACGTGGACGGCGCCGACAGGCAATTTTGATCTCATCGGGATACTCAAGCAATACAAACCCGGCACCCCGGTGACCGCTCCTTATACGGCCAACTATGAGGTCGATCCGCGGACGTCAGCGGACGTCCTTCTGTATCCGGGCCCGGTTTTAAAAGTCGCACCGTATGAGTCCAACATTCTGCCGACGTCAGTCGTCATTAAATCAACGACCATTGCTCCGTCAATTGAAGTCGTGAAATACGGCATCACGTCGGCATACACCGATTCTATATCTTCACCGGTGGATACGGCGCATGCCGTGGCGCTGACAAGCCTTAGACCGTCGACCGTCTATCACTATCAAGTTGCGATGACGGACTCCTCAGGGTCCAATGCGACAGGCGATGCGATCTTTATCACCGGGTCGACCTCGAGCGATTCGATCGGAGTTTTTTTCAACAAGACGGTGAACTATTCGGTTGCGCAGCCCGAAAGTGCTAAGCAATTGATTGACCTGTCGAAAGTTCTCCTGTACCGCATCAGCAGAGCGCAGCACTCCATCGATATGTGTACGTACAGCTTCAGCGGAACGGCCGGCGCAACGATCGCATCGGCGCTCATCACTGCCCACAATCGCGGCGTCAAGATCCGCGTCATCGGTGAACATGATAATATAGGCACGGCTCCATGGGGCACCTTGAGAAACGCCGGCATCGTCGTTATCGATGACGCGTATGACTTGATCAATGCCGGTAATGGGTTGATGCACAACAAATTCTACGTTTTCGACCATCGCGATACCTCCCTCGTCGACTGGGTGGTCATGGGCTCATGGAATGCGACCGACCCGGGAACGAACGATGACGCTCAAAACATGATCGAGATTCAGGATCGTTCATTGGCGGAAGCATACACGATCGAATTCAACGAGATGTGGGGAAGCAGCGGTGACAGTCCAAATCAGTCGGCGTCCCGCTTCGGTATCAGGAAGACGGATAATACCCCACACCGGTTTGTCATCGGCGGGATGCCGATGGAATTGTATTTCAGTCCTTCAGACAAGACCACCTCGAAGATCAATGCCGTGTTGAATGCGGCGACGTCTTCGATCAACGTCTGTATGTATACGTTTACGCGAGACGATCTGGCGCAGACGCTTATTGCTAAAATGAGCGGGGGGACGAAAGTACACGTCGTTATGGATAATAACACCGATACGGGAAACGAATTCGCAACGTTGCAGAGCGCCGGCATGGACGTCCATCTCAAAGCGGCGAGTCTTACCGGATTGCTTCATCACAAGTACGCGGTCATCGATGCGGACAAGCCTGCGGAGACGAACGTCGTGGTAACCGGGTCACACAATTGGTCGAGTGCTGCAGAGACAGCGAACAATGAAAATACTCTGATCATCCACAGCAAACATATCGCCAACCTGTATCTGCAGGAATTCAAGCAGCGGTATGTTGATGCCGGTGGAAGTGAAGACATTGTCCTTTCGGTCAATCAGCTCCAGACCGCTCTGCCGACCAGCTACGGTCTTCAACAAAACTACCCGAACCCCTTTAACCCGTCGACACGTATCCAGTTCTCGATCGTCGACGTGCGGTTCGTCTCATTGAAGGTCTATGACATCCTCGGAAGAAGTGTTGCGACGCTGGTTAATGAACGGATGAGCCCTGGCGTATACACGGTTACATGGAATGCTGCGCGTCTATCGAGCGGCATATATTTAGTGCGCCTGGAAGCAGGAAGTTTTTCAGAAGTCCGAAAGATCGTGTTGATGAAGTGATTCCTGTCGTGCCCTTCGCTAGGTCCCGACAGAAAATGCCGGTCGACGATTCCCTACGGGTCTATGACCCGTAGGGTCGTTCAACGAATCTGCGATTCGTAGAATCGTAGATAAACGACTCGTCGAGGACCTGCTCAAGATGGCCAAACAATGTTCATCCTGGGCACGCGGACTGAGCGAACGCGTTGAAGGACACCGCGACTGGTCTGGAGGTAACCCCCGTTTAGATTACGTCGGATTAAAACGTACCGCGTCGCCGCACTCTGACAGTATTGATTTTCACGATGACGCTGCGTATTTTAGTCCTCAATTAGAGGAACTGATGTCCGATTTCTCTCGTGAAGAAATACGTCTTCGCTTCTCTTCTGCCACGAACTTCAACGAAATTTTTGATGCGTTCGAGTCGGCAATCAATCAGCACATCGACGATATCGAACTCTACCGCCAACTTTTCTGGAACGATTCCCTTCGCATCGACGAGATTATCTTGTTCGGCGAAAAACTCGCCAAGGAGTTCCCGCACAACGCGTACGATGTGTACATGTGGATGGCGAACGTTTTCGAAGCGGTCTTTTCCTCGGAAGACAATTTTGAACACAGCCTGATGTATTATCAAAAGGCCGCTGCGGTCAACCCGGCCGTGCCCGACCCGTACCTCGATGCATGCGATTGTTACGATCCCGACCTGAATATTCCGCCGCTTGAGTCGTTGATCGATTTTGTGAAAAAAGGTCTCGACAGCGCAAGTGAGAAGAAAAATCTGAGCAGCCGCCTTTCGTATCTCTACCACCTCCTCGGGGATGAAGACCTCGCTGAGTACTATCGTTTGATGGCGGAAGAGGCGGGAGAGCTGCCCCCGTCATGAAGAAGCTCAAGGGGTATCTTTTCATCGCCATCGCCGCGACGTTGTGGGGAGCCTCGGCCACGATCGTCAAGCACCTCTTCAACATCCAGTATCCTCCCCTCATCATCGTCCAGACGCGCGTTTCCATCGCGTTCGTCATACTCGCTGTTTTCTTTCTCCTCACCAACCCGCGCAGCCTGGGTTTCAGATTCCGGGACGTGCCGCATATCTTCCTGGTCGGAGTGTGCGGAATAGCCGGGTCGAACTACTTTTATTATTTCGCGATCAAAGAATCGAATGTGGCGACGGCGATCGTCGTCCAGTATTCAGCTCCGATCATGGTGGCTCTCTACGCCATCGCGATACAACATGAGAAAATGACCCGCTTTAAGCTCCTGGCCTTGATCTTTTCGACTGCGGGCATCTTTCTCGCCGTCGGAGGCCTGAACGGATTGCTCCTCGCCAACCGCAAAGGGATCGTCTTCGCACTTGCTGCGGCGGTCGCCTATGCCATATTCAATCTTGCGGGGAAACCCCTGACAAAAAAATATTCGGTCTGGTCGTCGCTCGTTTTCGCGCTCGGCGCTGCCACGCTTTTCTGGATGGTAGTGCAGCCGCCGCAGACGATACTTGCGGCAGGATACTCCTTCACTGATTGGGGGGTCTTCGCTCTCGTTTCCACGACATCTATCTTGGTCCCGTATTCATTCTATTTCTTCGGGCTCCAATATCTCTCACCGACGCGTGCGATCATCACCAGTACTTTGGAACCGGTCGTCGCAATCGCAACAGAATTCATTTTTTTGGGGGGGACTATGGGTCCGCTCCAGATCGCGGGGGCCGTTCTGGTTGTTGGCTCGATCATTCTGCTGGAGACCACTTCCGGGACTCAACAGGAGGGGACGGCAGAAATCGCATGAGATCACAGAAAAGAGTACAGAAGATACTTTCGGTATTGTCGAACCGCCAGCCCGACCTTACGATCGTGATCGAAAATATTCATGACCCGCACAACGTGAGCGCGATGCTGCGTTCAGCCGATGCCGTCGGGATTAATGAAGTGCAGCTCGTGTACACGAAGGAGAAGTTTCCGAAGATCGGCAAGAAAAGCTCTTCGAGCGCGAACAAATGGGTGGAGAGGCGGAAGTTCGACTCGATAGAGGCATGTTATGACTGCCTCCGCGCCGAGGGGTTCACGATCTACGCGACAAGGCTGGATGACGCGGCCCAAAATCTTTACTCGATCGACCTGACGGTGAAAGCTGCACTCGTCTTTGGGAACGAACACGCCGGAGTTTCCGACGACGCTGCGTCGCTGGCTGATGCCACCATCATGATTCCGATGATGGGCATGATCCAGAGCCTCAATGTCTCTGTCGCGTGCGCCGTGACGCTCTATGAAGCGCTGCGGCAGAGGCTTGGGGGGAAAAAATACGGTGCTGCGAAGTTTTCAACGGCGGAGTTTGAACGCTTGAACGCCGATTGGCTGAAAAAATAATTCTTTACATTCTGTGAAAAACTGTTTACATTCATCGTGATTTTGCGATGAACGGGTTCAATCGGTCGATAGAATTTCAAAAATGACCTGCCTCTGTAGGAGAATTATTATGCGCATGCTCTCACTGACGATTATTCTTGCGGCAATTGCTGTTTCGCTTGCCGGCTGTTCACGTGGAGGGAAGGTCGACGCTGTGAACGCTGAAATGCTTCCCTTGAAGAATAAGGTCATTACTGGTTATGTTACGGGGAAGGGGGGCGTTAAATTGTACGTGCGCATCGAGGGAGACGGCTCTCCGACGTTGGTGCTTCCCGGCGGCCCGGGCTATTCCTTCGATTATCTCCTCCCCGTTTTTTCTGAGCTGGATTCCTCCAATCAAATGATCTACTTAGATCCCCGGGGCTGCGGCCGTTCCGACCGATTCAAGAACCCCGCGCTCTACACCCTTGACAACATGGTCGCAGACGTTGAGTCGCTCCGTACTACCCTTAAAATTTCGGCGCTCAACATCATCGGACATGAAACGGGCGGCATGCTCGCGCAGAAATACGCCGTGAAATATCCCTCGCATGTTAATCGGTTGATCTTATTGAGTACAACGGCGCAAGTTTCGGACCTTTCGATATGGCTGAATAGCTTTAGAGATTTCATGCCAAGGCAGATCGCGGCAACTGTGAAGATGTATGAAAAGGACAGCCTCTTTACCGACGGCCGTTATTCGGATGGATATGAACGGACTGTGCTTTCGGGCATCATGATACCGAATTACTTCGCCTACGCGGCAGATGTTCCCCCCGACTTCTCGCTGCCCGATCGTTCGTGGCAAGTCTATCTTGAAATGTGGGGACGCACAGGGTATTTCGACATCTCGGGAAACCTGAAGGACTTCGACGAGCGAAATGATCTGAAAACGTTGAAGATCAAGACGTTGATATTAGTCGGCGAGAATGACTATATCTCGCCGTTCGTCATGGAATCGGTTGGAAGCTCTATTCCGAGGGCAAAAATGCATACGTTCGAGGGTGCGGGGCATTTCTATTATATAGAAAAGCACGATGAGTTTTTGAGCGTGGTGAAGGATTTTCTCGCAAACTAGAGGATTATTGCTCTACGAACATTCTCTAAGGAAAAGAACAGCGCAAAAAGTTAAATATCGCTGATTTCTTTTCTCTCCCTGTACAGCCCGCCGACAGCTGCTCCGACTATAAATACAATGCACGAACAATATACCCACACCATCGCGACGAGAATGAAGGCGTATGCGCCGTACACTTTTCTGAACGGCTGGAAGGTCGTGAGATAGAGCGCAAATAGAAATCCTGCGATCTTCCAAAGGATGGTTGTTGCGATCGCTGAAAGCAGCGACGAGCGGGTTGTCGTGCCGTAGAACGGAATGAACCTGTACGCAAGGAACGCCATGAGTACGGTGAGAATAAATGAAGTGAGCCGTGCAAGAAAATCGGGGAGTCCAGTCTGCATGGCAACAAAATTGGGACCGAACATTTCCACGCTGTAGCGGGAAATGAGAGTATAAAGCCAGTTCAACGTGTTGATCGAAATGAAAAGCCACCCGAGTGCAAGCACGAGGATCAAATCCTTCAGCTGGCTTAAGAAGATGCCGGCGGTCGATGTGATGTGATAGATCCGGTGGAGCGCCGATCGTACCGAGCTGAACAACGACGTCGACGTATAGATGAGAACGATCGCTCCGAACACTCCCATCGATTGCCTGAACTCCACCAGATCGTTGATTATTCGAAACGTGAGGTTTTTGATCTCTACAGCCTGCGACTGATTCGGCAGCGCCTTCGTCAGGAATTTTTCGATATTCTGCATCGCCATGTCGGACGAATTCAAAACAACGCCGAGCAGGGCGGATACGAGGAGCAGAAGCGGGATAATGCAAAGAAGCACGTTGAAAGCTATTCCGGAGGCGAGAAAGAGAAAATCATCCTCGATAAATCGGCCCATGAGGCCGCGTGAATAGTAACGAGCAGCGTCCCAGAAATTTCTGAAGAAGAAACTTAATTTTTTATCCAATCGGGTCATGTGAAGAGTATTCGTTACAGCGCAGCCAGCTGTCCCAGGATCTGTGACTGAACTAATATTCCCCAGAAGATGACAAACGGCCAGCCGACGATCATCGACATCCAACCAAAGAGTACGGTCGCCGCTACTGTGAGAAATCCTATTGCGAGGGCCTCAGCATAGAGAAACGGGTGGAGCGCCCATCGCTTCACAATTTCAAGGATCGAGAAGCATGAAAAGAACGTTGGCTCTTTAGCATATTGGATCAGAACGAGGGGCATCCAGACAAATAAGATGACCGCGCCGCCAACGATAGTGAGAGTTGTTGCGGGCATGCCGCCGACCGCGATAACGAATGCGATGAATAGAGCAACATACGCCAACCCAGCGAGCAGTACGACGAGACCTTGTTGATAAATATGCCGCAAATTTTTCCATTCGGGTAGAACGGATTCATTTTGCCTGGCAATACCCCGAATGTGCTCGACGACATACCCAACGATGAACGGCAGGCCGATAATAACGACACTGCCGACCAGGAATGATCCTCCAAGAAAAACT